>JGI24708J26588_10000363_pt1 | contig 36679 bp, 35 predicted proteins | sample BioPla1DNA2_FD_26588 | JGI IMG/M metagenome (IMG submission 26588) | reverse complement strand
ACAATACAATTATATTATAAATTATAAATAAATTATTGCTGCACCAGAGAATTCTGGTAGGCTTCAATCATCTTTCTAACCATATGCCCGCCGATAGCACCAGTATCACGGGTAGTCATATTGCCATAATAACCACTCTGGGGAATCTGGATACCAAGCTCATTCGCCACTTCATACTTAAATTTCTCCATTGCCTGTGCTGCCAGTGGATTGATCAAGGTATTTCTTTTTTGTCCCAGACCCATCAATGTCACTCCTTTATAATATTTTACTATCCTCAAGGATAGCATTTTTATTATATGGAGTTATAAAAGATTAATGCTAGTACTATCTGGATAGAGTGGTATATAAATCTATGCACCAGTACCAGCTAAATAATCAATAAATTGTTTTGCTGTCCTGCCAGAACGCCCGTGATGCCATTTCTCCCATTTCAGGGCCTCTTCCACCAGTACATCTTCTGGAATATAAAGATTGTTTCTGGCAGCCAGACCTTTGACTATTTCCAGATATTCCTCCTGATCAGGGGACAAGAAGGTAATGGTTATACCAAAGCGTTCAGAAAGGGATAACCTTTCCTGCTGGCTATCATATTGATGGACATCAGAAAGATCCCTCCTATCCTCCCATCTTTCTTTAATAATATTCTTCCTGTTGGTAGTGGCATAAAAGAGGACATTAGCAGGTTTTCCTTCTATCCCCCCCTCCATAAGAGCCTTTAAATATTTATAATCTGTCTCAAAATCCTCAAAGGAAAGATCATCCATGAAAACAATAAAGTACAGGCCTCTTTTAGACAGCCTGTCCAGCAAGAGGGGAAGTTTTCTGATCTGATCTTTCGTAATTTCCACTAACCTTAAGCCTCTTTGATAGAATTTATTCACTAAAGCCTTTATTGAAGAAGATTTACCGGTACCACTATCTCCATATAATAAGACATTGTTTGCTATTCCAGTATTCAAAAAAGCCTCTGTGTTTTCGATCAGTTTTTCCTTTTGCCTTTCATAGCCAATCAGATCATTGAAGCTAATAGGTTGATTTATATTAACCCCCTTGATACCGGTCTGGCTATCCCAGCGGAAAGAAGAATACTGACAGAAGATACCACAACCGGCAGTATTATAATAATCTGCCAGTACCTCTAAAGTCTCCTCCTCATCCTCCGCAGCAAAGGCCTGTTTTAATAGGGAATAATTTTCAGATAAAGGGCAATGGGCTTTTTTAGTGGGGGAAGTATAAGCTTCTGTAAAACCAAATTCCCTTTCACCAATATATAAGGCTATATCGGCCAGACTAAATTGCAATACACCCTTTAATATTCTTATATCATGAAGGGCAGCCTTAGAAAGAGCTGAATTTACCTGGGAAAGCCCGGCTTTCTCACAGGCCAGGGAAAAAGGATTTTCATCTAAAGCAAGTAACTTAATTATGTAATTCTGCAGCAGCTCCCCCTGGAAACCATTTTCTTCTGCTTCCAGAAAGAGGTCATGGCAGATTTGAAAAAAGGTGCTGTTTTTTTCTATACTGGTTTCTTCCCTCCCGGTAATTAAGTAATTAACACTCCTTAAGACTTTATCCTCCAGTAAATTTCTATAAAGGATTAATCTCTCTAAACCTGAAAAGCATGATTTCATCTTCTCATATTTACTCATCTTCTTTCATCTCCAGGTCTCTATTATTTTCCTTACTTTCATGTCAATTATATCCAGGCATTCTCTATCATTAAACACCTGTTGTTTGAAACCTGCTGTTTCTCCCTCCTTTTATTATTAATTATATCATTTTTTGCAATCATTTCCCTTGCATAAATTAAAAATAATATTTCAGGCCCAATATTTTTAAGACGTTTTCATCACATATTCCATCTGCTTTTAATGAAAACTGGGCTTCCAGCTCTTTGACCGCATCTGCCAAAACAGTATCATAGGTCCCATTGAGGTAACTTGCATAAAAACCCATCTCCCTCAATCTTTCCTGTACAGCCATGACATCATACCCTATATCCCCCGGCCTTAATATTTTTTCAATCTTCACTTCCGGGACCGGTCCTGTTATCTTAACAGGAGTATTAATTTCTACCCATTCAAATATCTCTTCAACATATTCATTGTGCAATCTGATACAGCCCTGGCTGGCAGCTGTCCCGATCTGCCAGGGCCTATTTGTCCCGTGTATCCCATAAACACCCCAGGGGACATTCAATCCCATCCATCTACTGCCTAAGGGGCCCCCATCAATCCGCTGATATTTATTTACTATCAACCATTCCCCTACAGGTGTCGGAGTCTCTCTTTTCCCAATAGTTACAGGATAAGTCTTATATACTTTTCCATCAAAAAGTATACTCAGCGTCCGGGAATAGAGGTTTATTATTATACTTACTTCACCGGGCGGTTTTTTCCTTCCTGGCGAAACTATCTTTATTGGCTCATTTACTTTATCTATCCCTTCTTCCAGACAGGAACAGGGATAAGCAAAAACAGCAAAACTTAGCTGGAAAAATAAAGCTAAAAGCAATAAATATTTGAACAGACTATTTAAAAACTTAAACATTCCATCTCTCCTCTGTGCTTTAAGCTTCCTTTACAATTGATAATATTATATAATCATATCTTTATCATATGCATTTCTATGTAGATTTATTTAAAAACAAAAAACCGCACTTTTTTATCCAGTGCGGTACTTTTATGCAACACATATTTCATTGTGGATATAACTGGTGGAGGTGGCGGGACTCGAACCCGCGTACTGCATAGCTCTTGTAACAGCTTCTACGGGTGTAGTCTGTTTTTTAATTTAGCAGCATAGTCCCCAACAGACAGGGTCCTATACTACGAGACTGTAAATTATCCCTTCTATCATACAGTCATCAGATAGAAGGTAGTCTGCTGATTATGACACCTAACTGTCTCTGCAGACTGGAGACAGTTAAGCGTTAGCAGTCTTAAGCAGCTGCTAAAGCGTAGTTATCGTTTGCATTTAATTTTAGTTACCAGTGTTTAACGAGTGAAAGGTGTCCTCGACCCGCTACTGAAACAATCCACTACACAGGCGAAACCATAACACCCCCGTATAGGTTCACACAATCTAACTAAGTGTAGTAATATTATAACCTATACCGGGCTAGATGTCAATAAAGACTCAGGAATACTGGCGTTCTTTAAAGACCCGTTCAATCTCCCGCTCAGCAGTCTTTTTAGCGATATCCTCCCTTTTATCCCAGATTTTCTTCCCTCTGGCCAGGGCTAACTCGATTTTGGCCAGATTCCTTTTTATATAAATACTCAAAGGGACCAGTGTATATCCTTTCATGGTAGTCCTGCCGATGAGTTTCCTGATTTCCCTTCTATGCAAAAGCAATTTCCGTTTCCTTTCCGGATCATGGTTTTCCCGGTTACCATGGGAGTAGGGACTGATATGCATATTATAAAGGAAAACCTCGCCATCCTCCACCATGGCAAAACTGTCCTTTAAATTAACCTTCCCCTCCCTGATAGATTTTATCTCTGTCCCTTTAAGGATAATGCCTGCCTCAAAAGTCTCTTCAATATGATAATCATGTCTGGCTTTTTTGTTTCTGGCAATTACCCGGATATTATCCTTGCTCATCCTGTCACCTCCCCATTTTACTTGACAAGGAGAAAATCAATCTCCCTTTCATCCAGGTCAATCCTTTCAATCACTATACGGACTTTATCCCCAAAACGGTAGATCTTACCTGTATGCTCTCCAATTAGACAATATTGTTTTTCATTAAATATATAATAATCATCTTTCATATTTTCTACTCTGACCAGGCCCTCTACCGTGTTTTCCAGCTCTACAAATATACCATAATTAGTCACACCATTAATTATACCATCAAACTCCTGGCCCACCTTGTCCAGCATATATTCCAGTTTTTTCAACTCTACAGAATCAATTTCTGCTTCCATGGCCCTTCTTTCCCTCAGTGAACAATGTTCGGCAACATTAGGCAATGTTTTTTCCAGTTTGGCAATCCTCTTTTCTGGAAGCACACCCCTGGAGAGGGCTTCCTTGATAATCCGGTGAATCATCAGATCCGGATACCTCCTGATCGGTGCAGTAAAATGGCTGTAATAATCTATGGCCAACCCAAAATGGCCGATATTGGAGGGAGCATAAATTGCCTTTTTCATGGACCTCAATAAAAGGGTATTAATAACCCGCTCTTCAGGCTTACCCTGTACCTCTTCCAGTAAATCCTGCAAGGCCCTTGGGTGGACCTGATTTTGAATCCCCTTGAGGAAGTAGCCAAAATTATGGATAAAGGCATTGAATTCCTGTAAACGGTCCAGATCCGGCTGATCATGGACCCGGTAAATAAAGGGGATTCCCTTCCAGCTCATGTCTTCAGATACAACCCGGTTTGCCGCTATCATAAACTCCTCAATCAACTGTTCGGCAATCCCGTGTTCCTCCAGCCTTATCTCCACCGGTTTACCCCGCTCATCTAAAACAACCCTTACTTCCGGGAATTGGAAATTAATACTGCCCTTTTCAAATCTTTCTTTCCTTAGTTTTTCCCGCAACTGGTTCATCAACTGCAGCCTGGGAACAAAATCCTGGTACTTTTCAATCATTTCCTGATTATTATTAACCAGGATTTCCGTCACCTCTGTATAGGTCATCCGGTATTTACTCCTGATTACAGAAGGAGTAATCTCATAATCCAGTAATTTAAAGGGTTCCAGCTGATAGGTAATAAATACGGAAACAGTTAACCGGTCTTCCCCGGGATTAAGGCTGCAGATACCGTTGGATAATTTAGGTGGCAGCATGGGGATAACCCTGTCAACCAGATAGATACTGGTTCCCCGTTCCAGGGCCTCTTTATCCAAAGCTGAACCTTCTTTAACATAGTGGGAAACATCTGCTATATGGACCCCCAGACGCAGTTTTCCTTCACCCAGATCCTCAATGGAAACTGCATCATCCAGATCCTTGGCATCTTCACCATCAATGGTTACCATGGGTAAATCCCTTAAATCCTTCCTGCCGGTAAGTTCCTCCTCCAGAACCTCATCAGGTATCTTTTCCAGTTCCATTTCTACTTCTACTGGAAAAGCATGGGGTAAATCCAACTGCCGAATAATACTTTCTATATCAACACCAGGAGCTCCTTTATCACCGAGTATCTCAATAATCCTGCCTTCCGGATTCCTATTCTTTTCCGGCCAGGTAACTATCTCAGCAACGACCTTTTGATTCTGCTTTGCTCCATTAATACCTTCCTGGGGGATGAAGATATCATAAAATAAACGTTTATTATCAGGTACCACAAAGCCAAAGAATTTGCTCTTTTCAAAATTACCCACAATCTTCTTATTGGCCCTTTCCAGGATTTTGACAACTTCCCCTTCCTGCCGTTTCCCTTTGGTCATCGGCAATAACCTGACCATGACCTTATCATTATGCATAGCACCCTTCAGATTTTCCCTGCCGATAAAGATATCCTCTCTCCCCGGATCTTCCGGTATCAGGAAACCAAATCCCCTCTGATTACCATCTATCCTTCCCACAATAAGGTCCATTTTTTCTGGTAAACTATAACGCCCGCCTCTGCTTCTGTAAATAGCCCCTTCCTTGACCAGCTCTTGTAATAACTTAGTCATCAATTCCCTTTGCTCCCTGGGAACATCAAACTCCCTCATTAATTCCTTTTCAGTAAGGGGACGATAGGTTTTATTCCTCATAAAATCCAGCAGTTTATCTTTCGCTCCCATTATCTAACCACCTTTTATAATTAATTAAAATCCAATATTTAAATTATTCTATAATATAAATTATTTTATACTATAGGATTTCCTCTATTTCGGTTTATTATTATCCCTAAAGGCCAAGATCTGTGCTAATCTCCTGCATGGTTTCCAGGGAAAGGCCGATAAACTCCTTCAGTTCTATTCCCATTTCACTGCAGGAAGCAATGACATCCCGGTCTGCTCCCCGGGCAAAAGATTTTTCGCCATAGCGGTTTAAAACAAAATCAGTATCAATCGAACTTAATTTCTTATCAGGATGAATTAAAGCTGCTGCTACAATCAAACCCGTCAAAGGGTCACTGGCATATAGGGCCTTATCGATCAGTTTTGTCCGGGGCAGACCATGAATAGCATTATGGGCCTCTACTGCATAGACTATCTCTTCATCAATCCCCATTTCCTCCAGCATCTCTGCTCCCAGGAGGCTGTGTTTCTCCGGTTCACCGGCCGTCTGGTCATAATCGATATCATGTAATAAGCCAGCCAGTCCCCATTTTTCTCTATCTTCACCAAAATAATCAGCCAGTTTCCCCATAACTGCCTCTACAGCCAGGCAATGTTTTATCAAATTTTTATTATGTAAATTTTCCTTTAAAAGTGCATAAGCTTCATCTCTGGTCATCTATAAAACCTCCCATCACCTGATTATTTAAAAACCCTCCAGGGAAGTTCATCCTGGAGGGTTCTATTTCCTAAGCAAAAATAGCAAGGACAACTGATGTAATCATAAACAGGATAGCCACGATTGTGGTAAAACGGCCTAATTTTTCATCCAGCCCCTTCTTCTTTCCAAAAATATGGGTTGCTCCACCATCAATGGCACCAGATAAACCTGCACTTTTTCCAGACTGGAGTAACACACCGGCAATAACTCCCAGGGCTACAAGTAAGTGCACTACTTTAAGTAAAGTTAACACATGGTTCACCTCCAGAACTAAACCTTTAAAAAGATGGAACTACAATTTTTCTTTAATGCAAATATTAACCCGTGTTTACAGACAAGTATATTTTAACACATAAAAATAAAAAGTACAACAAACAAAGGGTTTTTATTTACAGAAGTTCCTTTATATTTTCCATATCAATTACCTCAATCAACAACTTTTCTCTTATAATTTCCGGTATATTATCAAGCAACCTATCCCTGATTTTAAAAGAATCATCTTCATCGGCCCTATGGACCAGCAGTAATATACTCCCCTCATTCCAGAGACAGAAAATGTCCCCCTCCCGCAGTTTTTTACGGCAGATATGGAATAAATATTGCTTAATCTCATTGAGTAAACTGGCCCTGATTTCAATATGTATCAGAGAGAAATATTCCTTATATCTCTTGCTTCTTTTCAGGGCCAATTTATATAATAAAATAAATAGTTCCCGGTTACAGAAAAATGGCCCACTGGAGATGCTTCTATAACCCGGACTGCCTGGAATAAATAATTTACTATTCCCTTCAAAAAGGATGTTAAATTTCTGCCCGGGTTCCAGGCCAAACTCCTGGCCGATATGCCTGGAATATTCCTGATAATACCTGGTTGCTTCAAGGGTTCGGCCCGATTCCATTAAGAGTCTTATCAAAAGATAATAAATTTCTTCATTATATAGCTGATATTTTAAACTCCTCTTACATACTTCAATGGCTTCCTTGTAATTATTTCTTTTAGCCAGTATTTTACCGGTATTTATAACCAGCTGTGCATAGATATCCTGATAATATTCACGGATGCTCATGGTCCAATCCTCATAAATATCATCTATGAGGAAATGATCTTTATAAAGTGCCAGGGCCTCCCTATATTTTTCCAGGGCTTCATCTACTTTCTCAACTTCCAGAATAAGGCCCTCCTGATATAGAGCTTCCAACTGCTGGCAATCAATACTTTTTATCTTGGTTTTATCTAAATAATAATATCCCTGACTGTAATTGATAAACATTTCCCTGCAGTTATTGGTGTATTCCCTCAATTTCCTTCTAATAAAGGAAATTGCTGCATGCAGATTAGATATTTCACAATCCCCCGGCCAGAAAAGCTCCAATAAAAAATCCCTGGAAAACTTTTTTCCTAAATAAAAAGCCAGATATTTCAATAGATTCAAGGCCTTTTTTGACAACCAGCTGTCTATGTCAACGGACCGGCCATTAACTTTCAGGGAAAAAGTCCCCAGGAAAACAAACTCAAATACAGAAGGCATTATCCCACCCTCCCAGTTCATATTAAGGGCCTATTACTATATTCTTTTAAACCTGCTGTTTTCCTTCATTTATTCCATTTTTTTCTGTAAGAGTGGGGTTAGTCTGCCAACCTTATTCTATAAATACTCTATAGGTAGCTATTTGAATACTGTCATTTTCATCCTTAACCTCTATCAGGGCCTCATACTCTCCCCTTTCCAGCTTCTTTTTTAAATTCCCTTTATAGAGGGCCTCCCCGCCGGGAAACAAAATTCCTCCAATCAAATCTGCAGAGTCCAGCTCTATCTCTTCCATGAGTTCTTCTTTATTATTCCATAAAGTCAATTTTACAGCAGGTTTCAAATGGACCTGCCCTGTATTTTTGACAGGCAGAAAAAACTTTTGCTCCCCTTCATTATTAAACTCAAAGCCTTTTATCTTTATCTCCTGGCTGCTATCTTCGCCAACAAGACAACAGACCGGTATAAACTGTTCATCCAGAAGATTTAACATGGACTCATCCTGAAAGACCTTTAAATTTACCAGGGCATAATAGCCGCCCCTTTCTACATTTAATGGCAGCTGCAGGATATTTAATAACTTCCTGGACTGACGGGGCATCAGAACCAGCCTTTCATCTGCATATAACCTCAACCAGGGTAAAAGGGAATTATTATCTTCCCCTATTTCCAGCAGTTCTGTTTTTATATAAACCCTTTCCCGGGAAATATTTGTAATTTCAATGGTTTCAGTAAGCCTCTGGCCTGGTTCAAGCCTGAAATCAATCATCTCCGGCTTAATGCTGAGAAATTCATTTAAAGCCCTGGCCGGTTCCTTAAATTGGCCTGGCAAAATATCTATATTATCAATAAAAGATGCCTTGCCCCTTTCTCCATAACTCATCACAGCCCTCAATTCATAGTTTCCGGGAAATAAATAATTCTCCGGTTTACCAAGGAATAAAACCTCTGAACCGGGATAAAGTCTGGTCAAATCCCGATTATTCTTCACCCCGGAAATAGTCCGCAGGGTCACCCGTTCCACCAGGCTGCGGTTTTCATCCCTGATGGTCACCTCTACTCCTGCCAGATAATCCAGTCGTGAAGTGTTTTCTACCCCGGCAATAATCAATGGTTCTCCATTCTCATCCTTATCCAGCCGGAGAAAATTTATTCTGCCCCTTTCCCTCAGGACCGGACCATCTACCCTGACAATCAGGCGCACGGCATATCTGACCAGTAAAGAGATTCCATCACCTGCTTTGCCAGGTTCCGGTTCGACCATCAATATTATGATATAGGAACCGGGCTGGGTGCCGAAGGGAACCCTGATACTGCCTTTCAAATACACCTCTCCCTCACCCGGGACCTGAACACTGTTTTCTTCCAGCTCTATCCAGCCCATCTCCGGAAAGGAACCCTGATCTGCGAGCCTATAACCCAGATTACCTGTATAATCCTGGTAGCACTGATAGATGGATATGGCAACATTCTCTGCTATACCAGAAGAACTGAATATTAATTGAAAATCCTCTGTTTCCCCTGGACTCATTGAAAAATCCAGGGTTAAGGGTTGTACACCTATAGCCTTCACAGTAAAACTGAATAATATCATTAATGAAAAAGATAATATTATGGCGGATAAATACTTCAATAATCTGTACAAAAGCCTTCCCTCCTTAACCGATTATATAATAATCAATCGGCTGCCGGAAAATATCCGGCAGCCAGACCAGACAATCAGGAATCTGCTGAAACAGTCAACCTTATTTCACCGACATAATCTCCCGCTTTGACAGCAGAGATATTCTCTCTCACTCCTGCAAAACCAAAGACCTGGAAGGCATAGACACCCTTTTCATTGATACCGGTATAAACCTGGCTGCTTTCCACCTTTTCAGGTGTCGGCCAGATCATTCCGGTAACAAGGTCTACGATTAAATCAAGCCATTCCGGCCTAATATCAAAATCCGGTCCTCTTGGAATATCTGAGCTGTCCCCAAAATACCCGATTTCCTGTACTGGAATTAACTGCAATGGTGATATCGGCGGTAAAAAGGGTATCCGTGGGAAGCTGATAGGTATATCATTGACCCCGAGAGATCTAAAGGCCCAATAGGTTGTAGGTAGTGTGGTTGAACCATCCAGGTGAGTCAAGGGTGTACCTTCAAAGATAATATTTACCGGACAATTTGTTTCCACCAGAAAACAATTGGAATCCTGTATCCGGCTTTTCTGATCAGGATTACCGGAAAAATGGCCAAAACTCATTTCCGGTTCTACTTCAAACCATTCATCCTCCAGGGGTATCAACCAGTATCCCTTTGTAGTTTCAAACATCAATTTCTGGGGTATAACTGCAGCATAGGGGCCTACATTGGCAATTACCTCAATCTCATCCATGAAATTCTGGTTATTGGCAAAACTCAGCAAAGACAATAGGAGCAGGAACAGGGATGCAAGGATAATAGATCTTTTCAAGCTTCAGTACACCTCCTTTTATATTAATCTGCCGCAGCTACTGTTAAATAAATGGTAGAGCTATATTCTCCTGCTGACTGGTCAGAGATATTACCCAATGTAGCAGCAACAGCAATGTTATACCTGACTACACCATCAAGATAGTCCTGTACATTCCTGATTACAAAATCATCACCATTCTCTCTTTCTGTCCTGTAGTTCAAAAGGGATTCTGGATTTCCCTCTTTAAATAATTCGTAGTCCACTGCTATAAAATCCCTGCCATTTGTCAGGGCATCTGCTTTGAAGGATAAATCGATTAAACAATTAGATTCCACTGTAAAGATATTATCATCATCCTGGGCGACCTCTCCTGCAGCTCCCATCAGGGTCAGGTTTACAGCAGTATTACCAACCAGTATCTCTGCATATTTACCGACAGAAGCCGTTACTGGAATCTCTGCCTTTATATTACCCAGACGACCCTCAGCAGCAAAGGAAAGAAGACTGACACTGACAAATACACTAATAAGTAAAACAGTAAGGAAAAATCTCTTCATAAAAAAACTCCCTCCATTTTAAGTTTTTCTTTGCCTGGCAACCACCAGGCCTACAAAACTATAAAATATCTTTCAACCCTCCATAGCTCACCCCCTTTTTTCTCATTCTAGAGCAAAAACTAATTCTGCACCTGTATACTCCCCAGCCTTAAGAGAAAGGCTGGCATCCATAAAAAGATGTATGAGGAAACTTTCCCTCTTATTCCTGTTTCCAGTACAGATATTTATACCTTCATTCCTGAAGGGCACTGCCTCAGAGCCATCAACTGATATTAGAAATTTTTCTACAGGTATTGCCGGTACTTTCTGTACCCCTGCCTGAACAGGGGACAGGGACCCCATATAGGCCTTTAAGGACCAGTCCTCATAGTTTGTCCTGACCTCCACTGTAAAGGCTTCCTCCCTATATCTCCCCGGACCGGAATCAATATTAAAATGGATATTCTTTTTATGGACAATTATTTCTGCCAGTTCCGGATGAAAAATTTCCAGATTGATTACCGGATTAATCCCTGGATCCCTATCCGGTCTTAAAATTACCGGATAATAAGAACTGGTATAGGATAAATCCTCTACAAATCTCACAACAAGAACTCTTTCTCTCCGCTGGTGGGTTAGATCTATATTAATTTTCCTGAAAGATTGCAAAACATCTGTCCCCTGTAATAATACTTCAGGAGCTTCCCTGCTGCCTGGGGACAGGCTGTAGGTAACCCGGTGCTGTTCTACACCTTCTTTCAGCCTGAATCTTATTAAAGCCTCCCTGTCATCAGGCCTGGAATAAAATATACTTACCTGCCAGATATGGTTTTCATAGGTCCAGCCAGGCCTGTAATTATCAAGATTGAATTCACCGGCATTTACTATATAAACAGCCAATATTAAGAGGATAAACATGCTGAGTAAAATCTTTTTCAGTGGAATCACATCCTTGATAGAGGATTATCTATTATATAATAAACCCAGATACCAGGCTTCCTCTTTCCAGGCTACAGACAGGCCCAGGCCAGGAGTAAAAACATAATTTACCTTTAAGGTACTGCTTATCTCTTCATTCCAGCAGCTGCCCTGATAACTTAATGTAAAGACTCCCTTCGTATAGGAAAATAAAACCTCTGTTAAAGGCTGCTGTCCTTCATAATCATCAAGGGTAATCACCAGAGGATAAAAGGAAACCTGGCATTTAAGATCAGCTGAATAATTCATACTGTCAATCAGGCCCAACATTAGATAGGCTTCCTTTTTCTTCTGGACCAGGACTGAAGCCAGCAATTCAGTGCTGGTCGTAAATCCTTTATCAAATCTCAACTGATAACCAGGAGTATCATCAATATCAAGAAGTGAAAGATTAACTCTCTCCATTCCCCTGGCCCTCTCCAACTCTATTATTCCTCCCCTGGATCCCATATAAAAGGCAAACTGATTTTCTATCTCGCTACTTTTATCCAGGGAAAATAATTGGTTTAAACCCCTAATATTGTTCATGACCAGGATAGATGATGTTTCTTTATCTATTCCCGGAAATAATCTCCTTGCCTCAATGAATAGGGCAAAGTACCTGTAATGTTCCTCACCCTTACCCTCCTGGTATAGCTTTATGAAGGCTACAGGTTCTGTACCAGTTCGGGAAAGCCAGACAGCAGTTTCGACACTGGCCCTGGTTCCAGACTCATCTTTATATTCAAGTTTAAGATCTGTATATATCCTTTCATCACTACTGGACAAATCCATAGGAGTAAGGGAAATACGGAAATATGCAGGGGTTTCTCTTTTTCTGTCATTAATGAGGATATTATTTATGCTGATTATCCCTTCCTTATGAGGTACCGTTATCAGCCAGGAATCATACTCATTTTTGATAAGCCTCTTTTCTTCTTTATTCCCCAGTTCCAGTAGAAGCCCGGGCCAGATGCTGCGGATTACCTGCTGATCAGCAAGCAGTTGCCAACCCCCTGTTTCAGGTTCAGCTTCCCTGGCCAGTTTAAATTCCAACTCCTGCACTATTTGCCAGGATAATTCCTCCATCTTTAAGAGATAAAGGACCATTGGTGAATCAACCGGATAACTCTCGATTTCCCAGACAGGTTTGAGCAGCTCAATAGCTGCCTCCTTCGAAATGGCTATTTCTTCTGCCATTACTTCCCCCTTAAATATCAGGGAGCCAGTAAGGAACAAAACAAGCAAAAAGATAAGTCTAATCCGCTTCATGCCGGGTATCAACTCCTACCTGATAACAGGCGTTACAAAGACCAGTAATTCTCTTTCATTTTCTTCTTTATTTTCATTTCTGAACAGCCACCTGACCAGCGGGATGTCACCCAGCAACGGTACCTTTCTGGTAGAGTCAGAATCCCTCTTCGTAGTCATACCAGCCAGGCAGACGGTTTCTCCATTCCTTATCTGCAGGCTTGTTGTCAATGAATTTTCCTTAACAAGTAAATCCGGACTGACATCATTGATAAAATGGCTGATGACAGGGGACAATTCCAGATAAACCTGGTCTTCCCCGATTATTCTGGCATAGACCTCCAGCTCTATCCCCACCTTTACTTCTTCCGTCCTGGTACTGCCATAGCTCTCATTATGAATCAAAAGCACCTGTTCTTCTCCTATAAAAAATCTGGCAGACCCCCGTCACTGACCAGGATATAAGGATTTGCTTCAATGGAAGCCTGCTGTTTTTCTTCCATTAATTTAAGTTGGGTAAGCAGATAGCCGTAAAAATCTGTTTCAATACTTAACAACCTGTCTCTGCCACTATAAACAATACTTCTATCTACATTCTCCCCGCTTTCAAATTGCAGAAAGGCTATCCCCAGTTCACTGACTTTTTTTGAATCCACTTCGGTAACCAGTAATCTAATCTCAACCTGTCTCCTGGGGATATCTATCTGCCTTATAAATTCCTTTATCCTCTGCAAGTCCTTTGGAGCCGCATTTATTGTTAATATATTACCCTCCCTCTCTCCCTTTACATAATTACTTAAAAAAGAGGGAAGAAGGTTAAATACTTCTTTGACAGTAATGTTTTTCAGCTGGATAACCTCCAGCTCACTTAATTCACTGAAACTGACATTCCTGGGGTCTGCTAAGCCCACTAAATAATAATCATCTATCTTCCTGAAGGTAAAGCCTCCGGAGGATAATATCATGGCCAGGGCCTTTTCCAGGGGTACATCCTTCAGGTCAACTGTAATTACTCCACTGACAGTCTGATCACTGATTATATTTATACCGGTCTGGATTGATAATTCATGGATGGCATCCCTCAGATCAGTTTCATAAAAAATAGCATTTACTGTAAGGTCTTCTCCGCCTTTCACAGGGGTAAAGGCAACAGGCAGTAGCATGAAAATTATTATAAACCGGACGATCCCAGAATATTTCATAAGTATCTCCCTTCCTGTAGCAGACATCTTCTGAGAAGATTATAGGCTGGCCTTCTAAAAATATTCTAAAAATATTAGCTGCCAGATAATTGTAATTTTAAAATCATATTGTTATTTTTTTTCCCCTTATCTTTAGAAAAGGCGGTAAAAATAAACAAATTCATTTATTGTGTAAAGAAATTGCTGTTTTTACCGGAATTTTTTTTTCTGAAAATAAAAAACCCTCTACTCAGGAGAGGGACCAGGACAAAAAAAGCCCGGGATTTAAAATCCCGGGCTTTCTATTCTTTATGGATTTATTATTTTTTCAGATTATAGAAGGCTGATTTTCCTGCATATTGAGCAGCTTCACCAAGCAGTTCTTCAATCCTCAACAGTTGGTTATATTTGGCTACCCTTTCAGAACGGGCAGGAGCACCGGTCTTAATCTGGCCGGCATTCAGGGCTACAGCCAGGTCAGCAATGGTTGTATCTTCTGTCTCACCGGAACGGTGGGAGATAACAGCAGTATAACCAGCCTTTTTGGCCATTTCTATAGCATCTATGGTCTCGGTCAGGGAACCAATCTGATTAACTTTGATCAGGATGGAGTTTGCTACTCCTTTTTCAATACCCCTGACCAATCTCTCTGTATTTGTAACAAAGAGGTCGTCACCAACCAGCTGTACCCGGTCACCGATCCGCTCAGTCATCAATTTCCAGCCTTCCCAGTCATCTTCAGAAAGACCGTCTTCGATGGAAACAATCGGGTATTTATTGATCAGTTCTTCGTAGTAAGCAACCATCTCTTCAGCGGTGAGTACCTTTCCTTCACCTTCCAGATGGTACTTGCCGTCTTTATATAACTCGGTTGCTGCAACATCAAGGGCCAGAACGATTTCATCACCAGGCTTAAAGCCGGCTTTTTCAATAGCTTCGATAATAACAGCTATGGCCTCTTCATTTGAGGCAAGGTCAGGAGCAAAGCCGCCCTCATCACCGATACCGGTATTTAAACCTTTCTCATTCAGAACAGCCTTCAGGTTGTGATAAATCTCAGCACACATCCTCAATGCTTCAGCAAAGGAATTGGCACCAACAGGCATAATCATGAATTCCTGAATATCTACGTTATTGTCAGCATGTTCTCCACCATTCAGGATATTCATCATGGGTACAGGCAGAACCTTGGCATTTACTCCGCCCAGGTAATTATAAAGGGTAAGTCCGGTTGATTCAGCAGCGGCCTTGGCAACTGCCAGGGAAACACCCAGTATGGCATTGGCACCCAGTTTTCCTTTGTTATCAGTACCATCCAGGTCAATCATTGCCTGGTCAATGGCTACCTGATCCAGAGCATCCATACCAATAATTTCAGCAGCGATTACCTCATTTACATTATCAACAGCTTTCTGGACACCTTTACCGAGGTAACGGTCTCCACCATCCCTTAACTCAACTGCTTCATAGGCCCCGGTTGAAGCTCCAGATGGAACAGAAGCCCTGCCGAAAGAACCGTCTTCCAGTAAAACATCAACTTCTACAGTAGGATTGCCGCGGGAGTCCATTACTTCCCTGGCATATACATCAATAATAGTTGTATCCATGATATCAACCTCCATATTTATTATTGTTTTACTCCTCTTTATAGAGAAGGATTTCTCCTGTCATCTCTTCCGGTTTTTCAATACCCAGCAGATACAGCATGGTCGGGGCAATATCAGCCAGCTTGCCATGCTTTACTTTTACACCCTCCGGCCCGCCAATATAGATTAAAGGTACCAGGCTGGTTGTATGGGCAGTAAAAGGTTCACCTTTGTCATCAACCATCTTTTCAGCATTACCATGGTCAGCAGTCAAGAGAATTTGACCGCCTTTCTCCAGTATAGCCGGAACTATTTTACCAACACACTCATCTACTGTTTCCACTGCTTTTATGGCTGCATCTATGAAACCGGTATGGCCTACCATATCACAATTGGCAAAATTGAGGATGATTACATCATATATATCCTCTTCCAATTTCTCCAGTAAGGTATCAGTGACTTCATAGGCGCTCATTTCCGGTTTCAGGTCATATGTAGCCACTTTTGGAGATGGAATCAATAGCCTGTCTTCACCGGGATAGCTTACTTCTACCCCTCCGTTAAAGAAGAAGGTAACATGGGCATATTTCTCTGTCTCGGCTATCCGCAGTTGTCTTAAATTATTTTTACTTAAAACCTCTCCTAAGCCATTCTTTATCTCCATCGGAGGAAAAGCAACTGGAAGTGAAAATTCCTCATCATATTCAGTCAGGCAAATATAATAGAGGTTTTCAGGGTGCTCTGCCGGTCTCTCAAAGCCCTCAAATTCCTCCAGTGCCAGGGCTCTGGTCAGTTGGCGGGCCCGGTCAGCCCTGAAATTATAGAAAACTACTGTATCCCCGCTGCGGATTGTAGCAACAGGTTTACCATCTTCCTTAATGACAACGGGAACAACAAATTCATCATTAACACCTTCAGCATAGGAATCCTCTATGGCCTGATATGGATCGGCAGCTTCTATCCCTTCACCGGCGATCATGGCATCATAGGCCTTTTTGGTCCTTTCCCAACGGTGGTCTCTATCCATGGCATAATAGCGTCCACTAACTGTGGCCACTTTACCCACACCAATCTCCTCTATCTTGGCCAGCATATCCTGCATATATCCTGCCCCGCTCTTGGGTAAAGTATCCCTGCCGTCAAGAATTGCATGGATATATACCTTCTCCAGCCCATACTCCCTGGCCATCTCCATCAAGCCATAAAGATGATCAGTATGGCTGTGGACACCGCCTGGAGACAACAGGCCGATGAAATGCAGGGCTGTATCATTATCCTTTGCACTCTGATAGCCTTCCTTTAAAACCTCATTATCAAATATGGATTTATCTTCAATGGCCTTATTTATCCTGGTATAATCCTGGTAAACAATCCGACCTGCTCCTAAATTCAAATGACCAACTTCTGAATTACCCATCTGTCCCTCCGGCAGGCCTACAGCCTCTCCGGAAGCTCTCAGGGTATTCATAGGATATTCGGCCATCAATTTATCCAGAACAGGGGTCCTGGCTGCATATACTGCATTACCTTCTTTTTCATCATTAAGCCCATATCCATCGAGTATGATTAACGCTAGTGGTCTTGGCCTCTCCATCTATTTCACCCCTTTCTATATTTATGAGCAGCATCCATTATTTTATATACTGCTGCTTATCTTGCTCCTTCTACTATCTGCACGAAGGAATCTACATCGAGACTGGCCCCTCCTACCAGAGCACCATCAATCTCTGGCTGGGCCATCAGTTCTTCAATATTGGAAGCTTTAACACTACCNCCATATTGAATCCTTATCTGATCCGCCGCGTCAGCAAAATCTTCCCTGACCAGCTCTCTGATTGCCTTAATAACCTCATTGGCATCTTCCGCAGTAGCAGTCCTTCCAGTGCCGATAGCCCAGATGGGCTCATAGGCAATTACTGTTTCTGCAATCTGTTCTTTACTTAATCCAGCCAGAGCGGCCTTAATCTGGCCTTTGACCTTCTCCATGGTCTTTCCGGCTTCCCGCTCTTCCAGGGTCTCACCTACACAGATGATTGGCCTTAAGCCGTACTTAAAGGCTGCTTTAGCCTTTCTATTGACATCCTCATCACTTTCCTGGAAATATTCCCTGCGTTCTGAATGTCCTATGATAACATATGTAGCACCAATTTCCTTTAACATGGGGCCGGATATCTCGCCAGTGTAGGCTCCGGACTCCTCCCAATGCATGTTCTGGGCACCCAATTTGATATTGCTGTCTGCGATTATATTGTAAACCGGAAGCAAATTTACAGATGTAGGGCAAACAGCTATCTCCACATCTTCAATACCGGCCAATCTATCCTTTAACTCTTTAACCAGTTCCTCTGCTTCACTCATGGTTTTGTGCATCTTCCAATTACCAGCAATAAGTGGTTTACGCATCCCATTTCCCCCCAATCTTATAGACTTCTATTTAATTATAACAAAAGATTTATTTTTACATTGTAATACAAAATACTTTTTATTCTAAATCATCAAGTGCTTCTACACCAGGTAATGGTTTTCCTTCAAGGAACATCAGGGATGCTCCGCCACCGGTAGAAATATGGTATATCTTATCTTCCAGGCCAGCCTTTTTGACAGCTGCTGCTGAATCCCCGCCGCCAATAATGGTCCTGGCATCACTTTCAGCCAGTGCTCTGGCAACGGCAAAGGTTCCTTTAGCAAAATTATCCAGTTCAAAAACCCCGATCGGGCCGTTCCAGATAACTGTTTTGGCATTCTTAATAATCTCAGTATATTTTTCGATGGTCTTTGTCCCGCCGCTATCCAGGGACTCCCAATCAGACGGGATATTGTCAATTGTTACTTCCTTGAAGTTAGCATCATTGCTGAATTCATCTGCCACTACAACATCTACAGGCAGGACCAGTTCAACACCTTTTTCTTCTGCCTCTTTCAATAACTCTTTAGCCAGGTCCAGTTTATCCTCTTCCACCAGGGATTTTCCTGTCTCATAACCTTTAGCTCTGATAAAGGTATTGGCTATACCTCCGCCTACCAACAGATAATCTACTTTATCCATCAGGTTGCGGATTACGCCAATCTTATCAGAAACCTTGGCACCGCCCATTATTGCCACAAAAGGATGTTCCGGATTTTCTATCACTTCTCCGAGGACTTCCAGCTCTCTCTGCAGTAAAAAACCGGCTACCGCAGGTAAATATTCAGCTACTCCTACAGTTGAAGCATGAGCCCTGTGAACAGTACCAAAGGCATCACTGACAAAAACATCGGCAATACTGGCCAGTTTTTTGGCAAATTCAGGATCATTATCTGTTTCTTCTTTATAGAAACGGGTATTNTCCAGAACCAGGACATCCCCANCTTCCATCATACCTGCTGCTTCTTCAACTTCCGGGCCNATACAATCATCGACTTTAGTGACTTCCTTATTCAATAATTCTGCCAGCCTTTGGGCAACAGGATCCAGCCGGTAGGCCTCATTGACCTGTCCTTTAGGCCTGCCCAGATGTGACATTAAAATAACCCGGGCACCCTCATTGATTAAATACTGAATAGTGGGAAGGGCAGCCTGGATTCTGGTATCATCTGTTATCTTTCCATCAGCCAGGGGTACGTTAAAATCAACCCTGACCAGGGCCTTTTTACCTTTAAAATCAAAATCCTTCAAGGTTTTCTTCCTCATGGTTACACCTCCATAGTTTCATCTATCCTGATTTCATAAGAACAGGTAGAAACCAGATCTCCTGAATGGAAACCTGATTTCTACCATGTTCATTCACATTCCGTTCTAAGCTTATATCTCCCTTACAGGCCTTTGCTGGCAATAAAAATAGCAGTATCTACAATCTTCTGGGCATAACCCCACTCATTGTCATACCAGGACAGTACTTTAACCATGTTACCATCCATTACAGTTGTGTAGTTGGCATCAAAGATTGAGGTATGGGCATTACCCTTGATATCAGAAGAAACGATAGGATCTTCATTATAGAGCAGAACACCCTTCATTGGGCCTTCAGCAGCTTCTTTAATGGCAGCATTAACATCCTCTGCTGTAACATCTTTGCTTAAGATAGCTGTTAAGTCAACCAATGAACCAGTTGGAACAGGAACCCTTACTGCCATTCCGTGGAATTTACCCTGTAATTCTGGCAGAACCAGGGCAACAGCTTTAGCAGCACCGGTTGTAGTTGGAACCATGTTTATAGCACCGGCACGGCCACGGGTAATAGCCTTAAATGGAACTGGGGCATCCAGGATTTTCTGGTTACCAGTGTAGGCATGGATTGTTGTCATTAAACCTTTTTCGATACCGAACTTGTCATTCAGAACTTTAGCCACAGGAGCCAGACAGTTAGTTGTACAGGAAGCCATGGAAATAATATGATGATTTGCTGGATCATATTGATCCTGGTTTACACCCATTACAATGGTAATATCCTCATTCTTGGCTGGAGCAGAAATGATAACTTTTTTGGCACCTGCATCCAGGTGTTTCTTTGCGTCTTCAGCATTTGTAAAGAAACCAGTTGATTCGATTACGATATCTACTCCCAGCTCACCCCAGGGCAGATTGGCAGGATCTTTCTCTGCATATACCCTGATTTTCTTTCCATCAACAATTACACTATCTTCTGTAAAGTCTACATCTGCATCAAAGGTACCATAGTTGGAATCATATTTCAGCAGATAAGCCAGAACCTGTGGATCAGTCAGGTCGTTAAAAGCCACAAACTCTACATCAGGATTCTTGTAAAATCCTCTGAAAGCACGGCGTCCAATAGCACCAAAACCATTAATAGCAATCTTTACACTCATATTTATCTTCCTCCATTTTAGTTTATTTTTATTTAGCCTGATACAGGCTAATATTCCTATAAAATATACCGATTATAAAGAAAATACCACTACTGATCCAGTGTTTTTCACCTCACCCCCCTTTAAAGCCAGAATCTCTCTGGCTGTTGCTTCATCCGTAACCAGTATGTTGTGATAAAGCGGTGAAACTACTGATAGTATGGCTCTGGCCTTAGCCGGCTCACCTGCAACTACTATCACTTTCTCTATATCCTTTAAATCTTCCAGGTGAAGGCCGACACTGGTAGTCACATATACTATCTCACCTGATTCATCAAAATAATAACCCAGAGCTTCAGCTACAGCTCCCCGCTCCTTTAATTCTTCAATCTCTTCCCGGGACATATCCCTCCTGGCGGCCATAATTTCAGCACTGCCTACACCATGTATCAAAATATTGGCCTTCTCCAGGAACTTAAGGACCCGTTGGATTGAGGGCTCAGCCATGATTATATCTACATTCTCCTCCTGAAGAGAATCAGGTATATGCAGGAGATGATAACGGCCTCCCAGTTTCTTGGCAAGGGTGGCTGCAATGGTATTGGCCTGAATCTCAACCTCTTCACCCAGGCCGCCCCTGCCCGGCACTACAATTATATCCATGGGCTTTTCATTTTCGCTCATGGCACTGGCAACCTGAGCCAGGGTCGTACCACCGGTAACCGCCAGTATATCTCCATCTTTAAGCAACCTCCGTAATAGTCTGGCAGCATAGCGGCCAATCTCCTGGATGATAATTGAAGGCTCCAGTCCGCCAGAAACAATATGGACCTCTTCAATCCCCAGGCACTCCCTTAACTGTTCTTCCAGGGTCCTGATCCCTTTGAGTTCCTTCATGTATTTATCAAGTTCAGGCAAAAATTTGGACCCCAGTTCAGTCAATATAGTGCCGGAACGGTATACCTTCACTAATCCTCTCCCATAGAGAAAATCCAGTTCTTTTCTAACCAGCCTCTCGCTGATATTTGTTTTCTCTGCCAGTGCTCTCCTGCCAATAGGTTGGTAATAATAGATGTTACGTAATATAGTATACCGATTTTCAACAATAGATATTAATTCAGGCACTATTTTCTCCTGGATTTTCAAAAGATATTTCACAGCCCCGCCTCCAGCAGATGGGAACGAGATTATCCCGTTAGAACATTTATGTCCCACCCTTTTGAAAAATATATGTATATTATTTTATTTTCACTATAGTATATTCTATGTATCTGGTAAAATTCCTCTATTTTTTTTCTTTTATCTGCAAAAATTTTTTTCTTTAAATTTTTCCTTTTTCCCTGATTTCATCAGCTATCTTCTTTATACGCCGCATCCGGTGATTGACACCGGACTTACTTATCTTTGGTGTCAATAACTCACCCAGTTCCTTCAGACTGGCATAGGGATGTTCCTTCCTTAAAAGGGCTATCTCCCGTAAGCTTTTTGGCAGAGAGGCCAGTCCCCTTTCCGCCTCTATCAATTCTATATCCTCTAACTGCTCCAGAGCAGCAGTAATTGTCTTATCCAGATTTGCAGTCTCAAAGTTTACCCTTCTATTGATATCATTTTTCAGGCTTTTCACTACATGTTTGTTCTCCATTTCCAGGAGAGCACGGTGGGCACCGATAATATTCAATATGGTCGTTATATCTTCATAATTTTTAAAATAGACGATGTGTTTTTTATTATGCCTGGTTATGCGCCCTTCCAGATTAAAAGATTCCAGGAGTTTCAGTAGATCCCGGGCCAAACCCTCATATTCACACCTGAATTCAAGATGGTATTCCCCGGCAGGATTATTTACCGAGCCTCCGCCCAAAAAAGCCCCCCGCAGATAGGCCTGGCGGTATATTCTCTTGCTGAAAAACTCCTCTTTAATCCGGAAGATAATACTATTATTCTCATCAATAAATCCCAGCCGGTACAAAAAATCATCCAGCCCCTGCTGGGGGGCTAAAAACAAATGATAAATATTCTGTTTACGGTCAAAGGGTAAATTCTTCCGGACAATTATCTGAATCTGTAAATTAAAGATTTTTTTTATTGTAGAATATACCTTCCTGGCCAGATCTCCCATAGATAATTTTATATTTAAAGCAAAATTCTTATTCACTATCTGGATAGTTCCATTCATCCTGATGAGGGCAGAAAGTTCCGCTATCTCACCCTCATTTATTCTGACCAGCTCATGCTTTACATCAGAGGTAAAAGACAATCACTATCACCTATCCTTCATTACACCCAGGATAACCTTTGCCAGTTCATCCGGATCATGTCTGATATAGCCTTCCCTGGACAATAAATTTCCTTCAACAACCTTAATTCCCAGCTCTCTGATTTTCTTTTTATCTACTTTAACCTGATGGGCCCCTTCTTCCCGGTATCTTTTTATTAGTTCCCTGGAGCTCTCCTCTTTATTCACAACAACATAGTCAAATAAGCCAGCACCGGTATGTTTATAGATAGCCTTGATATGGTCACTGACAGAATAACCAGTTGTCTCACCGGCCTGTGTCATCACATTGCAGACAAAAATCTTGATTGCCTTACTCTCCCTGATCTTATCAGCAATATTGCCTACCAGTAAATTGGGTATGATACTGGTATACAGGCTGCCGGGACCTATCACAATAATTTCTGCTTCCTCTATGGCTTTCAAAACTTCAGGAGAAGATTCACAGGAGGAAGGCTGCAAAAAAACCCTGTCAATCTTCTTTTTCGGTTCAGGAATGTTAGACTCACCCATTAATACCGTCTTGTCGGAATATACCGCACCCAAACGTACATCCTCATTGGTTGCTGGCAAAACCTTACCCCTGATGGCCAGGACCTTGCTGGATTCCCTGATGGCCTCCTCAAAATCCCCCAGTATCTCTGTCAGGGAAGCAATGAAAAGATTACCGAAATTATGTCCCTCCAGGTCCCCTCCCGTATTAAAGCGATACTGAAACAATTCCTCCATCAATGGCTCTGTATCAGCTAAAGCAACCAGGCAATTCCTGATATCCCCAGGGGGTAAAATACCCAGTTCATCCCTCAACTTGCCGGAACTGCCTCCATCATCAGCAACTGTAACCACTGCTGTCAGGTTGCTGGTATAATTTTTCAATCCCCGCAGGAGATTTGACAGACCGGTTCCGCCCCCCAGGGTGACAACACGGGGGCCCTTTTCCAATATTTTTCTCTCAAAGGCTTTATCCAGGAATTCATTGGCCTCCAGGTGGTAAAAACCCTTCAGGGCACCCTTCATGGAGGTAAAAATCCCCCAGATTCCCAGGATTATCAGGACGATAGCTGCAATAAGGTCTACAAAAAAAGATAGATTACCGACAAAGGGAAAAAGAAAACTGATTATCATGATTTCCAGATAGCTGATTATCTGATAACCAAGTAAAATTGATATACCTGCACTGACAAGAATAAGTGAAATGGTCAGTAATAATATCCACCTTTTTATCCCGATTCCTGGATATAACCATTTTTTATTGGAAAAGTCGATTTTCATAGACTACCCGTCCTATTTTTTAATATCCTTGTGTTCTACAATAACCCGGTAACCCTTACGCAGTAAAAAATCCTTCAATTTAATGGCTGTAGTCACTGAACGATGTTTGCCACCGGTACAGCCAATAGCAATCATCAAATGACTCTTACCTTCCTTCTCGTATTCGGGTAAGAGAAACTCTATAAAATCAAAAAAATTCTTATAAAATTTTGTAGTCAAAGGCCATTTCAGGATATATTCCTGAACCACTTCTTCTTCTCCTGTAAGTTCTTTAAGGGAACTGACATAATGTGGATTAGGTAAAAACCTGACATCAAAGACCAGATCTGCATCCATGGGAATCCCGTATTTATAGCCAAAGGAAATGATGGATATGGATAGGCTCTCTTTCCCGACTTTATGGAAGGAATAAAACCGCCTTAATTCATTATAGAATTCCCTGCTACCCATCTCTGAGGTATCTATTATTTTGTGGGCCATCCCCCGGATTTCTTCCAGCATGGTCCGTTCTTTCCGGATAGCATCCAGGACCCGTCCCTCTTCATCCAGGGGATGTTTCCGCCTGGTCTCTTTATAACGCCTTACCAGGGTCTCATCAGAGGCCTCCAGGAAGAGAATCTCATAATTAAAGCCCTGCTTTTCCAGTTCAGCCAATTCCCCAAAGAGGGAATTAAAAAATTTGCCTCCCCTGATATCAGTCACAATAGCGATCTTTTCATATTCAGAACGGAGGCATAATTCAGCAAATTTATTTATAAAGGAAGGTGGTAAATTATCAATACAGAAATAACCCATGTCTTCAAAAAAATTCAGAGCCACTGATTTACCTGCACCTGACATTCCTGTTATTATTAAAAATTCCATAATAGGAACCCCTCTCTTATATTCTTATAATACCATTGTATAATATCAGGAAGAGAATGTAAACAGGCAGGTTTAGCCCATAACTGGCAATTTATCCTTCACGATTCTAAAACTGGCCGGTAATTCACCAACCAATTCCCCATCCAGTTCCAGCTCTGCACTTCCATCCTCCAGTAGTTCTATAGAAATCTCCTTTCCCTTAATGGAATCCACCAGCGGATGGCTTAAATGGGTACCCTTATAGGCTTTGGCCAGGTTAAAAACTATACCGGGCTTACTGAAGTTCTTCAGTATTATAATATTTAGTTCCCCGTTTTCCAATTCTGCTTCCGGAGCAATCATAACCCCTCCACCAAAATACTTGCCATTGGCAATGATAACACTGTTCAAATATTGATTATACTCCTCCCGGCCGTCTATTGTAATCCTCATTGCTTTATTATTGTAGGTAAAGAGAACCCTGAATACACCGATTAAATAAGATAGAAAACCGCCATAGATTTTAGAACTTTCATTAACCAGTTTTGCGGTTACGGCTCCAATCCCTGTATCGGCTACATTCAAAAAGAGCCTACTCTCAATATCACCGGCATAATTTCTGTAGGAAACCTGGCAGATATCAACCTTTTTTATCTTTTCTTCCCGTATAATGTTTACGATATCCTCTATATTTTTGCCGATACCGAAAGTCCTGATAAAGTCACAACCGGTTCCCTGGGAAAAGATAATTAATTTAATATCCTCAGCCAGTAGCTTTCCATCTTTGTAGAGACCGTTAACAACCTCATTGGTGGTTCCATCTCCGCCTACGGACATAATCTTACGATATCCCTCTGCTACAGCTTTTCTGGCCAATTCTGTAGCATGGCCTGGATATTCAGTAAAACTGACCTCCATTTCGATACCCTCATCCTGAAAATATTTCGCATACCTGGGCCAGTTTTTCCCTGTTTTTCCGTTAGCAGAAACGGGGTTTACAATTGCCATGATTCCCTGTGTCATATTAACCAGTTCCTTTCCCTCATTTAACTCTATTTTTCTGCAAATTATCAGCAGCTTTTTTATTATTCTACTTTCCTCACAATATCTCCTGCAAATTCTACATTCAAATTAAGGAATTTTAAACAAAAAATAAGCCCATCTTATGTGATGAGCTTATTATCCTGAAACTCAATCCTCAGCCCTTTCCAGATTATTGAGCCTTCTTTTACAGCATCCAGCTCCTTCTCCAGGGTCCTGGCAATCCCTTTCAGATACTCCACTTGTTCTTCCCTGCTTAATTTATGCTTCCAGCTTCTCACTTTCTACAGGATCTGTTTCCTTTTTGTCTTTTGCTTTCTCTTCTATTTTCTCTTTGATATTTGTAAATTTACTTCTACTTCTAATCCTTCTGATATTATCAATTATCTGGACAAAAAACAGGGGAATCAGAGACAATACAATGAGTATGAACAGGAATAACAGCTTATTACTAAATAGCAACGCTTTCTCAAGATCGTTGAGCTGGAAAATATAGATGCTGAAAAAGGAAAACAAAATACTCATTAATGCCATCAGCAGGCTGATATATTCCACAGAAACACCATCCCGGATAATTACCTGTTTTTCCGGTTCAGAAACATCCTTTTTGCTGCGTTTTGTCTTCAAATCCATTAGGTTTTTACAATATTGATCCTTCTGCTCCATGGTTAAAAAAGAAGACTGCATGATATCTGTAATGATATCATCTATCAGGGAGTGGATATTATACAGATCCTCCCTGTCTACATTATATTTATTGGCAGTTGAAGAAATAATGGAGTTAAATAAATGAATATCGAATAAATCTTCTTTGGCAATCATCGGTCTGACAGTCTGTAAGATCTCCTGATTGGCAGAATATAATTTCCGCAGATAATATTTTTTCTCCTTTTTTGCTACAATCAGGCTGGAGACAAGATAGGCTATTATGCCACAGATCAACCCTCCCCCGATTCTGACAAGCCATGGATTAGCTAACATAAATCAAGCCCTCCTTTTATTTATTATCCAGAGAATTTCTCTAAACCGAGTTTATATTATATAATTAGCTATATTTTAAATATCTCCTTTTAAATTAAGTGAACTCAAGAATTTTTCCTGGCTTTATTTTTCAAAATCAAATTTACAGGAAATAAGCGTTTTTCAAATATAATAATCATCGACAATATAGCCTCAAGCAATCCAATAATAAAAAATATTATATGTAAAAAGTTAACTAAATTAAGCATTATACACTGAACAATAATCCAGATAAGCAAAGCCCAGCTAAAAATAATACTTATATAACCCTGATGTTTTAACTTAAACCGAAACATTAAGGCACTTGCAATATTACCAAGTCCAATAATAGTAAATAAGATAATCCCCGGTATAAAAAAATTACTAAAAGGAGAATTTTTTAATACTTCCACTGTTACACCCAATGGTTCTACAGGATTAATAATAGCAGCCAGGCCCCCTGCTATAGCACCTATTCCTACAAACCAATGTAAGCCACATAAAACCCTATCAACTATATTCATCTCCTCCCCCTTTCTGCTGCTATAAGACCGAATAGAATTAACCCATCCCTGTCTCCTATAAAGTATACCCAAACCCCAGTATAGTAAAGCTCTTGAATTCATCACCTGGAGCCATCTTGATTTCTATAGTATGTTCCCTTGCTTCTTCTTCCTGGTACAGCAGGGTAGCGTTACAGTGGGTCCAGTTAATACGGCGGGGATCAACGGTCTTCACATATTTTCCATCAACATAAATCTCAGCCTTACCGAAATCAGCACTACCGGAATCTTTATAAACAAGCATTAAACTACTACTCTTAATGGTCATTCTGAAACTTCCGGCACCGGAATATATATTGTGCATCCAGTTATTTGGAAACATGGGTGTTCCTATTGTATCTGTGTCCATCTCCACCCGCTGGAGGTCATAATCCCGCAGGCGGAATCCTCCCTCTTCTATTACAGCTGCATCCGTATTGGTCTCCCTGTCCAGCAGGCGGATATTTTTGAAAGCATCTCCATAAAGGGGCTTTTTGTCAAGAGTAATATCCTCCTCAACCATTACTTCTTTATCTATTACTGCAAATAAATAGGCAAGACAGTCAGCCATGATCCTGTGCCCGGCATTTGATGGGTGATAAATATCAGCAAAAAAATCTTCTTTACTGATTACATTGCCTTTTCCTCCGGTCAGATAAAACTGTTCTACTACAGCATCCTTAATACTGACCATGGGCAGATTATAATGCCTGCCAATTGGAGCAAGCCTGTCCTGCAGGTTCCAGTCACTCTTGAATACACTGAACAATAAGATGACTGCCGGTTTATTCTCAGCTGATAAGGCCTTTAAAACCAGACTTTCATAGGATACTCCCCTTGTCTCATCATCTGCATCATTGACAGCAAATTCTATTATGACAATATCCGGCTCAACAGCACCATCCCTTAAAACATCCCTTTCATAACGGATAACACCTAGCTGGGACGGAGTGCCGCCAACACCGGCCTTAATAAAATGAATATTATCACCGCCATCTTTACCAAACAGCTCTTTAAATCTTAAATAGGATTGGTAGGCATAACAATTGGTATTGATTGGGCTGGCGCCGGCTCCCTGGGTGATGGAACCACCTATATAGGCAAGGGTGACATCTTCCCCTCTCTTTGCCTTTTCTATAGCTTTTTTCAGCCGCTTATTATTACCTGTACTCAATAGAGATTTGACAATCATGGCCCGGTATGCCTCTGAATCATAGTCCAGCTCCGGATCAGCTGCATAAACCGGCTTAATCATCCCTCCTATCATGCCCGTAATAAGTAATAAAATAATAATTGTTCTAAACTTTTTCATATATCTTACTCCCTTTTATTTTAACTGATTTCTCACAACTCTTTTTCCATCTTCTGTAATTCATCATTACCACCAAAGGCTATCATTATATCCCCTGGTTCAAAACTTAAATCTGCCAGCCCGCTTATATAAATCTCATCACCCCTCTTAACAGCAATAACATTTACATTATATCTATTCCTCAGCTTTAATTCCCTTAGATTCTTTCCAATAATATTATCCCGGACCGGCAACTCAATGATGCTATAATCAGGAGAAAACTCCAGATAATCGATTATATTTGAAGAGAGCAAATTATTGGCTACCCGTATACCCATATCCCTTTCCGGATAAACAACCCGGTCTGCACCGACCTTTTTCAATAGGCGTCCATGTAAATCATCCCTGGCCTTGACAATAACATAGGGCACCCCCAGCTCCTTCAGTATCATGGTGATAATCACATCAGCATGAGAACTGTCACCAATACTCACTATTGCCACATCAAAATTCTCCGCACCAAACCTGCGCAGGACCTCCGGATCAGTGGCATCTGCTTCTACTGCATGAGTCAGATCAGCTGCAATTGATTGAACTCTTTCCATATCCTTATCTATAGCCAACACATTATGTCCTCTTTCAGCCAGGCTTCTGGCCACACTGGCACCAAAAGTGCCTAAACCAATTACAAGGAATTGTTTCATTGTAGAAACCTCCAGTAAAATCTATGTACTAGCCTACCATTATCTCTTCCTCCGGATAACGGTAAAGAAGAACCTGTTTTTGTTCTGCCAGTGCAACTGCCAAAGTTAAGGGGCCAACACGGCCGATAAACATGGTGAAAATAATCAAGAGCCTGCCTATTCCAGACAGGGAGGCAGTTATGCCTGTTGACAAGCCGACGGTGCCAAAGGCAGCCACTGTTTCAAATAAAAGAGCAAAAAAGGAAGCACTCTCAGTTATAGATAAAAGCATGGTCACAAATATAACCCAGAACAGGGCCAGTAATGTTATCACAAAAGCCTTGATAACCAGTCTTTCTGACAGGCGGCGCCTGAAGATCTCGATATCCCTCTTCCCCCTGATAACATTCCATACAGCCAGTATTATAACTCCAAAGGTAGTAGTCTTTATCCCACCGCCGGTGGAACCAGGGGAGGCCCCGATAAACATCAGGATTATAGTTAAAAAAAGGGTAGCACTGTGCATCTGGCCTGTTGCCAGGACATTAAAGCCGGCACTCCGCGAATTAATGGAATAAAAGAGGGCTGTCTGGAGTTTTTGCAAAGGAGCTAAAGACCCGATTGTAGACGGGTTATTATATTCCAGCAGGAGAAAAGCAAATAAAGCAAAGACTATTAAAATTAAAGTAAAGGTCAGGACAATTTTACTCTGTAGGGAAAATTCTCTCATCCTCTTCCTGCTGAACAACTCCACCAGAACTGAAAAACCCAGGCTGCCCAGTATTACTAAAACCATGATGATCAAACTGGCTAAAGGAGCCGTCAGGCTGTTTTCAGAAAGGGCAAAACCGGCACTATTAAAGGCAGAGATTGAATGAAAGATCGCCAGATAAAGAGCCTCTCCCACAGGATAATCCTTAATAAAACTGATAAATAAAGGAATAGCAGCAAGACCTTCAATGGTAAAAGTAAGAAAGATAACATGCTTGACCAGTTTCACCAGGCCTGCCATCTTTATATTATCCAGATCATCTTTCAACAATAAGCGTTCCTTTAAACCTATTTTCCTGCCCAGCAAGAGGGCTATGATGGTGGAAAAGGTCATGATTCCAATACCACCTATCTGCAACAAAACCATTATTATGATCTGGCCAAATACCGTGAAAGCCCTGCCAAATTCAACTACCATCAGCCCGGTTACACAGGTAGCAGAGCTGGCAGTAAATAATGCATCCATGAAAGTCAGGCTGCCTTCTCCGGTAGTCGCCACAGGCAGGAGCAGCAACAGTGTTCCCACCGATATAACAGCCAGATAGGCAATAACCAGAAACTGAGCTGGATTAAATTTTCTCTTCTGCCGGTAGGTATGCATAATTATTACCCCTTCAAAAGACTCCTCTTACTAAAAACACTTCAGATAGGCTGAAGTTTTTTTAGTTTTATAGTACATAGCCAAAACCCAGGATGGTGAAACATTTGTCTTCTTCACCTGGAGCCATCTTTATCTCTATCTCATGTTCTTTTGCTTCTTCTTCCTGATAGAGGATAACTGGATTACAATGGGTCCAGTTATTAATATGGGGATCAGCAGTCAGCACATGTTTGCCATCTACATAAACCTCTGCCCGGCCAAATTCACTGCTGCCTGAATCCTTAAAGACCAGCATGAGGCCCTTACATTTGATGGTCATCTTAAAACTCTCATCTCCAGATGAAGGGGTACGCATCCAATTGTAGGGGAATTGGGCTGTACCATGGGAATCGAGGTCCATCTCTACCAGCTGTAAATCCCTGTCTGTCTCCGTAAATCCTCCCTCATCTACGACTGCCCATTGGGTATTTGTCTTCCTGTCAAGTAGGCGGATATCTTTGAAATAATTCCCGATTACCGGCTCCTTATCTATTTGGATATCCTCTTTATCCCTCTGCTCTTTACTGGTCTCAGCAAAAAGGAAGGCCAGGCAATCGGCCATCACCCTGTGGCCATCATTTGTCGGATGATAGATATCATAAAAAAACTGTCTTTTGGAGATAATATTTCCCTCTTCCCTGGTAAGGTAGAATTGTTCCACTACTGCATCCTTCACACTCACCATGGGCAGATTATAATGAACTCCTACCGGGGCAAGCCGGTCCTGCAGGTTCCAGTCATTTTCAAAGACACTGAATAAGAGTATTACAGCAGGCTTGTTTTCTGCTGAGAGTATCTTTAATACCAGACTTTCATAACAGACCCCTTTTGTCTCATCTCCTGCATCATTTACCGCAAATTCCACGACAACAATATCCGGTTTAATCTTTCCATCCCTCAAAATATCTCTTTCATAGCGGATGATACCCAGTTGAGAGGGAGTGCCGCCTACACCTGCCTTAATAAAATGAATATTATCCCCGCCATCTTTAGCAAAGAGTTCTTTAAACCTCAAGTAGGCCTGGTAGGCATAACAGTTTGTATTGATTGGTTTACCCCCTGCCCCCTGGGTTATGGAGCCGCCTATAAAGGCAATAGTAACCTCTTCACCTCTCTCCGCCTTCTCTATAGCCTTTTTCAGCCTCCAGTTATTACCCTTGTTCAATAATGAGCGGGCAATCATCTTTCCATACTCTTTTGACTCAAAATCAACCGGCGGGTCTATAATCAATTCCGGCACCTCATACCCATCATTCAGGTAAAACTTGACTGTGGCTTTTGCTATCTGGCCTACCTGGTCAAACTCAAAAGCAAACTTGCCCAGGATATCATCATCTGGTGACCATTCATGGTCAGCTACATTTATGATTACTTCACTGCCATCGGCAGGACAGGTAATACGCAAGGTTGTCCCGCTTTCATACTTATTAGTCTTCCCCCAATTCTGTAAAACAAAATTGACTTTTTCAACACTTTCATCAGTGGCCAGTATTGATACCCCAATACTATGGACCAGTTTATGAAATCCTTCACAGCTCTCCAACAGGCTCAGGATCTCTTCATCAGTAACACCACCGATGAACTCAGCTGCACTCCTTATCCTTCCTTCCAGATATATCTCTTCCGAAGGTTTTCCTTCATTGCGGCTACCCGCTTCAATATCACTGTCTACCATCAGGTAAATAGAGCTCCTCTTTTCAACCGGATCTTTAGGAGCTATAGGACCTTTTATATTGTTATTTTTTTTTCTCATGTTATTCTCCGTCATTTATACCATCCTCCCCTGATTTCTTTGCTAACACTCACCTATACGGGCGGCCTTTATTATTTCAAGATAATCTGCCAGCATATCCCTGCTTATATCCATCTTCTCAAGATATAAATCTGTCAACCTTCTTTTAAATTTTGTCAGGATTTCCATGTTCTCTGCTTCAGCAGGTATTGGTGCATATTCTATTAAAAAGATAGTCCTGGCCACATCATACAGCTGGACTCCCCGGCAGATATTCATAAAATCAATAACTACTGCCTCTCCGTCAGAGATGAAGATGTTTCCTGGATGAAAATCACCATGGCAAAGTGTATCTCCTTCAGGAAGTCCTGCCAGCCTCTCCAGCATCTCTTCTTTATTAATCCTGCTGTCTGCCGGAATATTTAAGATATTATTCTCTAAAAAGTCCCTATAATCAGGCACATTACTGACCTTATTGGCCAGGATTTTTTTATGCAGGCCAGCCATATATTCAGCACACTGCTCTAATTCACCGGTATTTATTACCCAATCCAGTAAAGGCTGGCCCTCTACCCTGTCATATATTATCCCGGACTGTTCACCAATATTGACAAGTCCGTAGACTCCTGGTTTTAGAAAATCTAAATCAGCTATAGCCCTGGCGTTTTCTAACTCCTTTTTTATAGCTTTCTGTGGATACCCTTTTTTAAAGAGCTTCAACACTTTGCCATCTTCCCATTCATAAACATCTGCTGTAAAGCCTGTTCCTATTAATTTTCCATATTTCATTTCCGGTCACCTATCTTTTTACAAATATATTTTAACGCAAAAGTTTTTTATAATATTCTTAAGGTATAATCCAGGTCCCGGTTTTACCCTGCAGGGCCTCCACTGCCTTATCCAGGGATGTTATTAAGGTCTTCCTACCGGCCTTTGAACCTGTAAAGGCCAGGGCAGCTTTTATCTTGGGCAGCATGGAACCTTCAGCAAATTCTCCGTCTTCCATATATTTTTCCGCTTCTTTAATAGTTAATCTGTCCAGCCATTGTTGTTCAGGTTTCCCATAGGCAATGGCTACCTTTTCAACAGCAGTTAAAATAAGCAGGGTACCGGCATCAAGCTGCCCGGCCAGTTTAGCTGAACTGAGGTCCTTATCAATTACAGCTGAAATACCCTGTAAGCTCTCTCCTTTATCAACAACCGGGATTCCTCCCCCGCCGACAGCTATCACTATATGTCCTGCACTGACCAGCATTTTAATCGGCTCAATCTCTACTATCTCTATCGGCTCTGGTGATGGAACCACCCTCCTATAGCCCCTGCCGGCATCTTCCTTCATTACAAATCCTTTAGCCCTCATCTCTGAAGCTTCTACTTCAGTATAAAATGCACCTACCGGTTTAGTCGGATGCTGAAAGGCAGGGTCATTTTTACCAACAAGGACCTGTGTTACGATAGTTACAACAGGAATACTTAAACCCCTCTTCCTTAATTCATTCTGTAAAGCATTCTGCAGATGAAAACCGATATAACCCTGGCTCATGGCCCCACATTCGGCAAAAGGCATCTCAGGAATATCTTTATTGATTTTAGATGCTGTATCCATGGCCAGATTAATCATCCCCACCTGGGGACCGTTTCCATGGGAGATAATGACCTGATATCCAGCTTCGATTAAATCAACAATATTTATTGCCGTATTTCTTACTGCTTCTTTCTGTTCTTCAGGATTATTTCCCAGGGCATTCCCTCCCAGAGCAATAACTATCTTTTCCTGCATGAGTAAATCCCCCTGACATATAAAGAATAGCTTTAACTACTGGCAAAATCCATTATTTCTTTTAATATTTCGCCAATCATTAAATATTTCCTTTTTTGTACCCGTGATTCTTACCAGGCAATTATGAAAAAAGAGCCTCCTTGTAAGTCAGCTCTCTCCTACTACCTATATTTTGTTTTTCATTACTCCCTATTTAACAATATTCACTATCCTATCCGGAGACAGGCCCAGTTCTTCCACCAGCTCCAGGGCTCTTTTAAAGTCACCTACCTCCTCCGGTGCATGGGCATCACTATTGATAATGAACTTTACTTCAGTCCTGGCCGCTGCCTGTATAAAGGCCCTCAATTCTTCAACATGGCGGGCATTTATCTCCAGTAAGGTTCCCCGTCCTGCACAGGCCCGGGCCAGCTCATAGGTATCTATATCTATCCCATAACCCGGATGGGTAATAAAGTCAATCCTGTATCTCTCTACTGCCCTTATCAACACTTCTGTGTTGAATTTCCTTATTTGCTTTCTCCTGGCAGGGAAACATTTGTAAAAAAACCGGTTGTTCAGTATTATATCCTGAAAAGAATGGAAATCCGGCGGGTAGATTAAAAGGTGGAAACCGGCAGCCACAATATCAAGTTCCTGTAAGATCCCTTCCGGAACATCCAGCTCCCCCTCCCGGTTGATAATATTTGCTTCAACCCCGGCATACAGCCTGATCTGGGGATACTTTTTCTGTAATTCCTTGACCTCCTTCTTAATTTCCAGGAGTTCTGCTGCATCCCTGACTCCCAGGCGGATAAAATTCCAGGAACAGGGCCCGTGATCAGTAATGGCCAGTTCCCGTAAGCCCCTGGCTATGGCTGCTTCAATATTTTTCTCTATATTCCCCTTTCCATGGCTATACTGGGAATGGATATGATAATCGCCGTATATTCTCATCAAAGCAAGATCCCCGTCTTACAGGCCACTATGCCCAATATCATGGAGAAATACACCAGCTCTACTGTCGGCAGGTCTCTGGAATGCCGGAAAAATAGATAAGGGATAAAAAACAGCAATAAAGTAGTAAAAAATCCATAGGGTAATAAAAGGGGGAGGACATAGACAATCAGCAGGAGGATAATCACTGTCAGAGCAAAGTTGAGCCTTCCCCTCTGAAATAGAAGGGAATTAAACTTCCATTCGTATTTTGTAAATACCCTTAGAAAATAATTAGCACCCAGCCAGAGGGGAATGGTTAAAATACTGCCCATCAGTCCTGTAAGGGAACAGATAAAAACCAACAGGGCTTCCAGTAGTTTCTCTTTAGGGCCCCTGGCTTTTAACAGGAGCCGGATTCTGAAAATAAAGATTAAAAGTCCTGCAATAACCAGCAAGCTCCCGGCCACATTTAATTCATTTAAAAGACTGACAGGGATAGAACCCAGGAGCTGTTTCCAGATGGGTATTAAAAGGAGGGAGATAAAGGTCAGCAAGGGATATACTATAGTCCTGTTCTGCAGGCCTGGAATAAATCCTCCTTCAATCAGATAGGCCAGAGTTAAGGTATATAAAAAAATAAGCTCCATATTTATATTGCCGGTGAAGATAAGCATTAAGGTAGTTGTCACACCAATAAATAAAGAGCCTGAACCTGTACCCCAGATTAAGCCAGTAAGGCCGGTAACAACAAGACCAAGACTGGGACTTCCTGCCAGGGCGGCCAACAGTGGCAACAGGATAAAAATATTAATTTTCCATTCCCGGTAAAGCCTCATTCCTCCCTGCTCCTTTCACATTAATACTTGCTCATATTATTGACAAAACAGGGAGTTTTTATACTAATAATATCGCCAGGCCCTATCCAGGAAGGCCTTTTCCGGATCCTTCATTATTTTAAGGAAACTTGATTTATCAACCTTTACCCGTTCAGGACCATAAAGAACAGCTGGATTATTATCCATCTCCTCTATAGTGGCCAGGCCCAGGGCATTATTAAGGGAATAAAATTTCCTATAGCCCGGCATGTCCTCAGGAATTGCCAGGAAATAATTAATCAAATTAGGCACATGGGTCTTCACATCATCAATCATCCTGTCCAGCGCTGCCAGANCNGCTTC
>JGI24708J26588_10000362_pt1 | contig 36697 bp, 33 predicted proteins | sample BioPla1DNA2_FD_26588 | JGI IMG/M metagenome (IMG submission 26588) | reverse complement strand
AGCTAGCGCATAAAGAAGCCAAGTTTTATGAAGAGAAGTTAAAGGAAGAGATAAACTGTGATCGTGCTAGCCATGGTAAGAAACCATTTAAGGATAAGGACTATAAAACAGATGATGATTCAGGAAGTAGTGAAGTAAAAGAAATCAAGGTAAGTACAACAGATCCAGAAAGTGGTTGGTTCCACAAGGGAGAACACAAGCAAGTATTTGCCTATGGAGTAAGCACCGCTTCTGATAAGCATGGTTGGATTCTAGGCTACGATGTAAACCCCGGGAACAAACACGACAGCACAACATTTTTAGGGCTATTTAACAAACTTCAAGGTATAGAGATAAAAACGCTAATAGGAGATTCCGCATACAAAACACCTGCTATTGCTAAGTTTCTAATAGATGCAGATATTACCCCTATATTTCCCTATACCCGTCCAAAGACAAAGAAAGGTTTTTTCAGGAAGCATGAGTATGTATATGATGAATATTATGACTGCTATCTCTGCCCAAACAATGAAGTGTTAAATTACAGTACGACTAATAGAAATGGCTATCGTGAATACAAGAGTAATCCGAAAATATGCATAAACTGTCCCCATCTATCTCGCTGCACGAACAGCGCCAACCACACCAAAGTTATTACACATCACATATGGTCAGATTATATAGAAATTTGCGAAGATATCCGACATACCATAGGGATGAAAGTTTTGTATAAGAAACGAAAAGAGACAATTGAACGAATATTCGGCACAGCAAAAGAATACCACGGATTCAGGTATACACAGATGTACGGAAAAGCTCGTATGGAAATGAAGGCAGGGCTTACATTCGCTTGCATGAATCTCAAAAAATTAGCCAAGCTGCTTAAAGATAAGGGAAAGCTAGACAGAACAACACCAAACAATACGCCTTTATCTCGCTTTTTGCGCTTGAATGCTAAAAAAATTATAAATTACCTTAATTGCATTAAAAATATATTTTTATACAAAAGCAAAACGGTTCTAGCTTAATCGCTAAAACCGATTTGTCTACGGTCTGGTATAAATATATTTTATTGCAGAAAATGTTTGTCGGTGTAAAAAAGTTGAATTTCATGCTTGACAATATAAAAAATCAATGCTAGAATGCCAAAGTAGGTTAGGTCAAGCTAACTTACATACAATAAAGAAGCTTAGAGGTGTTAAATGAGCGCTTGCTGTCTGGATGAATTACTAATACGCTATTCCGCCCCTACCTTAGCAGGGATTAAAACGGGCAATCTGTTTGCGATAAAGGGAAAGCTGGATAATAAATTAAAAGAATCAATCGCTCGGTTTAACTCTAAAGCTAAGCAAAAAAACATTTGCCTAATTCCTATAAAATGTCAAGGTTGCAGAACGCTTCTGTATATATATCGTCCTAAGTTATTGGCGCAGGATTTAAAATGCCAGAAGTGCAAGTGTTTTTTGAGGGAGCTTGGTTACCCGGTAGACAGGTCATCCGCCTGTGTAAGGGAGTATATTTCAAGGCTTTCAGAAAGCCCGGAGTTTTTACACGAGATAGGCTTTTTCCTTGGTTATCCCGCGGATGATGTAATAGGCTTCATACAGCAAGGTCCTAAACAGGCAAAATGCAATGTTACTTGGCTTGTATATTCTGATGTTGATAGGGCTAAGAACATAGCAAAGGCGTTTAGAACGTGCAGCAAAATCTATTACGATAATTGGCAAAATGGAAAAAGCCTTGATGATTTAATGGTAGCAATTTAAAAATTTTTAGGAGGTAATTATGTCTAAAGTTGCAGTTGTTTATTGGAGCGGCACGGGAAACACCGAGATTATGGCAAACGCCGTAGTTAAGGGCGCTAAGGAAAAGGGAGCGGATGTAGATTTATTCACAGCTTCTGATTTCAATAACTCTATGTTGGATAGCTACGATGCGCTTGCGCTTGGCTGTCCTTCCATGGGGGATGAGGTGCTTGAGGAATCCGAGTTTCAACCCATGTACGATTCCATTAAAAACAATCTTGGAAACAAAAAAATCGTTCTCTTTGGCTCCTATGGCTGGGGCGATGGCGAATGGATGCGCGATTGGGAAGACGAACTACGCTCACTAGATGCAAACCTTTTAGATGAGGGTTTAATAGTAAACGAAGAACCCGATGATGATGGTATTGCAGCTTGCGAAGCGCTAGGCGCAAAGCTTGTTTAATACTATGTTGCCTTTATACTAGCGTTTTATTGGGCGTCTTTTCCACTTTGGCTTTGACTTACTCAGTCAGCATAGGGTCCACTATGCCTCCTCCTCAGTAATTAGCCAAACCGAAAAAGCCGCCACAATAAAATCGCTGCTTTAATAGCAACATAGTATGAAGCAAATTATAATACTATCTTACTCCAAATACGCTTAATTAAAAACTTCCCGCGGTATGCCAGACCAAGGGAAGTATTTTAGTATTAACAAGCCGAGAAATACTCATGTTTACAATTAAAACCATAAAAGTATTGCAAAAAGAAAATGAAAGAGTTAGAATGACCTAAGCAAGAGTTAGCGCAAACTAACATTATGGTTTGTTGTGCATTATGCTGTTCCATCTCTTAATTAAACAACATAGGAATAAAACAGAAAGAAAGGCAGGTAGAGTATGCATAAACTACACGAAGTGAAGACAGGTCAAAAGGCGGTTGTAAAAAACATCAAAGGCGATGCTAGGTTTCTAAGCCGCATAACTTCTATTGGCTTAAGCTTAGGCTGTGAGATTCAGATGCTCCATAACAAAGGTAAACTGCCATTATTGTTTTACGGTAGAGATACTGTAATTGCGCTTAATAGAGAAGATAGTAAAGGCGTTTTAGTGGAGGTAATAGCATGACATCAGTTAGTTCTAACCGGATAACAATAGCACTATTGGGGCAGCCCAACTCGGGTAAATCTACCCTGTTTAACGGTTTAACAGGGGCGCGCCAGCGGGTAGGAAACTGGCCCGGGAAAACGGTGGAGAAAAAAGAAGGGCATTTTGATAGAAACGGCATTCGCTACCGTGTAACAGACCTGCCGGGAACTTACAGCCTATCTGCTAATTCGGAGGAGGAAATCATCACTCGGGATTATATTGCCTCAGGCGAAGCTGATGTTGTATGCATATTGGCAGACTCTTCTCAGCTTTCAAGAAGCCTTTTTATGCTGGCGGATTATGCGGGTATTAATTGCCCTGCTGTGCTTTTATTAAACCTTATGGATATAGCAAATTCCCAAGGCAAAACAATAGATGCCGCCAAAATCGAAGAAAGGCTTGGAATACCTGTAGTTCCCTTTGTGGCGGCAGATACAAAGCATTACGATGCCTTTTATAAAGCTATTGATAGAGCTTTTAAAGAAAAAAGCATAATAAACAGCGATTCCTTGTTTGCCAAGTATCGCGGCATTCAAGATGGAAGTTACGAAAAGCTTTTAAACCTTATGCCAAAAGAAGGCATTGACAATTTTTCCGCAGATTGGCTTAGCGCTAAACTTATAGAAGGCGATACCGCTATTTTAGAAAAGGCGCATAAAACCTTGTCGTTTGAAGCGTATAAAGAAGTACAGACGGTGTTATCCTCTGTACAAAACGGCGCTTTAGAAACAGCGGGCTGTAAATTTAAGTGGATAGATGAACTGCTTGAAGGCGCTGTTGTGCAAAAGAAAGAGAAAAAACTCCTTTCAAAGTTTGATAAAATAGCAACTCACCAAAGATGGGGCAAGCCGCTTGCTGTTTTAATAATACTATTAGGGCTTATCACTTCATTTATTCCCGCAACGCCTATAATGCTTGCTGGTAGCATGATACCAAAACTTGGGGAGCCGATTGCAAATGCCTTGACTGTTATAAGCGCACCGCAAATGCTTATTAATTTTATTAACCAAGTTGTGCTTAACACCTTATATTTTGCCGTTGCTATGATAGGCTTCGTTTTCGGGGTAAACCTTGTATTCGGGTTTTTAGAAGAAGTAGGTTACATGGCTAGGGTTTCTTATGTTTTTGATAGCGCAATGGCAAGGCTGGGACTTCAAGGCAAGGCTGTTATGCCGCTGGTGGTAAGCTTCGGTTGCACCATCGGCGGAGCTGCCGGAACCCGCGTTATTGATTCTTGGGGGCAAAAGGTGCTTACTATTGCTCTGGCTTGGGTGGTGCCTTGCGCTGCTACTTGGGCAATAGTTCCTGTTATTTCTTCTCTTTTCTTTGGGGCGTGGGCGCCGCTTATTATTGTAGCCATTTTTATTGTCGCAGGTCTGCATATGCTTATAACGGCAAAGGTTTTTGGGAGAAAATTAGTCCGCGAGGAAGACCGAGCCGGGCTTATTATGGAGCTTCCACCCTATCATAGACCGCGCTGGAAAGCGCTTTTACGCTCAATATTTGTTAGAACATGGGATATTCTATCTAGGGCGCTTAGGATAATTTTCGTCGTTTCTTTAGTTTTCTGGTTGCTTACTTACAGTGCTTCAGGCAACCAAGAGCAAACTCTATTATACCGCTTCGGCAAAGCTATTGAGCCTGTAACAAAGGTATTGGGCTTTACTTGGCAGACTTTCCTTGCCTACTTTGCCTCTATGGTTAGCAAAGAAGCGGCTCTTGGCGTATTGGGTTCTTTATATCTGGGCGCTGATACCCTGTTTTCAGCAACGGTTGCTTCAGGTGGGCAGGTTGCCTCAGGTTTAGGCAGCGTGCTTCTTACATCGCTTACGCAGCCTGCAGCCTTAGCTTTCATATTTGCTGTAACATTCAATGCGCCTTGTCTTATGGCTATTACCTCTACATACCAAGAGACCAGATCTCTAAAATGGACTCTGCGTATTTTAGGATATTATTTTATTACTTCACTTCTACTGGCTTTTTTGGTTTACCATATCTCGGGTCTTTTCCTGTGATTTTATAAGGAGAACAGCTATGTTTGAAAAACTTATACAACTGCTGAATAGCGGTAAAACTTTTACTCAATACGAATTATCCGAGCAGCGTGGCATATCGCCTGAAACGCTGCAAAGCTATATCGAGTACTTACATAGAAAAGGCTTGCTTTCGCAAATAGTTATGGGAGCGGAGAATACTGCTTGTTCAGGCAGCTGTAAAGCTTGCGCCGGATGTAAGGCTTGCGCTGCAAAGCAACCTTCTGTAATGGTGCCTGTTTTGTGGGAGATAAAGGATAAAATCGAAATTAAGTAATTTTGTTCTTATACGAACAATAAGGAGATGAAAGATTTGAAAAAAGAAAAGAAGCAGTCGCCTGTGTCAAGGCTATTGCAATACGCTGAAAATTATAAAGGGCTTTTCTACATAGGGCTTGCGCTTTCAGCGGTGTCTATGGTTTTAGGTATGGCGCCCTACATATGCATTTGGCTTGCTATGAGGGATTTAATAGCCGTTGCCCCAAACTGGACGCAGGCTACGGGAATTAGCACATACGGCTGGCTAGCGTTTGCCTTTGCCGTAGGGGGTATTTTGGTTTACTTTGCCGGACTTATGTGTACGCACCTTGCGGCTTTCCGTACGGCAGCAAACATACGCAAAAATGGAATGGCACACCTTATGAAAGCCCCCCTTGGCTTTTTTGATAGCAATGCAACGGGACTTCTGCGCAACCGTTTAGATGGAGCGGCGGCAGATACAGAAATCCTTATTGCACACAATCTTGCTGATGTTGTGGGTACGATAGTAATGTTCATCGCCATGCTGGTTTTAATGCTTGTGTTTGACTGGCGTATGGGCGCCGCCTGCCTGCTTGCGGCGGTAATTTCAATCATCGCTATGTTTTCAATGATGAGCGGTAAAAGTGCAAAGTTTATAGCGGAATACCAAGCCGCTCAGGATAATATGAGCAAGGCAGGCACTGAATATGTACGGGGCATTCCCGTGGTAAAGGTGTTTCAGCAAACCGTGTATTCCTTCAGGGCATTTAAGCAGGCTATTGAAGATTATAGCGATAAAGCCGAACACTTTCAGGGCGCTGTTTGCAGAAAACCGCAATCTATTAACCTTACATTTACAGATAGCGCTTTCGTATTTTTAATACCTGTTGCGCTTTTTTTGGCGCCTAGCGCGCTTGCTGGCGGCAACTTCGCTCAATTTGTAACCAACTTTGCTTTCTATGCAGTGTTTTCGGCAATAGTATCAACAGCGCTTGCCAAAGTAATGTTTGCTTCCAGCGGTCTTATGTTAGCGGAAACTGCGCTTAATCGTATTGAGCAGGTAATGAACGCCCCCACGCTAAAAGTTGCATCAACATTTAAAATGCCCAAGGATAACAGCATAGAGTTTAAGGATGTAAGTTTCACCTACCAAGGTGCGGATTTCCCTGCGCTTGAAAATGTTTCATTTAAGGTGGAACCCGGGCAAACGGTAGCGCTTGTAGGACCTTCCGGCGGTGGCAAGACTACAGCTGCAAGCCTTATCCCAAGGTTTTGGGATACTACTTTAGGCACTGTAGAAGTAGGCGGCGTAGATGTAAAGGATATGAATCCGCATGTGCTCATGGACCAAGTAGCCTTTGTGTTCCAAAACAACCGCCTGTTTAAAGCTTCCATTTTTGATAATGTGCGTGCCGCAAAGCCAAATGCCACTAAGGAACAGGTAGAAGCCGCTCTTGCAGCCGCACAATGTAATGATATTATTGCTAAGCTCCCAAATGGTATGGATACGCTTATAGGCACGGAAGGCACTTACCTATCCGGCGGGGAGCAGCAGCGCGTTGCGCTTGCCCGCGCCATACTAAAAGATGCGCCAATAATTGTGCTTGATGAAGCGACAGCCTTTGCAGACCCCGAAAACGAAGTGCTCATCCAAAAAGCCTTCGCTACGCTTACAAAAAACCGCACAGTGCTTATGATAGCGCATAGGCTTTCAACTGTTGTTGACGCAGACAAAATAATAGTGCTGGATAACGGACATGTGGTTGAAGAAGGCACGCATGAGCAGCTTAAGGAAGCGGGCAAACTATATGCGAACATGTGGGCTGACTATAACCAAGCTGTGCAATGGCGCATTTCAACCGAAAAAGAGGTGAATTAAATGTTTGGAGATAAGTTTAAGCGTAAATACGCCCTATCCGATATGGGCGTTGAAAACATAAAAAAAGGTACTGTTTGGACTATTATTGTAAACCTTGTTGTAATGAGTGGGATAGGCATACTCTATCTTGTAATGCAGCGGTTTATCGATACTCTAATAAATGGCGCAGCCTTGCCAAGCGCCCTACCTTTTGTTGCGCTTGTTATAGGGTTTATAATCGTTTCTTACTATACCCATTCAAAACAATACTGGGCAACATACAGTTTAGTGTACGGCGCTGTAAAAGATGTGCGTATAAGCCTTGCAGAGCGTTTGCGTAAACTGCCTCTTGGCTATTTTGGCAAGCGCGACCTTGCCGACTTAACTGAAACAATTATGGGCGATGTAAACAGGCTGGAGCATGTGTGGTCGCATGTTTTAAGCTATCTATACGGCGCTTTTGTTTCTACAGCGATAATTGCTGTTATCCTTTTTATAAGGGATTGGCGGCTTGCTGTTGCCTGCCTTTGGGGCGTACCTGTTGCTTTTATACTTTTGTTTGGAAGCCGTAAAATTTCAAGGCGCATGTCTGAAAAGGTAAAGACTGCTGCTGTAACGGTATCGGACGGCATACAGGAAACGCTTGAAAACATGCGGGAAATCCGTGCAACCAACCAAGAAGAGCTTTTTCTTGATAATTTAAATGCCAAGGTAGATAACCATGAAGCCATAATGCGCCAAAGTGAGCTTGCCGTTGGGCTTTTTGTAAACGCCGCAAGCGTTATCATGCGACTTGGCGTAGCCACAACAATACTCGTCGGCGCAAAGCTTATACTTTCAGGCTCTATAGACTTTATGCTGCTTTTCACATTTTTGATGGTAATATCACGCATATATGCGCCCTTTGACCAAAGCTTAGCGCTTATAGCCGAAATATTTGTTTCGGAGGTATCTGCAAACCGCCTAGTGGAAATACACGAAACCCCTATTGCTGAGGGAAAAGAAGTGTTTGAGCCTTCAAACTATGATATTGTGTTTAACAATGTAAGCTTTGCTTATGATAGCGAGCAGGTATTAAACAATGTTAGCTTCACCGCTAAGGAAGGCGAAGTAACAGCGCTGGTAGGTCCATCAGGCTCCGGAAAAAGTACCTGTGCGCGCCTAGCGGCAAGGCTATGGGATATAGATGGCGGCGCTATAGAGGTTGGCGGTGTTGATATTTCAACTATTGAACCTGAAGTACTGCTTAGCGATTATTCTATGGTTTTCCAAGATGTGGTGTTGTTTGACGATACTGTTATGGAAAATATCCGCCTTGGTAAGCATGGAGCTTGCGATGAAGAGGTGCTAAAAGCCGCTGCAGCTGCCAACTGTGATGAATTTGTTAGCAAAATGCCTAATGGTTACCAAACGCCCATTGGAGAAAACGGCGCTAGGCTTTCAGGCGGTGAGCGCCAGCGCATTTCAATTGCACGCGCACTGCTTAAGGACGCTCCTATAGTGCTGCTTGATGAAGCCACAGCTTCGCTTGATGTAGAAAACGAAACCAAGGTACAGGGCGCCTTGTCACGCCTGCTTAAAGGTAAAACGGTATTAGTTATAGCGCACCGTATGCGTACCGTAGAAGCGGCAGATAAAATTGTTGTACTTGTAGATGGCAAAGTAGCGGAAGCGGGCAGCCCTTATGAACTTTGCGCTAAAGAAGGCAGCGTATTTAAGCGCATGAGGGAACTGCAGGCAGAAGGCGCGGATTGGAGCATATAGCCATATATATGGAGGATAAATGAAAAACGAAGCAGTATTCTGGGATAGAGTGGCAGTTGTGTATGATGTGTTTGTTAATATAATAAACGCTAAAACGCATAAAACCCTATGTAAAGAAATAGAGCCGCTTTTCAGCTCTACCGATACCGTGCTTGAATGCGCCTGCGGCACAGGTATGCTAACCAGAGTAATTGCACCTAAGTGTAAAAATATAATCGCCACGGATTTTTCAAAAAACATGGTAGAAAAAACTCAAGCCAAGTGTAAAAGCCATAACAATATTCGCTTTATGGTTGAAGACATCATAAACTTAAGCTTTAACGATGCCAGCTTTGATAAAGTAATTGCGGCTAATGTTCTCCATCTATTAGATGACCCTCACCAAGCCTTAAAAGAGCTTTATAGGGTCTGTAAACCCGGCGGCAAAATAATTATCCCTACATATATAAATAAAAAATCCGACAACAAGGAAAACAAGTTTGTAAAAGCGGTAGGAAAAATCGGCTCATGTTTTAAGGAAACATTCAGCTTTTCAACATATAGGCAGTTTATAATTGATGCCGGCTATACATGTGCAAATTATATAGAGGTAGACGGCTTTATCCCCTGCCTGGTTGTGGTGATTGATAAAAATTAGTCTTTAATGACAAGCAAGTATAAGGAAGAGAAATGAAATATAAATCTATTTACTGGATAATGTTAAAACCGCTTATCAATAAATATTTGAAAAAGCATTATGACAAAAAAACAAAAAGGCTTATATTCAGAAACGCTAAAGCGGAATATAAACGCCTGTTGAATAAAGCCGATGATATCGGCTCTAACAATCCCATGTCATCAAACATATATTTTTCATTGCTTTTCGTTTCTTTTTTAACCGGTAATAGAGAAATTTTTACCAAAAAAACGCTTGAAGAAATGATGGAGAGTATATTCAGTATATTTAACTCTCCGCTTGTTAAAAAGCTAAATAGGATTGACCTTAATAAGGAAAGCGACATGAATAAATTTAAAAACAGAATACTTAGAAATTCTGCTTGGGCTGATAAGCACAGGGATAAACACCCTGAAACTTGGGAATTTAATTTTGAGGACAAGCACAAAGACGGCTGTTATTACTATTTTACTAAATGCCCGATTGCGAAATTCTTTAAAGATAACAACATGGAAGATTTAACTCATCTATTTTGTGATTTGGATTATAAAACCTTCGCAGCCGTAAAGGGAAGACTAATTAGAAATTGCACATTGGCAAACGGCGATGATATGTGCGATTTTTGGGTAGTCGGCGATAAGCTTAACTGTCCTCAATAATATACTATAAGAGGTGATAAAAATGAAACCTGATTATAAAAACTGGGTACCTAAAAGTATGCTTTATATATTGGCAATATTAGCCATTGCGCTATATATAGCAACTATTTTAGTTAATTCTATTATGAATGATGGAGATGTTAAAACCATACTGAGCTATGTTTTTCTTATAGCCGCCATTGTTCTAACAGTAATTTGCCTTTGGATGACAAGAATGTACTGCGCTTTTTCTTATAATGGCAAACGGAAACTATCTAAAGATGTTATTGATGGTATTGCCGGCTATGTTAAGGTTCCGGATAATGGCTTGGCGCTGGATGTAGGCTGCGGCAGCGGCGCTTTAACCATAGCCGTTGCTAAAAATAACCCGAAAGCTAGAGTTATAGGCATTGACCGTTGGGGCAAAGAATACGCTTCCTACAATAAAAGCCTTTGTGAAAGAAATGCAAAAGCGGAAGGCGTTAGCAATGTTGAATTTAGAGAAGGCAATGCCGTTAAATTAGATTTCCCCGATGAGAGCTTCGATACCGTTACAAGCAACTATGTTTACCATAATATTCTAGGCGTTAAAATGGAAAATGTACTTCTTGAAACGCTAAGGGTTTTAAAGAAAGGCGGTAGCTTTGCTATACACGATATCTTTTCCAAAAGAAAATATGGCGATATGCAGCCTTTTATAGACAAATTAAATTCTATGGGCTATGAAAGTGTTGAACTTATAGATACCACCAACGGCATGTTCATGAGCAAAAAAGAAGCCGCCTTGTATAGCCTAAGCCATTCTGCAATTCTTTACGGGAAAAAATGATTATGTTGCTTGGTTAACCAAACCATAAGAAAGGGTAGATTTTCTGTGAAGCTCAGCAACAAAATTATTATGGGGCTATTGTGGCTAATTTGCTATTTGTGTCCGCCCGCTAAAAAAGCGGAGGATATCTATGCTCACGCTAAAAAACACAACAAGAAGCAAGTTTTTCGTTTGCCAAAGGATAGGCGGGGTCTTGTATATAAAGACCAAGAAATACGCACGCAGATAGAGTCTTACCACTGCTTGCGTATAAAAAAGAGAGGGCAAACGCCAAATAGAGCCATACTATACATAGGCGGCGGGGGCGGGGTTTATAACTATTATCAATCCCAGCTTATGCTTGCTAAAAAACTTTTAAAGCGGGTAGACGCGGAAATATATTATCCTTTCTACCCTCCCACAACCAAGTATCCCGTAACGGAAGCTTTTAAAATGGTTTTTGAAAGCTACAGAGCCATGTTAAAAGAATACAGCCACGAAAAAATAGCAGTTGTAGGGCTATCCTTTGGGGGAACTGCAGCTATGACTATTATTTCATGGAATAACTACTACAAAGAAAATCTCCCCATGCCCGCTTTAACCATAGGATTATCCCCCGGGCATGTGCCGGCTGACAGCCTTGAGAGAAAACAGCTTGAATCCTACAGGGGAGTTGATCCCTTTATACCTGTTGAGTGGGTGGAAGCGTATGGACAGATAAATTCAGGCGGACAAAAGTTAGAGCATTGGCTTATACATACAGCGCATGGGGATTTCCGTAATGCTGGAAAGATTCGCCTGTATTACGGCGAAAAAGAAAGCCTTGCCTTTGCAGCGCCTATATATAAGCAATACTTAGAAAAGGTGGGGGCTGATTATAAAATACATATAGAACCCGGTATGCCCCACTGCTATGGAGCAGCTAGGGTAAACAAGGCATCAAGAAATACTTATGATGAATATTTAGAATTAATAAAAAACCTTTAGGAGTGTGAAATTATTATGAAACCTACAAAAGAACTGGAACTTGGAACTTTTATCTATGAAAACGAGAAAGTAAACGGCATCAATGTACAGAGCTTTCTTGGAATCCCCTATGCTAGTGCAGAACGCTTCGGTATGCCAAAGATGATTAGTATTTACAAGAATCAGCCTATAAATTCAGGGGTAGGTATGCGTTTTCCACAAAACAAGGTTCCGCCGCTTATAAACTTCTTCCTTAAAAACCCTATGATGCGAAAGGAAATTTTAACTGAAAACGATAAAACCGATGATAACGCTTTTGTGCTTAATGTATGGACAAGCGATACCGATGGCAAAAAGCCTGTGCTGGTTTATATACATGGCGGCGGCTTTACCTACGGCTCTGGCACTACACCGCTTTATAACGGGAAATATCTTGCGGCAAAAGGTATAGTGGTTGTAACCATAAACTACAGACTATCCGTTCCCGGTTTTATTCCCGTAATTATAGATGGCAAGCTGTCGGCAAACCGCGCTTTTTTTGACCAGCAGTGCGCCCTTAGGTGGGTGCGCCAGAACATTTCCGCCTTCGGCGGGGATTGCACTAACATTACGCTAATGGGGCAGTCTGCGGGCGGCTTATCTGTATCCACGCAAATGATGAATGAAGAAAGCTCCCAATGCTTTGACAAGCTAATTGTGTGCTCAGCCGGTGTAGGCGAATGCATGACCATGGAGCAGGCGGAAAAAGTTGCAGGTAATTTTTTAAAGCTCAATCATCTTTCTAAACCAGAGGACTTATATACACTTCATTGGAAAAGATTAATCCGGTTGAAGATGCCGCTTGAACTTCTTTCAATGCCTGTTGTAGACGGTCTGTTTTTGAAAGATGAAATCAAAGGCTTAAAAGAAAGGGGAGGTTTTTTCGCAAAACCCGTTATGCTGGGTACAACAGGCGATGAACTTGCTATGGTCAACAATAAGTCATGGTATAAAAGCTTGGGAATTGTAAGCAAGGAAGCGGCTTTCCAAGATAAATGCCTGCAACGTTATGGAGAGGTGGGGTTGCGTTTTGCTAAAGAGCTGCGTAAAGAATATCCAAATCTCATACAGATGCAGTTTAAAATGATGGAAACATTTTTTCATGTCATGGCATTACAGGATATGAAGCATTATTCCAAGCTTGCGTCATGCTACGGATACCGCATGAACTTTGTACCCAATATTTGGAATGGCTTAAGGGGGGCGTATCACTGTGCCGAACTGCCGCTTATTTTTGGAACCATTCAGGATATTTGCAAAACGCCAACAGAAAAAAACCTTTTGCAAATGGAAATTATGCAAAATGACTGGATTGCCTTTATGAAAACAGGCAGCATTCCGGGGCGTGAACCTTTTGGAGAAAACGGCAAAATCACCCTCTATGAAGAAAGAGAAGCTAAGCAGATAGACTTCCCTCAAAGGGCATTAATTGAAGAAATCATGGATACAGGTATATTTACCAAAATCATGAAATCCTTTATGCGCGGCAGAGACGATAGGTTTATCGCTTAATTGTTATACAAAGGTGAACAAGTGCAAAGTATGAGTTATAAAACTTAGATATACTAGAAACAAGGGGGATATTATGAATAAGGGTACTAGAACAAAACAAAATATAAATTGGAATAGAGCAAGCCTTTTAATGAAGATAGGTATTATAGGGGCTTTTATTAACCTTGCAGGCGACATGCTTGTAGGCTGGGGCGTTAGAGATACCAGTATTACCGGTATAGAAGGGCTGGTTTCACAATATCTAACTATATCTGACAGTAGGTTATTCTGCTCTGCTATTTTGGGGCTTATCGGTGCGCCTGTTTCTGTATGCGGGCATTTTGTCATATATAAACTTATAAAGCCTTATTCCGGCAAGTACGCCAAGATGTTTGGTGCAGGATCGCTTGGGCTTTTAGTTTTGGGCGGCTCCGGTGTACACATGTCTTCTCTTGCTGCAGCCTTTTTCTATAAATATATAACAGCGGCAAGCCTAGAAACTGCCCTTGCCTCTTCCATTAAATTTGTATGCTACTTTTCTTTACCCCTCTATATAGCGTTTTTTGTGTTCTGGATTATACAGACTTATGCTCATATAAGGGCTATCGGCGGAGGTTTCAGCCCTTATCCTCGCTGGTGCTGGGTGTTTTCCATGCCGGTGGGAGCCTTGCTATTTACCCCAATTAGTGTATTCGGCAACCACGCATTAGTAAATGCAATTACGGTAGGCGCATTAACATTGGGTAATATTTGGGCATTGGGAGGTTCCTTGTTAATGCTTAGCAAAGCGAAAGAGAACCGGGAAAAATCTCTATCTGTTTGACTATGCAAAACTATAAAAATATTAGAAGGAGCATATAGCTATGGAAAAAGTTAAGATAGAAAAAAACACCGTTCAGGAAACGCTTATAATTCCCTTGTATGGTAGAAAAATGTGTGCAGAAAAATTCCCTGAACTCTATAATGATGTATTTGCGGAAAGACTATGCGAGAGGTTAGACTATGATTTTTCTGAATTAGAGAAGAAGAAAAAATCCTTCATATATCAATTCGGCGCTCTTGAAGCGGCTATGCGTCAATTAGATATTATGTGGGAAATCAACAACTATTTAGCAAAACATCCAAAGGCAACTGTTGTTAATTTAGGCTGCGGCTTGGATGAAACAGGCAAAGCCTGCGACAACGGCACATGCAGCATAGTTAATATTGATTTTCCTGATGTTATATCTGTTCGTGAACAATTAATTTCTGCGTATGATAGAGAAAAGAATATAGCTTGCGACTTGAATGACTATTCTTGGATGGATAAAGTTGACGGTTCTAACGGGGTTATTTTCTTTGCTGCAGGTGTATTTCATTATTTTAAAACGGAAGAAGTAAAGTCTTTGGCGCTGGAGCTTTCAAAAAGATTTCCTGGAGCTTGCCTAGTATTTGACAGCGTAGGAAAGCTCGCTTTAAAGCTGATGATGGCAGCAGTAATTAAAAATATGGGTATAAGCGATGTGGAAGGATATTTTTATGTTAATAACCCTGCAAAAGATTTGAACTGGTCTAAAAAAATTAAAGTTACTTCAAAAGGATATATGCTGGGCTATTACGACATGAAAAGCCCGGGTATTCACTTCTTGCATCGTCTGCTTGCAAAAATAGGCGATAAAGGAATGAAAATGTATATACATCGTATGGATTTTGAGTAAAATTGGATTATGAAAGTATATGAATTTGGCAAGGATAATCAAAAAACTTTTCTTATGTTTCAATGTACCGCAGAGCCGTGGTGGGTATTTAAGCCTTCGGCAGAAGCGCTAGCGAAAGACTTTCGTGTATTCCTTTTCATATCCGATGGGCATGATGAAATGGGAACGAACTTTATCTCCATAGAAAAGAATGTTGAGCAAGCCGTTTCTTATTTGCATGATAAAGGTATTTTGCATTTGGATATGGCTTATGGCGTTTCCATGGGCGGGGCAAGTGTGATGTACATGCTGGCAAATCGTATGTTGCCTGTAAACAAGGCTATTGTTGATGCAGGAATAACGCCGTATAACTATCCGAAATGGTTTTGCCGACTTATTGCAATAAAAGATTATTTATCAATCAGAATAGCGTTTAAATCAATAAAGCTTATGAAAATACTCATGCCGCCTCAGCGCTGGACGCCTGAAGGAGAGGATTCCAAGGAGCATTATCAAAAGCTATATGAATTTGGGAAAAATCACTATTCTAAAAGAACAATATATAATGTTTTCTGGTCTGCTAATAACTATCCTATGCCTTGTCCTGTACCTAAAATAGACACGAGTATTGAATATTGGTATGGAGAAGAAGAAAAAGCAGCGAGAAGAAAAGACATTGCCTATGCGAAAAAGGCATTTCCCCAGATTATACTAAAAGAGTTCAAGGGCTTAGCACATGCCGAACTTGTGATGATGTTCCCGAAGCGTTTCCATAGCGAAGTTATGAGGTTTTGGAATGCATAATTTTTTTAATTACCGTTTTATCATTAGGCGCTATAAAAAAATTATAGTGCGGAAAGGAGCTAAATTATAATGGAAAGAAACGATAGAATACGCAGCGCTTACCGCCTTACAGGCGGCAACAGCTTTTATGACGGCATGATTACTTGTTCTACACTTCTCGGCAAGCTTGTTTGCCGTATTGTGTGGGATATGAATGCAGATGATACCGCTAATTATCAGACTCAGGCGCTATCAGGCATACCGGAAGGGTTTTCAGGGCGGCTTCTTGAAGTTCCCGTTGGAACAGGTGTACTTACAATGCCTGTTTATCAAACAATACCAAGCGCCGATATTACCTGCCTTGACTATTCGCCCGATATGATGGCTCAGGCGCAGAAAAAAGCAGAAAAATTAGAGCTTAATAATATCACTTTTAAACAGGGCGATGTAGGAGCCCTGCCTTTTGATGATAGCAGTTTTGACATAGTGCTTTCGCTCAATGGCTTTCACGCTTTCCCAAGCAAGTACGCGGCATATCATGAAACCTTTAGGGTGCTAAAAAGCGGCGGCGTATTTTGCGGCTGTTTTTATGTTACCGGTATTTGCAAACGAACGGATTGGATTATACGCCATGTGTATCAGCGGCTTAAATTTTTTACCCCGCCGTATGAAACCATGCACAGCCTAAATGCGCGCCTTAAACGCATGTACAGCCAAGTAAAGATAGGCAATGTAAAGTCTATAGCTTGGTTTGTTTGCGTAAAATAATTCACTTTACGAGGAGCAGATAATATGTCTAAAAAAGCCACTAATTTTCAAAAGAAAGTTATGAGCAGAATGTTCAGAGGCAAAGGGATTTTTAAACCTCTAAACACAGGTTTTATAGATGAACATGTTGCATCGCTTAGGGAGTGGGTTGCCAATATTTTCTTTTACACTAAAAACGGAAAAACTATAATGATAGATGCCGGTTATAATTATGACCGCTTGGAAGAAAAAATGTCATGGCTTAACCTTAACCCTAAAGACATTAAGCATATTCTAATTACCCACCGAGATACAGACCATATGGGAGCGGTTGAAAGAGATAGCGCACTACTATTTAAACACGCTAAAATTTATATCGGTGAAGTAGAAAACAGATATCTTACAGGTGAGGTTAGAAGAAAAGTTTTCTGGGGCTTATACAAGCTTCCTAAAGTAAAAACGGATAATAAGATAATACTATTAAATGATGGACAGGTCTTTTATATATACGATATCAAAATAGAATGCATACTTGTGCCCGGGCATACATGGGGGCATATGGTTTATTTACTTGATGATAAGTATCTGTTCACTGGGGATACAATTTGGTTTGGCGCAGACGGCGGATATAGCTTTTTAGGCAATTTGGCGGAGGATAACAAGCTGTCTGTGCAATCTCTCACTAGGTTAAAGCGAATAATAATGGAAAAACAGAGGGATATTATAGTTATAACCGGTCATACCGGATATACTTCCGATTTAAGCTTTGCATTTGCAAATATAGATAAAATTTGTTGGCCTTTTTCGAAAAGGTTTTACAACCCTGCCGCACCTTACGACGGCTACGATGAAACGGATGATACAAAAGAGAACGCTCAAAAAACCAAAATACTTAGGGGAAAATAGTCTGATTGTATAACAAATCAGTATTAGTAAAAAACATTAACAAAAACCGCTTCAGTTTTACATTTTTTATATGCTGTGATACTATATTCGAACCGCGTTAGGTGCAACTAATCATTGTTTGTTAATGCAAGAATATCTACTGTATTAGCATAAATTTTTTAAGGAGACTCTATGAATAAACAAAGTTTCAAAGTACTTGGTATGAACTGCGCTGCATGTTCAGCCCGACTGGAAAAAGTAATATCCGCCCTGCCCGGGATAGAAAGCGCCAATGTCAATTTAGCTACCGAAAAACTAACGGTAGAATATGACGGCAGCGCCGCCACGGAAACGAACATCCGACAGGCGGTAGAGAAAGCAGGGTTTAAAATAGCCTTTGAAGTTGAAAACCATAAGGTTTCAATACCTATTGCGGGAATGACATGCGTAGCTTGCTCCAACGGGATAGAAAAAGCGCTCTCCCGTATGCCGGGGGTTGTTTCTGCTACTGTCAATATAGCAACAGAAACTGCCGAGGTTATTTATCAGCCCGGTATTGTTCGATTGCGAGACTTACGGCGAAAAATCCGTGACTTGGGCTATGAACCTCAAGAAAAAACCCTGAACTTTACTACAGAGGAAGCTAGGGAGCAAAAACAGAAAGAAATTCGTGCCATGTGGCGGCGTTTTATTGTTGCTGCTGTTTTTGCCGTGCCACTTCTATATTTGGCTATGGGACCTATGGTGGGTTTTTCTATACCGAATTTTGTAGACCCGGCTCAGCATCCCTTGGCTTATGCTCTGGCACAGCTAATTCTGACACTACCCATTGTATTTATTGGCCGTAAGTTCTATTCCTCGGGAGTAAAAGCTCTTGTTTCCGGGGGACCAAACATGGATTCTCTTATCGCCATTGGCACGGGTGCCGCGGTTGTATACAGTCTGTATGGTGTTTGGAGGGTTTTTTCTGGAGACCAACAGGGTGTTAATGCTTTATATTTTGAATCTGCCGGGGTTATACTAACTTTGATTATGCTAGGCAAAACCTTGGAAACTGTTTCTAAAGGACGCACGGGTGAAGCTGTACGCAAGCTGATAGATTTATCCCCCCGAACAGCAACTCTAATATTAGATGGACAGGAACGAATTGTTCCTGTTCATGAGGTGGAACCGGGGGACATCTTGCTGGTACGCCCTGGAGAAAGAGTACCTGTGGACGGCATCATAAGAAGTGGCTCCAGCGCTGTTGACGAGTCTATGCTTACAGGAGAAAGTATACCTATAGATAAGCTTCCGGGAGATAAGGTATATGCTGCGACAATTAATACCAGTGGCGCTTTTAGGTTACAAGCTGAAAAAGTGGGTAATGATACTGCGTTAGCTAAAATTATTCGGCTAGTAGAAGAGGCGCAGGGGAGTAAAGCGCCAATTGCCCGTCTTGCGGATCGGGTGTCAGGGGTTTTTGTGCCTGTTGTTAGTTTGATTGCTTTAGTAGCAGCCCTTGTCTGGTATTATTCTACCCATGATTTGTCCTTTGCCCTGAACATTTTTATCTCTGTTTTAGTTATTGCCTGTCCCTGCGCTCTTGGGTTGGCGACTCCTACTGCTATTATGGTTGGCACGGGCAAGGGCGCTGAGCACGGCATCCTTATAAAATCCGGTCAGGCGCTGGAAATAGCGCATCAGATAGATGTAGTCGTATTAGATAAAACCGGTACTTTGACTCAAGGAAAGCCTGAGGTTACAGATGTTTTGCCAAGTGCTGATTATAGTCATGAAGAGCTTCTTTCTCTGGCAGCAGCAGCTGAATACGGAAGTGAGCATCCCTTGGGCAAGGCGGTTGTTAATTACGCAAGGGGGAAAGGTCTTTCCTTTCCAACGGTTTCTGCGTTTAACGCCGTTTCAGGTCGTGGGCTTTCTGCTCAAATTAAGGAGCAGACTATTTTAGCAGGCAATCGTCAATTTATGGAGGAACATAGCATTTCTGTTGATAGTCTGCTCCCTCAAGCCCTTGCCTTGGCAAACCAAGGTAAAACGCCTATGTTTTTTGCTAAAGAGAAGGAGTTGCTTGGTATTATAGCTGTAGCTGATGTTATGAAACCCAGTAGCTTCCGAGCAGTAAAGACACTAATGGATATGGACATTGAAGTAATAATGATTACTGGGGACAACATCCGAACTGCGCAAGCTATAGCAAAAGAGGCAGGTATTACAAAAGTGCTTGCAGATGTATTGCCGGAGAACAAAGCTCAAGCAATCAAAGCCTTGCAGCAGGAAGGAAAAACCGTCGCTATGGTTGGGGATGGCATCAATGATTCTCCGGCATTGGCTCAAGCAGATGTAGGTATCGCCATTGGCTCCGGCGCTGATGTTGCCATAGAATCTGCCGATATTGTGCTTATGCACTCCGATTTAATGGATGTGCCTACATCTATTGCTCTAAGCCGCCGTACCATCCGTACCATAAAGCAAAATTTATTTTGGGCGTTTGGATACAATGCCTTGGGGATACCCGTTGCAGCAGGGCTGCTTTACTTGTTTGGCGGTCCCCTCTTAAATCCGATGATTGCTGCTTTAGCCATGTCATTTAGTAGTGTGTCAGTTCTAACAAACGCGTTAAGACTGCGTAGCTTCAAGCCGTAATGACATGCGGGCAGTTATGTAAAGAATCAATTTATATATTCAACATGCAAAATATATAGTGTTAAGCGCAAAAAACACAAAATTTGTTAGCCTACAATATATTTATGACACGAGAAAGGAAAACGAGAGAACCTTTGGTATAATATAAATTAATAAAAACAATTATCAAGAAAGGCTCTCTCAATGAGTAGTATAACAGAAGGAATGCGACAAAGGTAGCGGATAATAGAATGCACAAATGTTTGACTTCTCACACGGTTTTTTCCTCAAAAACCGCCCAAACTTGACACAAAATAATGCTTTCGTTTATAATTCTCAAACGCATACAGCTCTAAAATGGCGCGTGAATACAGTGTTTAATGTATGCAAAAGCTATGTAAGGAGAAAAATTATGCAGTATTTATTGGTAGGTATAATATTAATACTTGCGCTTTTTGCCATAAGGATATCAAGCAAGCACGGTATACCCGCTCTTCTGTTATTTATAGTACTCGGTATGGGCTTTGGGCTGCTCGGGCTTGATTTTGATGACTTTAAGTTCGCCGACGGGCTTGCCACTGTCGCTCTTATGATAATAATGTTCTACGGCGGCTTTGGTACCAACTGGAACATGACAAAGCCCGTAGCAAAGGAAGCCATAATACTAAGCTCGCTTGGCGTTGTAACAACCGCGCTCCTTACGGGTTTGTTCTGTCATTTTATACTTGGCTTTTCTATGCTTGAAGGTATGCTTGTAGGCTCCATAGTAGGTTCAACCGACTATGCCAGCGTATCCAACATACTGCGCTCAAAAAATCTAAACCTTAAGTACAATACCGCTCCCCTTTTAGAGCTTGAGAGCGGCTCGAACGACCCTACCGCCTATACCATGACCATGGTATTCCTTTCGGTAATAATGGGCTCAAGCTTATCAATACCGCTGCTTATACTATCGCAGGTGGCAATAGGGCTTGCGGTGGGCTTTGTGTTTGCCTTTGTGCTTGGTAAATACCTGCGCTACCAGAAGGTAACTCAAGATGGGCTTTCCGCAGTGTTTATGGCTGCCGTAATGCTTATTACCTACTCAACAGCAAGCCTGCTAGGCGGAAACGGTTATCTATCTCTGTATATACTAGGTATATACCTTGGCAATATAGAGTTTAGGGGCAAGAGGGATATAGTATTCTTCTTTGATGGCTTTTCCGAGATAATGCAGATTGCGCTTTTCTTTATACTGGGCTTACTCAGCAACTTCCAAGGCTTTATTAGCACACTTCCCATAGCCTTTGCAATTATGCTGTTTATGACTATAGTCGCCCGCCCCGCAAGCGTGTGGGGGCTTATGTTCCCCTTTAAGCTGCACAAAAACCAGCTGCATATGGTGTCCCTTGCCGGTGTGCGCGGCGCTGCTGCCATAGCCTTTGCTATAATGGTTGTAAACAGCGGTGTTCCATTTAGCAAGGATATATATCATATAGTATTCGGCATATGCGTGCTAAGCTCACTCATTCAGGGTAGCCTTATGCCCCCCGCATCAAGAAAGCTTGATATGCTAGACCCAAACGACACCGTGCTCCAGACATTCAACTACTACCAAGACAAGGCGGAGGTTGGCTTCCTTAAAACCCAGATAGAAAAGGGCAGCCACCTTGCGGGACTTCAGGTTAGGGATTTAAACCTCACCTTTGACTTTATTGTCGCCAAAATCGAAAGGGACGGCAAGGCAATAGTACCCCGCGGCAGCGTAGTAATAGAGGAGGAAGATACAATAGTACTCGGCGGCGCCAAATATTTTGACACCAGCGGCGGCGATCTTGTGGAGTTCACTATACCTAAGGGGCATAAATGGGCGAATAAATATATTAAAGACCTTAACCTGCCTGAAAGCCTTATAATAATAATGGTTCTGCGCGGCGATGAAACCGTAGTACCCCTTGGTAATACCTTCCTACAAGTTGGCGATAAGGTAGTATTCCAAGAGATAAAGGAAGGGAAATAGCGCCATATAATTAAGTTAAATATAAAGTCCGCACAGATTGTTGTGCGGAATTACCTTTATCTATTCACAATATATAATCTTCAAATGCATACATTACATAATAAATGGTTATACTTTTCAAATGGAAAATTTACAACTTCTTGTAGATGCTCTGTATATCTCTTAATGATTTTAAGCCGTTACCATTGAGATTATGAAATTTCCCCTCATGAATGAGTAGAAGTTCGATCAACCTGTCAACATCGCGGTTGAAAAGCGCGAGAACAATTTCTTTGTGCTGATTATACTGATCTATGGTTGGTTCAATTCGATCATGATAGAATGCTTGAATAAATTCAATTTGCAAATATAGTTTTTGTTGTATAGCAATAAGTTCAAGGTTTTTACTGATTTTACTTAGTTCTAAATGAAATGCACAATTCATCTTAATTTTCTTTGCAACATCGTTATTTAACGATGCTTTTTTACATTCCTCATTTAATTCGTGCATTTTTGTGAAATCATAATCACTGCCAAATAAAACAGCGAGTTTTGCCGCTAGTATATCTAGAGTTGTTCTAACTATACCCAATTGAGCAACGCGTTCATCGCTTATCCTAGAAACTTCAGCAAACCTATTGGGATACATGGTAACAATACCATCATTCGCTAGCAATCTAATAGCTTCACGGATTGGTGTTCTACTAATTCCTAATTTTTTAGCTATATCTCCCTCATTGATTTTATCCCCAGGTTTTAATTGAATAGAAAGAATCATATCCTTTAAGTACTGATAAACACTATCACTTATAGTTATTTTATTATTTTGAATCATGTTAGTAGACCACCTCGCAAAAATTAAAATGACAAAATTATTATGACATAGACACTAATTAAAGTCCAATACCATTTAAATTATGTAAGAAAATCAGGGAACTTGATTTCTATTCGTAAGTCTGTAATGTTTTACAGCGCGAAAAACTTAGCGTTTTATACTGAAAGAAAATATCGACAAAAACTGAATAAGTATTCAATTTCAAATAAAAAATATTTTTTTAATTTCAGTATTGACATTTCAATTTTGTTGTGCTACACTCAACATAAGCAATTGAAAATGATGGGTGGTGATGTCCGTTGATTTAAGGCTATCAAGGATGAAGTGTTCAGTTATCATCAAACGACCAAACAAATGACCAAACGACAGTAAAGTATATTTAGGAGGAAGTTATGAAAAGAATTTTCGTTTTCATTCTTGCAATTGTCTTAGTCCTTGGTTTGACTGGGATAGCAGTTGCGGAAAAAGATCCCATTCGTATTGGTGTTTTATCCAACAATGCTGATGCAGTAGGTATGATGGTTCATGCCGCAGTTGACCTTTTCTTTGAACAACATGGTAGTACAATTTGCGGACGTCCTGTAGAGATTTTCCATGAAAATACATCTAGTGATGCCGCAATCGCAGTTGAAAAGCTTATCAAGTGTGTTGACGAATATGGTTGTCAAATAATAATTGGTCCCAGATCTGGTTCAGAAGGCACTGCAATACGAGAATACGCTGAAATTTATAATGATGAAGCGACGATTATTATTGGTTCATCCGGTTCTACACAAATAACAATCAATACACCAGAAAATCTTTGGAGAATCTGTGCTACTGCAGCACAGGTCGGGATGGCATTGGGCGAATACGCCTATAATGAACTTGGTTATAGAAATGTTTTAGCTGTGGCAAGTGATTATGACTTTACATTTGGTCAAGTTCAAGGATTTATGTACGGATTTGTCGGTGCTGGTGGAAACATAGTTGACAAAATATGGTTTACCAAAGGAACAACTGACTATAGTTCGGTTGTTACATCAATCAGTAAATATGATAATGTAGACGCTGTTTTCTGTGGCGTAGGAGCAATAGACTCAATATATTTTGTCGGTCAGTATGCTGAATATGGCCTAACATTGCCTCTATTGGGAGGATCAAATTTTACTGATACAACTTGTTTAACCAGTGATATTGCCGACAAATATGAAGGTATTATTACTTCAAGCTATTATGCTGACGAAATTGGAACAGAGGTTTACAATAATTTCATTAACACGTTTAAAGATTATCATGGTTCCTATCCCAATAGCTTTGCAAGCGATTTCTATATTGGAGCTGAAATTGCCACAATGGCTCTTGAAAAAATCGACGGTAATATTGAAGATGTGGAAGCTTTCAGAGCTGCGCTACAAGCAACGGATTATGAATCCCACAGGGGACGTTTCCGTTTTGATGACGCTCACCAATATATTTGTGACGTGTTTATTACTAAGGTTACCCAAACCGAGGACGGAACATATAAAAATATCCCATTAGTCACTATCGAAAATGTCAGTCAGTTTGGGAAATTTGATCCTGAATGGTTTGCATCACAACCTTATCCTGATCGAAATAATCCCACCATTGAATCAATTAGAAATGCAAAATACGCAGAATAATCTTCTAACTATTAAACCAAAGTTCTAAACATTTACTGCTCAGAAGGAGGAATATCCACGTATGAATATAACTCAACCAATTCTATCTGTAGCCCAAGTAAGCAAGAGCTTTGGGGGAACTGTTGCTGTACGCGATGTCTCTTTTGACATCGCGTATGGCGAACGTTGTTTGATAATAGGAACAAACGGTGCCGGAAAATCAACTCTTTTCAACCTGATTTGTGGAGACTTACCACTTTCGTCTGGAAAAATCGAAATTTTTGGACATGATGTAAGCAAAATGAGTGTTCGTAATAGATCAAAACTTGGACTTAGAAGAACATATCAAGGCACTGCATTGTTTAATAAACTTACAATTCGACAAAATTTCTATCTTAGCTTGCTTGGAGCGATGCCCATGTCAAAACAGATGAATTTATTTACAAATTATAAGGATACGGCTGCCTACACTGAACAAATCGAACAAATCTGTAAAACAGTTCAACTATCCAAGAAAATAGACGAAATGGTAGCAAATCTCTCTCATGGAGAAAGAAGACAATTAGAGGTGGGATTAGCATTAATATGTCATCCCCAGCTCTTACTACTTGATGAACCATCTTCCGGTCTGTCTGCCAACGAGAGATTAATCATTCAAGATTTGTTGATGGGTTTGGATAGTGACATTACCCTAGTTTTGGTTGAACATAATATGGAACTTGCCTTTGCTGTGGCAACGCGTGTTATTGTAATGATGAATGGAGAAATTGTTGATATTGGTACTCCCCTTGAAATTCAAAACAATCCATATGTTCAAGAGATTTATCTAGGGGGAAAAAAGTATGCATGAATCAGTATTGACACTCAATAATGTAGAAGCCTATTACGATAAGTTACATATAGTGCAGGGCGTTAATCTTCTTTTGGACTCTGGAGTTACTTCAATAATTGGTAGGAATGGAATGGGTAAATCAACCTTGATGAAAGCGATAATGGGATTAGTAAGTACAAAAGGTTCTATCAAGTTTTTTGGTCAAGAAATTGTTGGTTTGAAACCTTATCAGATAGCCCAGAAAGGTATTGGATATGTTCCTCAAGGGAGAAGAAACTTTCCATCTTTAACTGTAGATGAACATCTCACATTTTGTGCTAGCAGCGGCTTTAGTAGTGAAGAGAACAGATGGTCTAGCGATAGAGTCTACGATTTATTTCCAAGGCTTTATGAAAGAAAAGATTTATATGGCACATCTTTATCTGGCGGAGAGCAACAGATGCTCGCAATTGGTCGTGCACTTGTACTCAATCCTCGGTTGTTGCTTCTTGATGAACCTTCGGAAGGGCTTGCTCCAACAATCATTGACCAATTGGTTGATGTGTTTGAGAAAATTCGTAAGGAAAACATGAATATACTCATTGTCGAGCAGGATCTCAACTTTTGTGAACGAGTAACTGACTCTACTAATGTAATGGTGAATGGTCAAATCGCCTTTTCAGGCTCCCTAAGAGAATTACGAAATAATGCAGAACTAAGCCGAAAACTATTAGGTATTGGCTGATATTGTTATGAGGATAATACGATGATATATAATTTGACATTGTTGTTAAACGGAATAACTTATGCTGGCCTTCTCTTTGTTGTTGCGAGTGGATTAACGCTGGTTTTTGGATTAATGAGAATGGTCAATATGGCGCATGGAAGTATGTACATTCTTGGTGCATCAGTTGGCTGGCTTCTTTATAAAATATCAAATCATAATTGGGTTTTAGCACTATTGGGAGCTGGCGTAGTGATGATGCTAGTCGCATTTCTACTCCAGTTAGCATTATATAATAAGGCATATGGAAACCCTATACTGGGAATTATGATATCCATTGGTGTTTCCTGGATATTCACTGATCTGAGTATTGAGCTAACAAGAGGTGAAGCAAAAGCATTTAGTCCGGAAGGCATAGTCGGAAGCACTTTCCAACTTGGTGAATTAACATATCCATATTCCCGTTTAATTGTGCTTGTAGTTGCTATAGCAGAATTAATTCTTATTCTAATCATTCTAAAGAAGACAAAGGTAGGTCAAATTATCCGAGCTGGAGTGGATGACAGAGATATGGTTTCGTCACTAGGTATCAATATTGAATTAATATTTTTAGGTGTTTTTGCTTTCTCAGGTTTTCTTGTTGGTCTAGCCGGCGTTTTGGGGGGCACTATGGTTAGCTTTTCTACTGATGGTGCCGGTTCTATGCAAATGCTTGCATTGATGGTGATAATTGTTGGTGGTCGTGGCAGTATTGAAGGAGCAGCGTTAGCTGCACTCATGATCGGTTTGTTAGATAGCTTTACTAGTGCATATGTCCCAAACATATCAACCATCATAGTTTTTTCGTTTGTTATGGCAGTACTTGTACTAAAGCCGCAAGGCTTATTTGTGAAAGAGGTTAGGAAACAATGAGAAAGAGTAATTTTCGATTTGGCAAAAAAACAAGAACCATGTTGCAGTTAATTGTTTTAATATTATCCATTTTTATACTTTGGTCTTTACCTAAAATATCTTCTCGTTTTACAATATACATGATATCTAGAATTATGTATATGGGATTAATGACCATGAGTCTGAACCTCATAATGGGGTTCGGTGGTCTTACATCACTATCCCAAGCGGGATTTGCAGGTATTGCCGGATACGCATTTGCAATATATAGAGTTAGCATGAAAGGTTCATATGGTGCTGCTGTGCTAATTGGATTGTTTGTAGTCATGACTGCAGGTCTGCTATTTGGGGGGTTATCTGTTCGCACAAGCTCAATTGTGTTTATGATGATGAGTATTGCATTAGCCAATTTGGTTCATTTAAGCTCCTTACAACTAACAGATATTACTAGGGGCTTCAATGGTATCATTGGCATAAAGGGTCCTACCATTAATGGAAAAACATACAGTGGTACAGGGAACACTTTCTATATCATTGCGTTTATAGTTCCAATAAGTTATTTTTTCTTAAAAAGATTGGTTAAATCACCTTTTGGGATTGCAATTCAAGGAATGCGGGACAACAAAACGAAGATGAGTTCTCTTGGGTTTAATGTAAATGTTATTCGTATTGTACTTGTGGTTATTAGCAGCTTGTTTGCGGGAATTGCAGGAATTTTGCAAGCCAATTTTTTTGCCACCATGGCGCCTGATTATGTTAAGACTGAGTATTCACTTATGTGTCTCTTCATGTGCATAATAGGTGGAGCAGAATATTTAGAAGGCGGGTTACTAGGAGCAGCTATCTATTTAATGCTGTCAAACTTTATCAGTCGATATACTCGCTTTGATGATGCGATTATAGGAGGTCTTTTTATTATTGCTGTATTTTTAATTCCTAATGGGATTTTAGGCGAAATCTATAAGTTATATAATAATCTTTTTCGCAAAAGAAAAATGGTATCTCTTGAAAGTGGTATGAGGGGTGATGTGCATGAATAATTTTGTGAACATTGCGGTAATTGGGACGCTTGATACGAAACCTGATGAATTTCAATATCTTCGTGAGAGCATTGAAAGTCTTAACGCAGGATGTCTTATTATAGATGTAAGCATGAGAACAATGCAAGAAGCTATGAAAGTAGATTATTCATGTATTGAATTATTGGGACATTCATACAATTCCAATGAAAACATACGGAATATGGATCGAAAAACAGCTATGCCTCAGGTAATAAACTGCGCTAGGACTATTGTTAATAACCTATATAATACGGGAAAAATAGATGGAATAATAGGAATGGGTGGGAGTGGCGGAACTACAATATCTGCTGAAGTAATGCGTGATTTACCCATTGGATTTCCAAAGGTGATAGTATCAACCCTCGGAGGAGCAACTCGAATAGCGGACTATGTTGGGATAAAAGATATGTTAATTATCAATTCTGTTGTTGACATTGCTGGTATAAACACGCTATTAAAGAGGGTAATTTGTGAGGCTGCAGGAGCAGTTGTTGGTGCGGCCAGATCAAGTAAGGAATTGCAAGTTGAACAGAAAACTAAGAAAAGAATTGCCATGACAATGTATGGGCTAACCACTAAAGGAGTCGTAATTGCACGAAAACATCTGGAGTCTTTGGGCTATGAAGTAACCACATTCCACGCAACAGGTCAAGGTGGAAAAGCCATGGAGTCTTTGATACGACAGGATTTCTTTGATGGAATCTTAGATATGACTTTACCCGAGGTAAATTCTTATGTTTTAGATGTTGAATATAGCAATCCGGGGGAGGGCAGACTGTATGGAGCAATTGAAAAAGGTTTACCTTGTGTTCTATGTCCGGGAGCCATGGATATGGTATCAACCAATAATTTTCTCCAATACTCCGATAGAGTTATTTACTCACACAGTAACAAACCTTCACATTTTAGAACGAATGCTGAGGATCTTTATAAGTCCGGAACTTACATGGTACAAGTATTAAATAAGGCAAAAGTAAATTGTGCGTTGCTTTTACCAATTAAGGGACTTTCTGAGGTTGATGCACCTGGCAAGCCTATGTATAATCCTCAAGCAAACAAAGTTTTGTTTGATACACTTCAAAATGGTATAAGTAACCCGCTTGTAAGAGTTGAAGCCATAAATTGTAGTGTGAATGATAAGGAGTTTGCGTTAAAGGCTGCAAATTGCCTAGATAGTTTGATTAAAGCTTCTACTGATCAGTATTGATAATAATTAATGAAAGGACAAAAAGTAAATGAGTAAAGACAAAATTCTTGAGCGTTACAGAAACCAAATTGCACAAAAAATCCCATTAACAGGATCTGGAGCAGGAACCGGATTGTCAGCGAAATGTGCTGAACTTGGCGGGGCAGACATGATAATTGTTTATAATTCTGGATGGTTTAGAATGGCAGGAAGGGGTTCATCAAGTGGCAGATTATCGTTTAGCGATGCAAATTCTATCATTCTAGACTTGGCAAGAGAGGTTTTGCCGGTTGTTAAAGAGACGCCGGTATTAGCTGGTGTATTTGCTTCCGATCCTTACAGAAAAATGGATAGATATCTGGCGGAAATCCAGGAACTTGGTTTTGATGGTGTTCAAAATTTCCCGACTGTAGGAAATCCCTTCTATGATGAAATGTTCTATGCTCAACTTACAGAGACTGGATATGGGTATGATAAAGAAGTTAAAATGATTTCCTTGGCAAACCGTATGGGTCTGCTGACTACTCCCTATTGCTTTAATGTTGAGCAAACCAAACAAATGGTTGATGCTGGTGCAGACATCGTCGTTGCTCACATGGGACTTACCACAAAAGGACTAATTGGAGCTGGCGTTGCTAACTCTCTAGACGAGTCCGTTGAGAAGATCTCAATGATTGCCTCCACAGCAAAACAAAGGAATCCTAATGTCATTGTGATTTGTCATGGAGGATCAATTTCAGAACCAGCAGATGCGCAATATATCTATGATCGGGTAAAAGAGGTAAGCGGTTTTTATGGGGCATCCTCTGCTGAGAGAATACCTACAGAAAATGCTGTAATCGCAAGGGTAAAAGAATTTAAAGCTATTTCATTGACATAAGGAGTAAAAAAATGAAGAATGATCGTGTAAAAGTACTCTCGGGTTTCAAAAATGTAATCAAATCAAAAAAAGCTTTGATTGGTACTTCTGCAGGAATAGGTCTTGTTGCCAAATGCCAAGCATATGCAGGTGCGGATTTTATTGTTGTAGATAATCCAGCGAAATTTAGAATGGGAGGTCATGGTTCAATAGGTGGATTTTTAGCATTCTCTAATTCTACAAACAATTTAATTCAGCAAGTTAAGGAGATATTACCAGTTTCTGGAAGTACGCCTGTTTTTGCTGGCGTTACAGCACAAGAACCCTTTGAATCGCATACATTAATAGTTAAGCAACTGTTAGAAATGGGGGTTGCAGGAGTTTGTAACTCGCCAACAGTAGGGTTCTGGGATGATTTTAATGCAGAAAACTTTAAGAAACTAGGGATTGGATATGACAAAGAAGTGGATTTAATTCAGTACGCTCATGACCAGGATATCCCAACCATTGCTTTTTGTTTTAATAAAAAGCAAGCGGAACTAATGACCCAAGCTGGTGCGGATATTATTATTGCAGATTTAGGATTAACAACTGGAGGAACAGTTGGAGCAAAAACTACATATTCTAGAGAAATGTCAATATTAAAAATCCAAGAAATTGCCGACACTGTACATTCTATTGATTTTGATCGAATTGTTATTTGCCATGGCGGTATTTTGTCTAATCCCAAAATCGTTAGGCAAATCTTAAATGAACTAACCAATGTAGTAGGCTTTCTTGGTGGATCTGCAACCGATAGGATACCAATGGAAGAAAGCATCACTGAAATGGCCAGACAGTTTAGGCTAAATAGATTATATTGATTTAATTGTTTGTATAATCCGGAGGAGTGGTTAAGTGTCAATAGTACTATTAAGCTTGAACGCCGTGTTACCAATCCTAATGATTTTATCATTAGGATTATTTCTAAAGAAAAAACACATTATTAACAGTTCTTTTAGTGATACGGCAACTAATCTTGCGTTTTCAATTGGTTTTCCAGTATATCTTTTTAATCAAATGTCAAGCATCGAAACGAGCAATGTACTTAGTTTAAGGTTTGCTATTTATTTGGTATTAATAATGATCATACCACCGATTATATTAATGATCATCGTGCCGAAATTCATAAAAAATCCTGCTCGATGTGGAGCTTTTATTCAAGGTGCTTTTCGTACGAATCCTGTTCTAATGGGTGCAATGGTGATGCAAAGCTTGTTTCCAGATAACAAACTCTCGCCGTTTTTCATATCGTTTATTATTACCGTGCCTTTATCAAATATTATGTCTAGTGTTGTGTTTTCAATTTTCTCGTCAGAATCAAAGAAAATCGCACCTTTATCAATTATATGTGATGCTGTAATGAATCCCATAATTATCGGAGTCTTACTGGGATTGATTGTTAATTTGCTGAAAATTCCAATTTTTTCACCAATTAAAACGGTTAACAATTATCTTGCGGGGGCAGCAACTCCTTTAGCATTGATTTCCATTGGGTCACAATTGTCGATTACACAGTTAAAAAATGATAAAGAACACCTCAATTACTGCTTATTAATCAAGATGCTTCTACTACCGGCTATTGGAGTTTTACCAATGTTTTTACTCGGGTTTTCTAGCATTGAAATTTTAACTGTTTTTTTCATTCTTGGAACTCCAGGAACTGTAACAGGATATGCAATGTCTAGGAGAATGAAAAGTGACTATATTTTTACCGGAGAAATAATTTCTATTTCTTCCGTTACATATTGTTTCACATCAGGAATCGCAATTTACTTGTTCAAAGTATTTGGTGTTTTATAAGAGTGGGTGGATTGGTAAAAGTGTGTACCGCTGTGGTGTACGCATACATAATTAAAGCTATGCTGCATAAGGATATGCATTACATTGTACGCATGCACGCCTATGATGTAAAATAAAACAACAGGCTTTTTCTTATCAAGTCTGATCGGCTTTTTTATAACATATTTTAGCTTGAATATATAAGGAAATTATGGCTCTATGATAAAAGCCAATCAATTAAATATAAGCTTCTTATTCCGCCATAGGAATTTATATAGCTTCTATCCATAGATAATACTATTTTCTCATAATTATCAGGTATCATATTTAAAGGTTTAAGCTCTCTTTCCCGCGTTTCGGGGGATTGCATACTCTCTGTAACCTGTATGTAGAGTTTATCATCGGGCTTTTCAGCCACGAAGTCTATTTCATTTTCGCTTACCTTGCCTATATAAACCCTGTAATCACGGCGGAGCAGTTCTAAAAACACTATGTTTTCAAGTATATGCCCCCTATCCGTATCCCTGTAGCCAAGCAACATATTGCGAAAACCTATATCTGTAATGTAGTTCTTTTCAAGTGTTTTTAATAGCTGTTTGCCTTTTACATCATATCGTCCGACAGAGTAAAAAATAAAGGCATTATTTAACAGAGATATGTATCTGTTTACCGTTTTGCCTGCTATATTGCTGCGCTTGTCGCTAGATAATACATTGGCTATGTTATTTGGAGATGTTATGCTGCCTATATTTGAACATAAAAACAGCATTATTTTATGCAGAGTGTCTTGGTCTATTTGCTTATTGCGCCCCACAATATCTCTAAGTACTATGGTTGAGTATATGCCTTCTAAGGCTTGGTTTATTCTAGCTTCGTTAAAGTTATATTCCCTAAGTATTGGCATACCGCCAAATTGCAGGTACCTTTGAAACTTTTCCTCTATTGTAATATTAGGCGCAAAGCTATAAAAAGTAAGAAACTCTTTAAAAGATAGCGGTAACATGCGTATTTCTACATATCTTCCGGAAAGGTAGGTGGAAAATTCTGTGGATAATAGGTAAGCGTTAGAGCCTGTTATATATATATCTACATCAAAATCCAGCCGGAAAGATTCTATCGCCTTTTCCCAGTGCTCAACCACCTGAAGCTCATCAAAAATTAGATATGTTTTACCGCTGGGCGGTATATTATCGCTAACATAATCATAAAAGCTTAAATAATCGGATAGCTGTCTAAAGCTTAGGGATTCTAAATTAATATGTATAATATTGCTTTCAGATACTCCGCTATCCAGTAGATATTGGTGAAACAAGTCTAGCAGAGAGGATTTTCCGCACCTGCGGATACCCGTTACTATCTTTACAAGATCTACATCTCTATTTTGTATAAGCTGATTTAGGTATTCAGGGCGGTTTATTAGCTTTGCCATATTACACCTCCTAAAGTTTCAGACTTATTATACCCGAAACTTCTAAAAAGTCAACAGTTTAAGACGATATAAGTCCGAAACTTCTAAAAATAGCATAGTTTCAGACCTTATAGGTCAGAAAAATCGGAGGGCAAACACAGCAAACATATCAACAAAAAAATTAAAAAACTGTGCAATTTGCACGCCATAGGCGCGTATTTAAGCTTTATAATGGTACAAAATTAAAGGCTATGCCTTAAGGAGGAAAACACAATGTCACCTATGCAACTATTTGTACCACTATTCTTTTTAGGAACGCTTATAAAAAGCAAATCAAGAAAGGCAGGCGCGGTATACGATATTATTTGGTCTGTCGGTATACTTATTTGGGCTATTGGCGTTATGAATGATGGCGGGCGTATAGCGCTTTTTGGAACCCTAGAGCTGCCGCCCTATGCGGTTATAGGCTTGCTTGCTCTGATTATTATAAGCGAAGTAGGCGCTCTTATAGGAGCGATAAAGGGAGAACCTGCAGAGCTTGCAGCTGCAAAACAGCAGGAAGAAGAGAAAAAAGCGGAAGTTGCCCGTATAGAAGCCGAAGGCGAGAAGCTTGATACCCCCGCCAAGCTATACATAGTACATAAGCAGGGCATAATAGGCTCTGCAAACAAAATAAGGCTTACTTTAAATGGCAGGGAGCTTACTCCCCTTGGCAGGGGAGATGTGCAGCAAATAAGCCTTAAGCTAGCGCAAAACACATTGAGCGCAGTATGCGATGGTGTAACCGAGAAAAGTATAGTGTTTGACGCGCCTGAAAACGGCGTAATTCGCATAGACCTGTTGTTTAAAGCGGGTCAAGGCATAGTGCTTGAACAAAACCCTGACACCAATTATAAAGTAGCGGAGCCGGGTAAAAAAAGAGTGCGCCCGCTTAAAATAGGCATGGTGCTATGGAGTATAAGCAATTTCTGGTGCTATTTTCTAGGCATAGTGCCGCTTAGAAAGGCTCTTAGGGCTGCCAAGCACCCCTTTGACGATGTGGCGGAAGTGGAGCTTAAAGGCGCCAAAAAATGGAACATATTTATGTCAATTATGCTTGTACTTGTTGTAGGCTTTGTGTATATTATTCGCCAAAGGTATAGTTGAGTATAGCTTTATAGAATGTTTAATATTAAAAGGAGAAAAACCAATGAAAAACTTACAAAAAGCACTTTCCCTACTTATAGTGTTTGTGTTTGCCCTAAACATAGGCTTAGCGTTGGCAACAGACGGCTATGTACAATACGATGACCCTCAGTATAGCTTCAGCTATCCTGCCGCATGGAAACAGGGCATGGCAAAGGACGGCAGCATTACCCTTAGAATAGAGGGTAAGGACGAAGGCGTTATGACATTTGCAATTACCGGAGATATATACTCTAGATATATAGGCAGCGATGAAATAGATGAATCCAAAATTTTGGAAATAATAGAAGAAGGTAAATACGGTTTAGGCAAATATATTACATTTGACGGAAGCTACGAAATTATAGAATATAGCGGACTCAAAGGCTTTAGGGCTTTTGGCAATGTGGCAGGAGTGCCGTCCTCTCATATTGTATATCTATGGGGTGAGAACACCTTGGTAATTTTTGTATTTATAGGTGAGAGTGTCAAGGCTGAGGAAGATAAAATACTCTCCACTATAAAGCTTACGGGCAGCAGAATGGAAAAAGGGGCAGAAGGCGATGATTACAACAGCTGGAAGGCGGAAGGCTTTGGTCTTAAATATCCTAAAGGTTATTTTTCGCAGGAGCATACAACAGGCGCTATGTTTATAAATGGAGCAAACCCAAACGATGCTATAGCTGCCAGAACCTATGCGCTTGATGTGCAGTATAGCGAAGATTTGGCTCCTTCTATAGCTTCTGCAAATCTGCCAAAATCAACAAAAATTGAAGCTAATCCCAGTATGGTAACCGTTGGCGATTGGAACGCTGCTCTAATAACCGGAGATACCTCTGCAGGTCCCTTGGCGTACTATGTAATAGGGCAAGGGCGCATAGCCTTAGCGCTTATGTTTATAGGGGAAGAAGCCGTAAGCCATGCGGAAACAGTTGTAAGCTCCGTAGCGTTTGACAAATAGCCTATACAGAATATAATAAGAAAAATATATTTGTACTATAAAAGGAGGAATATGTCATGGCTTATTGTTCAACCGACACAAGTGTTGCGACATGTCCAAAATGTGGGTCAGAATTGAGTTTTGCTAACTATTATACCGGAATCAAGGGAGCAACAAATATTGTGAGCAGCAAGAGCGAAAGGGATTGGGGAGCCGGCAAAATAGTAACAACTACCGTAAGCAACACTAAATATACCGATGTTCGGGAGCATACCGGAGCGGTATGCATGTACTGTACTTATCGAGGGCTATATCTGGAACTGCTAATTGCAAGAATAATGATAGTTTTAGGGGCGCTTGGCGTAGTTTTTGCCGCGGTTCAGTATATAATATTAGATAATCCGCAAGTATGGATTCTTATACTTGGGTTCATATGCTTTTTTGCTGCGGGTATAGGCTGGAAAATTATGGGTAACGGTGGTTTGTTTTGCGCCAATCCCTATAAGGTAAAAAAAGGAGTTTCGCCTTTTCCGGGATATGCGGCAATGCAAAACGAGCATCACCACAATTATGTATCTGATTATCTGAGAAGCGCTTTATTTATTGATGGCGATATTCCGAAAGAAAGAACGGTTTTGTCACGGCGTGATGTCAAAGGCTTTACAGGAAAAAACCTTTAGCAGTAAGCCTGTAATACTCTGTTGCTTTTAGAATAGTGATTTTATTGTAGCGATTTTTTCAGTTTGGTGAAGCTTCGTGAAGCAGTCTAGCGGTTCCTATGGTGTTTTACCAAGGCAAAGCCAAAGAGGAAAAGGCGCATCAGAAAGCGCTGTGTTAAAGGCAACATAGTATAATATATGAATACAGATTAGGGCGTTTACATGCTGTAATTTTTAAGCATTTCCATGTCTTTTATTACTATGGTCTTGTTGCCTATTATATCTATATAGCCAAGCTCCTTAAATTCGGAAAGCTTTCTTGTTACGGTTTCCCTTGTAAGACCGGAATAGTTTCCAAGCTCCTCGCGGGTTAGGGAAAGGTTTAATTCTATATTATCTTCATACTCTAGGTTTTGCCTTTCAATAAGCTTTAGCAGTAGCGCCGCAACTTTTAATGATGTATTTGTGGTTGAAAGCCTCAAAACCAAGTTTTCTGCATGTCTAATTCTTTCAAAGCTTTTGGCTAGTATTTTTCTTAAAACCTTCGGATTATCCAGCATATATTTATCAAAAATTTCCTTAGATATGGAAAGCACCGTCACCTTGGATATGGCTTGAGCGTTATATAGATAATCTTCCCCGCTTAGCAGGTTGTGCCCGCCTA
>JGI24708J26588_10000361_pt1 | contig 36710 bp, 28 predicted proteins | sample BioPla1DNA2_FD_26588 | JGI IMG/M metagenome (IMG submission 26588) | reverse complement strand
GAAACGCTAAGCTTCAGGCCATGGACAAAATCATGGATAAGATGTGGAAAACCCTAAAGGGTTTCCTACGCGCAACCATAAATGTCTGCGCCACACCTTACTCACAATTTTGCCCACAGCCTTCAGCAAGCGTTTCTAAGCCATAACAAACTTTACCACAAGCTCCACAAGAATGCTAATGCTGTTAAATATAATTTAATCAATATATAAGAAGCCCCTGGGAATTTTCCAATATTTCAGGGGGGATACGAAAGTAACTGGTGAAAGCCAGTGAAATAAATAGTTTAGGTCAAAATTCAACTAGAATTTTTGACACTACGGTGCTGAGTAAGGGAGGCGATTTTATGAAAAAACTGAGAAGATCGATTTCTACCATTCTTGTTTTTGTGATGTTGCTCTCTCTTGCACCCCTCCAGGTATTTGCAGACGCAATAGAGGAGAAAGAGTACAGCATTTCAAACGGTTATCTGACCTATACCATTAATAATAAGACGGGCGGGTTTTCGATAGTAACTGCTGACGGACACCCACAAAAAAAATATGATGATAATATCCCGCTTCTTTATAAGGAGGACAGGAACAGAAGCAACGGAACAAGCTTCACTACAGTGCGCATTGATGGGAAAGACTACATTTTCGGGCAGAACTACGGCTGGTTGGGCCTGTCCTCCATGCTGCACGAACCTGTGGTTTCGGAAGAAGGAAGGCTCCTTACGGTACAATGGGATATTAACAGCTATTCGGTTATCCAGAAAATAGCACTTTCTGTAGACCCGGACAGCGACACCACAGGAAATGTGGGCATATCCTATCAGGTTATCAATAACAGTGCAAAAGCAGGAAATGTAGGAATAAGAGTATTGTTTGACACCGCACTTGGCAACAGTGTTGATTCACCCTATGTCACAACGGATACGAAAGTAAGTCCGCAGCTTACCGAAAAAGAGTACACAGGAGAAGAGCTTCCACAGCAAATAAGGTTTACGGATTCTCTCTCATCTCCCACCAAAATGGCATATATGTTTTTGAAGGGGTGGAATGACGGTGTAGTTGCAGATAAAATTATCGTAGGGCACTGGGCAAATCTTGCCAATACAAAATATGATTATACTGCTGATCTATACTGCGATTTCACAAATTATTCAAATAGGCACAGAATTCCTGACAGCGCCATAGCGGTCTACTGGAGTGAAAGTACGCTGCCTGCAGGGAGAAGCAGAACTGCCGAGATGCTTTATGGTGTAGGTAATTTTTCTTCCAGTACGGTAGACGGAAATGTTGGCATTGATATTGTTGTAAATAAAGTTACCCTTAGCGATGATAAAAAGGGGTATGCGAATGATGGAGAATTTGATGTCACAGTTAACCTTGATAATTCGTTAACGAACTCAAACAAGCTGATGGCAGCTATGCTTACCCTTTCTACAGATCCCGGACTGACCGTGATAGGGGATGAAAACAAGATCTGGACGGAGATAAACAAAGGAGAAACCAAAACAGTAACCTTTAAGGTAAAAGCAGAAAAACAGACATCCATCACATCAAAAGCAATTCATGTATCCGTATCGGCCACAGGGCTTGATGGGAATGAAAGTAAAAATATTGTGGCAGGTGCTACAAGGCATATATTGCTACCGGCTGTGACAGGAATGCTTCCAGATATTCAAATGAATTCAATAAGACCTGGTACGGTATACCCTCAAGGCGAGAAAACAGTAACCATTCAGGGTAAAATGAATGAATTGTCGTCTCTCAAGGGCAGTGTCAACTGGGATATGTATCTTGTACATACCACCTCCAGCCATGAGGTAAGAATAGAAAAAAGCGATATTTCATTTATTGACGATACATATACCTCTCTGGGCTTTAAAATAAGAGAAGACCTTTCGGTCGGAGAATATAAGATTGTTTTTCGTCTGAGAGATCCACTTCTGGCAGAGGGTTTTGGAACGGATGAAATTACAGCCGGCTGTATGCTTAATGTAGTAGAGGACAAAAAATACCAGCAGGCTTCATACGGGATTCTTGCCCTGGTCCGGCATGACAATAATCAATACAAGTTCATAACCTTTAGTAATGAAGCCGATTATATGAAATTTTACAGGGGTGAAGTATCATTTGGTGGTATTAAGCACGATTTTCGTGAAAAAAATACATATTACAACGAGATATTGCTAATCATCCGTGGGCACATCAACGAGATGGAGAAGGAAGGCAGCGACGAAGAAGAGATATATTACCGGGCGGCCCCCAAAGATGGCCCGATTACAATTAACAACGTTCTTACATATGAAAGTAATGAACCGCTTATTATCAAGGAAGAGAACGGGAAGTATCTGGTAGAGGGCGATGGTAAGCTGAGAGTAATCAATTCCATTACATTCTGCCTGAATGAATGGAGTATAAAGGCTGAAAAAGGGTCTGCTCATACGCTTAGTTCAGATCGATACTACACCAAAGGCAATCCGTTGGCAAGATACTGCAAGGACTTAAATGTGTCTTTTAGTGGTACTGCTTCAAGCATCATCCAATCTATTGCCGGATTTATTACGGATATTAAATTCGGTGTTTTGGGAGCTGAGCTTCAGGAGGATCAAGATAAGTCCACTACCTACATAGTATCATTTGGCGGTACCATAGGTATTCCTATCAAGGCTAAAAAGGAAGAAGAGGAGGAGGCCGTTCTTACACAGGACCAAGAAGACCTTTCCGATGCTATGAAAATGCTGTTCGGCGATGACGAGTATGCGTCAAAGCCCTCCGAAAGCGGCCCCGATCCCAATGCAACGCTTAAGAAGGATACTATCTTCTCAAATGGCCAGCTTGGTGCGGATATAAGGGAAATCCGCTATGGTCAGAAAGCAGAAGTGGAGGATGGTAAATTAAATGTTGAAGGTACCGGATTTATTGGGATTGATACCAATGTAAAAGTGGTTCTTCCCCAGGATGTTATGGGAAAGTTTATTAAAAACGCCCCGGGAATCTATGCGGATCTTACAATAAACACAATTAAAAATATTTATGAAATAGGTTTGGGTGTACAGATAAAAGTACTTGAATGCCAGGGAATCATAAGATTTAAAGAGGTTACTGTAAAAAATTCCGAAAAAATTATACCCGATTCCCTTCAATTCTATATCAGAGACGGGCTTCTTGTCCCAGTTTATCCTCCGTCACTTTATATGACAGGTATAGGCGGCGGAATAGACAATCTTGCAGCTACCATTGGCGGTGATAGTATCAGCGGGCTGCCTCCTCTGACTTTACTTCTCTATATGAGGCTTGAGCTGATAAGGAAAATGATTGGCGATTTTGATGCGGCAATAAGCCTGGAAGGAATGAGCCTTAACGGTTCCATGAAATTCAAAAAGGCTGATGGTATTATGGAGCTTGATGTTGGAATTTCCGCAATGTGGGTTGATCCGTGGTATGTAAAAATGTACGGAAGGATAAGTATTATCGACGGCTTAATCACAGGCGGTGTTACCATAACGCTTAAGGAGGATTACTTTTACGGTTACATCAATGCAGCTCTCCATATACCGAAAAAATATCCACTGGTGGGCGGTAAAGAGCTAAACGGTATAGAAGCGGCTGTATGCAATGACTTTATCGCTGCCAACTTCAAGATATTGGGTATAAAATATGGCATCGTTTATTTCTGGGATGGTGACTATAGACTTGGAACGGATATCGATATTGAGGAAAAGAGCAGCCTCATGATTAGAGCCAGTATTGGGGAAAAGAGCGGCCTGAGAGCCAGTCTTCTGGCAGAAGAGGTTTCTGAACAGAATACCGAGGCCTTCTACGGTACAAACATCCATCCTCTTACCTCCGAACCGGTAAGCTCCTCAGGTTTCAAACTAAGGTCGGCATTCAAGACTGTTACCAGAAGTATGGATCCTACAGGCCAGGATGCACTGTTGTTCGAAATTCCGTATACAGGCTTTTTGGTTCCGAAAGCAGAAGATATTACAATTACAACACCGAATGGTGATATCATTGAATTGGTGGAGGATGATGGTAATGGAGGCGGAAACTTCCTTGTTCAGGATAGAGATGTAGATGGGAAATATATCTATGTCACCGTAACCAACAAGGCTCTCCTCCAAAAAGGAGATTGGACTTTAACGGTGAAGAACGATTCAATTGATGTGAGCACTTTCTCCGTCAGTGGTGTTGACAACCTGCCCGAGCTTACCGGGACATCCTATGTCCACACCGATAAGAATTCCTTTGAACTGGATGTGAGCTGGACTACAGACTTGGAGTATGATGAAGATGCTGTAGTTGACATTTACCTGACAGAGGATGGGGACGCCCTTGAAAGAATAAAGACGTCATCCAACGAGGATGAGAACTCATTGGGGACTTCTGTTGCCCGCGTTGAGCTTGACAAGTATAAGAGCGGAAATTGCAAAGTAGTACTCCCAGATACTTTTGAGAATGGAACCTATTATGTCGTTACTACAATTACATCAAAAAGATGTGGTATAAGCCTTGCAATCAGTGATATTGCATTTGAATTTGAAAATTTGAATCTGCCGCAATCTGTCAAAGCAGTTGATATTAATTATGGCGGAAACGGCAACCTGTGGCTTGCAATAGAAGATGCGGATACCATTGGTTATACTGATTATCTGGTGAATATCGTTTCGGCGGACGGAGCAAAGCTCGACAATGCATTCGGGCAGTTTGCTGTAGGTGAAGACATATTCATAGGAAAGGAAGCAAACCTCATTCCCGGTAAAGTATATTATGTTGAAGTACAGACCTTGCGCGAAGCCAATGGAAGGTATTATTACAGTACCGATACTGTAACAAGCCAGCACTATACAATGCCTGAACCGCAGAAACCACGGCTTTTGTCTGTTACTACCAACGCAGGACAGGATTATCTTAACAGCTCAAGGTTCTCTGCAACCTATCAATTTGACAGGCCTGTTTGGATGGTGCTTAAGAAAAATTCGGAGCCTTTTATAAAAGATGGTGTGTTCAGAGACACGTGGACATTCGAGGAGGAGTTGAATGATGGTAATTACATCATAGACTTCACTGCATATTCATTGGTCAAAGATTCTGTGACAGGAGCTGACTTTACCGGCAGCGTGGAAAACGCCCAACTGGGCTTTGTGGTTGATACCCAGCCCCCCGTTTTAAGCCTGGCTCAGAAAAAAGCAGAAAGCTTCCAGCGGGAAGCAGGCGCCTACATTAGTACTGCCTTTAGCACAAATGTTGTGTTTGCAGACCATGACGGGAAATTCACCGTTTCAGGAATAACTGAAGCCGATGCCAACCTTACTGTTGATGGAAGAACAGTAACAATAGATAAGACAGACGGAACGTTTTCGTATTCGGGAATCATCGATGACAAGACACCGTATATGGAACTTATGTTCAATGCGGTTGATAAGGCAGGAAACACCTCAACAATGCTTGTTTATGCAGTAAATCAAAAGTATTCCTCCATCGACAGCATAAAACTGAAGGCAAACGGCAACCCCATAGCCGTTGACTCTGATGGGGTTCCAACCCTGAATATCAAGAAGGGCGATACCATTAATTTATCTGTTGTTGGCTTAGCCGGTGAAGAAGAGATTATAATTGACGATACTAATATCCAATGGCACATATTGTATGAAAAAGGCCTGATTGATTTTGATGAAGGGCAGGTTACGGCACATTATACAGGTACAACTGCGGTACGCGCAAAATATATAAGTGGTCAGATTTCGGATGATATCCTGCTGGGTCCTGAAGGATATGTTGTTATTAATAGCATTGAGAACGATAAGTCCGATCTGAAGGCTGCAATAGATATTGCGAAAGCTAACCTTGCCGCCTCAGACTATGCTTCCAGGGCGCTTAAAACATCATATCAGGATGCGATTAATGCAGCACTGGATGTGTATAATGATCCCAACTCCAGCGATGATGAAATTTCCCAGGCAGCAGCGGTATTGAAATTGGCTACCGCGTCCTTTGATAAAGAGAAAAATAAGTCTATTGATGATGATAAGAAAGAAGATGAAGAACCGGTAATTCCTGCACCTGGGACATTTAACGTGTATTATTCTATGAAGGCAGAAAAGTGTGAAAACGGAAAAATTGAGTTTTCAAGTGCTGTTGCGAAGAAAGGTACAAGTGTAACAATTACCGTTACACCGGATAATGGATATAGAATTCACGAGGTATTTATTAACGGTGTGTCCTATGGCAATAGGAATGTAATTACAATTGCTTCCATCGAAGAGAATATAACTGTTTCTGCGGTATTCAGAGAAATATGGCAAAATCCGTTTGTTGATGTAAAAGAAAGTGACTGGTTCTATAACTGGGTAGAGGAAGCATACAGGGCAAAGCTTTTCCTTGGGACAAGTGAAAACACCTTTGAACCCTACAGCCCAATGACGAGAGCTATGCTTGTAACAGTACTGGGAAGGCTTCATGGTGTATCCCCGGATAACAGCGTTGATTCTGGATTTAAAGACGTTAAGTCGGGAAGCTGGTATGCAGGCTTTGTAGCCTGGGCCAAGGAAAACGGTATTGTTCATGGTATCGGTGATGATATCTTCGCACCCGGAATGAATATTACACGGGAACAAATAGTGGTGATGCTGTACAGATATGCGAAATTCACAGGAATGGATGTTTCAGAGGGTGAAGATACAATAATTAAGGAATATGAAGACTTTGGAAATATTTCAGACTATGCCCTGACCGAAATGCAATGGGCAGTCAATAACGGCATCATCAACGGTGTCAGCAAATCGGAGCTGAATCCGAAGGGCGAAGCTACAAGAGCCGAAGTAGCCACAATGTTAGTGCGCTTTATGGCCTTGATGAGAATTAATAACGACTGATTCCCGTAAATAAAGAAGGACTGACAATCGTATGCTATATTGCTATTAACACAAATTGGTGCCTAACATACAATTAATTATCAATGCTAACATATTAGTTACTTTAAAATATTATAAATTGTAATTTTGCGGAAATTGTAATAAAATTTAAGTGCACCTGTTAAATTGAGGTGCACTTTAACCGGGGGACGGTATACACTTTTGAACAATCCGAGAAGCTTGATACCGTTCTTACCTGTATACAGGCTGAGGAGGATTTAAAGTATATCATCGATCGCCTGAGGGAGCGCCACCCGGTTTGTATATCCAGCCTGCCTGAGGCGGTTCAGGAGGTATATGAACAGGAGTATGCAGAACTCNCTGAATCGGCAGAGGTTACGGTTCTGTCGCTGTGGCAAAGTGCTTCCCGGGTTCTTGCATGCCTTGAAGATGCTCATACCACAGTACGGGCGTACTATGAGAATGTGAAGATGCTGCCTTTGTTATTTTCATGGGAAGGCCAGCGCTTGATTTGTTCGGGTGGCGAATATGACGGATATACTGTTAACAAGATAGGCGGCGTTTCAGTTGACCAGCTTTACCAACGATTCCGGGAGCAGTTTTCCTATGAGCTTGATGCCTGTGCTCGTCATGCCTTTGCCTCGCGAATCAATCGCAGCGATTATCTGGCTTTTGTAGGCATCAGTTAATCGAGTTTTCCTGCTAACACGTTGCCCCACCGGTTAAGTGAAGTTTGGCATCTAAAATTTCTTGTTTTCTTTCCAGTATTTCGTCAGATAACAGCTGTGCTTCGATGTTTTCAAAGCCTATTCTTTCTATAGTATCAGCCAGACGTTCGCCTGTATTTCCCTGTTCTCTGTATATAAGTATCATTTTCTCTACTGCGCTCATAACTTCTTCTTCATCTTTAAATATTTTGTTTATAGCAAGCCCTTTATTTACTTTTTTGCCCCATCTTCCACCAATGGTAATTTTGTATCCCTGCTTACCTTCTTCGATAGCATCAAAGTGACATTTTCCAATGCAGCGTCCGCAATTATTGCATATATTTTCATCAATGCTTAATACGCCATCAACAACTTCGGCCGCATTCATCGGGCATACATCAACTACAGAACATTTTTTGCAGCCATTGCACAGCTCCTCGTCAAAAACCGGCACCATTTGGCCGATAATTCCCAAGTCATTTAAATCAGGCTTAATACAGTTGTTTGGGCATCCACCCACGCCTATTTTAAATTTATGAGGCAATCTGACATTTCTGTATCCATTATAAAATCTTTCATGAATTTTCTCTGACAGAGCGTATCCATCAATTAAACCATATTTGCATGTAGTTGCTTTACATGAGACAATTGGCCGTACTTTTGAACCTGTACCCCCTGTTTCAAGGCCTTCCTTTGCTATATATGCCCTGAATTCTTCTATTTTATCGAATGGAATGCCAGGAATCTCTATAGTTAGTCTTGTAGTAAACAGAACTGTACCATTTCCGAATTTTTCAGCAGCTTCTGCTACGCATTTTTGCTGGGCTGCTGTAATTTTACCATTAACTGTAATAATTCTTGCACTAAAATTATCAGTGCCTCTGTTTCTTAAAAATCCAAATGCTTTAACTTCTTTTTCCTGTTGTGGTGTAACTTTTAAAGTTGACATGTAAATAATCCTCCCCGTCTCAAATAATTTATAATGAAATCTCGTTGAAAGCAGTCCCGCCTTCAAGTACCAATGTGTTTGTATAACCAAAACTTTTTAGTCGCTTTTGCAGCATATATGCTCTTTTACCCTTGGTACAGACCAATAGCAGCTTCTCATCCTTATTGAATTCAGGCAATTCTCCATGAACTTTTGATAAATCAATAGAAGGTGCACCTGCAATACCAGGACTTATAGATGCATCAATTATTTTATAGCCTTCAGCCTTACCTTGCATATATTCTCTGGGTGTTATGGAATTGATTTCGCCATTGATTTTGTTAAGCAAAATATTAACAGTATGGGAAAAAGGGTGTATTGCCGTTGAAAATGGTGGTGCATAGGATAAGTCCAGATCCTTAATATCTTCTAAAGTTGCATTTAAAGAAATAGCCGTAACTGCTATGTCCGCCATCTTATCTACTGCACCTTTACCGGCTGCCTGTAACCCGAGTAGTTTTTTTGTACTTCTGTCTGCAATCATCTTGACAAAAAAGGTCGAAGCACCGGGGTAGTAGTGAGCCTTATCATCAACAACCGTTACAACAGATACTGCATCATACCCCTCAGCTTTTGCTGTGTCTTCTGTTAAACCAGTTCTAGCGACGTTTAATTCAGGAAGCTTAACTACAGCAGTTCCAAGAACGCCTTTGTAGCTTAATTTTTTGCCGTTTAAGTTTTGAGCCAGTATTCTTCCTTCAATGTTTGCAGATGAACCCATTGGAGAATATGCTTCTTTAAGGGTTAGTATATTGCTTACAACGGCACAGTCGCCAACGGCATATATATCTTTTATGTTAGTTTCCAGATACTCGTTTACCACAATAGCTATATTTTCAGAAAGTTCTATACCCGTATCAGCCAGAAAAGCAGTATTAGGCCTTATTCCTATTGAAAGGATAACAGCATCTGCCTTCATTGCGCGTCGGGTTGTTTTAACTTTTTCAACCTTTTCCTCTCCAAGAATTGCTTCTAACCCCGTGTTTGTAAACGCCATGATTCCATGATTGGCTAAATGGTTTTCAACATAGTTAGCTATTTCTGGTTCAAAGCCTGGGAGTATTTGATCAGCAAGATCGATGACAGAAACCCTGATTCCCTGGGATGCCAGATTTTCAGCTACTTCTAAGCCTATAAAACCTCCGCCCACTACAACTGCACGCTTTATTTCACCGGCTTCAACAGAGTTTCGAAGGCTTACAGCATCCTCCGGGGTTCTCATGAAATATACACCATTGAGGTCAATTCCATCAATCGGAGGCTTAACAGGATCTGCGCCAGTAGCAATAACCAGTTTGTCATATTTATAGGTATTAGTTGTATTTGTTTTTAACTGGAGTGCCACTACTTCTTTTTTGTCAGGATATACTTTCGTCACTTCAACTTCAGTAAATACTTCCACACCAGTTAATTTGGAAAAGCTTTCAGGTGTGTTCACAATTAATTCCTCTTGCTTCTCAATCACATTTCCAACATAATAGGGCAGCCCGCACCCAGCATAAGAGATATCCTTACCCTTTGTTAATATGGTTATATTTGTATTGTAGTTATCTCTTTTAAGTTTTGCAGCTACCTTGGTACCAGCGGCCACTCCACCTATGACTAATACATTCATTAAACAACTCTCCTTGTTAATCAGATAACAATTGTCTCATTTATAATATAACAATTGTTCACAAGATGGTAAAATGATAAAATCTGATTATGGTTATAGGTAAAACCTATAACTACCCGAATGAAGCAAATAAAATCCTGATATATATTGAGGTAGAATATGACAATCAGACATTTAAAATTTTTATCGAGGTAAATTAATGGAACTTGCCAATGAAAAATTCGCCATGAGAGAAAAGGGCAGTGGAACAAGGGAACTTTTCGAAAGATATATGTCTGATAATGGGATAGAGATAATTACAGCATTTGAAGGCAACAGTCCCGAAGCTGCAACTACCGTTATGGACGCAGGCATCGGCAAGGCTGCTACAACTTTAGGTGGTACAGTTGCCGGCGAGATCGCCGGAGCTGTCAACGATGGTCAAGACATTACACGGGCAACGGCTGAAGGACTAGTAAAAGGAGCGGTGAATGCTACCATGGGTGCTGTAAGCGACGGTGTTGAGGATGCTTCGACTAGCTTAAGCGGTAAATCAGCGACCAAGCTTACCGAAACTGCTTTATGAAAAGAGGTTGTTGAACCGATCTTCGATGAAGCGTGTAAAAAAGATAATTAATTAATTAAAAGCTCAGGTCTATGTCTAGTATGGTAATAGATATGGACTGAGCTTTTTTAAAATATCCGGAGTTCTACTGGATTCCAATACCTCGTAGTAAGATATCCATATGTTTGATACATTCTTCTCTTAAATTGTAATCTGGATATCGTATACACCATTCGAAGGTGATTCCTCTGATTGCCAGAATAAGATGACTAGCTAGTATAGTGCTAGGGATATCTGACCTGATTTCTCCTTTGCGAATGCCCTCTGATAGAATCTCATCAAACATTTTATATAGCTCTCTGTTATAACTCATGGTAGGTTCAGAACTGATAGAACTTAAGAAATGTGATTTATATAGCCATTTCATGTTGTCATGACCGATTTTATTAGCAAGTATATCAGCGATTTTTTCAGTCAATAAAGTAATAATATCTAAAGTAGACCTATCTTGACTTATACTCTTAAGATAGGTTTTATAGTCCATATCAATTTCGCCTACATAATCTTTAATTAAAACATATACTAATGCAGCTTTTGATTCATAATGTACATAGAATGAGCCTTTTGAGACCCCTGCCTTTTTAACAATAGAATCAACACTAACATCATCCACATCTTTTTCTAGGAAAAGTTCTTTTGCAGCTTCATATATTTTCATTTTTGTTTCGGCAGCTTGTTTTTGGCGTTTGTTTAATTTCTTTTTACTCATGTTTTCTCCTTTAAGTCTATGGCATGGTTATATTGTTATAAGCCTTATTATCCATTTGTATTTTGCATGAATTTAAACTTGAAAACTTCTATAAGTGTTTCAGATTATGACTGGCAGTCAAATACCACAGTCATCTTCGCGTTTTTAGTATATCACTAAAAAATGTATAAGACAAGGAATATAGCAGGAAGGAATTGGATGGAAGGAAATCACTTTCATAAAGGCTTATTATAATATACTGCAATGTCTGCACCATGATGAACCCAATACAAAATGACCGCTGGTTTGACGGAGGTAATAAGTAAAATTTCTATGCCCTCCAAAAAGGATGATCCGGAGCTTTTGGAGGCAGAATACCGTGAAATTTTAGGGCAAATCCGCCGTATGAAGAATTTCCTTGAGTAAATCTGGAGAATTAATAAATTTTGTGTATGGAATATTAAAATGATTTCTTTATGCAATGATTAGTAATAACAAACCCAAAACTCCAGTTTTGTATGACATTACCAAAAGAATTGGTACAAAAACAAATCAAATGAGATATTAAAAACCTGGAGAAAAATAGACTTAATCATCTGACTGCAGCGGCGGGGGACTCCCTCCGTAATGCATTATTCCTCATAATGTAAAAATCATACTTGTTCCTCACAAGAACCCATATGAGACATAAAACAGGAAGTGACTGTATATTTTGATGGATACTTTTTTTTAAGTTAAATTTTATTTTTAAAAAGTGTTGGGAATAGTGTATTATTATTACTAGGAATAAGTTTTGCTCCCATTTTAAGTAAATAAGTAGTTTGGGGAGGCCAATTTTGGCTTTGATCTAAAATATAAGCTGTAATGGACCATTAGCGTATCCGGCAAAACTTTGCAGAAAACTGTAGCATCCAATTAGTTTGTAACCGATGTATGCACTCTACAGGCTGAAACATTTATAACCCAAAATCATAAGCAGCATTGAAACTGGTGAATAATAATTTTAATGGAAAACAAGGAGGATTATACAGTGACTAATTTAGTTATCAGGAGGGAAACACCTGCTGATTTCAAAGCGGTAGAACATCTGACAATGAGAGCATTTTGGAATATTCATGGCCCGGGATGCGATGAACATCTTCTTGTCAGAAAGATTAGACAGTCGCAGGATTACTTGCCGAATATCAGCCGTGTTGCTGAACTGAACGGAAAAGTAGTAGGGGCAATTTATTATACAAAGGCCAAAGTTGTTGAAGATAAAACAGAGTATGATGTAATTACATTCGGACCGTTGGCGGTGGAACCAACTTTGCAGAATTCCGGCATCGGAAAAGCTTTGATTGATAAGACCATTAAGCTGGCTAAAGAGGCTGGTTATTCAGGAATTGTAATTACCGGAGAGCCTACATATTATCCTAAATTTGGCTTTATGACCTGTGACAGGTTTGGGATTACTGACGCCGAAGGCAAGAATTATGATGCACTGATGTGCCTGCCGCTTAATAAGGAATTGTTCAATTCAGTTCATGGCAAATTTTTAGAAAGTCCTGTATTTGAAGAATGTGATAATGATGAGGAATTAAAGCAGCTTGCGGCAGAGTTTCCGGTATATCGGAAGGTGAAAATAAAAGACGGCTTTTTAATGCTTTTGGATAAGCGACTTGGAGTCATAGAAGCTGTGGGCGGAGATGATTATTATGTGAAGTTCTGGGAATTATCAATTCCGGCAAAGTTAAGCAAAGACTTTAATAAGCATTCTGTCCGACCGAAGGTGGGAGATGATGTTCTCTTCCTTTGGAAAAAGGACGGAATTTCAGAGATAACTTCTGTATGTAAGAATATGCTGGAAGATTAGTTTGTGGTATTTGATGGGCATTAATGGACTTTATTGATATGCAACTTATGAGCAAATTTTATTCTCAGATATTTGGTGATATTAATGATTGTTAGACTTAGATGAGTTTACTATTACTAAAAAATTTAGTACACTTGTTTTAAACTTCGAACCGCAAGCTGGCCATGAACAGGCAGGAAGAAGAATTGCCATTGTTTTATCGCCGAAAGACTTCAATGCTAAAACAGGATTTATAGTAGTTTGCCCGATTACTAATCAGAAAAAGGGATATCCGTTTGAAGTGGAATTACCAGCCCATGGAATATCTCCTAACGGTACTGGCAACCCCATAACAGGAGTAGTATTATCTGATCAAGTTAAATCATTGGATTGGAAAGCTCGTAACATAAAAATAATAAAGCATTATAATGAAAATGATGCACAAAATAAAGAAATTGATGAAGTTATTGATGAATGTCTGGCTAAAATAGCGACATATCTAACATAAAAACTTTTACGTGAATACTAAAGAAATTCACACTGACCACACTGGATAATAGCAGTCCTCATGCTACCGTATATACATTAAAAAGAAAGGTGATTTAAAGCTATGTCAAGAATACCCAATTGCCCAAGTTGTAATTCGGAATACTCATATGAAGATAGGGGTTTATTTGTTTGCCCTGAATGTGCTCATGAATGGACTAAGGAGTTACAGGAGGGTTCACAAAACATTATAAAAGACTCGAATGGAAATATTTTAGCTGAGGGTGACTCTGTAATCGTAATCAAAGATCTAAAAGTAAAAGGCAGTTCATCGTCAGTTAAGAAAGGTACAAAGGTTAAAAATATAAGATTAATACACAATCCCAGTGATGGGCATGATATTGATTGTAAAATAGACGGATTTGGTGCGATGAAGCTAAAATCTGAATTTGTAAAAAAGGCATAATTATATGCCAATACAATAGAACAAAAGACTGATCTTCACATTTTACTTACCAGCTATGGCTCACTTCCGGTAACGGTTTCGCCAGAGTAATCGATAATTCCTCCTGCATCGAGTATAACCTTATATCCTAAACTCTCAAGCTGTTTACCTGCAGTGTTCGAACGATTGCCACTACGACAGTATACAATGATAATGTCCGACTTATCAGTAACAGTATCTAAAATCTCAGAATCAAGCACGTTCAAAGGTATATTTATTGCACCACTAATATGCTCCTCTTCATATTCCTCTGGAGTTCTTACATCAATAAAATGTGAATTATCAGGAAGGTGCTGTAAAATAGCTTCTGCGGTAGTAAAATCAATAACGGTGGTGCCGGCATATTCTCTTATTACCTCAACCGCTTTAGCATCACCTTGCAAAGGCCATGATTCGCGTATAGTAGGGCCTACGTCATATTTGGAGTGACTTCCTACAGGCGGTAATTCCACATTACTTGGAAAACTTAATGAGATAAGTTCTCCTTTTTGCAGTTGCAGTTCTTTTGATTCGGTTATTAGAATCGTATTTCCACTTAATAGAATACCTTTGACATGAATTGGCTCGTCTTTATTTCCTGACTCTTTTTGTGAGCATGCAGCGAATAAAAGGCTTAAGCCGATTACAATAGCTATAATGAATCTAATTTTAGTACCCACGATACAACCACCTTTCTCTGTCACTACATATGACAGATGGAATCAAGCGAATATCACATTCATCTATAGAAACTTCATTTGCCACATCAATGAAAAAAATGAACTATTCTCATTAATATGAATTATGATATGTTGAGTGATATATCATATTTATTCTTATACTAATTATATCAGAAAAATGTGCGTTAACAACAACATACACTGCATATCCTTTTCGAGATTTTCTAGTTGAATATTGGGCAGACTTACAAATCTCGAGTATTCTCTATATTTTACTGTAAAAGTTAAGTTGAGTTTACAGTGATATATAGCAAAAAGAGAAGGCTGAATGGTATAATTAGACTAATCATCATTTGGAATATTTGCCAAATTGATGGAGTAGCTATATGCTTTTTAAACGTTAAATTCTAAGAGGAAAAAAATGAGAAAAAGAGAGAAGATAATAATACTAATATGTATTGTAGCAATTTTAATGTGGATGCTATATACGAATTTATGTGTAACATTTACTCACTATACAATTTCATTTGATTCTTTACCAAAATCATTTCAAGGATTTAAAATAGCACATATATCCGATTTTCATAATGCAAGGTTTGGCAATGCAGTAGAATCTATTGTTGATGGAATTAATGAAGAAAAACCAGACATAATTGTAATTACTGGTGATTTAATTGATTCAAGTAATACAAATATTGAAGTATCATTAGATTTAGTTAAAGGTTTAGTTGAAATTGCACCCTGTTATTTTGTTACTGGAAATCACGAGGCATGGGTCAATAATGATGATTATCAAATACTTGAAAATGGATTAACCGAATATGGAGTAGTTATTCTTAGGGATAGTGAAGTTTTGTTATCTAAAGGAGATGAAAAGATTTCGCTTATTGGAGTTGATGACCCCGATTATGCAGATTCTGTCAACGGAATTGCAAATACAATGTCAGTCGATAAAATAGACAAACTGTCATCTGAAGGATTGTTTACTATTATGTTGTCACATCGGCCAGAGTATTATAAAATTTATAAAACAACAGATGTAAATCTGGTTTTATCGGGTCATGCACATGGTGGACAGTTTCGATTACCATTTATCGGGGGATTAGTAGCACCTAATCAAGGTCTACTTCCTAAATATGATAGTGGAGTTTATCAAGAAGATGAATTTGCTATGGTTGTTAATAGGGGGATAGGAAATAGTATTATTCCTATTCGTTTTAATAATCAACCCGAAGTAATAATTATTGAAGTAAGGAACTGAATTGCTAAGCCCGCGGTGGAATATCCAACTACCCACTGAGTCGAGAAATTTGCACATGGTAGTTGCTATTATTCTATTGTCTAAACTGATTTCAATAAAGAAATGGAGAGATTGAAATGGAATTATTAGCAAGAATCGCAAAACCGCGACCAGTAGGAACTTCACAAAACCTGGAGATTACAAGCTATATTGAATCATACCTCGGAAGCTTAGGATATGAAACGAATAAGATACCCTTTAGGTGCAAAGTGTGGGAATCAAAAGAATCATTTTTAGCTATTGACGGGAACAAGCTGACACTACAGGTAAGTCCTTATTCACTACCGTTTGACGGAACAAGAAAAGCTATTGTTGTAAGGAATCTGGAAGAACTCGAAAGAGTGGAATGTGAAGACAAAATATTATTTTTAACAGAGGATCTGGCACAAGAGTCTTTACAGCCGAAAGATTATCCATTCTATTATCCAGATGAGCATAAAGCAATTATTGATTGCCTTGAAGCAAAAAAACCTTGTTCAATTATAGCTATTACAGGTGAAGCATGTATGAGTGGCCTTAGACCTTTTACTGTAATTGAAGATGGGAATTTTCATATTCCTGCAGCAAGCCTTGATAAAGAAATTTTTTCGGAAATAGAAGATAAGGTATTGGAAAAAGATGTGGATCTAACTATTGCTTCGAAGAATGATTTTGCAACAGCATATCAGCTGATTGCATCAAAAAAAGTTTCTGATCCTAAAGGTACAATAGTTATCTGNGCTCACATGGACAGCAAATACAATACCAATGGTGCGCTTGATAATGCGTCTGGAGTTACGACAATGCTTTNTGCTGCAAAGGGCATTGAAAATTTCAATTACAACATTGACATTGTTCCGTTTAACTCTGAAGAATACTATGACCCACAAGGAGAGCTTATTTATCTGAAAGAGCTTGAAATAAGTAAAAAAGAAGTATCGCTTCTGATAAATATCGATACTGTAGCACATGTAGGATCTAAAGTGGCTGTTGCAACTTTTAATTTTAATGAGAAGGAGCAACAGGAGTTAGAAAAAATTAGAAATAGCTGTGCTGGCATTGTTAACGGTCAGCCCTGGTATGCCGGAGATCATGCAGTATTCGCCTTTGGAGGGACAAAATGTGTTTTAATTTCTGCATCAGATTTATTTGAAGGATGTTTATCCTATACACATTGTCCGAAGGATACAATAGACCTTGTTGATGAAAAGCTGATAGAGAATGCAGCCGCGTTTATATGCAAAGTTGTTAACGGTTATAAATAGCAGGAAGGGAAAGAGAATACGAATGGACGAAAGAATAAAGGCTGTCCAGAAAATGCAAAGCTATATTGAGGAACATATTTTAGAAGAAATAAAAATTGATGATCTAGCAAAGCTCACCATGTATTCCTCTGTCCACGTAAGGCGTCTCTTTCTGGAATGGACAAAGCTTTCACCATCAGATTATATCAGACGTTTAAAGCTTTCAAAAGCAGCACTAATGCTACGGGATGAATCCTGTAGAGTAATTGATGTGGTGATTCAATTTGGATTCGGAAGTGTTGATGGGTTTCAACGGGCATTTAAGAAGGAATTTGGGTATAACCCCAAAGAGTATGAAACCAATCCTGTTCCAATTTACCTTTTCACTCCATATATGGTACATTCTCAAAAAGATGTTGAAAAGGTTATCTCAGAATATGATTTTCATGGCAATGGTTATATAAAGGATGAAAATAACCCTAGAATACAGCCCGAACCAATTTGCACGCGCGGATATATTGAGCTGGTTCCGGTTATATCTAGAGATATAAGCACCTGACATGATTTACCGGGCGTTGTGGCTATTTGGCTTGACAGTTGTACTTTAACACTTCTGAATACTTCTTTAGATTTTTTCTATAAAATTTAACTTATAACCACCCAAAAAATATTATCTTATAGTATAATATATTTTATACATTAGAAGCTAAAATTACCTGAAATCATCACTTGATATTTGGGAAAAATAAAATTAGCTTCAANTTACACAAATGATAAAATAGGGGGAAACATGAGAAATAAACAATGTTTTTTAATTTTAGTTTCATGCTTTTTAATCATTTCAACTTTATCTGGATGTAATTTGGGTTTAAAGCAAAATGGTCCTACTCCGTTACCTAACGCGAATAAGCCATCAAAAGAACCGCAAACCACTACACCCACATCAGCGCCTACTCCTATACCTACACCTGTACCAACTGTTTCACCTACTCCTGTTGCTAAAGAGGATATAAAAGTTAAAGGTTTGTACTTAACAGGGTGGTCAGCAGGGAAAAAGGAAAGAATGGATTATTATATTGATCTAATTAATCGAACAGAACTGAATACACTTGTTATTGATATAAAAAACGATGATGGCATTATTAGTTATGAATCAAAAATACCTGCAGTAATAGAAGCAGAGACGCATTATAAGAAATTTGATGCCAAACAGGTTCTTGAGACACTTCATGAAAATGATATTTATGTTATAGGTCGTTTAGTGTGTTTTAGGGATCCTGCATATTCAAAAAAGAATATCGACAGAGCTGTTAAACATGTAAACGGTGGTTTATGGAAAGAAGAAACAAACAACAATAATATGACTTGGCTTAATCCTTGTGATGAGAGAAATTGGGAATATATAGTTGATATCGCAAAAGAAGCTATAGAGTTGGGTTTTGATGAGATTCAATTTGATTATGTACGTTTCCCTGATGGTACCCGAAGTAAAATGGACTTTGGAAAAACCGATTTTGTGAAACACGAAGTTATTAATAATTTCTTATCCTACGCAAGAAAAGAAATACCTGAAAACATTCCACTATCTGCTGACATTTTCGGTATTGTATGTGTAAGTCCTGAAGATCGTGAAGATATTGGGCAATATCTTGAATTGATAGGAAAGGATTTAGATTATATTTCTCCCATGACTTATCCTTCATTGTATGCAAGAGGCCAAATTGTAAATGGTATAAAATTTCCCGATCCAGACCTTGAGCCCCATAGCGTTGTATATAATACGCTTTTAGTAGCAAAAGATAGACTGTCACAGGTAGAAGATTACAAAGCTGGTGTTCGTCCATACCTTCAGGGATATACAGGTAGTTGGCTTCCTGAAGGATCATATCAGACATATGGAGCCGAGCAATACAGGCAGCAAATACAGGCTGTTTATGATGCAGGGTATGAACAGTGGATTTTCTGGAACTCAAATAATATATATGAGCCCGATGCTTTTTTACCCGAATAAATTTTAATTCATTATGGGATTTTTCAATGTTATGTTCTGACATTATACAACATTTTTATGCGCCCTTTATGGTTACTAAAAGTTTTTACTAAAGCAATATTGAGGGAATAGAGTGGATTTTTTTAAGTATCTGCATGACGAGTTAAATCTAAATCCAAACGCTCAACAAAGGGAAGCAATACATGCCCCTGAGAAAAGAATCTTACTGGAGGCCTGTCCAGGCAGTGGGAAAACGACAACTCTAGTAGCAAGACTAGGTTACCTAATTATTCACGAAAAAATATGTCCAACTGACATTTTAACACTCACATTTAGCCGATTTACAGCGAGAGATATGGAAAAACGGTTCACTAGATTGTTTGGTAATAGAATTAACTATCCTGTTGGTTTTTCCACTATTCATAGCTTCTGTTATAGGTTTTTATTCTATTGCCAGAGTGCAGGAGTTCTTAAAGTACCTCAGCTAATTGAAAAACAGTACTATGCAGGAAAAAATCGAATTCTAACAAATATATATTATGATCTACATCAAGAATATTTAGACGAAGACAAAATACTAGAATTATCGAACGAAGTAAGCTTAGTGAAAAATAAAATGATATTACCTTCCCAACACAAATCATATTTTCAAAAGTTTACTGAGATCTTTCAAAAGTATGAAGAATACAAAGTGAGTAAGAACTTTATGGATTTTGATGATATGCTTTCACTTACTCTTAAATTGATAACACATAACATAAATCTATACTATGAATATGGGGGATATAATTACATTAATGTTGATGAAGTTCAAGATACTTCTTTATTGCAGCATAGAATCATCGAAAAAATATCAATAGACAAAAATCTTTTTATGGTTGGTGATATAGACCAGTCCATTTACGCATTTAGGGGAGCTGAGCCCGAATACCTGTTAAACATAAAGAATGTATTCCCACAAACTAGACTTCTTAAGTTAGAAACCAATTACCGTTCAACAAAAAGTATAGTTGCACTATCAAATGAAATAATAAAGAATAGTATTTATAGAGAAGATAAGAATATGCGTACCGACAATGAAATGGGGCATTTAGCCAGGATCATTCATGTTAAGGATACTGAAAGCCAGTCTCAGGAAGTCTTGAAAATTATTGAAGATATCCCTATTAACCAAAAAGTCGGAATTTTATATCGTAATAATCTATCGGGTTTACCTATTGCATCTTCATTGCTTGAAAATGGACATATGTTTAGCATACGCGAGAATTATGCAAGTTTTTTTAGACATAGCGTAATAAAGGATGTATTTGCATTTATTATGTTGTCAAAGAACTTTAATGATGTAAAAGCTTTTACAAAAGTGTATTACAAAATAGGAGTACCCATATCCAAAAAAGCATTTCAGAGCATTATCAACAAGGTATCCCATGAAAGAGATATTTTTGGCGCAATGTATAATGTTTATAAGAGTAATAAAAACATGCTTGAACATATTACCCGGGTAAGAAAGTCATTAAGAAAGATAAAAATATCTAAACCAGAAAAAATCCTGGATATTATAGAAAATGATCTGCAATATAGTTCTTATATAAAAAAAAGCCCAAGTTCAGTTCAAATATTCTTGCTAATAAAACATTTTTGTAGAAGGCTAAAAACCGTTGATGAATTAAAGACATTGCTTAGGAAGTTAAAGGACGGAATTGATTTGCATTACTCTAATAATGTGGAATCTTGTATTAGTCTTTTGACATTACACTCAAGCAAGGGTTTGGAATTTGATAAAGTAATAATCATTGATTTAGTGGAAGGTATCCTACCAACTGAGAAAGCACTTGAAGAATTAGAAGCACTAAACCGTAAAAACTACGAAGAAGACATAAGGTTACTATATGTTGGAATTACACGAGCAATAAAAGAATTATACATATTTTTACCCGGGAAAATCTATGGTAAAAAAATGACTCCTTCAAGATTATTAGAGAGACTTAAGAATGTGAGGTATATAAAATCAGAAAAGGAGTCATTAAATATCAATACCAACTAATTTACTTTCTCTTCCGTGGTTGTATAAAATCAATTGTTTTTCCTTCAATAGAGGAAACCTTTTGATCAAACTCCCGCTGTTTTTCAACATTTGGTTTAAAGCAATCAGGATATTTTCCTAAAAAGTCTTTCAGCTCGGTATACTTCAACACGAATCCTCTCCTTTTAACATCGTTAATACAATATATGAAACAAGCTGTAAAATGTTCATTATTTACATAAAAAATTTTGGAGGTTAAAATATATAATTATAATCGCACATAGTTTTTAGATATACTGTGTATAAAAATTTAAGTTAGAAAACACCTTTTAATTGCACTGAAATATAATTTAAACTATAATAGGATCAATTCAATTTCACACTTTTCATGTCATATAAAGGCTTGCAGTAGTTGTTATTGATAATGATAATACTTGGAAAATTTATATAGCAGAATAATTGTTTTGAAGGGAGGATTTGTAATTGAATCATGATACTGTAATAATTCTTGATTTTGGTAGCTCAAACAACCAGCTATTAGCGCGTAAAATAAGAGGTGCAAATGTATATTGTGAGGTTCTGCCATTTACAACGTCACTAGAAGAAATTATGTCAAAAAATCCTAAGGGTATTATATTAATAGGCGGTTCGAGTTCGATTTCAGAGGAAAACGCACCTAAATATAACCCAGACATTTTTAACCAGGGTATACCCGTTCTTGGGGTTGGATATGGCATGCAATTAATGACTGTTGAGCTTGGTGGAGCTGTAGAACAATCCAAATGTGTAGAATCAGGTAAAGTTGAAATTGCACTTGAAACAGATAATGAGTTATTTTCGAAAATAACAACAGAGACAAACTGTTGGATGGACAGTACATTCCAAGTGTCAAAGATGCCGTCAGGTTTCAATGTGCTGGCAAGAACACGCAATTGTGCTGTTGCTGCAATTGGAAATGAAGAAAAAAATTTATATGGTGTTCAATTTCATCCAGAAGTTATGAAATCCCAAACGGGAATTGAAATAATAAAGAATTTTTTATTTAATATTTGTAGGTGCAGTGCAGATTGGACAATGGCATCATTTATCGATGCATCCATTGAAGATATTAGGAAAAGAGTTGGGGACAAAAAGGTATTGTGTGCATTATCCGGCGGTGTTGATTCGTCTGTTGCAGCAGCATTACTATATAAGGCTATAGGAAATCAACTCATTTGTATTTTCGTTGATCATGGACTTCTTAGAAAGAATGAAGGAGACCAAGTAGAAGAAGTTTTTGCTGGTCAGTTTGGTATGAATTTTACTCGCGTAAATGCACAAGAACGTTTTTTAAATCGCCTTGCCAATGTTTCTGAACCAGAAGAAAAAAGAAAAATCATTGGAGAAGAATTCATTCGTGTTTTCGAAGAAGAAGCTAAAAAAATAGGAAAGGTAGACTTTCTTGTTCAAGGTACAATATACCCCGATATTATTGAGAGCGGTGTTGGCAATGCAAAAGTAATAAAGAGCCATCATAATGTAGGTGGTCTTCCTGAGCATGTAGACTTTGAAGAGATATTAGAGCCGTTAAGAGATCTTTTTAAGGATGAAGTTCGAAGTGTTGGCCTTGGATTAGGTTTACCAGAATACCTTGTATGGCGTCAGCCCTTCCCAGGACCTGGTCTTGCAATTAGAATTATTGGAGATATAACATTTGAGAAGCTGGAAACTCTTCGCGAGACAGATCATATTTTCAGAGAAGAAGTTGAGAGAGCAGGTTTAAGCAAATCTATAAACCAATATTTTACCGTTCTCACCAATATTAAAAGCGTTGGTGTAACGAATAATGAAAGAACTTATGATTATACGGTGGCTTTGCGTGCCGTCAATACAAAAGATTTTATGTCTGCTGAGTGGACCAAAATACCATATTCCGTTCTTGAAATAACTTCAAGCCGTATTATAAATGAAGTAAAGAATGTGAATCGTGTGGTTTATGATATAACATCAAAACCGCCTGCTACAATCGAGTGGGAGTGAGTTAAAGGCTTCAAGCCTCTAACTCATGGTTTTGTAGTTAATGGAATGAGATGAATAAAATGAATGAAACGAATGGAAACGTGGGCAAACAAATTATTCTCTATGTAGTGGGGTTATGGTTTCTTGCTCTTGGTGTGTCTTTATCAATAAAGGCCGATCTGGGTGTGTCACCTGTTAATTCTATTCCATATATTCTTAGCCAAATTTTCAGTATACGCATGGGTACATGTATTTTCATTGTCTTCGGTTTTTATATGCTGTTACAGATATTGATACTGAGGAAAGAGTACGAGTGGAAAAACTTGTTGCAGATTATATTTTCAACAATATTTGGATACTTTGTAGACATTACAAATGTTATAACTAAAGAGATTGCTGTTGAGTCCTATGTTTCCCAGTTGTTATTACTTATTATTAGTATTCTTCTCATTGCGTTTGGTATAACCTTATATATTGAGGCCAATCTTGTCCCTATGCCTATGGAAGGCCTTGTTATTGCAATATCGAAAAAGTCAAAAAAATTAAAATTTCCTCAGATAAAAACTATATGTGACAGTGTTGTGGTATTATTTGGATTAATATTTTCATTATTTGGTACTGGACAAGTTATCGGAATACGCGAAGGTACTGTTTTAACTGCAATATCTGTCGGAAAACTGGTGGGTGTTTTTCAGCGAATAATAAAACCAAGAGTAGCTAAGAAACTTTAATATATTAACACTATATAGGATTCGACCTGTTTTATTATATTTAGAAAAGAGGGAAAAATATGGCTGTATTAGATGTTAGTTTCTATTCACAATCTCTAGTAAGACCTGTTTCTTTTCAAATGTATATTCCAAACGATATACGTTCGCAAGAGGAAAACCAACACTATAATCGTAAATGTAAAACAGTATTTGTTCTTCATGGATATAGTGGTTGGGGCAGGGGATGGGACCAGATATTTCAGATTGCCGAGAAGTATAATCTGGCTTTAGTATTCCCAAATGGTGAAAACAGCTTTTATCTGGATTCGCAGGCTACCGCAGGTAAATATGGGACCTTTATTGGCTCAGAATTAGTGGATTACATAAGAAAAACATTTGGTCTTTGCATGACAAAAGAGGATACATTCATCAGCGGTCTATCCATGGGTGGCTTTGGAGCATTACATACAGGTCTTGCATATCCAGACACCTTTGGAAAAATAGTTGCACTTTCCTCTGCACTTATTGTACATCAAATAGCGGGAATGAAGCCCAACCAAGAAAACGAAGTGGCAAACTACTATTATTATAGGAATTGCTTTGGTGACTTAGATCAGCTCCTTATGAGCGACAATAACCCAGAGGTGCTTGTAAAGAAGCTGCAACATGAGGGGATAAAAATCCCAGATATCTATATGGCTTGTGGAACCGAAGATTTCTTACTTGAGAACAACCGACAGTTCTATAAATTTTTAACAGATCATAACGTAAAGGTGAAATGCATTGAATCCAATGGTGAGCATAATATGGAGTTTTGGAATGAATATTTTGAAAAAGGGTTTGCGTGGCTATTAGAAGAATGAACAGATTAATAGTGAATAAATATGATGGGGATTGGAACTTATATATCCTTTAGTTACAATAAGGAGGTGTCATGTTATGAAAATTAGATACGCTTCCAGCCTTGCAAAGCTGTATTCAGGTCCGCACCATCCTATTTTAGCAACTTCACCAGAATTGAAGTTTATTCATGCGGTTTGTAATCAGGATATTGAGGCTGCACTGGAGTTATTCGAAGAAAAGAAACTTTTTGGAGATGTGCCAAGTGCAGTGGATGCACCATATGGGCGGTTTGAGGGCCTTGCAGGCATCCGCANTTTNNCTGAAGGTTGGTTATCTACCTTTGGAGCACAGCGAGCTTATGTAACACCAGTAATTCAAACACGTGCAAATGGTAGGGCAGTAACTGAGCTGGTTATTAATTTTGTAGTAGATGGTGAAATTAATCAAGTGCCAATGTTTGTTGTGGGTGACTTGCGTACACAGAGCACATTGGATGAAGTAAGATTATACTGCCACCATACATATGTCCCTGGGTTACAAGCTTACCGAAAACCAATATTCAAATCAGCCCATTTGGAAATGGGGGATCCTGGTCTATTGACGGGTGCTGTACGTGAATACTATGAGGCACTTCATTGGGTTCCGCAAGTTGATGTAGAACGGATTTTAAGGTCCATGAGCCCTAATTGTGTCTTTGGTGGATATGAGCCAATGGGTTCGGTTTACAAACCAGCTGAGACACCTCAAATGCTCTGTAAAATATTCGAATCAATGGCTGAATATATCCCACGGTGTGTTGGTATGCGATATGAAACTATTATTGACGATGGTAAAACTTGTGTGATTGAATGGGTTCATATTGTTTCAAAAGCAGGTCAGGAAGAAAGGAATAGAATTGCACTTTCCGGTATATCGGCTTATGAAAGAGGAAAAGACGGGCTTCTTTGTTCAATAAGAATAAGTGACTATGCTGGATATGAAAACACCATTGATTGGACAAAAACACCGGTAACTAAAGCACAAGCACAATCAATAAATTATGTTGATGAATTTCCACCTGGTGTAGGAAGAAAGTCACAATCTTAAGAAACGCATACTTTACTATATATTATTCATTTATATTGTTAGAAAACGATGAAAAATGCGCCTATGGCGCATTTTTAATTACTTGTTATCATTTTTATTATTAGAAATACTATAACGGTATCGGAACGTGGATCAGTTAACTATGGATTTATATTCCTTGTTGAATTAAATAATTAATCTGGATATAGATTAGAGAAAAATCTATACCTATTACTGAATGAATTGATAATTAAGTTTCTTTTTGCAGAAGAATTCATGTGAAATATTACTATTCGAATATTGATTGAGTTCGTTGCCATAAAGAGCCCTAATATTCTTTCATAATTGACTCATTAGAATTAATTAGAAGATATAAACAAAATTATTGACAACTATCTAAAGAAAATGGTATAATTCGTCAAAAGGTAATCGATTACCTATACCATAAATAAAATCAAATTGTAGATTCCCAAAGCAAACATCTATAGATTACCAAGTAGAATTATGTAATTAACTACTGATAGGAGGTATAAGATGGAAAAAGAGGCAGGCATCACAGATGATTTTAGAGCTTGGTGGGACATAGAACGGATTTGGAGTAAAAAGCCAAACGAGAAACCCACTACCTTACGTGAACTCCTTAAACTTTCAGGTAACAGGTATTATGACAGCGACAAGTTAGTTAACAGCGAATATGGTGATGAGCTTATTAAGATTCGAAAGCCTTTTTTCCTCAGTGAAGACCAAATGTCCAAAGAAGTAGTGGAGTATTGGGCTCAAAGAGGCTTACGCAAGGAATTAATAGATGGTCCTGAGGAATGGAATAAATGGGCCATATTTACTCCTCTTTCTGCACTTAAGGAAGAGAATAAGGACAGAAAATATCCACTGATATTTGCTTTACACGGTGGAGGAGCTGGACCGGATGATGGTTGTACTATATTTTCAACAGAATCAGAAGGCTATGCTGAACTTGCAGCCAAACACGAGCTCATCCTAGGCGTATTAGATAATCATTGGGATGATGGAATTATGACCTTTTATGATTATCTAGTGAAAAACTATCCAGTTGATGTTTCAAGAGTGTATCTCACTGGATTTTCTGCGGGCGGTAACAGAGCAACACAGACAAGTCTTTTGCACCCTGAACTCTTTGCAGGGATACTAGTTGGAGCTGGGCTCCCGTTTTCTTTTGAATATGATCAGTCCCTAGTCGATAATGCAGCAAAATATAGAATTCCCATGATTGGAATAGGCGGTACACATGATAAAGGCAATACCATACCTTTCAGTACGACCAACCCAATTGACAACCCTCTCCCAGAGATTGTCGCAAAACTATTTGGTGCCGAAAACAAGATGAGGTGGGCTAATGCATTTTTCAAATTGAATCATATAAAACACTATTCACTTGAGGAGAATTTAGCACATGTTTCAAAAACTGATGATGAAGTAGAGAAAATCATCGGCATTAAAGTACAACATTCCAAGATAACTTACGAAATGGGGCAGAAACACTATTGGGCTGAGTACTCAGATGATAGTGGACTATGCTTGGTGAAATACATATATGTAGATAATTTACCTCATTGTGTACCACCCAATATGATGACACTTGGATGGGAATTTCTTAGTAAATTCTCCAGGGATCCATTAAGCAAAGAACTTAAATATAATGAGTCTTAGTTTACTGTAGGGAACAATGTTTACTATAGGGGGCAATAAAAGGTGAAAAAGTATATTATTAAGCGTCTTATGTGGATGATATTTGTCTTGTTAGGCGTATTATTCATAGTATTTGTTCTTTTGGAATTTACACCAGGTGATCCTGCAAGGCAAATTCTTGGTGCATTTGCTGATGAGAAGGATGTTGCTGCAAAAAGAATAGAGTTAGGACTAGATGATCCATTCTTAGTGCGCTTCTTTAGATATGTGTATAACTTGGTCTTCCATTTTGACCTTGGGGTATCATACCGTACTAAGTTGCCTGTTATGCAAGAGATTGCTTCAAGGTTACCCATAACTATGACCATTGGCGTTCTTGGCCTTTTAGTCAGTGTTACCATCGGGTTAACAACAGGTATTATTTCAGCGGTTAAGCAATACTCATGGCTTGATAAGATCTGCAATGTTTTTGCGGTAATATTCTATGCAATGCCAAACTTTTGGTTGGCTCTGGAATTAAGTTTAATATTTGCGCTGTACTTGAAGTGGCTGCCACCCACAGGTTATAAAGGAATTGAGTACCTTATATTACCAGTAACGGCTCTTGGTTTGAATGGTTCTACCGCAATTTTTAGACAGACTCGGTCATCTATGCTTGATGTAATACGAGAAGACTACATACGTACAGCAAAAGCTAAAGGGCAATCCTCAATAAAGATCATACTGAACCATGGACTACGCAATGCACTGATGCCAGTAGTGACTATGGTCGGAAACAGCCTGGGGCTTATTATTGCTGGTACAGTAGTAATTGAGAGTATTTTTTCCATCCCCGGGTTAGGGAATTATATGCTACAAGCAATAAATAGTCGTGACTACCCCGTTATCCAAGGTAGTGTGTTTGTTTTAGCTTTTATGATAAGCATCTTTAATTTGTTAACCGATATTGTCTATTCATTTCTTGATCCTCAAATAAAGTCACAATATCAAAGCAATGGTATTAGCAGAAAAAGGAGGGTTAGAACTGAATGAATAAATCAAATAATAAAAGAAAAAGTCATTTCAGACTATTTGTTCAAAGATTTTCTCGAAATAAGCTTGCGGTTTTTGGACTGATATTCATTGTTATTATTATTCTAGCTGCTTTGCTTGCACCATACATAGCACCTTATGGATATGATGATCAGGATGTCTCAAGACGATTGACCAAACCAAATAGTGAACACTGGTTTGGAACTGATGATCTGGGCAGGGATGTATTTAGTCGTATGATATACGGTGCTCGGGTATCACTGAGCATTGGAATTAGTACTACTACCATATCCATGTTTACAGCTCTGATCATAGGAATGATTTCAGGTTATTATGGTGGCAAGGTAGATAATATAATAATGCGTATTGTAGACATTTTCCTTGCTATTCCAAGCATTCTACTCTCGATCGCCATAGCTGCAACTCTTGGTGGTGGAATAGTAAGTATGTTGATTGCTATCTCACTGGGGGCTGTACCTGGAGTATCTAGACTGATAAGAGCACAGGTTATGGCAGAGAGCCACAAGGAATATATTGAGGCAGCAAAGGTTACAAGAGCCAGTGATCTTAGGATTATGTTTAAGTATATTTTTCCAAACATATTATCAGTATTTATTGTTACTTTTACAATGGGTGTTGCAGGGGGTATCCTAAATGCTTCAATGCTCAGTTTTATTGGACTTGGTGCTCAAGCACCAATACCAGAGTGGGGTGCTATGCTATCTGGGGGCAGACAATACATTAGAGATTATCCTTATCTAGTTACATATCCTGGAATAATGATATCCATAACAGTTTTTTCTATAAATATGTTTGGTGATGGGCTTCGTGATGCATTTGATCCAAAATTGAAGGGAAGGTAAATCAGTGAGTGGGGGAATTCTTTCAGTAAAAAATTTATCAATTGAATATCGGGTAGAAGAGGGAATAGTTAAAGCTGTGAATGATGTTAGCTTTGACGTGAAATTTGGAGAAACCCTTGGTTTGGTTGGAGAAACAGGTGCCGGGAAAACAACAATAGCACTTGGGATAATGGGCTTACTTCCTATTCCACCAGCTGTTGTAACACAAGGTGAAGTAATTTTTGAAGGTGGAAATATTCTCTTGGCAAATGAGAAGCATATGCGCTCGATACGTGGAAACAAGATTTCCATGATCTTTCAAGATCCTATGTCTGCACTTAATCCTAGTGTCTATGTTGGTGATCAAATAAGTGAGGTAATAATGCTTCACAATAATGTGTCAAAGGCTGAAGCCAGAGTAATGGCAGAAGAAACTCTTGAGACAGTAGGTATCTCGAGAAACAGATACGATGAATATCCGCACAAGTTTTCTGGTGGTATGAAGCAGCGAGTAATTATCGCAATTGCTCTTGCATGCAATCCGAGCTTGCTAATTGCGGATGAGCCGACGACGGCACTTGACGTTACGATTCAGGCGCAGATTCTTGAGTTGATGGAGCAACTCAAAGAAAAAAAAGGTACTTCAAATATTTTGATAACCCATGACCTTGGGGTAATTGCACAGATGTGTGACAGAGTAGCTGTAATATATGCAGGAGAAATTGTTGAAATGGGTACGCTAACACAAATCTTTAAGAATACAGCGCATCCATATACTAAAGGCCTTTTTAACGCGCTTCCAGGTAGCAGTTCTTCAGATAAAAGACTAAAACCAATCAGAGGCTCCATGCCTGACCCGATGTCATTGCCTGAGCATTGTAAATTTGCCAACAGGTGTTCTTATAAGACAAATAAATGCGCTCAAGATATTAGATTAATCGATATTGGAGATAACCATCTTGTTCGTTGCGTTTCACCTTTGTACGACGGGGAGGTGAAATGAAATGAATGTAATTCTGACAGTAGAAAACCTAAAAAAACACTTTGAAGTTCCAGGTGGGAATTTACATGCAGTAGATGGAATATCGTTCAGTATAAAAAAAGGCGAGACATTTGGTGTCGTTGGAGAATCCGGATGTGGAAAGTCCACTCTTGGTAGGACAATTATTCATATTCACCAGCCTACATCAGGAAGAATTTATTTTGAGAATGAGGACATTACATTTATATCGGGTAGGCAATGTCGGGATCTTTTGCGTAGGATGCAATTTATCTTTCAGGATCCCTATTCATCACTTAATCCGAGAATGACTGTAATTGATATTATAATGGAGCCACTGTTAATTGACGGAATGAAAAAAAAGGATGCAAGACAGCGTGCCAGCAATCTAATGGAGATGGTTGGATTAAGTAAAGCATTTGAGACATCGTATCCGCATGAACTTGATGGTGGTCGCCGACAAAGAATTGGAATAGCACGTGCTCTCGCACTTGAGCCAAAACTCATTATTTGTGACGAGCCAGTGAGTGCTTTGGATGTTTCAATTCAAGCTCAGATCTTGAACCTTTTGCTGGAACTGCAGGAAGAACTTAAACTTACCTACATTTTTATAACACATGACTTATCAGTTGTTAAGCATATATCTGATCGTGTTATGGTAATGTATCTTGGCAATATGGTTGAATTGGCTGAAACAAAAGAGCTTTTTAGAAATCCACTTCATCCATACACAAAAGCGCTCCTTTCAGCAGTCCCGAGCATTAACATCGATGAGAAACAGAAACGAGAGATTTTGCATGGTGAAATTGCATCACCAATAAATCCTATGCCAGGATGCAGATTTGCAGCCAGATGTAAGCATGTTACAGAAATATGCAAAACCGATGATCCGAAGTTAATGGAAGTGAAGGCAGGGCATTTTGTAGCCTGTCATAATATATAAAATTAGGTTGTTGAAGATACAGCCTAAAATAAAGGAGGAAAATAATTATGAAAAGAACCCTAGTAATGCTTCTAGCAATAACAATGTTGTTGGTAACTTTAGTTGGTTGTGACGGAAAAAAAGCCGATTCCACGACACCGACNGGTTCAACGGGTGTAACTAATTCTGGTAATTCTGTTTCTAAAGGCACAAGCAAGGACACCATGGTTATTAGAGTGAATTCGGATCCGACGAGCTTTGACCCTTACACTTCAGGCTATGGAAATTCTATGGTAGTGACCAAGAGTGTTTTTGAAACACTGGTTAACAAGGATAATGAAGGGAATATTAAACCCGGTCTTGCTACCAACTGGGAGTGGTCTGAAGACGGTATGTCACTGACTTTTAAGCTTCGTGAAGGAGTAGTTTTTCATAACGGTGAGATATTTTCAGCTGATGATGTAATATGGTCTCTTAGTACTTTTAAGACACAGCTAAATATAACCGAAACTATCTTTGATTTTGAGAATATCAAAAAAATAAGTGATTATGAAATAAGTATTCCTCTGAAACAACCAGCCGGTGATGCTCTTGCAAGGCTATGCGATATCACATATGCAATATCAAATCAGGCAGCGGTTGAACAAGCAGGTGAACTTTATAACTGGAAGCCTGTTGGTACTGGTCCTTTCGAATTTGTATCATGGGTTCAAGGTGATGAAGCTAAACTAAAAGCTTTTGATAAATACTGGGATGGTAAACCCAAGATTGAAAACCTCATAATGCGTGTTATTCCTGAAGATTCACAGGCTGCGATAGAACTTGAACTAGGAAATGTAGATGTAGTGTTAGCACCTAACCTAACAGATGTAGAAAGAGTTAAAAATGGAAACGTCGAGGGGGCAGCAGTAGGAAGTTATATGGATGGCAACGTATGGAACCTGTTGTTTAATTACGAAAAAGAATGGACCCTAAATAAAAAATTAAGACAGGCCATAAGTTATGCCATTAATAAAGAGGATATTGTTAACGGTGCTTATAACGGCTATGCTGCTGTAGCTAACCAGCCAATGAGTCGACTATTCCCAGGTGCCTATATCGAAGAATATGATGCGAGTAATTATTCTACATATGATCCTGAAAAAGCAAAGAAATTGTTAAGTGAAGCTGGATATAGTCCAGGAGAGCTAAATTTGGTTATAGTTACAGATTTGGATGGTACTATAATTGATATGGCCCAGCTTATTAAGAAAAATCTTGAAGATGTGGGGATAAACTTAGAAATTAGATCTTATGACAGTGCTACTGCTGTGGGTATATTTATCGCTGGAGACGAAGATGATGTTCATATGAATATCACACTTTCTGGAAATGGTTATCCAATTGTTTATCTTAAATTCAGTGATCCAAACCTTTCTCCTAACTGGGATCATGCTGCCGATTCTGGATTATTTGACGAAGTATATAAGAACTATTTAAAAGCGCTTTCTTCAACAGACAGAGATGAATGTTTTAGTTATGTTCAACAGGGTGTAAGGATAGAAGTGGAAGAAACCCTGATGGTTCCACTAGTAGAAACCACAAATTACTATCTATATGCGGACAACCTAGAATCTTTAGGATACATTAATGGAAGAGATTTTAACTTTAAGGATGCGTATTTCAAATAAACTGCCAAGGGGGGAAGGCAGTATTACTTCACCAGTGGTTAAATGGCCACTGGTGAAGTTAAAATTCAGACAGTGGCAAATTTCTTTTCTTTTGAACATTTTGAGATGTTACGCAAAAACTTTTAAAACGGTATGTTGCAATTGCTTATGTAATTGTTGTAAACAAAGGGGATCATATTTTGAATAAGAGAAACAGTATCTGGAATAAAAATTTTACTACGATATTTATAATTAACAACTTGGTAGCATTGAGTTTTCATATTCTCACACCTACACTACCAAAGTATACCTTATCTCTTGGCTTTTCATCGGATATAGCAGGATTAGTCGTCACGATGTTTACTATTACATCAATAGTGATAAGAGTGTTTGCAGGAAATATTCTGGATCACCGAAAAAAGAGAGGTATCCTTATAGTTTCGCTTATTCTCATTTCTGTAGCGATTTTTGGTTACTCTAAATCTAATACAGTGTCAGCGCTTATATGCTTTAGGCTGCTACATGGAATTGGGTGGGGGCTTACAACTACCGCAAACAGCACCATTGCAGCCGAATCACTACCGGAAGATAAACTAGGAAGAGGAATAGGGATATTCGGTATAGGATCATCGCTAGCCAGTGCTATTGCACCTAATCTTGGGCTTCGGATTGTTGATACCTTCAGTTTTACTACAGTATTTCAAATATCATCTGGTTTAGCTATTTTGGGTAGCTTGATTAGCATTTTACTTGTCGAGAAGGAAATAGAAAATAAAGGTGAGCGACCTTTGTCTAACGTAAGAAGCCTGAAAGACATTAGTTTTTCTCTTTTTGCAAAAGGAGCTCTTTTTCCAGCAACACTCATGGCATTAATAAATATTAGTTATAGTTCTATTAATACATTTATTGCTGTATATGCTGACAATAAGAATATATACGGAATAGGTTATTACTTTACCTTAGCAGCTGTTTTCATGTTAATTACGCGCCCGTTATTCGGTAGACTCAGCGATCAAATGAAGAAAGAAGTGATTTTTTATCCTTGTGCGATATTATTTGCTCTTGTGTTCGTAGTTATTTATTTTGCTAACTCTCTTAGTTGGCTCCTTATCGCTGCTGCCTTTTTTGGTATTGGCTACGGAGGACTTCAGCCAACAATTCAAGTCTGGTGCGTAAAAGCAGCTGGGGAAGGTAATGTAGGAAAGGCTAATAGCACTTACTATACTGCAGTTGATATCGGTCAGGGTATTGGTTCCACCCTTGCAGGTATACTTGCTTTGAATTTTGGTTATGACTGTATGTATTTGTATATGCTTATTCCAGTAATCATAATGGTGGCTTTGTTTACATTTTCCCATGTTCAAAAAAACAGTAAAATTTGTATTTAAATGAAATATAATATATTATATTGTTATGTTTACGGTTATGTTTAGAGTGGTGTTATCTATGGGAAAGAAGAAAATATCCATAAAGGATATCGCAACTAAAGCAGGTGTATCGGTAGCAACTGTTTCCAGAGTGATTAATAATAAAGGTAAATATTCTGAAGAGACACGAGAACGAGTTTTAAAGATCATTGAAGAGTATGATTATACTCCGGACATGACGGCTAAAGCCCTACGCATAAAACGTCAACAAGCAATAGGAGTCATTTTACCTGAAGTCACGAACGAACTCTTTGCTACCATAACTTTGGAAATCCAAGAGCAATTGTTTGATCTTGGTTATACAACAATGATATTTAACACTTCCTACAGAACTGAGTATGCTCAAAGGTATAGTGAGATGCTAAAAGCTCAGAATGTTAGTGGTGTTATTTGTGTTTATGATAGACAGACCGATATAGCTAATTATCCCGAGCAGATACCGCTAGTATATATAGGCTATGATCCAAAAATCAAGATGAGACGTGAGAACTTTGCTGAAGTGTATGTGGATTTGGCTCATGCTAGCTGGATGGTAACAAACACCCTCATAACAAAAGGGTGCCGCAAAATTCTATATATGTCAAATTGGCTTAAAAAAGAAGAGGGGGTTTCAGAAAGGTTTATTGGATTTAAGAGGGCAATGGAGGAAAATGACCTGAACATTGACAAAAGACTTCTTGTAGATGTTGACTCTACAGGTTCTAATAGTGCATATCAAGCAATAACAATGCTAATAGAATCCGGAATCGAATTTGATGGTGTCGCATGTAACTCTGACCAGGCTGCGGCAGGTGCAATATTTGCGCTAAATGCACATAATCTCAGAGTACCTGAAGATGTAAAGGTTATCGGTTTTGACAACATGTCGATTTCCAGGCACTTTATGCCATCAATTTCATCGATAGAAATGAGACCAGAGTTACAATCAAAGTATGCAGTTGAATGCATGATGGCTATGATCAATGGTAATACACTCGATAAGACAAAGCATATAGTACCTCCAGAGATAATACTTAGGGAATCAACTTAAAAAACGTTTTTCATCTATTATCTCAAGTCTACATGGCATAAAGCACTAAGTATATGTATTCACATCAAATGATAAAAGTAGGTATAATTAATTTTCTTGTTGATAATATTCTCTGTATTCTTTAGCTGTTTTGCCAGTTAAGGAAAGAAAGTGTTCTGAAAAAATTTTATATGAGCTATATCCTACCTTTTCAGCAATCTCGTACAAGTAGAGATTCGTTTCTTCCAAAAGTTTACGTGCCCATTGAATACGAAAATGGTGTAACCATCCATAAAAACCCAACTGTGTTTTTTCATTTAGAATTCGTGAAAGATATGTTGGTGAGATGTATAGATCAGCTGCCATTGATTCAAGTGAAATATTGGTTGAAAAGCTTTTTTCCATATATCGCAGTGCTCTTCCCAACTGTCCTTCACCATATTTGTGTTGTTTGGGGCCGATAGTTTTACAATACTCAATAAATAGTCTTTTAATTTCTGCTATATTATAATTGTCATCATTGATATAAACGTTTTCTTCAATATTATATAACATATTAACAGCATTTAAAATTTTGTTTATTATATCCACAAACCTTGAAAACACCATTTTCTTATCAACAAGCGCTTGAAACAAAGTTTCAGCAGATGCTGAAATTTGATCTGGTAAACCTCCCCTAATTGTATCAAATAGCTTTTTTTTCATGCTTGAAATATCAGGAGAAGACCCTGTATTTAAATTAGATATCTCTGTTGCACGGATAAACTTGCCTTTGGGAAACCAAATACCTTTTTGTGCTGCGGGAAAGCTATCGGAAAAAGATTTTTTGAAGTCTCTTAAATTAGCTATTATGTCTGAGCATATCACTGCACTGGCAATCATGTTACTATTGGTGAAATGGATTTAGTTTTTATATGCTTTTACAGATATTGATACTGAGGAAAGAATACCAATTGAAAAACCTATTGCAGATTGTCTTTTCTATAATATTTGGATATTTTGTGGACTTTACAAACTTTATAACCAAAGGGATTGTTGCCGTGTCATACAGTGTTCAATTGTT
>JGI24708J26588_10000358_pt1 | contig 36807 bp, 31 predicted proteins | sample BioPla1DNA2_FD_26588 | JGI IMG/M metagenome (IMG submission 26588) | reverse complement strand
AGAGCTGTAGGAATTATTCATATTCGAAACTAAATGAACGTGTATTGTTATATTAAATTTTATTAGATAACTGGGCTTATATTAGCGACGCACTTTTAGATTTTTATTCATTATTATCAAGCAGTTACCATGCCTTCGGCGGATTGAAGATTAAGTTTTTCAATAGCCTGTTCCCGCATTTTGTATTTCATGATTTTGCCTGCGGCATTCATCGGAAATTCCGTTACGAAATCGACATAGCGGGGAGTTTTATGTTTTGCCATTGAAGCGCGGACAAAATCTTTGAGTTCATCTTCGGTAAGAGTCGCCCCGTCTTTGAGGATTATACAAGCCATAATCTCCTCGCCATACTGCTTATCGGGAACACCGATTACTTGAACATCCTTTACCTTGGGATGAGTATAAATAAAATCCTCAATCTCCTTAGGATAAATATTTTCGCCACCGCGAATGATCATATCTTTAATCCTTCCGGTTATTTTGTAATAACCGTTTTCGTCCCTTCTTGCCAAGTCACCCGTATGCAGCCAACCGTTTTCATCAATAACAGCCGCTGTTGCTTCCGGCATTTTATAATAGCCCTTCATAACATTATAGCCTCGAACAACAAATTCACCGTCAACATTATCAGGTAAATCCTCACCGGTTTTAGTGTCAACGATTTTGCATTCCACACCGGGTAGTGCCCGTCCGACTGTGCTCACGCGCAGTTCAACGCTATCATCAACCTTACTTTGGGTGCAACCCGGCGAAGACTCGGTCTGGCCGTAAACAATTGTAACCTCGGTCATATTCATTTTATCGACAACATCCTGCATAACCTTGGTGGGACAGGGGCTTCCGGCCATAATTCCGGTCCGCGTATAAGAGAAATCCGTTGCCGCAAAATCCTCATGCTCCAACATGGCTATGAACATGGTCGGGACACCGTGAAAACAAGTAATTTTTTCTTCGGTGATACACTTAAGCGCCTGTCTGGGAGAAAAATAGGGTATCGGTGACATGGTGGTAGCATGGGTCATGGCTGCGATCATGGCTAAAACCATTCCGAAACAATGAAACATCGGCACCTGAATCATCATCCGATCTGCTGTGGAAAGATCCATATTGTCCCCAATATTTTTACCGTTATTAACCACATTATAATGAGTGAGCATTACCCCTTTTGGAAAACCGGTAGTCCCCGATGTATATTGCATATTACAGACATCATATCTATTAAGAGACAACACGCGACGATAAACTTCCTCGAGAGCTACCCTCTCACTTAAGGCCATAGCATCCTCCCAAGTTAAACATCCGTTTTGGCGGGAATCTATGGTTATGATATTTCGCAAAAAGGGAAGTCTCTTGATATGTAGGGGCCTTCCGGCTTCAGCGTTTTCTAACTCAGGACAGAGTTCTTTTATAATTGCCACATAATTAGAATCCTTATAACCGTCAATCATAATCAAAGTATGGGTATCTGATTGGCGAAGTAAATACTCCGTTTCATGAATCTTATAAGCAGTGTTGACGGTGACCAGGATAGCCCCAATTTTGGTTACAGCCCAGAAGGCAATAAACCACTGGGGAACATTGGTTGCCCAGATCGCAACTTTATCTCCTTGCTTAACACCCAAAGCAATCAGTGAACGGGCAAAGGTATCAACATCATCTCTGAATTCTGAATAAGTCCTGGTATAATTTAAGGTAGTATAGCGAAAAGCATCTTGGTTGGGGAATTCATCGACAATGCGATCCAGCACTTGTGGTAATGTTAAATCTATTAAAATATCTTTTTGCCAAATATACTTTCCGGTTTTGGCGTTATTGTCATATAAATGGCCTTTTGTGACTTCCTTTCCCAGGTAGCGGCTCATATAAGAAGCATATATCGGGAAAACTACTCCTGCCTCAGCTAAATCAGGTGCCCAGCGTTTAACCCATTCTAAGGAAAGATACCCCTCATAATTTATGGAACGTAAAGCCATCATAATTTCGTCAAGCGGCAGGTCGCCTTCGCCCATCATGCGGTATTTTACAGTCCCGTCTTCCATTATTGAATCTTTAATATGAACATGCTTAATATAAGCACCCAGGTTTTGGACAGTCTGTTCCGGGGTTTCACCTGCAAATCGATAAGGATGATTGATATCCCAAAGGGCAGCTACAGCATCGCTGGAAATGTTGTCTAATAATTCACAAAGGCGAGCCGTATCGGTATAAACACCGTTTGTTTCGACCAGCAAAGTTACCCCCTTTTCTTCGGCGAGAGGAATTAAACGCCTGAGAGCTTCAAGAACTATATTATCATCAACTTCACCCATAGGATGGGGCTCCAGATCGGCAAGAATACGGATATACGGGGTCCCCAGTTTTGAAGCCAACAAAATATATTGAACGATTTCTTCGTGATTTTTTTCAGCATTTTCAGGAAATTTCAAACAACAACCGGACGATAGACAGGGGATTTCCAAGCGCAATTCTGCAAGTTTTTTAATAGTTTGCGGGAGCTGACTTTCAGTAAAGGGCTGAGCTCGAACAGCAAAAATATCATCACCGAGTCCGCGAATTTCAATACCGTCAAAACCGAGGTCACTGGCCATAGAATAGATGTCGGTCCAACTAAAATTTGGACAGCCAAGTGTTGAAAATGCAAGTTTCATAAAATCTCCTCCTTCTTGAATTTATGTGTCGAGAGAGTATTTAAACTATTGTATTATTAATATGTAAATAATTCAAGCCTATTTCGTGTATTGCGCATAATTAGACCATCATTCATCATCATTATACTGTTTTCTTATTTTATCCAATACTTCTTCGTCCTTTAATTCCTTGATATACTTATGTTTATTTTCGTAAAAACTGCTGTCAAATTGGCATATGGAGATAAATTCACAATATTTGCATGGTGTGTCTTGCCCTTTTTTATACGGTTCTATTTTGACATAACCTTTCAGTATCTCTTTTCCGATTTCTTTGACAAGCATTCTTACATGATTAATAAGTGCCTTAAAATCCTCCTCGTCCAGGGCTGACGAAAGTTTTGTAATTTCACCGGCCTTTGTTATGCCGGCAGGTATAATATCTGAATATACCCCAATTTCCTCATCCATCTTTTTTATAATGTTTACATCCTTTAGCACCAGACCCTTCATTTTCAGCTTTTTGTTTATCTCTTTTTCTACTTCCTCCACTACCTTTTGCGTAGTGTTTATCATAGGATCGTCTATCTTAAAATAAAACAGACCACCAGGATATACCTTCATATCATGTTTTTTACCTTCATTTGATAATATTGCATCTAAATAAACCAACAACTGAATCTGAAAACCGTAATAAACATCGGAAAGACTAAAATCATTACTTCCGGATCTGTAGTTTATTATTTTAATATAATTTCCATCTTCACTGTTCAATATATCTACCCTGTCTATCCTGCCCTCTAAATAAATTTTTTCTCCATCGTCTAACTCAATCGTAATAGGGGGTAAATTTCCCTCAATTCCGAAAACAATTTTATGCCCGTAAGGAACAAATTCTCCCTTTTTTATATGCTCCGTCAATGTCCACATTGCTCTCTTACTGATTCTTTTTAATCTGTTAACCAGATATTTGTACCTGTATGTACTCAGCATGATACCATGTTCAAACTGTGGTATCATTTCATCTATTATTTTTTCAACCAAATGATCGCTTTGCTCTTTAGACAGGTCTTTCCAATCAATTTTTTCATTTACAACTTCTTGATTGAACTGTTCTATAGAATTATAAAAGAATTTACCTATATCCGGATCGGTCAACCCGCATTCTTTCCTTTCTTTCGGTCTTAAACCATGGCTGACAAAATGATAAAAAGGACAACATGCAAACCCCTCCAATCTTGAAACACCGGAGTAAATAGGGATATCGTATAACTGCTTGGCACTTTTTTCTCCTATGTAAGTAACTTGATTTCGGTGAAACAGTCCCCTGATCATCAGATTACATCTCTCTTCCCAAGCAGACTGTTCGGTATACCAATTGTAAACATCCCACCATATAGTTTCTATAGGCCTTTTATCCAGACTCAACCTCATATTCTCCGTCATATACTTAAATGTACTTATAGGTGTGGTTATAAGATGCATCTGGTGTCCTGATGTATTTACAATATCATTTTTTATATCCAGATTTTTAAACAGCCTTTTTAAACGATCTATTAAAATAGAAGGCCTCAGAGCTCCTCCTTCCTGATCCGCCAGTGCATAGCTTACCCACAAGTATTCGGTGGGCTTTGAGAAAGCGGAATATATCATAAACTGTTCCTCTAATAGAGAGGTTTCCAGAGTTGTGCCCATCGAAAGTCCCTTTTTTTCTAAAGATTTCCGCTCATGGTTTAACAGTATGCCGCTGTCTTCCTTGGTAAGGGGCAGTATGCCGTCATTCACACCTACAATAAATAGAGCTTTAATATCATGACTTTTGGATCTCTCTATACTGCCTGCCAATACCTGATCTACAGTAGTAGGTATAACCCCTATCTTGCAAGCTTCAAATCCTGCTTCCAAAATCCTTCCATATTCTTTTAGCGTCATGCTCTCGTCCGACAGTATTTCTATCAGCTGATCAAATATTTCAATAATTTTGTTCCATATCTGGGTGTTTTCATTCACATATTCAAAATACCTTCTGTCCCTAAGATTTTCTATCCACTTGTCCAATTTTTCTTCTATATTAAGTCCTTTGATAAATTCAAACAGGGCCCTTGTGATGTGCCCAACTTTCTTTTTACGGTAAACCCTTTTTTCAAACCTTATAAACGGAGCGATAAATCTTTCCCTCAGATCATTGTATTCTGACAGTTCTTTTTCATCACCCTTTGTGAAGGGCTCAAGGTAGTCATTCTTGCCCCTGATTCCGTGCTGCAGTACATAATTTTCCAGCTTTTCTATTTCATCTTTGGTAAAATCACTAAAACCGGTTTTTAAAAACCTGAATACGTCTTCATATCGGTATCCCCCAGCTAATATCTCTACACCGGACAAAATTAATTCCACCATGGGGTTGTTCATGATAGACCTTTTTTCGTCCATAAAATAAGGTATGTCGTATTCCTCGAACACTCGTTTCAGTATCATTCTATATTGATCCAATCCACCGGAAACTAAAGCTATATCCTTCCACCTATAACCCCTATCACGTACCAGATGGATTATTTGAGCCGCCACATTTTCCACTTCCGTATAAAGGCTGGAGGCGGCAAAAACCTCTAAACTGACAATATCATCTGTATATTGCCTATAAGGATAACTGTATAGTTCCTTTTCTATATGTCCGATCTCCTTAGCCTTTGGTAGAACATCCCTTCTGATTACATTCAGGTCAATTACTTCTTCTTTTAATTTCAATTTTTGGGCAATTGCCCTTATCTTCAAATAAGTTTTTTGGGAAATATGAAATAAATCTCTATCCCGCTCTTTGGAGTTTAATTCCATAGTAAGGGTAATTGTGATATTTTTTACCCTCAGGGCCAGTTTTTCCATGACCCTAAGTCTTTGGGGGGTAAAATTCTGAAATCCGTCTATCCAAACCTCTGCATCCCTTAAAAATTCCGCTTTTTCTATATTTTCAATAAGCAGGTTTATATTGTCTTCGTTATCTATATATTTATCTCTTAAATATGTACCGAACCTTTCATAGAGCAGAACAATATCCTCAAGCTTTCGCCTCAATATCGTATCCTCTTCCATTTCGTTAAATTCCATAGTAAGTTCTATCGGACTTATATCATGTTGTTTCATTTCACAGATAAGCTCGTTTAATTTAATTATAAAACCATCCTGTTTAGCGATAGAACCATAAATTGAGAGCTCTTTTGAGGATTCGTCCGCAATCTTTCTTAGAACCATATTCTTACCTAACTCATTTATAGGTACTCTTGTAAGTCCACCCGCCTCATTGAATACGCGATAAGCGAGCCTTGTAAAACTCAATACTTCCGCCCTCATAATGCCCTCTAATTCCTGTTTCCCTATTAAATCACGTTCTGCCTGTAAAGTGAACTGTTCAGGAACTAAAAGTATCAGCTTGTTATCTCCCTCTTCTTCTAATCTCTTTTTTATTTCCTCGAGAACAAGATAGCTTTTTCCACTGCCTGCTCTGCCAAATATATATCTGATGGCCATTAAATTGCACCCCTTTTCGATACCCTGATTGCTATAATTATATCACATGTAAAACGGATGTTTTAAATAAAAAAACAATCCCCAAAAGCCGTGCCCGGCTTGTGGAGATTGAATGATTTTTCTATCCTTGCTCCCCCTTCAGTCTTTCCATAATTGTGTTCAACCTGCTCACAATAAAAAAAGCGTTCTTCAGATGTCTGAGTTGAAATTCTGTTTTCTTGTCCGGAATTGTACCTTCGTCCCCGGGTTTGTTAAATATTATGGAAGCATCATAATATCCTTGTTTATAAAGTTTTGAAATGTTTTCACCGGAAAAATTGAAGATTCCGTTTAAATATCTGCTCCCCTTTTCCACAAACTGTATCTCGTGAATTTTGTTTTCAATAGATTCATGTTTGATTCTGGATTTTATACTCATCGGATCGAAGTGAACAATATAGGCGGGTGTATCGGTTTTTATAGACCTGAGCAATCCTATCGGAATGTTGTCCCGAATTCCGCCATCCATATATCTTTTCCCGTTTATAGTAACTTCCTTCATCAATCTTGGAACACTGATTGCCGCTTGTATAACATTTTTTATATATCTATCGCCTTTAGAATTCAATTTAAAATATTTTAGTTCAAGACTCGGATAAGCCGTCGCGGTAACATATATCTTCGTTGTCGATTGAGAGATCATTTTCGTATCTACAATATTATGTATAATTGTCTCATAATATTTGCTTTTTATTATCTCTTTATAGAAGGATTTAAAACCGGTAAAATTTAAATTCCTCCAATGCTCCCCCGCTAAATCCAACCTGTTGCTGAGAAAGGCGGCAGCATTCAGTGCGCCAATCGAAGTTGCTATAATGTATTCAATTTCTAAATTGTCCTTGTTGTCCTCTATATATTTCAATATTCCATATTCGTATGCACCATTGGCATATCCGCCGGACAACACCAGACCGATTTTTGTCTTCATAATTATCACCTGTTTAGGGAGGCTCCCTTCTTCATAATTATTTCAGTTGTTATAATAAAGACTTTCCGTAGGATACTCCGAATCACTTGTTATGTCAATCCCGAGCCTATTAAAGGTCTGCTCGTCATTTCGGCTTAATATAGTGGTTGAATGAGCCTGGCACCCCTTCAACATAGACAGCTTGTCCATAGCTACTTGTGCTGTCGGATTAGTAACGGCACATATACTGAGTGCAATCAATATCTCCTCACAATCTAATGCCACGCTTCTGCTTCCTAATATCTTGGATTTTAAATTTCTGATTGGCTCAAGTATAACCGGCGAAATCAAATGAATTTCATCAGATATATTGGCCAGATATTTAACAGCGTTTAAAAGTACGGCAGCAGTTGCATCCATCACATCCGAACCCTTGCCGGTTAAAATTGTCTTATCATTGAGCTCCATCGCTACTGCAGGGCATATCTCGTTTTTATTGGATTCTTCCCTCATTCTGGCTGCACGCTCCCTTGCGGGCAGAACCACTTTTCTGTCTTCCGGCCTTAATTCAAGTTCTTCCATAATCAATTTAGATCTTTCAAAAATTTCCTTCTCTACATGGCCCTTTTTATATTCACATCCGGTTTTGAAATATCTTCTGATAATTTCCTGTTTAGATGCTTCCTTGACTATATCATCGTCGGTGATTCCAAAGCCAACTCTGTTAACTCCCATATCTGTCGGTGATTTATAAATGGACTCTTCACCTGTTATTTTTTCTATAATTCTTTTAAATACAGGAAAACTCTCGATATCACGGCTATAGTTGACTGCTATTTCATTATAAGCATCAAAATGGAAGGGGTCAATCATAATTACATCTTTTATATCCACAGTTGCAGCTTCGTAAGCCATATTCAAGGGATGTTTCAGCGGAATATTCCACACCGGAAACGTTTCAAATTTTGAATAGCCTGCCATCTTGCCTCTTTTATATTCATGATATAACTGGCTTAGACAAGTTGATAACTTTCCGCTTGCCGGTCCCGGGGCTGTTACAACAACAATAGGCTTTGTTGTTTCGATATACTGATTCGCGCCATATCCTTCGTCGCTTACAATTGTATCAATATCTGTAGGATACCCCCTGATGCTTTTGTGAATGTATACCCTTATGCCTCTCCGTTCGAGTTTATTGATAAAAACATTGGTAGCAAATTGGCTACTGTATCTGGTTATAACAACGCTGTTTATATCGAGCCCATAGATCCTCAAATCATCAATTAACCTCAGGGTTTCCATGTCATAAGTTATGCCAAAATCGCCCCTTATTTTGTTTCTTTCAATATCTCCGGCATATACACAGATAATAACCTCAACTTTGTCTCTCAGTTTTTGCAATAGTTTTACCTTCGCATTTTCATCAAATCCCGGTAATACCCTCTTTGCATGAAGATCGGACAAGAGTTTCCCCCCGAACTCCAAATACAGTTTGTCATAGCTGTTTACTCTTTCTAAAATATATTTTGACTGTTCTTCTAAATATTTTTCATGATCAAACCCTGTCTTCATCTGTATACCTCACTTTGTCTGTTATTACCCAAGTCTTTGTCATTAACGTGTTCTCACAAAAACTAGCCCAAATTTGAATGTTTTGACTCTTAATTATTACATAATTTCAGATTAAAGTAAATAAGATGGGTTCATTATAATATTAATATTATCAATTATATATTGAACCGAAACATTTTTTTGCTGATGACATGCCGTTTTTATTTTATTACTAACTCTACGGGACAGTGATCAGACCCTAATATATCCGCATGTATATCGGCATCCACCAGTCTGTCTTTCAATCTTTCCGAAACACAAAAATAATCTATTCTCCATCCCGCATTATATTTTCTGGCCCTGCGCTTATATGACCACCAGGTATAGGCTTCTTCTTTGTCCGGATAAAAATATCTATATGTATCTATAAACCCGCTTTCTAAAAATCGGGTGAATTTATCTCTTTCCTCATCACTAAAACCTGCACTTCCTCTGAACACTTCAGGATCCTTAAGATCTATCTCTTTATGGGCAACATTCAAATCCCCACATATAATTACAGGTTTCTTTTTATCAAGCTCATTTATGTATTCCCTGAAGCAATCGTCCCATTGCATTCTGTAATCCAGCCTTGCCAGCCCCGGCTGAGAGTTAGGAGTATATACCGTTGTTGCATAAAAATCTTCAAACTCTAATGTAGTAACCCTGCCCTCATCATCATGTTCTTCCACACCCAATCCATACAATACCGAAATAGGCTCCTGTTTGGTAAAAATAGCGGTGCCTGAATAACCTTTCTTTTCCGCATAGCTCCAATATTGATGATAGCCCCTGAGTTCCAGATCAATCTGCCCTTCCTGCACCCTGGTCTCCTGAACACAAAATATATCTGCATCAACTTCCTCAAAGTAATCTAAAAAACCTTTCTTAACACAAGCCCTTATCCCATTGACATTCCACGAAATCATTTTTTTCATTGTTAACCCCCTCGAGCTATTAATCAATACCCCTTTTATAATAATTCGTCCCCATATTCCAGAGTTTATTTGTAAAGGCTTCCTCTTCATTTTCCTGTTCCGATATAAATGTCATTATACTTTCCACATCCCCTGACATTTTATCAGCTTGATGCAGTATTTGGGCTTCCACTGTTTTTGGCAGTACAGGGGAGCCGAACTCTAAACAGCCATGATGACTTAAAATACCGTTTATAATAATCAGCTTATCATCCTGATCAAAATCCTCAATCTCATCAATAGCATTTAATGTATTATGGGCACCGAGAAATACATGCCCGAACATAATACCCTCTTCCGTAAAACCGACATTAGGAAGCGGTTTATACTCTATAATTTTTGCCCAGTCATGGAGCATTGCCATGACTATCAATCGTTCTATTTGTCTGTCGGACAGTTTTTTTGTAATAGCGACTATATAGGAAAATTTCAGCACCTCCAAGGTATGCTGGAGCAATCCGTGATAATAATTATGATGAACCCGCCTTGCTGCAGGATGAGTAGAGAACATTTTGAAGTGATCACTGAAAAAAATCATTCTATCAAGCAATTTTTTCATATGGGGGCTTTTTATCTTTTCATAAAAGAAATCTAAACCGCTTTTCATGCTATCCAGTTCCCAGGTACTGGTTGGAATCAGATCCGCAATATTTACACTATCCATATCAACCTTTTCGATATGTTTGATTGTAACCTGAATTTGACCCTGGTATTCCCCCACTACAGCCTTTATATTTACAGCCTCTTCCGCACCTATTGAATTTATAAATTCTTCATTGTCCTCATAATCCCAATATTTAGCCTCTACCATTCTAGATGCATCCTGTATAATAATATCGGCAAACCGTTTACCGTTCCTCGCTACCCTTACCTTGACATCCCCTATCAGAACCACAAGTTCGAAACTTTGGCTAATGTAGTTTCTATCGATATCCTTTAATTGTTTTATCCCCATACTGACCTCCCATGATAAATTGCTATATATTCATTCTACCTTATTTCGGACTGTTCATGCAATATTATATAAACACTCCTTGCTTTTACTCTGATTATTACAGAAGGGTGTTTTGTTTTTACATAATCATTCGATTAATTTTGCAGCATCCTTGTCGATAATCAGTATACAATTTCTATGTGCCTGTAATATGGAAGCCGGATGGTTTGTATTTATGTAACCGTTTGTCATGTCTCTGATGGCTCGGGCCTTGTTCTCTCCACTGGCTAGCAACACAACCCTTTTAGCTTTCATAATGGAGGCTATACCCATGGAAATGGCTTTTGTAGGCATATCTTCCCTTTTTTCGAAGAATCTGCTGTTGTCTTCGATAGTATTCCCCGTAAGGTTTATCAAGCTAGTCGTCGTATTCAGGTTTTCAGCCGGCTCATTAAAGCCTATATGCCCGTTGGTACCTATTCCGAGTATCTGGATATCGATACCGCCCGCTTTTTCTATTTTCTTCTCATATTCCCTGCATTCTTTTTCAACATCATCAGCCATCCCGTTTGGAATATGTATATTTTCCTTTGATATGTTTATATGGTTAAAAAATCTTTGCATCATATAATAATGGTAACTGCCTTCGTTTTCCTTAGGTAATTTATAATATTCATCCAGGTTAAACGTGGTAACTTGCGAAAAGTCGATAACATTCCTTTTGTACATATCTATTAACCTTTCGTACATTCCTATGGGTGTGCTTCCGGTAGCCAATCCCAAGACACTTTTTGGATTCGCAATAATTCGACTGGCCACTATCAATGCGGCCTTTTCGCTTATTTTATCATAACTGTCTACTATATATATTTTCAAAAAAATACCCCCTTTCACATATCTGTTACATTTTATGCTCAAGGTTCCGATTTGTTATGTTATCTTTCTATCCCTTTGCTTCCCGGTTTTTCGAGGGATATACTGCCTTCTTTGCAAATTGGACATTCCATTTCTTCATAGGAAGCTACCTCCAAGGACAGGGCCGATCCCAATTTGGTTCCGAATTCTATTTTACCGTTGCTCCTGTCCACCAGAACTGCAACCCCGGCTAAAATTCCTCCTGCCTCCCGTACCAATTGTATAACCTCCCTTACAGACCCCCCCGTAGTGATCACGTCCTCTGCAACTAATACCACGGCTCCTTTTGGTATGCAAAATCCTCTTCTCAAAATCCTCTTTTCTTTTTCCTTTTCTGCGAACATCGCCAAAGCGCCCAATTGTCTGGCCATTTCATATGCCACAATAATCCCGCCCGTAGCGGGGCCTATTACAATCTCCACGTTATCATCCTTAAATTGTTCTGCCAATCCCTTGCAAATTTCTTCCGTATACTGTGGATATTGTAAAACCTGTGCACATTGTATGTATCGGTCACTGTGACGGCCCGATGTCAGTAAAAAATGTCCCCTTTTTAATGCCCCTGTTTTTTCTAAAATTTCAATAACTCGTTCTCTGTTTCTCATATATATCCCTCCTAGCTTGAGCAGACACACGGGTCTATCCCCACTACCCGGAAGCCGGATATCAGTTTGCCTGTGTGCCGGACTTTTATAACTCCGGCACCCTGATTTCTGATTTCCGGCCTCTAGTAGGTAGACACACGGATTTGCCCCTACGTATTAAAAATCAGAAATCACCAAACCTTTTCTTATTTCTTCTATACTGTTAAACCCGTATTTAATCATATAATCTTCAATACCGCTTAAGACATCAATAGTAGCGGTGGGATTTATAAAATTAGCCATACCCACGGCTACACCGGTGGCACCCGCGAGTATAAATTCTACCGCATCCTCTCCATCCATAATTCCGCCCATACCAATAATCGGTACGTCTACCGCCTTTGCCACCTCATAGACCATTCTGACGGCCACAGGTTTAATTGCAGGACCGGACAGCCCGCCCACAATGTTAGCAAGTACAGGTTCTCTTCTGTCTATATCAATTACCATCCCAAGCAATGTATTTATCAACGATAAAGCATCAGCCCCGCCGTTCACGGCCGCCTTTGCAATTGATACTATATCGGTTACGTTTGGACTGAGTTTCACTATTAACGGCTGTTTAGCAACTTTTTTAACTGCCTTTGTTACCTCTTCCACCATGAAGGGGTCTGTGCCGAAAGCTACACCTCCTTCTTTAACATTTGGACACGATATATTTAATTCCACCATATCAATATTTGTATCCCCCAGCCTTTCGGCGACCTCACAATATTCTTCAATCGTTCTGCCTACAATATTGACTATTACCTTTGTATCATATTGTTCCAAAAAGGGCAGGTCCTCCTTAATAAAAGTTTCCACACCCGGATTTTGCAGACCGATACTGTTTAACATTCCACCATAAGTTTCGGCAATACGGGGACTGTCGTTACCCTTCCATGGTGTATCCGACACCCCTTTTACCACTATTGCACCTAATTTATTTAAATCTATGTATTCACCGTACTCTTTGCCGCTTCCAAAAGTACCGGAGGCTGTCATTACAGGATTTTTCAGCTCTATGCCTGCTATATTTATCTTCATATCGGGTTTACTCATCCCATATTACCTCCTCACTCCAAAACACCGGCCCATCAGTGCATACTTTTCTATTTTGCCAATCCTTTTCACCCTTTTTCTTGATTTTACGGGTACAGCCCATACAGACACCAATCCCACACGCCATTCTTTCCTCCATGGATACCTGTGCTCTTATTCCCCTTCCCTTCGCCCATTCACTGACAGCCTTTAGCATTGGTTTCGGGCCACAGCTGTATATCATATCCCCTTTGATATCCTTTTTATCAAGCAATTCAATTACATTACCCTTAAATCCAACGTTCCCGTCTTCCGTAGCCACTAAAATCTTTGCGCCATAGTTTTTTAATTTCCCAACCAAAATGGGGTTATGTGCAAAACCCAGAAATGCATAGACCTCTCCTTTGAGGTGTTTTGAAAGTTCTACTAGCGGTGGAACACCTATTCCACCGCCTACTAACATATGTATGTTTACTCCTTTTTCTATTTTAAACCCGTTGCCCAGAGGACCCAACACTTTTATCATGTCACCTTTCTGCAAACGTGAAAAGCTTTCGGTCCCCCTGCCTACTACTGCATATACCAGCATCACTGTACCCTTTTGCTTATCCGTTTCACAGATACTTATAGGTCTCGGCAGCAATAATTCATGTTCCTTACAATATAAATTTATAAACTGACCGGGCAGAGCAGTTCCTGCAATTTCATCGCATTGCAATTTCATAGAAAATATGCCCTGTGCTATTTGTTTTTGTTCAATTATGGTTGGATAATATAATTTTTTCATAGGTTTACCTCTAATTTTAAAATAGGTTCTTCTGTAAATCATCTCTCATATGAATAGCAGCCTCCCTGGCCGCTAAAGCAAAATCTTTTTCGGAAAACTTCGGCTTATTGGATTCCTTCAGATAGGCAGCGATAATTCCTCTGGATGAATTGATTATTGCACCCAGGCCATCCTCATTAAAACAACCTTTCAAATCCTCCGCTTTTGCCCCCTGTGCCCCATAACCGGGCACTAAAAAATATGTATCGGGCATTATATTTCTGAGGGCCTTCGCCTGTTTTGGATGGGTTGCACCCACAACCGCACCTATTTGGCTGTATCCGTGTTTTCCCATCAATGCTTTTCCCCATCTGCTTACCAATTCACCGATTTTTTCATAAAGTTTGCCTTCCTTTGTTTCTAAATCCTGTATCTCGCCGCTATTAGGATTTGATGTCTTAACCAATATAAACAAACCCTTATCATATTCTTTACAGTATTTAATATATGGTTCTATTGAATCAAATCCCAGGTAAGGACTTAGGGTTATAGCATCCTGATTATAAATATTATAATACCGATTTTCTATTTTTACCTCTCCTATATGCCCTTCGGCGTATGCCTGCGCGGTAGAGGTTATATCACCCCTCTTTATATCGCCGATTACTATCAAACCCTTACTTTTTGCATATTCATTTGTTTCGATATAACATTGTACCCCCTCATGGCCATACCTTTCGTACATTGCTATTTGAGGTTTGACGGCGGGTACTATATCATAGATATTGTCTATAATTCCTTTGTTAAATGCAAAAAATATTTTGCCGACCGCCTTTGGTGTTTTGCCATATTCATTAAAATATTTCTCCTTTATAAACTGCGGCATTATTTCCAATCTGGGATCCAGTCCCACAACCGTAGGGTTTTGTTTTTCGATGATTCCATCTATTAATCTATCTATCATTTTTTGCCTCCAGGTATAATAATTATATAGCAGATAACCCCGGCGACCAAAGGCCGCCCCCACTTTTCAACGATTGTTCAACCATTGTTCAACCATTGTTTAGCGATTGTATACAATTTTTCCATTGACTATAGTATATTCAACCCTTCCTTTTACCGCCCTATTATGGAAGGGACTGTTTTTACTCTTTGAAACAAAATTTTCTAAGTCTATTTTATATTCAGTAAAGGGATCTATAATTGTTATGTCTGCTACCTTTCCTTCGCTTATATCCCCTTTATCTATGCCTAATATTTTAGCCGGATTTGTTGTAAGTTTTTCTATCAGTTCCATGGGTGTAAGCCAACCTTTGTCCACCAGTTCCGTAACAGCAATGGGCAAAGCTGTTTCCAAACCTACTATCCCAAACGGCGCTTCAATAAATCCCGCATCCTTTTCATCCTTATGATGTGGGGCATGATCTGTCGCTATTACGTCTATAATTCCCTTTTTTAATCCTTCCTTTATAGCCTTTACGTCACTTTCCCTCCTGAGTGGTGGATTCATTTTAAAATTGGTGTCTAGGGACAGCACTTCTTTGTCTGTCAAAGTAAAATGATGAGGACACACCTCACCCGTTACCTTTACCCCTATATCTTTTCCAAATTCAAGAAGATTTACACCGAGACCCGTACTGATATGACATATATGAAGATTTACACCGGTCCCTTCAGCGAGTACAATATCCCTTGCAATTATCACGTTTTCCGCCTCCGGTAATATCCCGGGCAGACCTAGCTGTTTCGAAATCTCACCGCTATTCATAACCCCACCATGCAATAACGCGTCATCTTCACAATGAACGAAAACGGGTATGCCTAATGCTCTTGCCTTTTCCATACCCTCCCGCTTCAGACCCGAATTTTGAACAGTCCTGCCGTCATCACTTATAGCACAGATACCTGCCTTGGCCATATCTTCTATATCCGACAATTCTTTACCTTGTAAACCCTTCGTTATGCTTCCGACCACCAGTACGTTGACTATGGCCTTTTCCTCGGCACGATCCTTTACAAATTGAACAATTTCCTGCGAATCTATAGTCGGCTCCGTGTTTGGCATACAACAAACAGTGGTAAATCCGCCTTTGGCGGCACTTTTACTGCCTGTCTCTATGGTTTCCTTATATTCAAACCCCGGCTCTCTGAAGTGTACATGCAAATCTATAAAACCGGGAGTCACCCACAGACCGTTCGCGTCTATTGTTTTATCTGCCCTATCAAAAATTCTGTCATCAATTTTTTCTATCATTCCGTCAGTTACAAGAATATCCTTTATTTTGTCCAAACCTGTACTCGGATTTATCAACCGTCCGCCCTTAATCAATATTTTCATAGCTCCAAATCCCTTCTGAAACATTAAAATCAGTACGTCCAACCTGTGGTGTTTTTTAGACCATCGTTGTTTTTAATAACCCAAAAGTTCCACCTCTATCCTGTCACCCTTTTTGTAAGGCCCTGTCCCTGCCGGAACACAAAACAGAGAATTTGTCTCCGATAAACCGGATAGTATTCCCGAACTGTGTTTGTCCGGAAGTTCGGTAAAGAATCCACCGTTTTTATAATAAGTTTTGGCCCTCACCACTCTGTCCCGGCCGCTTACCTTTATAAATTCGTCCCTTAAGGTAGATTTTATCTTGGTGAGTTCATATTCGGTTTCACCGCTTAACCTCAATATAGTAGGTCTTACAAATTTTTCAAATGTAACATATGCGGCCGCGGGATTTCCGGACAAACCGAACAATAATTTATCCTTATATCTTGCAACAGCAATAGGGGATCCGGGTTTCATATTTACCTTCCAAAACAAAACCTTTCCTCCAACTTCCTCAAAAGCTTCTTTTACTACATCTGCATCTCCCAAGGAAACCCCGCCCGTGGTAATGACAATGTCCCCCCATTGTAATGCCGAATCCAACTCTTTTTTTATAGATAACACATTATCGCCACATATACCAAATATTTTTATTTCGCTGCCTATTTTTTTTACTTGGGCCCCAATGGTATAGGCATTACTGTTTCTTATTTTACCTTCTTTAAGGGCTTCATTAATATTTATCAGCTCATCCCCTGTCGATATGACAGCAACCTTGGGCCTTCTGTATACCTTTACTTTTTCTTTTCCGAGGATAGCTAATATTCCTATATCTGCAGGATTTATAGTTTTACCTCTTCCGAGTAACGTGTCCCCCATCGCAATGTCCTCTCCCGCTCCTGCTATACCGGAATTTGGTTTGACATAGCCAAATATCTTAACACTTTTATCCGTAAAAACCGTATCTTCATACTTAATTATTGCATCCGCACCCTTTGGAATTTTAGCCCCTGTCATAATTCTGACGGCTTGTCCCTTGCCTACCGTCTTTTTACTTACATAACCCGCACGAATATTGTCTATAGTCTCGAGGGTAACCGGATTTTCCGCACTCGCATCTGCAGTATCCTTCGTTCTGAGTGCATAACCGTCGAGGGACGATCTGTCGAAAGGCGGCATATTTATATCCGATTTTATGTCCTCGGCTAATATATGATCCAAACTATCTAAGATTGGTACGTCTACTGTTTTAGGTTCAATGTTTTGATCCGCGAGAATTTTTTCAGCTTTTTCTATAGATATATTTATCAACATTTTTAACTCCCTTTGGCACCTTCTAAAAATAATAAATAGCAGCTTCCTTTTATAAAAGTCCGTTTTAACCTTTCCTTATTCGGTATAAGAATTATCATACAACAAAGACATGAATCTGCGCAATTCTTCAGATGAAATCTGCCCGGGTGCAGAAATACCCCCGACAGACGCAAATGTCAAATCGGAGCCGAACAAGCCCCCGGCCAATCTGCTGATAATGCCTTGTCTTCCCATGGAAATGGTGGCTATCGGCCTGTCCTTGTATTTTTCCTTCATTATACGTGTTGCATCCAGTAAGGTTATTATATCTTTTTCACATGTCGGCATTACCGCTATTTTAAGAATGTCTCCGCCCAGTTCGGCTGCCTTCCGCAATCGCGATATAATTTCTTCCTTCGGGGGAGTCCCCTCAAAGTCATGGCTGGAAATAATAACAGCTACATTATTTTTATGTGCGGCATCAATCAACGTTTTTATTTCCCTTTCATTATCAGACAATTCTATGTCCACAATGCTGGCAATCCTTGTCTGTATTATCGACATGTTCAGTTCAAAATAAAATTTCGTACTGATTTGCCTTTTACCGCCCTCCCTGACGTTGCGGAATGTAAATATAATAGGGTCATCCATCAGGATATATCTCACCGCCTCGAGTACCAATTTAGCCCTGTCTATACATTCTATATCATCATAAAAATCTGCCCGCCATTCTGCAATATCAAAGTCTGCAGTTTTCAGAAAACGGGTTTCCTCCAAAATTTCCTCTATCGTTTTGCCTACTATGGGCACACAAATTTTAGGCAAACCCTCGCCAATTTTAACTCCCTTAGTTGTAACTACTTTTTTCATGTGTAACATCCTCTATTTAAAAAATATTTAACACCACAACTAGAATTCAGCTGATCTCGGTGTTCTCGGAAAGGAAATAACATCCCTGATATTGCTCATTCCTGTCAGGTACATAATAGCTCTCTCAAAACCTAAACCAAAACCGGAATGCCTGGCACTGCCATATTTTCTGAGTTCTAAATACCACCAATATTCTTTTTTGTCCAAGCCCATTGCATCCATTTTCTTTTCTAATACTTCCAATCTGTCCTCCCTTTGACTGCCCCCTATGATTTCCCCAATGCCCGGTACCAGTAGGTCCATGGCAGCCACGGTTTTACCGTCCTCATTCAACTTCATATAAAACGCTTTGATTTCTTTTGGGTAATCTATTACAAATGCAGGCTTTTTAAACACCTTTTCCGTTATATATCTCTCATGTTCTGTCTGAAGATCGCAACCCCATTCTACAGGGTATTCAAATTTTTGTCCTGATTTTTTCAGCAATTCAATAGCCTCGGTATATGTAATTCTGGCAAAATCCGAACTTGTTACATTGTTTAAACGATCTACCAATCCTTTATCTATAAACCTGTTGAAAAATTCCATCTCTTCCGGTGCATTTTCCATCACATAGTTAATAATATATTTTAACATATCCTCCGCTAATTCCATATTATCGTCTAAATCTGCGAAAGCTACTTCAGGCTCTATCATCCAAAATTCCGAAGCATGTCTGGCAGTGTTAGAATCTTCGGACCTGAAGGTGGGACTGAATGTATATATATTCCTAAATGCTAATGCATAGGCTTCCCCTTGCAGTTGTCCACTGACTGTCAGGTGTGCTTCCTTTCCAAAAAAATCCCCGGTATAATCGACATTCCCTTCGTCGTCTAATGGGATATTCCTAAAATCTAAGGTTGTAACCTTAAACATCTCCCCTGCGCCTTCCGCATCACTCCCGGTGATAATGGGAGTGTGGACATATACAAAATCCCTTTCCTGAAAGAACTTGTGGATTGCATAGGCCGCCAACGAACGCACCCTGAACACCGCCGAAAAAGTGTTGCTCCTGGGCCTTAGGTGAGCAATTTCCCTTAAAAATTCGAATGAATGTCTCTTTTTTTGTAGGGGATAATCATTATCAGAGGCACCCTCAATTTCAATTTTAGTTGCCTTAATTTCAAATGGTTGCTTAGCATCAGGTGTCAATACCAGTTCTCCCTTTATTCTGATTGCGGTGCTGATAGGGAGCCTCGATATTTCGACAAAATTTTCTAATTCTTTTTCAAACACAACCTGTAAATTCCTAAAAAAACTCCCATCGTTCACCTCAATAAATCCAAATGCTTTTGAGGCCCTTAATGTTCTGATCCAGCCCTCTATTGTTATTGCCTGTCCCGCGTACCTTTCTGTATTACGGTAAATGTCCTTAATAAGCACGGATTTCATAAATTACTGCCTCCTGTGTGATCTTGAAATAAATAAAAACCCCATCCCTTAATAACAAAGAGACGAAGGCCGTGTCCTTTTGATATTTCTACACATATTATAACCATAGAGATATGAGATGTCAAAAAAATTTTCCATTGTTAATGTAATAGACAGATAGGATCCCGAATAAGGTATATCGTGTGATGTGGCAAGGGGACGCTTTGTTTGCCACATTTTGAGATGTGGCAAACAAAGCGTCCCCGTGCCACACTTCTAAAACCGGAACCCTGAATTATTTTCCTGTGAATCCGATTTCTCCCTTGCAATTTTCATCAGAGTATCTTTTTTGTTTGTTTCGGGGTCCTCCAGCACCATTTCCAACAATTCCTCCAAAATTGTTCCTATCAACCTTCCTTCAGGTATCCCCAACTCCATCAAATCATACCCGTCGATTTTCAAATCCTTTACAGTCAGGGGCTGTTTTTCATTTATTATTCTCTCAACTTCACCCTTTAATTTTAATATGCCCCTTACGTCTATTTCTTCCTCTTCAGCTATGGCTTCTATATCTGCAATCTGCAATTTAAATAATCTGTTTATATTGTCCTGTCCTACCCTGTTAATAAATCTTTTCATAGCTTTATCGGACAAATTTTCATATCTCGACATATGCTCTTTGACCAAAATTGCTACCTGTTCTATAGACTTGCTATCATACTTCAGTCTCTTCATTATATCTTCTGCAATTTCCGCACCTATTACACTATGATTAAAAAAACGCCCTACACCCCTTGCGTCCAAAACAAAGGTTTCAGGTTTTCCTATATCGTGGAATAACGCCGCCAGTCTGAGTATCAAGTCACTCTCGGTGTTATCCACCACACTTAAAGTATGATTAAAAACATCTTCATGATGGTAAGGGTTATGTTGTTCAAATCCGATACAGGTTTCCAACTCCGGCATTATATATTTTAAAAGGCCCGTAACGTTCAGTAATCTGAATCCCACGGAAGGTGCACGGGATAGTAATATTTCGTTCAGTTCCTCCCTGATCCTTTCCACACTGATATTTATAATATTCCCACATAGTTCTTTTATTGCATCAAAGGTGCCAGATTCTAAATTGTATTCCAGTTGCGTGGCAAGCCTCACACCCCTTAACATACGCAAATAATCTTCCTTAAATCTTTCCAAAGGATCGCCCACGCATCTTATTTTTTTATCCAGTATATCCTGAACCCCACCATAATAATCTATCAGCCCCACCCTGTCGTTGTATGCCATGGCATTGATCGTAAAATCTCTCCTCCTCAAATCCTCCTTTAATTTATCTGTAAATATAACCTCTTCCGGATGTCTGCCGTCTATATAATCCCCGTCAATTCTGTATGTTGTTATTTCATAATTTTCACCGCCAATAACTACTGTTACGGTTCCATGTTTGAATCCTGTGAGTATTACTTTGAATGAACTGAATATATGCAGCATTTCTTCGGGAATGCAATTTGTACATATATCCCAATCCTTTGGAATTAAGCCCAATATACTGTCCCTGACACATCCGCCGACAATATATCCGGCGCAACCCTCAAAATATAATATAGACAGTATTTTTTTTACGTTAATCGGCATTTTAATTTTTATTTCAGAATTTTTCATTATCCCACATCCACATATATAACTTTATTACCGCACCACCCAATATACCTTTGAAAATCTTCATAACTCATCGTTACACTCACAGTATTTATATTAGGATGGAAAGTGATTTTTTGCCTTATGTCCAAATCCCTGTCTATCAGTACTTCCACATCCTTGTTTTTATCATTAATCAGTCCGAAGGGTGAAACCGAACCCGGGTCAAGTCCCAGGTATTTTTCTAATCTTTCCGGCGAAGCAAAGCTCAGTCTCGTGCTTCCAATCTGTCTGGCCAAACCCCCGATGTTAGCCCTTTTATCCGGTTCCGTCAGCACCAGATAGTGCTTGTCCCCTTTGGAATTCCGCAAAAATAAATTTTTGCAATGTATAATGTCATCATTTCCCCTATTATATTTGTTTAATTCCTCGATTGTGTTCATAGCAGGATGCGTGAATCTGTCATAAGAAATGTTTAGCATTTTTAAAGTTTTGTATACATCATCTTCCATTTTTATCTCCTTTTTGTGCTGTCATTAAGCAATCTATTATTTTAATAATATGAGCGTCAAAACAAAACATCCTTGAGGATGTTCGTCTCTAGGCCGTTTAATTGTAATACCCATAGCTAATATAACAATTCAACAAAAACATTACATCAATCAATGATAGATATTTATTTTTTTACTATCGTTCAGCTGCTTTATTACAATAGCCACCATAGGTGCGATTATAAATCCTATAAATCCAAATATCTTGAATCCTACAAACATAGCAACAATTGTGACCAAAGAGCTCAATCCTATCTGTTTCCCTAAAACCCTTGGCTCCAGGGCACTTCTTACAATATATATTATGATATATATGACCAACAATCCGATCCCCACAAATCTTTGACCCAATACAATATCATAAATCCCCCAAGGTATCAATACTCCACCGACACCTATGAAGGGCAAAAAATCCAGAAATGCAATGAATGCAGCTATAGGTATAACATGATCAATACCGAGTATTACAAAGCCGATAGACATCTCTGCAAAAGCAATAAACGATAATATAAAATAGGCTTTCAGCATTTTAAAAATAGTGCCCGCCAAAATTTTCTTTATATCCAGCAATAATTTATATGGTTTTTCAGGAATTTGCCTTACAAGAAAAGCAACAACCCTTTCATAATCGATAGCTATCAGAACTGAACATATAACAGAAAATAAAAGTGTTATAAAATAAACAGGTATCCTTTGTGCAACTCTTGTTACACCGAACAGAACAGTTTTTGATATCCCGCTCACCGCCGATGCCAATATATCCAGCACATTGCTAAAGATATTTGATATCAGGTTGGCAACCTCCGGGGATGAGGTACCTATAAACGATACCACCCAGTCATTTAAAGACAAAATCGTGGGTTCTATATTTTGGTTATATAAATTAGGCAAAAGTCCTATGAATTCATATATTAAATGCCAAATATTTGCGATAACAAGCCCAACAACGATTATTATAGATACATAAAAAAGGGAAATCACAAAAATGGATATATCTCTGTTTTTAAATTTAGTGAATTTGCCTATTATGTCCCCGATGGGTTTCAATATATAGGCAATAATGAGACCTATAATAAAAGGCATGAACCAGAACAGCAAGTATTTAAAAATGAAATATAAAACGCCCACGATAGTTATAATGTATAAAATGTCAATTATAAATTTCTTTTTACCATCATAGGTCAATCTCCCCACCCCCTAATAGATATGCTTTATAAATTCCCAAATAACATCCTTCCGTCCTTTTCAATCTTATTGGTAACATTATATCAAAATACCGCACCCATTTCATTACAAGATTCATATTATCTTACACCATCTCGCATGACACGTGCATAGAACGCATGGCGCAGGGACGTAAGATTAAAACACCTACATACCGTGTTGGTATTGACGTTAACAGAACCATATAATAAAATTGAATAAGTATAATATCATATGAAAAGTGAGTTATATGCTGTTCATTCCATACACAAGCATTGGAGGTAACCCATGATAAAAAATATTTTATTTGATTTAGATAATACATTACTTGATTTTCACCTTGCAGAAAGGATTGCCCTAACCAAAACATTGTTACATTTAGGTATTGAACCCAAGGAGGAAATACTCGCCAGATACAGTGAAATCAATTCAGCACAGTGGAAACTACTGGAACTGGGTGAACTTACAAGAGAAGAGGTCAGGGTCCGTCGCTACAAGTTACTTTTCGAAGAAATCGGTGTTAATCGTTGTGCCGGTTCCGCCACTAGATATTATGAAAATTTACTCGGTATCGGCCATTATTTTATTAGCGGCGCGGAGGAACTTTTAAAAACATTATCGGACAATTACCGTTTATATCTTGTTTCTAACGGTCTTACGGCCGTACAAAAACCCCGTATAGAGAGTGCATGTATGGCTAGATATTTCGAGGATATCTTTATCTCGCAATCAATTGGGTTTAACAAACCAAGTATAGAGTTTTTTAATTACTGCTTCAAAAAAATACCGGAATTTAAAAACGAAGAGACGATGATAGTCGGGGACAGTCTTACATCTGATATAAAGGGCGGTAGGGATGCAGGTATAACAACTGTTTGGTTTAATCCTGAAGGCGCTGAAAATCTCTCTGATATTATTCCCGATTATGAGATTGACAGGCTTTTAGATTTATTGTCATTACTGGAGACTATTTAAGCGCCGGCAGTCAAGGACCATCCCTAAGTATCCCTCCATGGACCATATTATTTATTTTTTCTAATATGAAATCTGAAACGTCTTCCGCTGCACGAGGTTTACAAACCATAGAGCAACATCCAACCATCCCCAGTCTCTTTTCAGGTTTTCTATATAACAACTCGTCTATGGCATTTCTTATTTCTTCTAAATCCTTCAAATATATTGCTGCTCCCATATATGAAAAATATTGAGCGTTTTTTACTTCCTGCCCCGGTATAGGATCAAAAACCAATATAGGCAGTTTTTTAATGGCCGCCTCCGCCATGGTCAACCCGCCTGCCTTCGAAATTAAGAGATGGGAACATTCCATCAGCTCATGAATATTGCTGCAAAATCCAAATACCTTTACATTATGTTTCTGATTATATATTCTGTTTTCAAGTTCATATTTCAGGGATTCATTTTTTCCTGCAACCACAATCAACTGTAAGGGCCTATCAATTTTATCCGTGGTTTCTAAAATCTCTTCTATAGAACCTAACCCTAAACCCCCGCCCATAACCAACACAGTAGGCAAATTAACATCCAATCCCAGTTCCGCCATTTTCTCTTCCCTGTTAACAGGCATATTAAATTTCCTATCGACGGGTATCCCTGTCACATGAATTTTTAAAGCATTTATACCTCTATCCATCATTTCTTTCTTTAAGATATCACTACCTACAAAATAACTGTCAATAGTGGGGTCCAACCATACACTATGTGCCGTATAATCTGTAATTATACTTGCTGTGTATGTATTAATTTTATTCTTCCTTTTTAACTGCGATACTAAAATTAACGGAAAAGGATTTGTAAATAAAATCATATGCGGATTAAAAACCTTGATCAGTGCACTAATTTTCTTTTTATATTTATATGTGAATATACTGCTCACTTTATTTTTCTGGTTAGATTTTGCGGTAAATTTATATAATAAGTTATACCAATTCGGCGCCTTATCTATCATCTTTAAATAGGCACTTTTAATAAATTGGCCCATCGCCGGAGGAAAAATATCAATAAAATCAATAATTTTTATTTCTATATTTTCATGTTTGTCTAATAATTGTTTCTCTATAATCCCGGCAACCTGATCATGGCCGCAACCTACGGATGCTGTCATGATCATTATTTTATATTTACTCATTAACATAAAGTTCCGTCCCCCATCGGTATATCAAAATAGTATGTTTCTATAGAATATGCCTAACCTCATTACATTAATTATATCAGGTTAATATTAAATACGCCTTAATTAAGTATTAAGTTTTCATTAATTTTTTCCATTTTGAAATGCCGGGGATGTTCCTTAAAATTAGCCGGCAAACAAAACGTCCCATTGCCACCGGGGACGCTTTATTTACCGCCTACCTTAGTCTCCTTCTTTGTTCACGATTCAAACCCTTTGTTGATTCGTTAAATAAATCCGTTAGTTCCTCTTTAAATTCTTTATATAGGGAAGGATATTTTTTCTTAACCCGCAATATACCACAGGCTATATCCTCTTTCAACTGTTCCATTTCCTCCATCATTTCATGGGGATAATTGTTTAAAAACTCATCATAATATTCGTTATCAAAATATTCCTCAGCAAACATTTCTTGAATCTTCATGGAGACGTATGGTATCACTTCACGGTCCTTAAACAGACGGTCCAGTTCCCCCTCCAATTTAGCAATTGGCTGTATTTCTTTCCTCCGCTCTCTGACAACTTCGTCTTTCGGAAATATTTGGCCGGCTAATTGCAAAAAGATATCCGCTTCTCTATAACGCGATACCTCCTGATAGGAATCCGCTTCTTCTAATAGATCCTCCCTGAGTATGAAAAACTCTTCCTCATCTATAATTGTTTTAGATAGTTTACGGATATAGTTTTGGATTTTTGAAATTTCTCCCCACTTCCCAAGATTCATTGCAACGTTCAACCAACATGTTAACATATTCAAATCCCCAATCGTTAAATTATTAACAGAGGGCAAGGCGTGTTTGAATTCTCCCCATGCTTGTTGAAAATTTCCGGAATCCAAAAATGCCCTTATTTTGAGTTTATGATATTCTTCCGTATCCGTTATATATTCCTCGCCTTTTTCAAGGGCGGCAAACGCTTCTTCGTGATACTCGTTTGAATGAAGCATAGTAAATTTAATGAACAAAATATACTGTTTTTCATCAGTATCACATTCCTCTATAATCCCGTCTACTACATCATAGAATTTTTCGATATCTTCCATATCCAAAAATAATTCCGCTTGCGTCAATCTGACAGGAATATTATCAGGATCCACTTCTAACACATAGCCTATCAATTCTTCGGCTTTTTCAAATTCCCCTTTTGCCATTGAAAATATAGCATCTTCCATAATCTTTTCGAGCTTTTCACCGTACTTGCGCCGCATATCATATTGTTTGCGTTTATTGACATCCCTCAATATTTCATATGCACGTCTGATCTCCTGGAATTCTTCCGGATGGGTCTCAGGGGGAAACTCCTTCACTTTTTCAATATACTTTTCTTTGATCCTTCCCTGCCCAATATTGGATCGGGTTCCCAATATTTTATAGAGATTTTCGACCTTTTCTTTATTCCTGTTTCTTCTTTTAGAAGAAAATCTTCTTTCCATCTTTTTCAGCCCCTATAGTGTGAGATCTATTATAAAATCTATTATATCCTCAATTTTAGCTTGTACGTCATTCTCATTCTCTATTGCCTTTCGAAGGCGCCGAATCAATTTGTCGGCTTGCTTTTGTTGCTTTTCTTCCATAATCCCTTTCAGCTCATTCAATTGTTTTATGTAAGTGTCCGCTTCCTCGATCAGAGATTCCCATGACTGTTCACTGTCAATACCCTCATCGTCAATATCTTCATCTGAATAAATAATATCCTCCCGGTCCTCGATTTCCTCTTCTCTCTCTTTATAAATGGACTTTATTTTCTCCATACTCTCCTCAAAACTTTTTTGTGAGCCGCGATCTAATGCATCCTGGACTGTTATCGTCATTTCCTTCCCGGTTGAAACGCATTCAGCTTGAACCTCCAGTATTCCGTTAAGGTTATATCTGAATTTAACTTCTATGATTTCCTTCCCGACATGATTGGCCGGTATACCCCCTAACAAAAATTCACCCAATTTATGATTATTGCTGACCCATTCATGCTCACCCTGGTATATTTCTATGGATACTTCCGTCTGACCATCATATGTGGTGGTAAATTCTTCACTTCTGGTAACCGGTATGGTTGTGTTTTTAGGTATAATCACGGCAAAACCGCCGGGTTTCAGTCTTGACAATTTCCACTCTTTCAGTACGGCAACCCCCATGGAAAAAGGGGCTACATCTGTGGCTATAAGCTCACTCGTGGGCAGTGCTCCCGATTTCAGCCCTGCCTGAACGGCAGCACCTAAGGCAACCGCTTCATCCGGATTAATACCATCCCTCGGATTTTTGTCAAACAAATCGGATATCAATTCATATACCCTGGGTATTTTAGTCGAACCTCCGACAAGCAACACCTCATCAATATCACCAACCGAAAGTTCTGCGTCCTTTAAAACATTTTTCGTCAGTTCTATAGTTTCTTGAAGCAGATCATCAATTAAATTAACAAATTCCCTACGTTTGATCCTGGTACTTAGCCCTATAGGTTGGTTATCCTTTACTGTTACTACCGGTATAATAATCTTTACAGTTTCTTCTGAAGAAAGCTTAATTTTAATGTTTTCCGCCTCTTTCTTTAATAAAGCCTTTGCACGAATATCGCCTCTGGGGTCTACATTATGCATGTTTATTATTTTATTTGCGAGCCAGTCCACCAATTTCCAATCGAAATCTTCCCCGCCCAGAAAATTATTTCCCGTGGAGGCTTTTACCTCTAATATTCCGCTCATTAATTCCACTATGGATACATCAAACGTTCCCCCGCCTAAATCATATACAAGTATATGTCCGTCTTTTTTTAAATTATTCAAACCATAGGCCAAGGCAGCTGCCGTCGGCTCATTGATAATACGTTCCACCACAAACCCGGCTAATTCCCCGGCTTGTTTTGTCGCCCGACGCTGGGCATCCGTAAAATAAGCCGGCACCGTAATTACTGCTTCTTTTTCTCCTTCCCCAAACAGAGCGTCCACACTTTTCTTCAGTTCCTTCAATATCAATGCGGCAACCTCTTGCGGCAACAAATCCCTTCCGGATACATATATCGGGTTATTTGAGCCCATTCTCCTTTTTACTGCAGCAACAGTACGGTCCGGCATGGCAACAAGTGAATCCAGAGCATCCTTGCCTACCACCACATTATCCCCTAAGTCAATTAATAATACGGAAGGAATAACCCTCCCCCCGTTGGCAGACTCCAATATTTGGGGTTTTTTATTGCGTATATAAGCTACAGCGGAATTTGTTGTACCAAAATCTATACCTATAATGGGACGAAACTCATTTTTCTTGTAATTATTGTTCATGGTCCACTCCTTGCTCCTTTTCTTCTATAGTGATAACCTCTGCTTTTCTTAGTAGGGTTCCATCTTCAAGCATAAAACCTCTTTGCAATACATCTATAACTTCGTAAGGCAAATAATCCTTATTGATTTCTTTTTTCCTTGTGCCTATAGCCTCCGCAAATTCATGATTGAAAGTTTTTCCCATAACATCAATTTCGTATATTTTTAGCGTTTCTAGCGATTTTATTATCTGTTTTTGCCAATTTTGTAATAATTGAAACCAATATTCCTGACTTTGTTTGTTGAGCTTGCTGCAAATTAAATCAATATCGTCCAGCCACTGGATAGTCTTCTCCGTAATAAAATTTCTTTCTTCAATCAAATATCTCTTTTCCTCTTCTATTTTCATGTACCTTTCACCATAGTCCATTGTTTCGCTGATTTGGTTTAATTTATTCAATATCTCCTGGGTAGATTTATATTCCAACCTTAAAAATTTTTGGGTTACATCTTCGTTATTCCCCATATGACGGCCTATTTCCTCTATTTTATCTTTAAATCCTTGTAATTGCTCTTCGATTGCATTGGCCTTGTTAACTATTTGGAAAACCTCTTCTTTCAACAATTCCAATGTCCTCTTTTTTTCGGATTTTTTTTTATTCCTCCAGAACCTCCAGCCCATGGCCTCCCTCCTTTATCCGTTCATCCGTTGTGTGACAATTTAGGTACGTCCCCTTCTGTCCCCCCTTCCAAAGTTATGTGGCAAACAAAGCGTCCCCTTGCCGCATTTTTGTCACTAACCTAATCTTCTTTCTATTAGTTTAGCAAGATCGGTTGCCAATATGTTTAACTCATTTTGATTTTTTCCTTCCAACATCACTCTGACTAGCGCCTCCGTACCTGAGGGCCTGATTAAAACCCTTCCCTGTCCTGTCATCTTTTTCTCAATGGCCCTGATTTCCTCCATTATCACGGGATCTTCCTCGTATTTCACTTTATTTTCATTTTTAACCCTGGCGTTGACCAATACTTGGGGATAGGAGGTCATGATGCTTGCTAATTGGGATAATTTTTTCCCTTCCTCCTTCATTACGGCAATCAATTGTACAGCTGTTAACAGACCGTCACCTGTTGTGTTATAATCTAAGAAGATAATATGTCCGGATTGCTCCCCGCCCAGACAGTATTTCCCCTTAACCATCTCTTCCAACACATATTTATCCCCAACTTTCGTCTTTATAACATTGCACCCATGTTCCTTCATGGCTATTTCGAATCCCATATTGCTCATAACTGTTGCTACAACAGTATTGTTTTTGAGTTTGCCGTGTTTTTTCAGATGTGTGGCACATATCGCCATAATATAATCACCGTCTATAACGTTTCCTTTTTCATCTACTGTAATCAAACGATCAGCATCTCCGTCAAAAGAGAGTCCTATATCGGCATTAGTTTCCTTCACCAGTTCAACCACCTTTTGGGGATTTGTAGAACCGCAATTTTCATTAATATTGACTCCATTGGGTTGATCGTTGATGATAAGAACATCGGCACCGAGATCCCGGAGTAATTTAGGGGCTACTCTGTAGGCTGCGCCGTTCCCCGTATCTACAGCAATTCTCAGGCCTTTAAAATTACATCCCACTGTTGTTTTCAAAAAGTTGACATATCTGTCTGTGCTGTTCTCATTATTAACAATCAGACCGACGTCTCTACCCTCCGCCCTATTATCTACATCATCATGATTCATAATATATTCCTCTATCTCATCTTCGGTTTCATCCGACAATTTATATCCTTCGCTGTTAAAAAATTTTATGCCGTTATATTCTGCCGGATTATGAGAAGCCGATATTACAATTCCAAAATCCGCCCCCAGGTGTCTGATTAAATGTGCTACAGCGGGTGTGGGAATGACGCCCAAGGATACCACATCAACCCCCATTGACAAAAATCCGGCTGCAATTGAAGATTCCAATAAATCACCGGATATACGAGTGTCTTTTCCGATAGCTATTTTTGATTTTTTATTATTGTTTTTATTCATTAATACATATGCCCCTACGCGCCCTAATTTATATGCAAGTTCCGGGGTCAAATCTTTATTTACAATTCCCCTTACACCATCTGTGCCAAACAATTTTCCCATTCTTGTAACCCCCATTTACCCTATACTAATACCTATTATATATATACTATTACACCGAGCCATCCAATGTTATATATTTACAATGAATAGAATTCCTGCTATCACAATTCAACCTTTCCATGATATTATATCACAGCTGTAATAACGGAAAAAGACATCTTATATTATTGTATTATGAAAAGGTCCGGCCTACTTATAAATAAAAAAACCCCCACCAATATGAGAGTTTTTTATCATTATTTAAAATTTGTTTGTCTGGCTTCTGCCGCTCCTATCTCGAGGGCTTTTTTATTTAACGGAAGCAGATGTTCTTTACTCGGTCCATATACTTTTTTGAAGGCCTCAAGTGCCGTGTCAATCCCAACAATCTTCGTAATCTCTATATATGCCCCCAAGAGTACCATATTGGCTACCCTCGAATTCCCGAGTTCATTAGCAATATCTGTAGCCTTGATATAGTAAACCCTGATATCATCCCTGGACACCTTTCTTTTTACCAGTGAGCTGTTCACTATTAACACTCCGTCCTCAACTACACTATTTTCAAATTTATCAAGAGAAGGTAGATTCATTATAATAGCGGACGTTGCATCATTTATGATAATAGGAGAACCTATGGGAGAATCGGATATCATAACGGCGCAATTTGCAGCGCCACCACGCATCTCCGGCCCGTAAGAAGGCAACCAGGAAACCTCTTTGTCTTTCAACATTCCCGCATAAGCCAACAATTGGCCCGCAGACATAATACCCTGGCCACCAAAACCTGCCATTATTACTTTTTCTGTTGCCATGTTATTTTCCCCCCTCCGGCCTACGTAAATTCCCTAACGGATAATAAGGAATCATATTTTCTTCCAACCATTTCATTGCCCTGGGAGGTGTCAGCCCCCAGTTTGTCGGACATGTGGAAAGCACTTCTACAATACTGAAACCCGCCCCGGCCAACTGTGTTTCAAATGCTCCTTTGATGGCTTTCTTGGCCTTTCTGATATTTGCAACGTTATGAACGGATACCCTTTCCACAAAGGCTGCCCCGTCAATTGTAGCCAACAATTCGGACATTTTTATAGGTTTTCCAGCCAACTCTTCTTTTCTTCCCTCAGGAGCTGTTGTAGCTTTTTGCCCAATCAGAGTCGTTGGAGCCATCTGTCCGCCGGTCATACCGTAAATGGTATTGTTGACAAAAATGGTGGTGATTTTCTCACCCCTATGTGCGGCATGAACAATCTCCGCCGTACCGATGGCGGCCAGATCCCCATCCCCCTGGTATGTGAACACAACGCTTTCGGGGAGAACCCTCTTGATACCTGTAGCTACTGCCGGTGCCCTTCCATGGGCCGCTTCATGCATATCACAATTAAAATATTCATAAGCAAACACCGAACAACCTACGGGGGCTACACCAATAGCCTTTCCGAGTATATCCAGTTCCTCCAACACCTCTCCTACTAATCTATGAATGATACCATGGGTACATCCGGGGCAATAATGGGTTTGTTTTTCTGTCAAACCTTTAGTTCTTCCAAATACCACAGCCATTACTCCACACCCCCTAAAATTTCCTTGGCTTTTGCAATAACAGCGTCCGGTGTCGGAACCATACCGCCTGTCCTTCCATAAAAGTATACCGGAAGCCTTCCCTCGTTTGCAATTTTTACATCATCAAGCATTTGGCCCGTACTCATTTCCACGGTCAGTATAGCCTTTGCACTATCGGGGATTTCGTCGAATGCCTTGCTCGGATACGGCCATATTGTGATAGGTCTTATAAGTCCTGCTTTGATTCCCTCTTCCCTCAATGTTTCGATGGCATTTTTAACAATCCTTGAGGTTGTGCCGTAAGCTACAAGCACAATTTCGGCATCTTCCATTCTGTACATCTCATACATAACTTCATTTTTCTCTATTTCCTTATATTTTCTGTCCAGTTTCCAGTTGTGGTCCTCAAGATCCTGCGTGGCCAAAAGTAAAGAGGTTACAATATTTGGCTCCCTTTTGCCTCCTGTTCCTTTTGTTGCCCAATCTTTTGGTGGCAAATCCCTTTTTTTAGGTTCATTAAATTCAACAGGTTCCATCATTTGGCCAAGCATACCGTCCCCCTGTATAATTACCGGGGTTCTGTAATAATCGGCAACATTAAAGGCCTCCATTGTCAAATCAACAGCTTCTTGAACCGTAGCCGGAGCATATGCCGGATGTCTGTAATCCCCGTTTCCGCCACCCCGTGTGACCATAAAATAATCCGATTGTGAAGGTTGGATATTTCCTAATCCCGGGCCACCTCTTGATATATTTATAATAACACATGGTAATTCGGCCCCGGCTATATAACTGATCCCCTCTTGTTTTAAAGCTATCCCTAACGAAGAGGACGATGTCAATACTCTTTCCCCCGCACCTGCAGCCCCGTATACCATATTAATAGCAGCTATTTCAGATTCGGCCTGAAGAAACACCCCTCCTATTTTGGGTAATTCCCTAGCCATAAATTCCGGTAATTCGCTTTGCGGCGTAATCGGATATCCAAAAAAATATTTGCATCCCGCTTTGATGGCGGCAGCACCGAGTGCTTCGTTTCCTTTCATCAATACCTTAGTCATAAATTTCCCCCCCAACGTTTTTCGTCAATCTTCCTTTTCCACCGTAATTACCAAGTCCGGACAGATAGTTGCACAATTTGCGCAAGCAATGCATTTATCCATTTCATATATAGTAGCCGGGTGATAGCCCTTAGCATTCATCCTGCTTTTATCCATTTTAATTATCTTTACAGGACAAACAGTTACACATAATTCACAGCCTTTGCAACGGTCCTCATCGAATGTAACCTTACCCTTAATTTTTGCCATTTGAAATCTTCCCCCTTTACATCCAATCTTCACGCATAATCATTCTGATAGATATAATTTGACCCTCCATATCATCCGGTAATCTTTTTGCAACATTTTCAATAGCACAAGTATATTTAATAGGTATATTTAATGTGTTTGAAACTTTTTTGCAAAGACTCAGACCTCTTAAAACGTCTTCTACCACAGTATGTTTCAATAAATGAGTATTGTTAATAAGCCCGGTTACCTTTACCCCCGAGGCCTTTTCAATAGCCTCTATATGATATATTACCCCCGCTTCCGTTTGTGTTTCCGGTCTGTTTGCATTAACCACACAAAACATGTCGTATTTACCGGGTACCAGGTACTCATTGTATCTGCCCAACACCCTTGCCCCTGCGGAATCACCGCCAATATCCATTATCAAATCATAATCTTCATTTTGTAACGGCCCCAAAATATCAGCAGATATAGAAGGCAAATCTATGCCTGAGCCTTTTATATAACTGGATAATACTAAAATACCATGGCTCTCCAAAAATTCAGATTTTTCTCTACTTCTAAAGTATGGGTTTGCTATATCTAAATCGGCCAATGCCACCTTTTGGCCTGATTTCGCTAAATTGATAGCATAGTTTATCGAAAATTCAGTTTTACCGCTACCGTAATGTCCTATAATAACACGGATCCTTTTATCATTAAGCATTGTATCACCTTTAGAATAATTCAGACTTATATAATACTCAGAAGCAATCGAATAATGAAAAATATTGCATATTACTATGCAACATATTTCATCATTTTATCCCAACCTCATATTTAAAAACAACACCTTCTATATAATACACCAAATTATAACTATTTAAAAGCCCTGTCACAGATTTTAAGCCTGTTTTAAAATTCCAACATAACGTTAACCGATTATTTTGCATAATACCCAATGGTTATCAGCCTAAAATTATCATCTGTCTACTAACCTAATATCAACAGTTTTGGGGTTCAGGTACAATTCCTTAATATCTTTTTCAAAGACGAAGGGCAGTTGAGCCGCCAATTCAACAGTATATTTGCCGGCATCAAGCCCATTCAGATCTACCGCTATTTTAATGTCATCCTCTTTGATAGAATCCAACACATCCCTTGGTGCAATTATTCTCACATTTATATTTTCCGAAACATCGCCCATATCGACTTTGAGATTTTCGTGTACATTGTCAAATGTTATTCCGTCTTTGCTGATCTTGTAGGTTGCCTCTTCTATTTTTTCCAGACTCAAGTCGATGGTGACAGACACATTTTTATGCAAAGTTATTCCCTCGGGCAGATCCAACTTTACATTTAGCAATGTCCTGTCTTGATTCAGATTGTCAATTTTAAGCGGTTCTGTGATGACCTCGGTAACCCTGTCAATTAATTCCTTCTGTCCCCTGAGTGTAATATTTGTCGGGTTAATCTTTATGTTAGTAACGGCATAACCGGCTTCTGTAGTTATTTGTAAATCAGGTTTGATGGGAACGGATTTTAACGCATCAACCGATAATGAAACATCCACATGTGAGGTTTTTATATCCACATCCGTCACTTCCTCATTTTTATTATTAACCGGTTTCAGCGGCAGATTTAATACAACGTTTCCGGATTTCCCAGTGACGTCCAATTGTGCAATTACACTTTTTACCAAATTAACATGGCTCTCCGCCCCTTCAATCCACACTACTGTAGGTCTATATTCAAGATTTCCGATAATAAAATTATCCTTGGGGACGCCGGACGTTATAACTTTCACTTCCCTCTGTTCACTTATAATCCTTTCGAGTTCCACACGAATAAACCTTGGGGTCACATCCGCCTTTATATTGTTGGGCGTGATAACCTCTAAAGGAATGTTGTTTATTCCTTCACCGTATCCCCTCAGATCCGCCCTGATCTGAATCTGTTCGGTAAGCACTTTGTCTAACTCATCCCTTCTTGCTATCAACTTGACTCTTGCTTTAAAATCGGCATTATCCTTAACAGCCAATTTTTGCTCCTTAAGTTCTTCTACATTCATTAACCTTACAGGAATGCCCGGAAAGTTCCGATATTCAGTCGGATTAAATGTATTCATGACATATATCCATAAAACGAGGGCAAAAAGAATTGAAACGATTTTAGGTGCTATATTTCTACTCATCTCTATCTCTCCATTTCTTCTTTAAAAACTGCCATTGACGATTTTTTTCTGCCCTGTAACTTTGAAGCAATATTTGTGATAGCTCTTCAGCGTCTAAAAACCTCTTTATTCTTCCGTTTTCCGCAACTGAAATATCGCCGGTTTCCTCAGAAACAATAATTGCCATAGAATCTGATTTTTCGGTAATGCCTATTCCCGCTCTGTGCCTTGTGCCCAACGCCCTGCTAATATTGGGATTATCGGTTAAAGGTAGCAAACAGGCTGCGGCCAGTATTTGGCCTTTCCTGATGACAACTGCACCGTCATGCAAGGGGGTATTCGGGATAAAAGTATTTATAAGCAATTCGCTGGAGATTTTTCCATTAATTTGTGTCCCTGTTTCAACAACCTCGCTCAATCCTGTTTCCTTTTCAATAATAATGAGAGCCCCGATTTTCTGTCTCGACAAAAAATCCACAGCCCTTACTATTTCGCCTACGGTATTTCTAATTTCCTCTTCTTCTATATCTATTATGGATTTCGTTAAGAACCTGGTCCTGCCTATATATTCAAGTGCCCTCCTCAGTTCCGGCTGAAATACAATAAGCAAAGCAATTAATCCCACGGTCATCGTGTTCCTCAATATCCAGTTAATTACGTGAAATTGCAACCACCCGCTTACCTGGGTAGCTATCAGTAATACCAGTATCCCCTTAATAAGTTGCTCCGCCCTTGTCTGGCGGATAAGCATATATAGCTTATAAAAAACAAAGGCAACTATAGCCATATCAATAATATCTCTTATGTTTATATTCATAAATAAATCCAGAACTTCTCGCATTCAAAACACCCTTTGGCCTTGAATTTTCTATTTCAAATTCTATAAATTATATTTTTTATCTATAGTATTATACTATCCTAATTTCTCTGAAAAAGAAATAGATAAATTAAAAGTAGGGTTTTTAAAAGCCCTACTTTTAATTTTTGATAAACTTAAAAGATTATTGC
>JGI24708J26588_10000351_pt1 | contig 37006 bp, 35 predicted proteins | sample BioPla1DNA2_FD_26588 | JGI IMG/M metagenome (IMG submission 26588) | reverse complement strand
GGTTTTTAGTTTCCGGCTTCCTGCATTTTACATTGACTTTTGCCTGCCACTTTGCTATGATGATATATGCATTTGTGCCCGTGGTGAAAAGGATATCACGCAGGCCTCCGGAGCCTGAAGTCGGGGTTCGACTCCCTGCGGGCACACCAGTTGAAAAATAAAGCTCAACCAGGTTGGGCTTTTTTTATAAGCCTAAACTCACTTATTCCCAGTCACAAGAAAGACGCTTCGTTTTTTTTAATGATGCGTCTTTCTTGTCCTTTAGGGGTTGCCACCCCTTCGGCGGACCTATGGTCCTGACCACCCCGCAAACTTAAGGGGGCACTCCCCCTTAAAAACCCCCATAGATTATGAATGAGAACCTCAAGGTTAGATAATTTCCGAACCGAGGAAAAAAAGATCCGAAGCGTTTGCTTCGGATCTTTTTATTTCTGTCTGGATTCTAATAGAAGAAAACATGGTTACCAATCACTGTGGCTACAGGTTGGGAGCGAACCCATTGATTTGTTGTTTTACTTGGGTTATAGAAACCTGTTGCTCCATTGGTGGGATCAGCACCGTTAATAGCTTCTAAAGCCGCCTTATAAGCGCTTTCTGTAGCCGGCAGGTTAATACGCCCGTCCAGCACAGGGCTGTATTGATAATACCCGTTTGTAACCTGGTAAATTACTGCCGTAATACTGTTGGGGTATAATGGACTTTCTACCCGATTGAGCACAGTGGCTGCAACGGCCACCTGGCCTAAATAAGGCTCTCCCCCTGCCTCAGCATGCACCAGCCGGGCCAAAAGTTCTAATTCAGCCTGTGAAACCGTTCTGTTTCCTGACCGGGAAACAGGGGCCGGAGCAGAAGATGTTGCTTTAGGAATAATCAGTTTTGCTCCCGCCTCAATATAATTCACATTGGTGATCTTATTGGCTGTAGCTAAAGCCTGTACGGTAACCCCGTACTTTTGAGAAATCTTCCACAAAGTTTCGCCGGGAGCGACAATATGCACATCCGGCACTGTCAGATTTTGTCCTGCTTCAATATAATTGATGTCGGCCAGATTATTCATTTCCGCCAACACTTCTACCGTAGTACCATATTCTTGTGCAATCAGCCATAAAGACTCTCCTGGTGACACTACATGCGTTGCTGCCATAGCTTGTCCGGTAAACAGCAAGATGAAAATAATTGTTAGAATCCCGATATAGCTTTTCCTCAAGCTATGTACCTCGCTTTCTGTAATTAATTTTATGTCAACCATTATAAAAGCCGGTACCATAAACAGCAAATTGTCTATACCGGGTTCAGCCTACAAATTATTAAACAACCTTAACAACTTATTAAAAGATCTTCGCAAATCACAAACTTTTTGCACCTTGGGAAAATAAACCGAACTTTAGCACTAATTGCTGCTGTTTTTTACCCTGCTTTGCCCCAAAGTAGCTTTTACCTGCCTTGCAATGCGAACACATGTTCGCTATAATATTTAATAAACACCATTAAACGAATCCTTTGCAGGAGGTCAAAATGCAAAAAGCTCGTTTTCCTTCAACCTACATGATTTTACCGGAATACCGCCAACTGACTTTTAAGCAGCCAAAGGACCCCAACCCTGTTGAGCGCATTAAAAACCGGCAGGAATTTCAGCGTCTCCTGGAACTTTCCCTCCGGCACGGTCACGTGGTACAAATTATCTGCCACCCCAACAAAAGTCTGCCGCGGGTAAACACAGGTATCGTGAAAAAAATTAATCCCCAAGCGGAAACTCTAACTTTACAAACCCTGGAAGGACCACGCAAAATTGACACGCGCCAAATAGTAGATATAACTTGTTCTACATAGTTGTCTGCCACACAACTTGGTTTAGATTATTAATCCGCCTGCGACGCAAAAAAAGGGCCGGGAAATCCCGGCGCCAAAAGTTTAAACTATTAACTTTTTAGTGGTGCGCCTGGCAGGAATCGAACCTGCGACACACGGATTAGGAATCCGTTGCTCTATCCCCTGAGCTACAGGCGCGTGCTAACTTATTATAACCGAAAAATCAGCTTATTTCAATACACAGCAGATTTTTTACTGTTTTTTTTCTTTAGGCTTTCCAGGTTTGCGGAAACAATAGGGAAAGTACGGTATAAAGCTCAAGGCGGCCAACAATCATTAAAAAAGCCAGCAATAATTTAGCCACATTAGTTAATGCGGCATAGGAACTGCTTGGCCCTACCAGACCCAGACCGGGCCCGATATTGCCGATGGCAGCAGCTGAAGCCGTGACGGCACTTACCAGATCCAGGTTTTGTGTTAAGAGCACCAAAGCGGCAAAACTGAAAATAAGAATATAAAGCATAAAAAAGCTGACCACATTTGTCAGGATATTTTCCTGTACGGCTACATTATTAATTTTTATTGCTTTTACAGCCCTGGGGTGAACTAAACGGTTTATTTCCCGCTGAATATATTTAAACACCAAATGAATTCTGATGACTTTGATACTACCGCTGGTTGAGCCGGCACAAGCCCCGACAAACATTAATGTTACTATTAGTGCTTTGCTTAAATCCGGCCACAAGTCAAAATTAGCCGTCACATAACCTGTGGTTGTGATCACAGAGCCAACCTGGAAAGCCGCATAGCGGATACTTTCCGCCAGAGAATGATAAACATGGCCATTTATATTGATGGTAATGATGATTGTGTAAAGGGCAATGATGAACAGATAAACTTTAAGTTCTGTATCATGAAAAAAATCACGTAAATTCTTGTTTTTAAAAGCAAAGTAATAAAGAGAAAAATTAATCCCGGATAAAATCATAAAAATTAAAATCACGATTTCAAAATAGACATTATTATAAGCACCAAGACTGGCATTTTTTAGGGAGAAACCTCCGGTGCTTACAGAACCAAAAGCATGGATAATACTGTCAAAAATAGGCATACCGCCCACTGCCAGTAAAATAATATGCACCACAGTAATCACTAAATATGTTCTATACAGAATTTTTGCGGTACCACTTACCCTGGGGGTAAGTTTGGAGGAAATAGGTCCCGGGCTTTCCGCCTTTAAAATTTGAAAAGTGCCGACGCCTAAAGCCGGCTGGATTGCCAATGCCAAGACCAGGATACCCATGCCACCTAGCCAATGGGTAACAGAACGCCAGAACAAAAGACTTTTAGGCAGCACTTCTAGATCCTGAATTACTGTCGATCCTGTTGTCGTAAAACCGGAAATCGTTTCAAACAAAGCATCTACCACAGAAGGCAATGCTCCAGTAAACAAAAAAGGAAGGGAACCCATTAGAGAAGCTAGCAGCCAGCCAAATGTGACAATGGCAAAGCCCTCTTTGTAACGTATAACATTTTCTTTGACTTTGACCTTAAAAAATAAAAGTCCTAGCGAGGCAGTAATTAAAACAGATATCATAAAAGCCCATACCGTATTTTCACCATAAATGAGCGCCACTACCAAAGAAGGAAGCATGGCGACAGCTTCACACAGAAGCAGCATTCCTAAAACTTTGACAACCACTAATAAATTCATAAAATCCCTTTCTGCCCTCCCCTGACACCGAAAAGTTTTGTTACTTTATCCATATGGTTCTCCAGAGTAAAAACAATAACCCGGTCTGTACTTTTCACAATGGCATCCCCTTTAGGAATAATTACCTGCCCGTCGCGCAGGATGGCACCAATAATTAAGCCTTCAGGTATGCCAAGGTCTTTTAACTGCTTATTGACAATGGGGGAGTCCGGCTGCGGCAAAACTTCCAGGACTTCGGCACGCCCCCCAATTAACAGGGAAAGAGAAACAATTCTGCCGCCGCGAATTATACGTAAAATATCCCGGGCTGTAATCAGCTTGGGGATGACGGCGTTATCAATGCCGATGGTTTCCAATAAAGAGGTATAACTTGAACGGCTAATTTTTGCTATAACTTTGCCTGCCCCCAATTGCTTTGCCAAAAGTGCCACCAGCATGTTTTCTTCATCAAAACCTGTTAAAGCCACAAAGGCATCCATTTCTTCCACTTTTTCCGCTTTCAGGAGATTAATATCCGTCCCATCGCCGTGTAAAACAAGTGTATTATCTAATCTTTCCGCCAAAAGCCGGCAACGCTCATAATCCTGTTCCGCAATTTTCACGTTAACACCCAAATGTTCCAGCTCCCGGGCCAAGTATAAAGCCGTTCTCCCGCCGCCGGTAATAAAGACGTTTTTGATCCTGTCCCTGATAATTTTTGAACCCACTGTCTGGGCAAAAGTATCCACACTGTTTCTTTCACCCATGACATACAGTGTATCCAAGGGATCAATGGTGGTGAACCCGTTGGGAATAATCACTTCTCCCCCACGGGTAATGGCCGTAATAATAATTGCTTTAGGCAGATTTAAATCTTTAATTTGTTTGTGTAAAAGATTCGAAGTGGGGCTAACCTGAATTTCTGTAATTCTGACCCGACCTTTGGCAAAATCCTCCGTATAGGAAACATGCTCATTAAAAAGTAAACGCATTATATGATGCGCCGTGCTTAATTCGGGGTTAATTATGTAATTGATACCCAGGGTTTTCCGCATAAATTCAGACTCGTTTACATATTCGGGGCTTCTTACCCTGGCAATGACACATTTTGTACCCATTTTCTTAGCACTGATGCAGGAAACAATATTGGCTTCATCACTATCTGTGACTGCGATTAATAAATCTGCTGCACTGCATTCAACATCCCGTAATAAACTGCTGGAAACACCGTTGCCTTTGATAGCCAAAACATCAAAATTGTCGTTAAGATTGTTTATAACTTCCTGGGAGTTATCGATCACAGTTACATCATGCTTTTCATTGAGTAAGCTTTCAACTAATTGAGTGCCTACTTTACCTGCACCAACCACTATAACTTTCACTAGTTACCCTCCAGTAACGTTAATAAAATTACTATCTCAGCAGCCAAGATATCTTGGCGCGAACAGCTAATCAGTTCATGCCGGTCAAGTTCCACAAACATAGATAAATAACCTTCTTTTCAGGAAAATTGGCGTGTCACCGGTAATCCCCACAGAAAACGGGAGGTATCCTCCCGTTTTCTCTGCGCCTGGGGCAAGATTTGCTTAGATCTTGTCTGAATTCAAGCCGGATATAGTGCTGCTTTATTAGTTATCGAACCTGTGTCAGCCTGCTTAAAGCATACAAAGAATAAAAGCTTGCTACAAATGTAAATTTACAAGCTCAAAGCAAAAAAGCTTCCTGATATCTAAATTTAACCAGCCGAGAAACTAATCAGAGACAGGCTCTAAACGTTTTTTCAAGGCTGCATATTTTTCCTCACTAATAGGTACCGCATCGCCTAAAAACCTGCTTAACACATTATCAGTAAATTCTTTTTTAGCCGTTTCAAAATCATAATCTGTTAACGGATAAACTTCAGATAAAGTCCGGCGAATTTTTTCCCGCCTGAAATTGGTAATTTTAACATCGGTATATACTAAAATGGCAGTGGGTGCATCCTGTTTCTTTTGTTTCACTTCAGAGGCAACAACCGGGCCAATCTTATATACCATCGCCAAGTCATTGTCGTAATAAAACTGACTCATTTTTTATCCCTCCCATCTTCAGCCATGCCTGGCGTTTTCTCCCGCCACACATATTATTCCCGGCACAGGAAAAGGTACAAGCTTTATTACAGAAATTTCGCCATTTTTAGCTGATTCCCCTGCCGCCAAAAGGTTAAGTAATGCTTTATTTATTTTTTTCTCTCAAAACCGGTTAAATCACTCTTTTTGTAAAGGTAAGATTAATAATCAGAAAAATAAAAATAGCCTTTAAAAAGGGGATTAGCAACAAAAAGCGAATTATTATAAAGAAAAGTTATTACAGCAATATGCGTGTAAAATTTACCAACTTCAGATAATGAAACATTCTTTACAAAAAGCAGTTAGGAGTTGATTTTTCTCATGGTAAATTTGACTATAAACGGTATTACCGTCAAAGTACCTGCCGGAACAACAATCCTGGAAGCAGCCAACTCTGTGGGCATTGAAATTCCTACTTTATGCCACCACCCTGCCCTTTCCAAATTTGGTGCCTGCAGAATGTGTGTAGTTGAAGTCCAAGGTGCCCGTAACCTGTCAGCATCCTGTACCACACCTGTCAGTGAAGGCATGGTGGTGGAAACAGAATCGGAAAGAGTCGTAAGAGCAAGGAGAGTTATTCTGGACTTACTGTTAGCAAACCACCCCATGGACTGTCTTACCTGTCAAAAACTGGGCGAGTGTAAATTGAGTGATTATGCTTATCATTACGGCGTTCGCCAAACCAGTTTTAAAGGAGAAAAACACGATTACCCGTTGGATGACAGTAATCCCTATATAGTCCGTGATATGAATAAATGCATTTTGTGCGGCCAATGTGTCCGTGCCTGCGAAGAAATTAAAGGCCAATCTGCCATTGGTTTTGCCTATCGCAGTTTTTCTACCCAGGTAGGCCCTCCATTGGACGAACCTTTAAGCTACTCGGAATGTGTTTATTGCAATAATTGCGTCATTGTCTGTCCCGTCGGCGCCCTTACCGACAAACAGCTATTAAATAAAGGGCGCTCCTATGAAGTTGAAAAAGAACCTGTAATTTGCAGTTTTTGTGAAGCCGGCTGTGAATTTGAAATTATTAGACGCAAAAACAAAGTAATAGGTGTTGAGGCCAAAGCTGCAGCGCCGGGTCGCCCGCTCTGCCTGAAAGGCCGTTTAGGTTTGAATTTTATTTATAATCCTGAAGCAACTTCACCCCCGCTGCTTAAAGCAGATGATGGCAGCTGGCAGGAAACTTCGTGGGAAACTGCACTGGGGCTTGAGCAAATAATCAACAAATTAAAACAACTGGAAGGACAAAAGGCAAATCCTGCCGACAACAGTAAAGAAGCATAAAAAATCGCCGGGAAAACCGGCGATTTTTACTTTTCTTTTTTCGGTGCCTGCATTTTACGTTCCACCTTTTCCTGGCCTTTAATCACACCTACTGCTTTTCTTGTTAGTTTGACAACCGGAAATTTTCCCTTAGTTAAAGCCAAATAGCCTTCTGCAATTAAAAAATGCAGAAAATCTCGAATTTCAGCAAGTTCTTTTTCTGCCATCAGGCCATATGTGCTTAATTGGTCTAATTTTAGCTGTAAAATTCTTTTTGTCCTTGCTCCCTTTAAAATTTGTGCCACCATAGAAGCACCGAAGCACCCTTGCAGGCGGTAAACGCAGGAAAGTGCTTTTTGGGCATCCAGTGTCACATCTACCTTGATCCGGTCATCCAAACAGTTGCAACAATTACCACAATAGTCCCTGCTTTCCTCATCACCAAAATAATCAAGGAGCGTCTGCCGCAGACATTTTGATGTATGGCAGTAATCTACAACCATTTGTAATTTTTTTAATTCATGTTCTTTACGCCGCAAAGAATATACTGTTTGCTCGATCAAGTATTTTTGCACAATCACATCCTGCGGGTGAAAAAGCAAGACACAAGAGGCAGGTTCCCCGTTACGGCCTGCTCTGCCGGCTTCCTGGTAATAAGATTCCAGGTTTTTCGGGATACTGTAGTGTAAAACAAAACGCACATCAGGTTTATCTATACCCATCCCAAAGGCATTGGTGGCCACCATTACCGGCAGTTCTCCCTGTAAAAACAGCTCCTGATTTTCAGTTCTTTCGGCTTTACGCATACCTGCATGGTACTTACTGCAGGGAATGCCATTTTCCTGTAAAAGCTCACTGATTTTTTCCACATCATTGCGTGTGGCGGCATAGATAATTCCTGGTTTTCCTTTGTGAGCAGCCAAATAATCCAGCACAAACTCCTGTTTGTCTTCACCCCGCAACACGGAGTAATGGAGATTTTTACGATCAAAACCGGTGACAATTACTTGAGGATCCTTTAGTTCCAGCAATTTAATAATGTCGTCTTTAATTTCCCTGGTTGCAGTGGCTGTAAAAGCCCCTACGAGCGGCCGTTTGGGCAGGCTTTTTATAAAAGCGGCAATTCTGCGATAACTGGGACGGAAATCATGTCCCCACTGTGACACACAATGTGCCTCATCCACAGCAATAAAGTCTACTTCCACACCAGACAAAATTTGCGAAAACCCGTCTGTCTCCAGTCGTTCCGGTGCCACATAGATTAGTTTGTAACGGCCCCCTGCAATCCCCTGTAAACGTTCATTTAGTTCTTTTTTCCTGAGCGAACTATTTATGTAGGTAACCGGAATTCCATATTCCCATAAAGCATCAACCTGATCCTTCATTAAAGCAATGAGCGGTGAAATCACAATGGTAATACCGGTAAAAATTTGAGCTGGAATTTGGTAACAGAGCGATTTTCCTGCACCGGTAGGCATAATGGCCAGTGTATCTTTTAAGTTTAATAAATTACTGATAACTTTGGCTTGTCCGCCGCGAAAAGACGGATAGCCGAAAATATTTTGCAGTATTTTTAAAGCTTGTCTTGCTTTATCGTCATGCAAAGTCATGCCATAACCTCCGGGTATTTACGCTTTATAATATCTTACTTCTTCTCTGTTGATTTTTTTCCTGTCACAAACAAGAAAGAAGGTTCTCGTATTTTTTATAATGCGTCTTTCTTGTCCTTTAGGAGCTATCCCCCAGGGGCCTGTGGCCCTAACTATACCACAAATCAAGTTTGATATAGTTTCTGGCCGCATAATAAAGAAAAAAGGAGCGATGCAACTGAAACAGTTAAGCATCGCTCCTGTACTTCCAACTTCAACAGCCAATTAAGCTAAAAAGCATGTCGGATCATAAACATCATCCGGTCTAAATTCACAGTAAGCACTCACGTTTGCCGGCAGTTCATCCGTTACAATAGTTTGGCAATGTTCGCAGTACTTTCTATACTTACTCAACAGTTCCTGGCTATGTTTATAGAGATTACTCGGAGTTAGACGCCGATCTCCCTGAAACTCACACTTATTAGCCCTGGCAATACGCTCGAAAAAAGGTGTCTTGATCATGCTATCAACTCCTTTTGCACCTTCATAGGTGTTATTGTTGCCATAAGTATAACAAAATAGCAGCAATAATATCTTAATAAAGTCTGAATATTGTAGTAAAATGGCATTACGCCCAGCTTTTTTGAGTTCTTGTTAATTTTTTAACAAAAAAGACCGCGCAGGGAGGTTGCGCGGCTTTTTCAGAAGGACTCAATGTAATTAGCCTATTGATAAATGTTTTCCTTGTTATTAATGTAACATAGCTGCAAACCCATTGCAAGAGTTTTTTGAATATTTTGAATCAACTTGCTATAGGAATTATTTATACCAAAGCGTAGTGTTTATGTGAAAAGGCGCCACCCAGTTAGGATGGCGCACTCTAACACTATTTAAAGCTTCAATCATTTATTTTTCCAGCCAGGTATTGGCATAATCAAAACGGGTTAGACCTTGCTGCAAATAAGTTGTGTGTACTTTTCCGTTGTGAATCACAGAAGTCGGGTTGTTATATAAGGGAATTACAAGCGCTTCTTCAGCTATATAATATACAATTTCCTCTGTTAATCTTTTTTGTTCATTCCTGTCATTTGTTTTTAATGATTCTTCGAAAATAGCTGCCAGCTCAGGAGTACATTCATGGACTANCTCAATAGTTAATTTTAGCATTATGCCTGCATAATTATGTTAACCAAACCTAATGCTTCTACCTCCAACTGTTCCCAATACTGTTTTATGATTTGTTCATCACCTTTAATATCGCCAAAATCATCACGCACAGCATCCCATGGTGTGATCAATTTTTGTTTTATGCCGGCCATTGACTCATCCTGTTTTATTTCCACCGGTGGTAACAACTCTAATTTTCCGCCCAGTTGTCCATACTTGTCCATTGCTTTAAACCAGGCGTCAATATTTTCCGGTTTGGCCGCATTAAGCCCCCCGTCAGCACACATAATGAACCCGGGCTCATCAGCAAATAGTTTCATCACTTTAGCAACCTGCTCCTCAACATCCTGTGGCGAGCCTTTGGCCAAAATACTGGTTGGCATCCCGCCTGCGATACAAATTCTCCCCCCGAGGTATCTTTTCGCATTTTCTAAATCCGTCTTTTCAAAGTGCGCTACGCATTTTCCGGGTGGCAATTCTTGCAACTTCTCTAAATGCTGATCTTGGGCACCCTCAAAAACAGTCCATACTGTATGACCCCGCTCCGTAAATACATCTACCATCCGTTTGTAAAACGGCCAATACACTTTTTCATAATCTTTAGGCGAAATAAAGGGACTGACATGTTGTGGATTATAAAGTACGGGGTAATCCAAGCCCTGGGGTATCCCGGCTACGGCAGAATTAAGCAAATTATCCATTAGTGCTTCTGAAGCCTCAATTAGTTTTTCAGGCCTTAATTTTATGTCAATTAAGCCTTGGTTGAAGCCACGGTAGTGATCGATAATGGCATCAACCGGAACAAGAAAAACACTGCACATAAGAGGGCTGACAGCATACCTTTCAGCCCAACCGCTCCAATACCGCCTTGATTTTTCCTGCAACTCCCGGGAAAATACAATTACTTTGGCGATTGCTTTGATAGTTTCGTAAAGATCGTCTTTTGCAATCCTTTTACATACCCGCGGAAGAATAACATTAGCCTGAAATCTAACCGGATCCTTTATTAATTCATCATATTCACCGGCTTCCATAAAAGACTGATCCGGATGCTGGTAATCTGAATCAGGAGAGATTTCCCTGCCGGGAATAATATAGCGCGTAGAACCCATGGCATCTAAAAGCGGGGCACGCGAGGTCACTGAGGTTGTAAGCGCATCCCACTGGTTCCAGCGCTGCAGGGCATATTCATAGCTCTCCCCCATGATATCTATGTCATAAAAAGCCTCTTGCATTGTATATTTGTTTTGATATTTAACCGGCCAAAAGCCTAAATTGCCTACAACCGGGACTTTGTCATGCTCTTGTAACCTAATGGCAGCCCGAATTCGGGAAGTACGCTCTTTTAACAATAAAGCAGTATCATGCATGGAGCTTACCCTCCAGTAAGGCCTGGCATTGCGGTACGGCAGCATAAGCATCGGCACCATAAGCATCGGCACCAAAATCTGCAGCCAATTTTTCCGTAACCGGAGCACCGCCCACTATAATTTTCACCTTATCTCTTAAACCTTGTTTGGTCACTTCGGCAATTGTATCTTCAATTCCATCCAAAGTTGAAGTCAAAAGGCAAGATAGCGCCAGGATATCCGGCTGGTGCTGCATAATTTCCCGGCAAATAACTTCAGGCTCAACATTGACTCCCAGATCAATTACTTCAAATCCATTGGCTGCAAGCATAGATTTTACCAGGTTTTTGCCAATATCATGAATATCATCCCGTACAGTAGCAATTATAACTTTACCGGAACTTTTCACTTGTGTACTGTCGCCGCTATTTAAAACAGGATTTAGAATTTGCATAACTTCCTGAAAAATACTGCCCGCAAGCATAAGATCTGCTACGTAATATTCACCCTTTTCAAACCTTTTCCCTACCCCTTCCATTCCCGCCCGGCAGGCTGCTAAAATCTCCAGAGGTGCTGTCTTGCTTGCGATGAGCTGCTTCACTTCTGCCAAAACTTCTTCTATTTCCAAGTCTGTTATTTTAGCTGTAAGACTTTCCAAGCCCAAACGAATCACTCCTCGCTATCCTACGCTTTTGATTACTTCCACTATTCCCAGATCCCCGTCTACCTTTACATAATCACCGGTTTCAATAATTTCAAGCGGATCCTGGTCAAGATCTGTAACTGTGGGAATTTGCGCCACCAGGCTGGCAAAAATAGTAAGATTGTTCCCCTTTGTATAGATAAAAGCAGCCGGATTCGTATTGTAATTAACTGTTGTTCCGTAAGAAACAAAACCACCGGAACCACGCGGGGTCGGAAAGACTAAAATTTTGTCTTTAAAAGAAACTCCACAGAGCGGGTGATTTCTTTCTGTAGTACAGCCCAATTGGGGATTTACATTTAACCACCCCATCAAAGGTTCCTGCGAAACTAATGCTTCACCCTCTGCTTTACCACCAATAACTTTTCTGCCTTTAAGAATAATTTTTTTTGTCTCGGCCATGTTCCTTACCTCCAGTCACTGGACCACTTGCCCGTTATCGCTGCATTTATACATTCTTCCATACTACCATACCAGACATCCAGTTTTTCCGGATAAAACATGCCGGTTAGGTAGTAATTTTGTTTAGCTGAATCTGTAGCCATTACCTTCATGGGGGGAGTTTCCAGCAAAGCACCGGGGCAGGAACCGGAGAGCAGGACACCACCGGCATCTTCAATGATTTTACGTAATCCCATGCGCTCTGCAACCTGGTAGCTTGATGGATTTGTCATAATCCACAGGAGAGTTTTGCACTTTTTGCCTTCTAAAAGTTTGGCTGCCCGGTAGATTTCATAAATGTTATAGTGTGGGCAACCTAAATAAACAAAATCCACATCCTCCTTGGTAGCGTAATTAAGTTTATCATACACCCTGCGCAGATCTGCCCGGGTAATGGAAATCTCTCGCTGATAATTGCCCTGAAAAGCTGCTTCTACTGTTGGTGCTTCCGGCGTCAGCCCCGGCACATGGTACATCCTCACCTGACCGCCTGTGTTTAAAGCAGAATTCATTTTTACCAGCTGGCTTGTGGTAGGTTTCCCAATACCGACAAGAGCAGGTACTTCCAGGTCAACGGCTTCTCCAACCGCCCAGCCAAATAAGTCGTAATCAATATCAGATTTTAATTCAGTCTCACATTTCACCAGTACTGTAGCCCGGCGGTTTTCATCAAGGTGCATATCATAAGCAGGAACTTTGCCCAGGTAAGCAGTATGAAAACAGCCGTCAAAATTAGTCCTGGCTCCTAAAATGGCGTTAGCCCAGGGAATGGCGGAACTTTCCACCCAGGCACAGTGTTGTCCTACTGTTGGTAAAAAGGAACTGACAAGATAGTAATTGCAGGAAAAAATCGGGATCATGCCCATATCGATATAGGGCTGCAGTGCCTCCATGTTTTTCCTGCGATATTCCGGATCACTGTTTTTAGGCAAGCCGCATTTTTCCCAGCCGTCAATAATAAAACCCGGAGCCACAGGCTTATTGGCAAAGGTAGGCACTTTAAAACGTTCGCCCTTTTTCACCAGCTCTCTTACTTCATCTAGGGTCACCGCATATTGGGGAATCCAGTCAGCCAGAGGATGTACATCAACTGTGCCGTCTATATCAATTAACCTTTCCGCCCCTGCTGCTTCACCGTATTCAACTAAAAAAGACATACTTCTTTGAGCTATTTCGCCCTTTTCGCCATCCAGAATTCTTTTTTCCTCATCTGTTAAATACATTTCTCCACATCCCTTCATGTTGCAGCTCTTAAGCTTACTGGCAAATCATCCATAAGTAACGATTTTAAAAATGTACAGGCAATGTGAGTCTAATTTCAGAATACTTAATGCCGTTATCATGCAAAGCAGCGGCGATCATTTCCTCTAAAACCGGTTTTGGAGCCAAACAGTCTACACAAGCCGCCGGCCCTGCTACAATCATGACATCAATCAGGCCGCCGTCTCTTTCCGCAGCCAACAGGTCAAAACCATCGTAACTTAATGATTCTTTGATACTGCTAAGAGCTTTGTCCAACATCTTTCTCTCTCCTTTTAGCTTTATAAGTTCTGATCAAACCAGATCAAGTTGATGTTAATCGGTACCGCTCTTTTACCCGATTCCCGGCAGGTTTGGGTTTAGATCATAATAATTCCCTTCTCCTTTCATTTTCTATTTTAAAAAATTTTACTCTTTTCAGATTTTTACTTATAATTAATTATATAGATGATTCAACCAAACAACTACAGTCTCCTATTACTTGTCCAGATTTAGCGGTTGACAAATGATGGACATCTAAACAAAATAATAAGCAATATTCCCGGAGGTGCATCCTTTGAATAATAAATATCCTTCCCGACTTGCCTATTTGATGGACAAGTTTACTGTCACTGCTAAAGAATTATCGGAAGCTCTGCATGTTGATCATTCACTGGTAAGCAAATGGCGCAACAATAAGCGTAATTTATCACCTCGTTCAATACATTTAGAAAACATAGTGAATTTTTTCTTAACTTTAGACAGTAATTTAAAATTTAATATTTTGAGCGATATTATGCAGGAACATTATCCAAACTTTAATAACGAGACTAAAGCTATAAAAGCAGCACTTTTAAAAAAGTGGCTGTTGGGATCTCCCCAAAAAGTAAACAGGGATAATTTACTTAACTCATTAAATAAACGAGGAAGTTATACAGCTCATTTCGATGTCTTAAAAGGTAATAAAGGGAGGAGACAAGCTTCGGTGCGCCTGATGAACCTGGCTTTATCTCTGCCGCCACCACAGGAACTATTGCTCTATTCTCAAAGCTCCCAGGAAAACTGGTACTCAGAAGACAAAATGTTTAGTACCACCTGGAAAAACAATTATTTGGAAATACTGCGCCGGGGTAATTACATCAGTTTAGTACACTCTTTAGATCATCAGATTAGTTCAGTTATTAACATGCTCATAGAATGGCTACCCATGGAACTAACGGGAAAGCTAAAATCATATTATTTTCCCAAGTATAGTAACAAACCATTAAAACCCTCTGTTCTTGTTATCAAGGGTCATGCTGCAATTCTCAGTGTTTCAAACTATAATTCCAGCGAACCATCCTTTACTCATTTTTTTACGGATCCCATAACCGTACAACAGGCCCAGGCGATTTTTTATACACTCCTGTCTGACTGCCGTTTAATCTATGAGAAATATACAAAAGAACAAGATGTTGAGTTATTTGAGCGGCTTTTATCGGCAGAAAAACAGCCGGAAAACAGTTTTTACTATACTTCTCTGCCCATCCCCATAACTTTTCCGGCTTCTCTTCTCCAGAATTTCCTCGACGGAGATAATTTAGCGAAAATACGCGCTTACCGAATTCAACAGCAACATTTCTTCCGCAATTTGCAAAACAATTATTGTCGTCTGATTTTAAACTATAATCTTCTGGAGAATCCGTTCCCGGAAAATGGTTTGCTGTGTGAAGGCTTATCTATCTATACCGGGGAGCAGGCAAGGCTGAATCAGTCTCTCTTTTGTACATATCTGCAACATTTATTGGAACTCATTAATAAATACCCTAATTTAGAGATTGCTTTTGCCCAGGACCCTCCGATCAAAGATCTTGATGATGTTTCGATTTTAGTTAAGCAAAATACAGCCTTTTTAATTAGTACCCAACCCGGTGAAAACGAAAATTCTTTAACATTGTTTAGCCACGAACCCAGCATTATTAACGCCTATTATTTACATTTTGAAAACTATTGGTCCACCATTCCCCGTATACAGCGCGACAAAACCTGGGTTATCACAAACCTGCAAAAGTTACTAACCAAGTTGTCCAACTACATTTAACTAATATAGTTCCTTTTTAAAGGAAAACAAACCACCAAAAGAACGGTGGTTTGTTTTCTTTATGTTAAAATTGGGGGCTAGTGAGTCCCATACAAGATAGCACCTTGTTCCAGCAAAATTCTCTGCAGTTCTGACACATCTTTTTCCAACTCTCTGGGTGTAATTCCTTTTCTGGCACAAACTGCTGCAGCTACTCCTGCAGCTTGTCCGGTTACCATTGTAATCTGTAAAAACCTGCAGTAAGAATCACGATCTGTAGAAATTGCTTTACCTGCAACCAGCAAGCCTTCAATTTCTCTTGGCACTAAACATCTATAGGGAATGTCGACTGAACCGCCATCTTTGGGAAAAGCAACATCTGTCCCGGTAATTGTTTCTGTCGTGGCCACATGTTTAGCTCCGGAGGAGAAACAGCTTTTACCGATAACATCGGGAAACTTCCTTGCTTCCCTTACATCTTCTTTTGTTAGCACGTAATCGCCCATAATTCTCCTGCTCTCCCGAATGCGAGCTTCAGTGCACATTCTGGTCAAGTAAGCATTTTTAAATCCGGGGAGATATTTTTTAATGAATTTCAGAGCTATTTGTATCTGCTTGCGACACTCAATTTCTACCTTGGTTAAATCTCTGACATCAGTGGGATCGCAATTATCAATCTGGGAAGAATGCTGAAAATGAGCCTGAATGACACCATTTTCTCGCGGCATGATAAAGAAACCAACCCCACTGTAGGGATGCCAGTCTCCTGCAGCCAATGCTTTGTCGCGCAGTGAATAGAAGCCCATAAAATTGCTGATTTCCCTCACGTCTGTAACTTGTTTGATCCGCTCTCTTACCTGTTCATCTGTCCAATCAAGATAGGGAGTAACCATAGGGTTAAAATCATAAACATTTTCACGGATGTACTGCAAAACTTCGTCCCAATCTACACCGTCCATAGTAAAGGATACTGTATGTGGTTCAAGTTCTTCCTTTGGCACTTGCTCATATGGAGCTCCTGCCCTGGCTGCAATATGTCCTTCCCCGGTACAATCAATCACAACCTTGCCAAATACCACTTGGCGGCCTGACGGGTTTTCTACAATCACACCTGTCACTTTGTCGCCTTCTTTGACAACATCGACGGCAACAGAATATAGCAATAGTTCTACATTATTTTCCGTCATCATTTCAAAGATAAGCAAGCCCCAATAATCGGGATCAACCAGGGAAAAAGAATAACCTATTCTAAAGTCAGGGGTTGTATGGGGCAGTGCATGGCCCTCTTTTAACAGTCTATTATGTGTTTCTTCCATAATGCCGCCAATAATTTGCTCCTTGCGTGCATTAAACATGTAGGCATAGGCAAATCCCGGAGGACCGGAGACATTCATTTGCCCACCCAATGTGCCAATTCGTTCAATTAAAATAGTTTTAGCACCCGCCCGCGCTGAGGCAATGGCTGCCGCAACTCCGGAAGTACCACCACCAACGACAACAACATCAAAATCACCATACTTTTCCATTAACTTCCTCCCCTTTTTTCTGCCGCTATTTTCTTTTAAACTCTTCAATGGAACGTGCCGGTTTGCCATTAGGTAGTGCTACCGGCTCAACAATACCTTCACTGTGCAGCGCCCAAGGCAAAATTACTCCGGAATGGCCACCCCGGCCACCGACAACGACAATTTCAATATCTTTAGGTGTACGGGTTACAGGCATAGGATGCTTATTTTCAAACTCGGGAGGCCTGACAGGTACTAACCCCCTGTTTCTTACCATAGGCACATCATGAACGGCGCGCAGATGAATATGTTCACGAATCATATCTTTGGTATATCCGGCTTTTTTCAGCATCATCCCATGGTCAGGTGTTAGAGCCAGTACAAGCGGCCCCGGAATATAAGCGTTATTTGAGCCTAAAGTTGTGCAACAATCTGTGATTGTATCTAAGAGGTCATGGCCGTTTAAACTTAAGAAGTCGATAATATCATGTTGAGGTTCTGCTTTTAAGACATAAACAGTAGTTGTCTCCGCATCGTAATGCTCTTCATTAATCATTTCCCACTGTGCTAAACTGGGTTCTTCTGCAAAACAATATGTAAATTCTGCTTGCGAAGCCAGACAATCAAGATCACAGATGCCGGGTACAGAACGGCAAACATTCATAATCACCAGATTGACTGCACGCCCAAGGGTGGCATTTGCAGGATATCCGGGCCCCATACAGCCCGCTTTGCCTGAAAGGCCGATTTCCTGTGCTATAGGCCCGCTAACCAGAACCAAATTGCCGCCGGGATGGGAAGTCGTCACTGACTGCAGCAAGTTATACTTTTCATTGGCCATAGCTTTGAAAGCAGCAATTAAGACGGGCATAGCTTTCGGTTTACATCCTGCCATTACGGCGGCAATAGCTACATCTTTGACAGTTACATTTTTGCCGGTAGGACCAATCTCACGCCATAAAACCATATCCGGATCAAAGGGGCAATATTCCAGCATTTTTTCGTAACGGGCCTGTGTTGGCGGTATGATGGGCAAGCCATCACTAATGTGCAATTCATTAAAATAATCATTGATTTCTTCCAGATAACAACCTGGTTCATAAAGTTTATCTTCAGAAATATTAATTCTTTCCGTAATGTCAAGAATGCCGTTTCCGGCGGGCGGGACAGCATCAAGTTGAAAATCAATGTGTGCTACTTCCTCCAGTTTCTCCCCTGTTGCCGTCAGTGAATCGATAATGTAATCCCATTTAAGGTCAATTTGTGCCCGTACTTCCTCCTTAGTACTGGCCTGGTAAATATCAATTTTACACAGGCAAAGGCGGCCTGCCCGGTAAAAAGCAACACCCTCTACCAATTCGCCCCCGGGAGGCGCTGTAATATAAACACTGGGAATACCTAGTTTTTCAAGGGCAATAGTGACAATGCAAGTAGCCGGGGACGTTCCCATATCACCTAAGGCTACGATGGCTGCAGTAGGCTTCTCTTCCGCCAACATTGCTGCATATTCTTCCAGCCGCTGTGTGTCTTTACCCCGAACCGTCTCACAATAATCAACAAAGTTTGAAATCCCCATTTCCTGAAAACGTTCTTTAATGCGGACAAAAACTTCCCCGTAATTACAAAAACCTAATTTAGTGTTATTGTAGAAAAGTATTTTGCCCTCTTGTAATTCCTTCAGGCTGACCCTTGGTGCCAATTTAAGCAACGGTCTTTCCTGATAGCCTCGGGGATCTAAAATTTGATGCAAAACACCACTCACGCGCATCTTACTCCTTTCAAGGACAAGTAAATTGACAGTATTCTGACTTGTTAATCTATTTACCGTTAACTTTAAACCACTACCTTACATCCACTCACTTCTTTCCCGCTCATAGCCGTTGCCGGCAAATCAGAAATGAATAAGCACTCCTGCCTGTTCTAAAGCATGCTGTAAATCGACCACAGGCAAATCTGCCAAACTGCACCTTTTTTGCACAGCCAAGGCTGCAGCTGTCCCGGCAGCTTCCCCGGTCATGGCGGCAGGTGGAATTACCCGCGTTATTTCCCAGGCATCCCCGTCTGCAGCAATTGTCCGACCGGCTGTAATGATATTAGCAATACCGGGTGCGATCAAACTACGATAGGGAATTTCCATGACAGGACCTGCTTTTCGCCAATCGCCCGTAGTGCCAATAGAATCATCAAAATGTGTATTAATGTCGTTTTCACGCAACACATAAAACCCGTTTATCCTGCGTGTTGTCCTAAATTGAGCCATTCCGGGCAGGGTAATGTAAGCTCTTTGCTTGGCTTTTGCGTTATCTAAATTACTTTTTAACAGCTCTCTACCCTTGAGAATAAATTCTGTCACTTCGTGTGCATTTGTGCCATAATATTTTTTTGCTCCTTTAACGGCATGCCTTCCGTCTGCCTCACCGCCAAACCATTGTAAACGGATACCGTCCACAATATTTGCCGTTTCTACTGCTTTTTTCATCTGCGCTAAGCTCGTGGAATAAGCCCAGTATGACAGCCAATTCAGGCTTTCCACACAATCTGCTCCTGCTCTGAACATAATGTCTGCATCGCCTGTAGTATCTACAATCATTTTTCCCCGGTAAGCAATCCGCCCAGATTTATTCTCTAAAATTACCCCTTGACAAATACCGTTTTCCATTACAGGTTTGCTAAAAACTGTATCAAATAAGAGGTCCACACCTTCTTGTTGCATAACTTCATCAAGGGCAATGACAAATTCGGCCGGTGAAAAAATAGTCATATAACGGCGTCGTGTCTCCACCCTATTGCATCCCTTTTCCCACTCCGGCGGCAAATTATCATAACCATATTTGATAGCAAGCTGTAATAGTTCTTCCGCAATGCCGCCTATCACTTTTCTGCCCCTGCCATCACAAAGCGGCAGATAAATGGCTATAAGCCCTAAGGTAGCCAGTCCTCCCAGCATCACACTTTTTTCCACTAAAAGTGTTTTACAGCCATTTCTTTTCGCTGCCAAAGCAGCACTGACACCGGCAACACCTCCTCCTACAACAATAACGTCATACTCGCCCCAAACCGGGATATTGTTGTGTTCAATATAGTTTTCCATTCTTTCCTCCAGCCCGTTTAGTTTTCTCGATGTTACCAACAGGAAGCTGCTAACTTTATTCTAACAGAATCAAATTGCAAATCATCATTTAGCAGGCAATTGTCCATTTCCAGCGGTTGACAAATAGTTGACAGTCTCAACCGGAACAAATATATTAAGCCGGTGAGATCGACTTCATGAAAAAGAGAAAAAGAAAACAGCCAAGTTCTTGGGTTGTAAAAAAAAGGCCAGGAAGAGCTTTCCTGACCGTATCCGAAAAATATTTGTTCACATTATTGAGACGTATTTTAAAATAGAGCACGTATGGATTTAGGCAAGTCACCACAAGTCCGGTTTAGGCGTTTTGGAAAAAGAGAGCAATCGTGCCGGGACCGGCATGTGCTCCCACGGCACAGCCAATGGGGTTAATAATAAAATCGTGGCATCCAAATTCTTTGCGGATAGCCTCCATAAGTTTATTGGCATTTTCTAAATCATCTCCGTGGCTAATGCCAATTGTTTGCTCTTTTAGATTGCGACCCCGCTCCCGCATAATTTCCAGCATACGTCGCAAAACTTTATTTTTGCCCCGTACTTTCTCCAGCGGTACCAGTCTCCCGTCTTCGACGTGTAAAATCGGTTTAATATTTAAAATTCCGCCAATCATGGCTGCGGTACGGCTGACCCGGCCCCCACGGTAGAGATATTCCAGATCATCAACTGTAAAGATATGTTCCATGTGCTGGGCACAGTGAACAGTTTTCTCCACTACTTCAGACAGGGGCAGTCCCTCTTTAACCCACCGGGCAGCGTGATATACCACCAGTCCCTGCCCCATGGAGGCACATTTTGTATCAACAAGTTCAATTTGCCAATCAGGATATTGTTCACGCACTTCTTCCCGGGCGATCACGGCCGATTGATATGTGGACGACAGCTCGGAACTGAAGCCGACATAGATACAGTTTTGGCCGTTTTTGGCAAACTCTAGAAAACGTTCCTTAAAAGCTGCCGGTTCAGCCTGTGCAGTTTTAAAGACTTGTCCCCGGCGCATAGCATCAAATAATTTATCTGATTTTAAAGTTACACCGTCCAAATACTCCTTATCCCCTTCAAACACATATAAGGGGATCATCTCAATGTTGTACTCCTGCATTAATGCAGGTGGCAAATCTGATGCACTGTCGGTCAATACCCGAATACTCATTTTGCCCTCGCCTCCTTGATTATGGTATTTTTTACTATGCACCGGTGGCTTCTTCCAGCAATTTCTCTAATTCCTGCTGGGTTAGTACATAGGTTGTATTGCAAAAATGGCAGTTCACTTCAATAGGTTCCCTAGCGGCGATTAATTCCTCAATTTCCTTTTTGCCGATACTGATAATGGCTTTTTCCACACGCTCTTTTGTGCAGTTGCAGGCATATTGTGCCGGTATACGTTCTTGAAATTTAACCCCCACATCACCCAAAACTTGCTCTAAAATAGCCTCAGGCGATAGTTGCTGCTCCAAGAGGCTGGTGACGGCTGCCATCCTGCTGATTTTATCTTCAACCAAGCCAACCACGCTTTCACTGCAGCCCGGCAATACCTGGATAATAAATCCCCCGGCCTGTCTGACGGTGTAGTCGGTATCAATTAAAACGCCCAGTGCCACCGCAGACGGCATTTGTTCAGAGTGGGTAAAATAATATGTAAAATCTTCGGCTATTTCGCCGGAAATCAACTTCGTACGGCCCACATACGGTTCTTTCAGGCCTAAATCCTTAATCACGCTTAAAACACCTTTACCCACAGCTTTGCCCACATCCAATTTACCATTTGCTTTGAGCGGAAGATCTACCTGAGGACGGTGCACATAACCTTTTACATTGGCACTGGCATCGGCTGTCACCAAAAGCCCCCGCAAGGGACCGCTGCACTTAATCTGCAAGGTTAAAACATCACGGGGATTTTTCATCATCACCCCCATCATTGCTCCTACGGTAAGCAGCCTGCCCAAGGCCGCAGTCGCCACCGGGGTAGTATGATGAATTTGCCGTGCCCGTTCCACCAGGTTTTTTGTAGTTGCTGCAAAGGCCCGGATCTGATTGCCTGCTGCTATTGCTCTGGCGATATAATCTGTCATTCTTACCTCCTGCAAAGCCTTTTTTACCTGCTTCTGCCATCAGGGAACTTATAGTATTTTAATATTCGCATACTTTTCAGTCAAACCTGCTTAAAAATAAAATATTTCTGCATAAGACAGTTTCGCAAAATGTTAACACAAAATGAATTAATTAACATTATACCCATATTGTGCTTGTATTTTACAATTATAAATGTTATCTTTGCTGTGTAGGGGGTGAGACGATGAAAGCTACAGGTATTGTGCGAAAAGTTGATGAATTGGGACGGGTAGTGATTCCGGTAGAATTGCGCCGCACACTGGGGATTGAGATAAAAGACGGTTTGGAGATTTTTGTTGATGACGAGAAAATTATTCTTAGAAAGTATGAACCTGCCTGCATTTTTTGCCAAAATGCTGAAAATGTCATAGATTACCATGGTAAAATGGTCTGCCAGGAATGTGTGCAAAAACTAAACCGCCAATTTGAAGCGATTGCAACTGAAGCCAGCTAACGCCATAAAACCGCATAAACCGGTACTGTTTGTAACTGGATTCTTTGTACAAAAATGGCTACTGCAACGATTATTTATCGTCTGCAGCAGCCATTTTAGTTTTGCTATTTTGGGGCCAACGACTGCATTACTTTATCTGTTTTAAAACAAAGTTTCATTTTCATATTTTGTTGAAAGATCAATGACTGTGCTAAAATTATAGGTTATACCGTCAATTTCCAGCGGCGTCAGGGTCAAAGCTACCGGTTTGCGGGTACCGTCCTTGTGGGTTATAATTAGCTCCATATAATCAATTTTACCTGCTACGGCTTGCCGGGCCTTATATACTGCCTGGCGGCGTTCTTCCTCATTGGGAAATACCAGGTAAAACCAACCATGGTGGTTCATTTCTTCAAGATTATAGCCGGTGATGCGCTCCATTGCTTCGTTATAAATCAAAAACTTCCCATCCTGTGTACTTAAGGAAAAGCCTTCTCGCGCTTTCCGGATTACAGTATCTAGAATTAACTGCGCTTTCTGCCTTTCCTGTTCAGCTTGAAAGCGAACCAGAGCGGCACCTATGCTTTGGCCGGCCACTGTGAGAAAATCGATTTCATCATCGGAAAATTTATCCTCATCATAATCGTTTAACTGTAAAAGTCCCACAGTTTTGTCATGGAAACGCAGCGGAATCAAAGCAATAGATTTATAGCCCATTCTCCCACAGTGGTTACGTATTTTAAAAGGAAGTTTTCTAGAGGAAAACTTGGCNACCAGTTCATTAATATTGCCGGTATAGAAGGCACCGTCAGCGGTTAAAGCTGACTGCCCCTCTGTCAAATCCCCTCTGATTACGCGGCCGCAGATACAGTCCAGATGTACCGTGCCGTCATCATCACGTTTAATGGAACCTGCTTCAAGACAGGTTAAAAAAGACTCGCTTTTAATAAAGTCTTCAGTGAAACCAAGCGTTTTTATATAGGGGTAATCTTCACCTTTGCGCAGGCGAATTCCGGCGGCAGCACAATCTAAATAATCCCGGACAATTTCCAAGATATGCTCCAAAACATAATTTTGATCACCGGGACTGGCAAGAACCTCAAGGAGATTCAGTATTACCAGGCGCCTGTCCTCCTGGACTTGTATTTCCGTAACATCAAGACCAAAACAGACGACATTTTTAATTTTACCTCTTTTGTCCCGGATGCTACTGCCGGACCAGACCAGCGTACGTTTTTGGCCTGATTTAGTTAACCAATGACTTTCATAGCTGGCACGCGTCTCTTCAGTTAAAAGTTGCCGTGTAATTTTTCTTACCTGGCCTTTTTCAGCCGGCGGCACCAGGAAATCAAGTTCCCTGCCCAAAACTTCTTTACGGTTATAACCAGACAACCGTTCACTGGCGGGGTTAAACTCTACTATCCGGCCCCTTTCATCGAGGATCACGATTAATGCTTCGATTTTCTCCACTAATTTTGACATTGCTTCCGGTCCCTGGACCTGCAGGGCAGATTCTTCTTTTGCAAGGGTGAAAAGCTGAAAATACTGTGCCAGCTTGCTTTTACTTGCCATGGGGACCTCCTTGTAAGTTCAAAAATACACAATCTTTAGTTTTATTCGCGTCATCAGCTAAGATTCCTGCTCTAACCCTTACAGTACGCAATACTGTAAGAAATTATTAAGAATCGGCGCTGCTTTGCATGCCAGTAAGACTGCGTTATAATAAAGTAGATTTTCCCATTAAGCAAAGGTAAGGAGAATGGAAATGAGGATCGGTGTAATCAGTGACACTCATATCCCCGTCCGGGCAAAACACCTGCCAGCCGCTTTGTTCTGCCTGTTTGAGAATGTGGATCTGATTTTACATGCCGGTGATTTGGTAGACCCGCAGGTTCTGGTGGATTTAGCCGCCATTGCACCGGTGGAAGCAGTGGCAGGCAATATGGACAGCCCTGAATGCCAGCAAAAATTAGGCTATAAAAAAATTTTGGAAGTGGCAGGTTTCCGCCTTGGACTTACCCATGGGCACCTTGGCTCTTATCGTAGCACCACGCCGCAAAGAGCCCTGGCAATATTTGCACAAGACAATGTGGACGCAGTTGTTTTTGGGCATAGCCACCGGCCCTATCAAAAAGAGGAAAACGGAGTTTTGCTTTTTAACCCCGGCTCACCTACGGATCGCCGCCGTGAACCGCGCCATAGCTGCGGCCTGCTCACATTGGGCAAAATAATCACTGCTGAAATAATATATTTATAGCGCCAACTCTCTATGCAATGAAAATATTCTCATCTTTTATGCACGGAAAAGCGGCTGCCGGGTTTAACCCAGCAGCCGCATAACATTTCCATGGGCACCTTGTTTCTCTATTTCTCATAATAAACGGCAGAAACTGTTTTTATTGGGCGCATCGTCCCGGAAGCAGTTAATTCAACACCGATGGCGGCTGCAGCATTCAGTAAAGAAAAAAGTTTTTCCTGCTCCACCAGTGGCCAATCGTAAGTTCCCGGCAGAATATAAGCTATTTCTTTGGTTTGATAATGCCGGGCAACATAGTGGGCAAAATAATCTTGCGCCCACCCCATAGCTGCTTCACAAATCACCTGGGCACAAAAAGCTGTATAGACGCCGTCAATGCCGTCAGCCCACTCTGCCAGCTCCCGGCCGCAAGTGGCAATGGCCGGGAAGACACGTTTTAAATTTACCAGTGTTTCCTTTAAAGTTTGACTGTAAAAAGTTTGCCCGGCAATTGCCACATAGTCATCACCGGTTGCTGTAATTTCTGCCGCTTTAAATATCACCTTCGGCCGGGCTATAGTTTTTGCCTCCTGCAGTAATCCGGCAAATTCTTCAATTAAGGCCGGCTTATTTTGTATGCGTAATCTTTCCGTAAACATCTCCAGCGGAGCGTTAAAAACAATCTGATCCAAAATGACTGTACTCAATGTCAGATCTCTCCTTTTTATAGCTACTTCATCAATCTTACCTTTTTTACAGGTAAACGATCAAGAGATAAACCATTTATAATTTCTATTTGCTGAAGAAAAACCTTTACTTGCCCCTCCGGCAAGTAAAGGTTTGAGACGGAAAAGCTTAAATAAAACCGAGCAATTTCAAAGCAAGAGGTACCCAGACGGCAATGACTGCTGCCAGAATGACTTGAATAAATGCCGTGGATTTGGGCATATCCAACATTGTATAATAGCCGGTCATATAGGTAATTAAAGGCACTGTATCAAGCGGTAAAAAGAAGCAATTAGCCACAGCCAAGCCTAAAACCATCATCGGTAAGACCGGGGAAATTCCCATATTCTGTGCCAAGCCCACAAACGGTGCCGACAGTAAAGGAATCAGTGCCGGAGCCACAGGTACAACAATTAACATTAAAAAGACAATAATGGCCGCGATAAAGGCAACTCCTATAAGTGGTAAATTGATGACGCTGGGGAAATATGTAGCAATAAGCCAATCGCTTACCCCGTTCGCAATCAAAGCATTGCCAATGGTAATAATACTGCCCAGGAGGAAGAATGCCGGCCAACTGACACTCTCCACAAATTCATCCCAGGTCAGGATGGCATATTTCGGTATGAATAAAAAAGCAAACCCAATCAAAATAACCAGTGTAATATCGAAGACGGTATACCAGGAACTTAAAATCCAGAAGAAGAGCATTAAAAGCACCAGTATAAGCACATATTTTTCTTTAAAGTCCATTTTTTCCGGTACTTCCATCCCGGCCACAAAGCGGTTGATCTCCTTTTCCGACAACTCTACGACCCCGTATACTTTAAGGATCACAAACCAAGCCAGCGGCAAAACAATAATTACAACGGGTACGCCAATAATCATCCATTCAACAAAACTTACGGAGATTCCGGTAAGATCCTCCAAAAAACTTAAAGTCATTAAGTTTAACGATGAACCGGCAGGTGTCAGCATACCTCCAATCATACTGGCCACAGGCAGTCCGATCATAAAAGCTTTGCCGGTTTGTTTACGATCCGCTTCATTTTTATAAATATCAAGAAAAGTTAAGACAATTCCTATAAAAACTGCCGTTGTCGCCACGTTGGAAATCACTGAAGACAACAAAGCAGAAGCTGCCATAAAAGCAAATAAAATAAGTTTTACATTTTTGCCGAACTTAACAATTAATACGCGCAGGAGCCTGTTGGAAAGTGGCACTTTAGTGATAGCCATGGAAACCCCAAAAGATGCCAAAACAAAAAAGAGAATGGGGTTTGTATACCCGCGCAATGCCGCCGAAACATTTGGTGCCGCACCAAAGACAACAAGCAGAGCCGCACTGGTCAGGCAGGTCACACCCAGGGGAATTGGTTCCGTGATGAAGAGAATAATTGTGCCGAGCAATATCCCTATGGTACTAATACCGCTTCGTGTCAGTAGTTCTGATTCTGGAATAAAATTCATTGCGACTAAAATCACGATAGCACTGATTAAACCGATCCATTGTGATTGCTTCATTTCCTTCTTCACCCCTGATTTAATTTTTATGAGCTTATAAGNCTCGTATATTCGCCCAACTTTTGTTAAATCCTTTTAAAATCACCATGAAGATTTTCACAATTCTTTNTATTTTTGGACAAAATTTCATAAATTATAATGGCGCACATAAAAAAATACCCACCTAATTTAAACCAGCGCCACCGGAACTTTCAGCGCTGCCGCTAGACTGTCTACACTTTGACCGGTTAAATCCCGCCCCCTATGATCAAAAGCTTCACGGGGAACTAGCAGCAGATCATAAGCTTTTTGAGACAAAGCCGCCTTGGCTGCCCTGTGAAAATCGTCCACTGACAGCAAACCTGCCGCCCGGATGGAACCGCCAAAAAGGCAATTAAGTACTGTTTTGACTTCAGCTTGAATAGCATAATGCTTCAGCACTTTCTGCACCATCACTGTCCCGAATTCAGAAGTCAAAAGTAAAGGTTTTATCGCTTGGTGACGCCTAATTTGTGCCTGGACTTGCACAGCACGGCGCGGATCAAAATCATAAAGCACGACAAATCCCGGTGACTGTCCCCGCTCTTTTTTTAATTGTAGTGATAATTCTTGAGACTTCCGCGTTAGCGTTAAATTCGGATTATGTGCACTCTTGGCAACCATAAATGCTTCTACCCGTGTCCGCACCACCCTGCCGTCTACTTCCTTTATTAAATCATCTGCCTGCAAACCGGCTCTTTTCGCCGGTGAATCCGGTATTACCCCCCAGATACACGGCTCCAAATTATCAGGAATTAAAGGTTCAGGAATCACCGGCAAATCTAAGAGGTTGCTCCACTCTTGTGCATAAAAAACGATCTGTTCCCAAAGCTGTAACGGAAATTTTAGTTTTTCCGGGGCAAATTTCGTATAGCCCGGCAGAAAAATCCGTATTGTAAGAGCCCCATGCCGTGCCAGGAAAAAAACTGTTTCTTTAATATCTTCAAACCCCACCAGATGTGGCATGGCCACCAGACTGCCATGAAAAGGCAAATCATGCCGGGCTAAACCGTCAACAGCCTGCAGTGCCCGGTTTGGCGCTTCATCATGCATTAATATTCGCCTGCCCTGAGGAGTTGCACTGTTAGGGGAAACAGTTAATTCCAGCGGGGTTAATGCCGCCAGTTCCCTGATAACTTTCTCTGTCAGCAGGGTGCCGTTGGTGGTAATGGCAAGCATTGTTTTGGGCAATGCAGCCCGCAGCATCTTTAACACTGATAAAATCTCCGGATGGGTAAAGGGCTCTCCTTCATCAAGTTTTGTGGCCGACTCTCCGATAATAACTTTTTCCTGAGGGTTTAATAAAGGTATCAACTGACGAATTGTGGTTTGCGGTAAAGCAGGCAGTTTGTAGGTAAAAATTTGGGCCGGGTTTTGTTTATTACTGCAAAAAACACAGCCTAGGTTGCAGCGTGATGTTAGAGGTAAAACATTTTCCCGGCACGCTTCCAAAAGGTAGGGATAATAATCAGCAACCATACTTTTCCTCCAGTTTTTGTGCCAGTGTATGGCCAATATCCGTCACATCTCCCGCTCCCATGGTAATAATCAGATCACCCGGCTGTAATTCACTGAGGATGTGCTGACTAATTTCTTCTGCATCGTTTATCTGTTTTACATTGGTGCCGTTTTGTCTGATTTTTTCCGCCAGGCTGTCAATACTTACATCAGCCAGAGGCGCTTCGCCGGCTGCATAGATTTTATGCAAAATAACCTGATCTGCTTGCGTAAAAGCCGTGGCAAACTCATCAAAAAACCATTTAGTGCGACTGTAGCGATGAGGCTGGAAAACAACAATAATACGCTTGCCGGTGCCGGTACGTGCAGCCTGCAAAGTTGCCCGTATTTCTGTGGGATGGTGGGCATAATCATCAACAACGATAAAGTCCCCATTATCATAAAGGAACTGAAAACGGCGCTCTGCACCGCGAAATTGTTCCAGCCCGGCTTGGATATGGGCAAAATCAACATTTAATTCCCGGGCCACCGCCACTGCAGCCAGTGCGTTTAAAACATTATATCTTCCGGGGACTTGCAGCGTAATAAGAGCTTGCTGTTTATGCGGACCCACCACCTGAAAACGGCTTCCCCAGCCTTTCGCTTCCACCCCAATGGCACGCCAATGGCCGGACTGTAGCCCAAACGTTACAATCTTTTTTAAATGTTTTGGGCGCATTGTCTTTAGATACTGATCTTCCTCGTACAAAACAGCAGTGCCGCCAGCAACAACATTAGCCAAAAAAGCCTCATAGGCCTGAAGTAACAAATTAAAATCACCATGGTAATGCTCCAGATGGTCGGCTTCAATATTAGTCACTACAGCCATCTGCGGCCGGTAGCGCAAAAAACTATTGTCACTTTCATCGGCCTCGGCAATAACTATATCTGATTTGCCGATACGGGCATTACCGCCAAATTCGGTAAAAATACCGCCGATAAAGGCGGTGGGATCCAGTCCGCCCTGCGTTAACACTGATGCTACCATGGAAGTGGTAGTCGTTTTTCCGTGGGCGCCGGCGACAGCTATGCCAAAACGCCTGTTAATAAAACAAGCCAGCAATTCTGAACGATGCCAAAGAGGAATTCCTTTGGCTTTGGCTGCCTTTAATTCCACATTATCGGCGGGGATTGCCGTCGAATAGACGAGTAAATCTGCTTTACCCAGATTTTCCGCTTTATGACCAAGGTAAACTAAAGCCCCCCGGCGACACAATTCTTTTGTGATGGCACTTTCCTTTTGATCTGATCCGCTAACCTGATACCCTAAAGACAAAAGGGCCAGAGCCAGAGCACTCATCCCGTACCCGCCGATACCGACAAAATGGACATGTTTAATTCCGGTAAGCAAAATAACCCCTCTTTTCCTTCAGCTTCCTTTCTATTCTATGACAAAAATCTCTGTTTTGAACTGAATAGATCGACAAATTCAACTGACTAATTGTGACAAACCTTTACTTTTCCTGCTGTCGAAAATAGGTGCTGGATTTTATGCAACATGATTATGTAAAGCTACCGTTTTACAGAAAGACGCCTATTTGGACAGCAATTTGTTTATTCTACTAACAAGATATCCACAAAGTAATCCACAGTATCCACAAACTTATCCACAGAAATAACCGCTTAATAGACGGGTTCTCGGAAAGTATCCACATTATCCACAAGTTGTTACCATAATAAATAAGTCTACTGAAAAATAAAAAAAAGCATTATTTTTGACTGCCTATGTCTAAAACGGGAACAGCGTTTAAGTCGAGTCCTGCAAATTCCTGTCTCTGATAAAGATCCCAACCGGCAGCTGCCACCATGGCAGCATTATCAGTACAAAGTGCCGGAGGAGGCAAGAAAAGTTTACGCTCTTCTTTTGCCAATGCCTCTTCTAAAGCGACACGCAGCCTGCTGTTGGCAGCTACGCCGCCGGCCAAAAGCACATTTTTTGTCCCTTTAACTTTGGCGGCCAAACATGTCTTTTCCACCAATATATCTACTACTGCCGCCTGAAAGCCGGCTGCCACATCGGCTACCGGTACTGTTTTCCCCTTTTGCTGCAGGTTATGGATGGTATTAATAACTGCTGATTTGAGACCGGAAAAGGAAAATTCAAAAACGTCATCCTGGCCACTAAAAGCCCTGGGAAAAGGAAAAGCGTCCGGGTTTCCTTCTCTGGCAATTTTATCAATAACAGGTCCTCCGGGATAGCCTAACTGCAAAACACGGGCAATTTTATCAAAGGCTTCACCGGCGGCATCATCCCGGGTTGCGCCTAAAAATTCCGCTTCACCGCGTGCTTGAAGATATAACAGGCTGGTATGCCCGCCGGAAACCACAAGACAGACTGCAGGAAAATCAATGTCGTGAACCAGGTAGTTGGCTGCCACATGGGCAAGCACATGATTGACGGCTACCAAAGGCTTCCCTAAAGCATAAGCCAGTGTTTTAGCCGTGTTCACACCGACCAGCAAGGCACCCACCAGCCCGGGACCATGTGTGACGGCAATGGCAGCCAAATCCTGAAAAGTACAACCTGCCTCAGCCAGTGCCTGGGCAATAATAAAATTGACGGCCTCCAGATGTTTGCGGCTGGCAATTTCCGGCACTACCCCGCCGAATTTCTCGTGTATATCTATTTGTGAAGCAATAATATTGCTGCAAATTTTCTTCCCGCCGGCCACCACTGCGGCAGCCGTTTCATCACAAGATGTTTCCACTCCTAAAATCAAATCTGTCATTGCTAGTTTCTCCTGTCTCCAATCATACTTTTAATTTTTAAATCAACTTACTGACCGGCAGTTTTTCCAGCCACATAATTAAAGCATCTTCATCATGATAATAATTGGGCCGCCTGCCACAGGCCACAAAACCAAACTTTTTATAAAGTTCCTGTGCTTTGCTGTTACTGACACGAACCTCCAGTGTCATGCGGACGGCCCCTTTACTGTCCGCCTCATTGATTACATGCTGTAGCAAAGTTTTGCCAATCCCTTTCCCCTGCCACTGCGGACTGACAGCCAGGGTGGTAATATGCGCCTCGTCCAAAACCACCCAGATACCGGCATAACCCACTACTTTTTTGTCGTTAAGGGCAACATAGTAGTAAGCAAAACCATTATCAATAATTTCATTTATAAACGCAAATTTTGTCCATGGTGTCGGATAGACAGCTTTTTCAATTTCACTGACTTCATCAACATGACAAAATTTCATTGGTTCTATGGTAATGGACATTACTTTCTACCCCCAGAATCCCCTGTGGCCTGAAATTTTCTTTCTGCACCGGCACGACGGATGTAGTGAGGAACCAAATCCTGCCATGTTTGCCCCTTGGCCGCTTGTAGCTCCAACAGTCCTAACCGCGCAACTGTAGCGGCGCGGCAAACGGCTGACTCTTCAGGGGCAAAGCAAGCCCTTGCTCCCAAAGCGTCTATGAGCGTTTGTCTGTGCAGCTTAACTGCATCTCCTACAAACAAAACAGGTTCCTGACGTTCGGAAAGCTCTGCCAGTAAGTCGGATAAAGTAACGGCACGGTCATCTGTTTCTCTTTGTATGCCGCTGCCGCCAAAAAACAAGGCATTATAAACCTGTCCTCTCCTGGCATCAAGCATGGGGCAAATAAGCCCATTAAACAGTGGGTGTTGAGCCGCCAAAGCCTCCAGGGTGGAAATACCGCAAAGCGGCAGTTCCAAAGCTTGCCCCAGTGCTTTAGCCGTTACCACACCAATACGCAGCCCGGTAAAGGAACCGGGACCGGCCGCTACGGCGATTCCGTCCAGCTCTTGAGGCTTGATGCCTGCTCCTTCCAGAACGGAGGCAATAAGCGGCAGGAGTCTTTCCGAATGTGTTTTTCTTACCTGTAAAGTATATTCAGCCACTAATTTTTCTTCTGTCACCAAGGCCACACTACAGACCAGCGTAGCCGTATCTATGCCCAAAATGTACAAAGGTTTTCATCTCCCTAATGCCCGGATAACTTTCAGATAGTTTTCACTGTTGGCGGAAAAGGTAAAACGGCGCTTCGTGGGGCCCTCCGATGTAATTGTTACCTGTAAACTCTCCTCTTCAAAAAAGTCGGGAAATTTTTCCGCCCACTCAAAAAAGCAGACGCCGTCTCCCGTCATATATTCTTCAACACCAATTTCATAAAGCTCTTCCACATTATCAAGCCGGTATAAATCAAAATGATAAAAAGGAATATTGCCCTGATAGACATGTAAAAGCGTAAAAGTTGGACTGGTGATGGGAGCAGAAACGTGTAAACCCCGGGCTACGCCCCGGGCAAAGACGGTTTTGCCGGCACCCAGACCGCCATTGACTAAAACAATGGCTCCGGGAAAAAGTAATTCTCCCAGTTCCTTACCCAGCACCTCGGTTTCTTCTTCACTGTATGTTATGATTATCTTTTCCATAAATCTTCACCTTTAAAAATGCTGAAAACCTGTAAACTCTATTTTTTCCCCTTTTCCTTCTTTTGTAATCATTTTCAGCTCACTTTCTGCACTGATGCGGCCCAGGGCATAAAGCGGCTGCGAAAAACGGGCTTCATACGCTTTGGCCAGCTCTAAAAAATCGGCTGCCCTGACTGTACATAATAATTCATAATCTTCTCCGCCGTTTAAAGCCAGCTCTAAAGCCGGTTTACCCATAGCAGCGCCAACTTCTGCCGCCGCCGGATGCAGAGGAATTTTTTCCGCCTCCAGCAAGGCGCCACATCTGCTGTGCTCCAAAATTTCCCGGATATCTTTTAACAAACCGTCAGAAAGATCAATGGCAGAAGTGACTACACCGCTTTCTGCCAGCCAGATAGCTTCTTTTATACGGGGTTCGGGACGGTGGTGAGCCTGCAGGGCCGCCGCCCGTACAGCCGGCGGGCAATCAATCTTGTGAGTTAATAAGAGCAAGCCTGCCGCTGAAGCACCCAGAGGTCCCGTGGTGCAAATAATATCTCCGGCAGAAGCACCGCTGCGTAAAAGAGCCTGCTTAGAAGGCACCTCTCCCTGCACGGTAATACTGACAATTACCGGCCCCGGGGAAGCAACAAGATCGCCACCGCTGATTGAGACGCTAAAAGGTTCTGCCAGTTCCAGCATGCCCTGGTAAAATGACAACACAAATTCAGTTTCCGTTTCCGGCGGCAGAGCCAAAGCCACATAAGCATGCCGTGGTTTGGCCCCCATGGCGGCAAGATCACTTAAATTCACAGCCAATGCTTTATATCCCAAATCTTGTGCCGTGATTTCCGGCAGTAAAAAATGGACTCCCTGCACCAGCATGTCTTTACTGGTGACCAGCCAGCAGTCCGTGCTTACCTTTGTCAATGCAGCATCATCCCCGATGCCCAGACTTTGTTTATCTGCCGTTTTTGCCACCAGGGCGGCAATTTCGTTTATTAAGGCTCGCTCGCCGATTTTCCCGATTTTCATGCTTTACCACCTATTTCCTCATTATAGTGTTTTATAGCGCAAAAAACAAGCATATTACCTAAACCTTACCTGAGATAATACCAAAATTTAGGCTAAGCGAGAATGAAAACAAGAGCAAATTATTCAGGCGAAAATTATCAGGATAAGTAAAGCAGGCTCCCCCTTATAAATCGAGATGCCTGCTTTAATCTTTTAAAAATATAATTTGGCGTTTTTACAATCTTCCTTGTTGTGGTTGTTGAGTACAAAAATGTAACTGCAAACAGTATTGCAGCATATATATAAAATAATCAATACTTTGACTGGAGAGAATTATATTGTTTGGCAAAAAGGCGAAAAATATACGCCTGTTATTGGATGACTTTGCCAAAACCATGGCCAGACACTGCCCGGATTTTGATTGTAAGTCTTGGTTTCATGCTTTAATAAAAAATTATTTAAGTCTTAAGGAAAGGCAGCATGCTTTAGCTGCTTTAGGGCTATAATAGTCCCGGTCCAACTCTCAATAATAAAGGCTTGTGTACACCTTCGCGTACACAAGCCTTTATCTTTATTATTCTTCGGGGTAATTCTCCCGGGGCGTGTAATGGGTATGCAAAAGCTCGTGAGCTTTGGGACTACCGGGACTGCTGAAATAAATATCATACAGTCTCTGTACCGTTGGGTTTTCATGAGATTTGCGGATGGGTAATTTTTTATCCTCTTTGTAAAGAGCATTTGCCCGCTCACTTCTGATATCAATCCAACTGCGTACTTGTGACGGCTGGATCGGCTGTCCTCCTCCGGCCACGCAGCCTCCGGGACAGGCCATAATTTCAATGAAATGGTATTTGGCTTCCCCGGATTTGACACGCTCCAGCAATTTTCTGGCATTGCCAAGACCGTGGGCAACAGCCGCTTTAATTTCCATTTCTCCCACATCCACTGTTGCCTCTTTTATGCCTTCAACGCCCCGCACTTCAGTAAAATCAAGTGAGGACAAGGGCTGTCCGGTTATAACTTCCNCCACTGTCCGTAAAGCGGCTTCCATGACGCCGCCTGTGGCTCCGAAAATCACACCGGCGCCGGAGGCATCGCCCATGGGATCGTCAAAATGCTGCCTGGTAGTCTCATTAAAATCAATGCCTGCTTCTTTAATCATGCGTGCCAGCTCCCTGGTGGTTAAGACGACGTCAATATCAGGGTAGCCGCTGGATGTCATTTCAGGACGTTTAGCTTCGAACTTTTTCGCTGTACAAGGCATAATAGAAACAACAAAAATTTTCGCCGGATCAATACCCATTCTTTCTGCATACACAGTTTTCAACACTGCCCCGAACATTTGCTGCGGCGATTTGCAGGTGGAAAGATTGTCTAAAAATTCCGGGAAATTATGTTCACAGAATTTGATCCAGCCGGGACTGCAGGAAGTTATGAGCGGCAGTTTACCACCTTCTTTAATCCGGTTAAGCAGTTCCGTTCCTTCCTCCATAATGGTCAGATCCGCTGCCGTATCAACGTCAAAGACTTTATCAAAGCCTAAATTATGCAATGCCGTAATCATATTGCTGGTAACCGGCGTACCCATGGGGAAACCGAATTCTTCCCCTAAAGCCGCCCGGATGGCCGGTGCAGTTACGGCAATGACGTGTAAATCCTCAGCGGCCAAAGCGTCCCAGACTTTTTCCGTATCATTCTTTTCCCGCAAAGCGCCCACGGGACATACCGTAATACATTGCCCGCAATTGACACAAGGCACTTCATTTAATGATTTTTCGTAGATGGGTGAGATGATGGTATCAAAGCCGCGCTCAATGACGTCAATGACGGCAACAGTTTGCACTTCTTTACACATACTGACACAGCGGCGGCAGAGAATACATTTGTTGGGATCACGGATTATAGAAGGTGAGAAATTATCTAAAGGCCGTTTATGCGTTTCACCTTCATAAGGTAATTCTTCAATTTGCAGCTGTTCAGCCAGTTTTTGTAATTCACAATTTCCGCTGCGTACACAGGTTAAGCAACTGCGATCATGATTTGATAAGATCAGCTCCAACGTTACTTTTCTGGCTTCCCGTACTTGAGGGGTTTGAGTATATACTTCCATCCCCTCGGAGACAGGGTAAACACAAGCTGTTTCCAGCTTTTTGGCTCCTTTAATTTCCACAAGACACATGCGGCAAGCACCAATTTCATTTATATCCTTCAAAAAACATAAGGTGGGAATTTCGATCTTGGCTTCCCTTGCCGCTTGCAGGACGGTGTAACCTTTTGGCACTCGCACTTTTTTATTATCAATAGTTAGTGTCACCATTTCCATATTCTGCTCGCTCCTTTCCTAGCTTGCGCTTATTGCGTCAAATGGGCATTTTTCCACACAGGTACCGCATTTAATACATTTTTCCTGTATAATTACAAAGGGTCCTTTCTTTTTCTCGCCTTCAATGGCGTCAACAGGACAATTCTTGGCACAAATGCCGCAGCTCTTACAGATTTCCGCATCTATAACATAATCCAGGAGTGATTTGCAAGCACCGGCAGGACATTTCTTATCTCTGACGTGTGCTTCGTACTCATCTCTGAAATATCTTAATGTACTTAAAACCGGATTAGGTGCAGTCTGACCCAGGCCACATAAAGCGGCAGCTTTAATATTTTTCGCCAGGGTTTCCAGTTTTTCAATGTCGCCCTCCTCGCCTCTGCCTTCTGTGATTCTACTCAAAATTTCCAACATCCGTTTTGTACCAATACGGCAGGGCGGACACTTACCACATGATTCATCGACGGTAAACTCCAAAAAGAAGCGAGCAATGTCTACCATACATGTATCTTCGTCCATGATAATCAAGCCGCCGGATCCCATCATGGCCCCCAGCTCAACTAATGTGTCGTAATCAATAGGTGTGTCAATATGGCTGGCAGGAATGCAGCCGCCGGAAGGCCCGCCTGTTTGCGCCGCTTTAAATTCCTTGCCGTTAGGAATTCCGCCGCCAATTTCATAAATGACTT
>JGI24708J26588_10000350_pt1 | contig 37098 bp, 29 predicted proteins | sample BioPla1DNA2_FD_26588 | JGI IMG/M metagenome (IMG submission 26588) | reverse complement strand
TTTGTGCGAGCCGGTGAGGCTGCCAGTAAGCTCAAACGGGTGTTACAGCAATTGGGCCTCGATCCTACCATTATCCGCAGAGCTGCCATAGCCACCTATGAGGCAGAGATGAATATCGTAATTCATTCCTACGGAGGCCACATCAGCGTAGATATAACCTGTGATAGCATTGAGATTCTGTGCGAAGATAGTGGACCGGGCATTCCGGATATTGAAAAGGCACTACAAGAAGGATACTCTACAGCCAGTGAAGATGTTAGAGAAATGGGTTTTGGCGCAGGTATGGGTCTTCCCAATATTCGCAGAAGTGCCGATGACTTTTCCATAGAATCTCGGATAGGACAAGGCACGCGGTTGCAGGTAAGAATCCTGCATAGGGCTGGTGAGTGAGGTTGCAGCCATATTTCCATTCAGTAACACTAGATACTGACAGCTGTAAAGGATGCACCATCTGCATAAAACGGTGTCCCACTGAAGCTATCCGGGTAAGACACGGGAAAGCCCGGATCCTGGAGATCCGTTGCATCGATTGCGGAGAGTGTATTCGCACATGTCCTAACCACGCAAAACGGGCTATTGCCGACGATTTCTCTCTGCTAGATAAGTATGCTTATACCGTTGCTTTACCGGCACCNTCCTTTTTTGGCCAATTCTCCGGCCACGATGTCACCGTGGGCAAAATTCTCCAAGCGCTGCTGGCCTTGGGTTTTACCTCGGTCTATGAGGTGGCGGAGGCCGCAGAACACGTAAGTTTAGCTACCCAGCGATATGTAAATAACAGCATCATACGCCCTTTGATCTCTTCGTCTTGTCCGGCTATAGTACGCCTCATCCAAGTGCGTTTCCCCGATCTGATAGACCATCTAATCCCCATTCAAGCTCCTGTAGACATTGCAGCCAGGTTTGCAAAAGAGATGATCATGCGCAAGTATGGCCTAAGACGAGAAGAGATAGGGGCCTTTTTTATTACCCCTTGCCCAGCCAAAGTCACCGCGGTTAAGCAGCCCATAGGACTAGAATCTTCCTGGGTGGACGGTGCTATACCCATAGCCGATGCTTATGCCCGGGTCCTGCGCATATTGCCCCGTTTGGAGGATACCCCCTCGTTACAGCAGGCCAGTGCCATTGGTATCCATTGGGGCCGGGCTTCGGGGGAGAAGTATGCCATTGGTGCCGACAAAACAGTAGCGGTTGACGGAATTCAAGCCGTCATTGATGTGCTGAGCGAGATAGAGATAGGCAAATTTCATGATATAGACTTTATTGAGTGTCAAGCTTGTCGCGGAGGCTGTGTCGGTGGGCCCTTGACTGTGCAAAATCCATTTCTTGCTCGAGTGAATATGGAGAGTCTGACCCAAGAGCTTCCGGATAAGATGTCCCCTGAAATCGTTCATGAATTTGAGCAGCGATACTCAACAGGCGCATATGATCTGGAGAGTGACATTGAGCCCCGACCTATACTCAAACTAGATGACGATTTTACCAAAGCTATTGAGAAGATGGAGCTTCTGGAAAAGACTCTGGACTCCTTGCCGGGTCTAGACTGTGGGTCTTGCGGTTCCCCAAGTTGTCAGGCACTGGCAGAAGATATCGTGCAAGGTTTGGCTACCGAAGGTGATTGTGTATTTGTTCTCCGTGATGGGGTGCAATCTTTGGCTGAGGAGCTTCTAGATCTAGCACGGAGAGTCCCAGGCTCCATATCCAACGAGGCAGAGACATCCCCAGGAGGGTCTTTGCAGGAATCAATGGATGAACCCGAAATAGGAGAGCAGGAAGGAAGTGGTACCTAGCTATCCAGGGAGGGTTTTCGAGAAAGAGGGTGAAACCATTTGCAGCTGCAAGCAATAATCGAAGCACTATCTCTATCTGCCTGTGAGGAGCCTGTAGAAAATAGTGAGGTAAGGGGAGGCTACTGCTCGGATTTGCTCAGTGATGTGATGGGGAAGGCAGCGCCTCGGTCCATCTGGGTAACAAACCAAGCGCATCCCAATGTTATCGCGGTGGCGTCACTAATTGATGCTGCTGCGGTTATTATTGCGGGTGGCATACAGCTCGAAGCTGGAACGATGCAGAAGGCCCGAGAAATGGCTATCCCGGTATTTGCCACAGATATGCCGGCTTTCGAGGTGGTGGGACGTTTATATGAACTGGGCGTGCGAGGGACTGTAAGAGGTGTCTAGATGGGTTCGCATTGATCTCCATGTCCACACGGGACTATCACCCTGCGCCGACAAAGACATGACCCCGTGGAACATTGTTCGCATGGCGCAATTGGAGGGTATCCACCTCTTGGCCATTACCGATCATAACTGCACTCTCAATGCAGGTGCTGTGATCGAGGTCGGAACCGAGCTAGGGCTAGTGGTATTACCGGGGATGGAGGTGCAAACCAAGGAAGAGGTACACCTAATAGCCATCTTTCCGACTTTCGATGTAGCGTTAGCTTTTCAAAACTCGATGTGGGAGCACCTACCGGATCTGCCGAATCGGCCGGAGATCTTTGGTGAGCAAATCCTTTACGATAGCGAAGATAGACCAAGCGGTTTTGTTGAGCGCCTGTTGATGCAATCGGTGAAGCTGGGGATCGAGGAGGTCGGCGAGGCTATTGTCGCCCATTCAGGCCTTACAATCGCCGCCCATATTAATCGCCGTTCGTACAGCCTCATTGGTCAGCTGGGATTAATACCGCCTGGTTTAGAGCTGGATGCTGTGGAGATCGACAAATCGTTTGCCCTGAGCAAGTTCAGAGAAGGCTACGGTTTTCTAAATCAATATCCGATGCTGCGAAACTCCGATGCTCATCAGCTCGTTGACTTGGTGGGCAATTACCAATCAGAGGTCCTGATAGAAGAAGTGAGCTTTGCTGCCGTGAAAGAGGTATTGAGAACCGGCGATAGCCGAAGAATTAGACTAAGGTGATTCTATGAGGGAAATAGCTTTACACGTGCTAGATCTTGTACAAAACTCTCTACGGGCAGGGGCTCGACTAATCAAAGTAGAAATAGTGGAGGACACACATCTTGACTCGTTAGTCATTACCATTAAGGATGACGGATGTGGCATGGAAAGAGCCTTACTGGAAAAGGTCCTCGATCCTTTCACGACTACCCGAACTACCCGGAAGGTGGGGCTAGGCTTACCCCTTCTTAAGATGGCCGCAGAACGGGCCGCAGGTGAGCTATCTATTGACTCCAAGCCGGGTGAGGGCACTGTCGTGACAGCTAGATTTCAGCATAGCCATATAGATAGGATGCCTCTGGGGGATATGGCAGGTTCTATGCTGACGGCGATTATAAGTAATCCCGCGGTGGATGTTGTGTATCGCCATAGGGTGGATCAGAGGGCGTGGGAGGTAGATACCCGCACAATTAAGGCTGAAGTGGGTGAGGAGGCTTTAACTTTGCCTGTGGTTATCCAGTGGCTTAAGTCTTACCTGGAGCAAGGTGTGAGTTATCTATATGGGGGTGTGGTTGAAAATGAAATCTCTTGATGAACTGAAGAAGCTGCGGGAAAAAGCCCAAGAGACGATCCGTCTTAGGGAGCAAGAAGAAGGTACCAAGATCGTTGTTGGTATGGGAACGTGTGGCATAGCCGCTGGTGCCCGAGAGGTAATGCTAGCTCTCGTCGATGAGCTGCAGAAGAAAAACCTGAAAGATGTTGTTGTTACACAGACAGGTTGTGCCGGACTGTGTGAAAAGGAGCCTTTGGTCGACGTTATTCGGCCGGGCGAGCCCAAGATAACCTACGGTTATATGACTGCGGAGAAGGCCCGCTCTATGGTGACTAGCCATATCGTCAATGGACAGGTGATTGGTGAATACGTTATTGCAAGAGAGGATAGTGGAGACTAGGGACTTGGGAAGGAGGCTCTGTGGTGGCCATTGCGAAAGAACAGCTAGATTCTGCAGAAAAGCGTGTTCTACAGATAGTTTCCCGATACGGAGCTAACGAAGAACATCTCCTGCAGATACTGCATGATGTCCAAGCTGATGACAATTCCCTATCTGAAGCAGAATTGATCCAGGTGGCCCGAGCTATGGATATTCCCCTTAGCCGGGTATACGGTGTTGCTACTTTCTACTCCATGTACTCAGTTCGCCCTCGGGGTAAATTCATCATTCGCATTTGTGAAAGTGCCCCCTGCCACATAACGGGGGCCCAGTCAGTTATTCGGGCGTTTGAGCAAGCTTTAGGGATTAAAATGGGAGAAACAACGAAAGACCGCAAATTCACGCTGGAGTATACTAGTTGTCTAGGAGTCTGTGGAGTCGCCCCTGCGGTCATGATCAATGATCGGGTATATGGCAATCTGACACCAGATAAAGTACAAGAGGTACTGTCGGCTTGTGAGAACGACTAGTTGCTAGATGGAAGCTGCTTGCCATAAAGACTGTATAGGTAACAGCAAGCCACAAGAGGAGGGGACATGGTTGGAGTTCTTTCGGTCACATGTACTGGTTTGCTCCGGTGTCAACTGCTCCTTTAGAGGTTCCCGGTCGGTGCGGGCCGCTTTAGTGGAAGAGATTCGCGCCCAGGGGCTAGACAAAGAAGTAAGGGTAATTGAAACCGGATGCTTTGGCTTATGCGAAGCTGGACCCGTGATGGTTATCTACCCAGAAGCCGTCCATTATTGCCGCGTGGTGCCTGACGATGTCAAGGAAATCGTGGAAGAGCATTTGCGCAAAGGCAGAATAGTTGATCGCCTATTGTACAAAGGAGAAGCGCAAGTCAAGGGTGTGCAGACTTGGCGGCAGATTGATTTCTATAGTCGGCAGAAGAGAGTAGTACTGAGAAACTGTGGCCTTATTGACCCGGACAGTATCGACGAATATATAGCCCGAGAGGGTTATGAGGCCTTAGGTAGAGCTTTACGGATGCAGCCCATGGAGGTCATACAAGCCGTAAAGGACTCTGGTCTGAGGGGTCGCGGAGGGGCAGGTTTCCCTACTGGGCTTAAGTGGGATTTCACCGCAAGGGCAGCGGGGGATCAAAAATATCTGATCTGTAACGCCGATGAAGGCGAACCAGGTACTTTCAAAGATCGGCTGATTCTGGAAGGTGATCCCCATTCAGTGATTGAGGGCATGGCCATAGCTGCCTATGCTATTGGAGCTTCGAAAGGATTCATTTACTTCCGGGGGGAGTACAAGCTCTCCATTGATAGACTAACCCACGCCCTGGAGCAAGCACGGGCCTATGGGCTTTTAGGGAAGAATATCTTTGATAGCGGCTTCAGTTTTGATATCGAGATCAAAGTCGGAGCTGGCGCTTATGTCTGCGGTGAGGAGACGGCTCTAATCAATTCTATGGAAGGCAAGCGAGGTGAGCCGCGTTTTAAGCCCCCATATCCGGCATCAGTGGGGTTATGGGGTAAGCCTACTTGCGTAAACAATGTAGAGACGTTAGCTAACATTCCCAGCATCATTCGTCAGGGTGCCGACTGGTTTCGTAGTATCGGTACCGCGAAGTGCCCAGGCACTAAAGTGTTCACCTTAACTGGTAACATTAACAATGCTGGTTTGATTGAGGTCCCCATGGGTATCACGCTGCGGGAGGTTGTCTATGATATCGGCGGCGGTATACCTCATGGCCGCGCTTTCAAGATGGCGCAGACCGGCGGTACATCCGGAGGCTGCTTGCCGGAAGCTTTGCTGGATGTTCCCATGGATATCGATTCTCTGGCTACTGCCGGGTCTGCCTTGGGTTCCGGTGCTTTAATGATCATGGATGATAGCCATTGCATTATCGATGTTGTCAAGTGCTTTTTGCAGTTTTTCCGGCACGAATCTTGCGGGCAATGCACACCTTGTCGGGAGGGTACCCAGCGGTTATACGAGCTGGTAGATAAGATTTCTCGGATGGAGGCCACGGAGAAAGACGTAGAATTGATTCGCCGCTTGGCCAGAACAATGGAGGATGCTTCTTTGTGTGCCCTGGGGCAGACTGCTCCTTTCCCGGTTTTGACAACTATGCGGTTCTTCCCGGAGGAGTATGAAGCCCATATTGTCCACGGAATGTGTCCTGCGGGGGTCTGTGCCGCAGCCAGTCAGATAGCTTAAGGGGGGAAAAGAATGGATAATGTAAACCTTACCATCGATGGGCAAGTTGTTGAGGTACCGGTAGGTTCAACTATTCTAGAGGCGGCCCAGTTGTTGGGCATAGATATTCCCACCCTTTGCTATCACCCTGATCAGAGTATAAAAGCTGTGTGTCGGGTTTGTGTGGTGGAAGTGGAGGGGCAGCGGGTACTACAGCCTGCCTGTGCATATCCTGTTGCTGAAGGGATGCAGGTGAGAACTAATACAGCCAGGGTAAGGGAAGCTCGCAAGACCATAATAGAACTCATGCTAGCCCACCATCCTCAGGATTGCCTCCAATGCGAGCGAAACTTGAATTGCGAGTTACAGGCTCTTGCCCACAGATTAGGTGTGCGGGAAGTGTCTTTCCCCTATGTGGAACGACAGCTTCCTTTGGATGAGTTATCACCGTCAGTGATTAGAGATCCAAATAAGTGCATTAACTGTCGCCGGTGTGTGAGTGTTTGCCACGATATTCAGGGGGTTGGCATTTTAGATTCAGTCAACAGGGGCTTTGACACCGTGGTGAGTGCACCGTTTTGGAGGAGTCTCATAGAGCTAAGCTGCGTAAACTGTGGACAATGTATTTTGGTATGCCCAGTGGGAGCCATCAAGGAGAAGGACGATACCGAGATTGTTTGGGCAGCCTTGGCGGATCCGACTAAGCATGTAGTGGTACAGACTGCTCCGGCTATCAGGGTATCCATCGGTGAAGAACTGGATCTGCCCCCAGGCACTAGGGTAACCAAGAAACTGACCACAGCATTACGTAGGCTGGGCTTTGATCGAGTCTTCGATACTGACTTCTCCGCGGACTTGACTATCCTGGAGGAGGGCAGTGAGCTCCTAGAGCGTTTGTCGGCCGGTGGCATATTACCCATGATCACATCCTGCAGTCCAGGTTGGATCAAATTCATTGAGCACTACTATCCTGATCTTCTCGGGCATCTATCTACGTGTAAGTCGCCGCAACAGATGTTTGGCGCATTGACAAAGACTTACTATGCCGAAAAGGCGGGCATTGATCCCGAGGACATCGTCATGGTCTCTATTATGCCTTGTACCGCCAAGAAGTTCGAGGCCAATCGCCCTGAGATGACCGATAGTGGCTTTGTCGATGTAGATGTCGTCTTGACTACCCGTGAATTGGGACGTATGCTACGGGAGGCAGGCATAGATTTCGCTGAACTACCCGAGGAAGAGTACGACGCACCTCTAGGTATTTCCACAGGTGCCGGAGCTATTTTTGGCGCGAGTGGCGGAGTGATGGAGGCAGCTTTGCGTACTGTCTATGAGTTGGTAACTGGCACTGAGTTAGAAAATTTGGATTTTGAGGATGTGCGCGGTTTGGAGGGAATCAAGTCCGCAGTTGTGAAGCTTCCCTTGAAAGAAGCCGCTGCTGCCCAGGAAGTTGCTGCTGACAATCCTCAGACTCTGGAAGTAAAGGTGGCTGTTGCTCATTCGCTCAAACATGCCAGGGTTCTGCTGGAGCAGATCAGGTCGGGGGAAGCCGATTTTCAGTTCCTGGAAGTAATGTGTTGCCCAGGGGGATGTATCGGCGGAGGCGGGCAGCCGATTCCTACCACCAACGGGGAGCGCATGGAACGAATTGTAGCGATATATGAAGAGGATAAGGGAATGCCTTTGCGCAAGTCCCACGACAATCCAGCTGTGCAGACTTTGTACGAGGAATTCCTAGGTAAGCCCCTGGGCGAAAAATCCCATAAGCTGTTGCATACGCATTACCAGGCTAGAGAGAAATTCTAATCTGGCCANAGCCTTATCCGACCCCTGCCCTTGGGCGGGGGTTTTTTTTGTTGCTCAGAGGAGTCCCCTTTGGTCGCCACGGCTTCTCCACCATAGATTACCAGATTGGCCTCTAACCAGCTCAAGTATAAAAATGGCCATCCTACTAGACAATACAGGTGAGCGAGGGTACTCGCGGGCAGAGTGTGGGATATCAGCAAAGACTAAGAGAAGGGTAGCAGGAGGTAAGAAAGGCATGAACCGCTTAGCCGTATCATTAATAGCAGTGATCTTGATCAGCGTTACGCTGAGTTTGGCGTGGTCTTCAAGTCCAAGTGAACTAGTGGCGGAAGCTCAAGGAAAGCCTACTCTATACTGGGGTAGTGGTGGGTATGACGTCCGGCTCATACAATGGAAACTACAAAGTTGGGGTTACTATCGAGGTTCCATTGACGGGGTGTTTGGGACGGAGACTTCTCGGGCCGTCCGCAACTTTCAAGCTCGTAATGGCTTGTCTGCTGACGGATTGGTGGGTCCTACAACTTGGGCAGCTTTGGGATTTGCAGGAGCTGCACCGACTCCGACTGCTGGTCGTACTGTAGCCTCCCGAGGGATTGCCCGAGTTGATAATGTCGATTTGTTGGCTCGGGTGATAGCTGGTGAAGCCGAAGGAGAACCCTATTCAGGGCAGGTAGCTGTAGGTTCGACCATCCTAAACAGGATCACAAGTCCTAGGTTTCCCAATACACTTAGCGGCGTTATTTTCCAGCCCAATGCCTTTGAATCTGTCAGCAACGGCCTTATCTGGCGGCGGACACCTAGTGCTACGGCTTATCGGGCAGCAAGGGATGCTATTAACGGGTGGGATCCCACTTATGGAGCCATATTCTTCTGGAATCCATCCAAACCGGTAAATCCATGGATATGGTCTAGAAGCATTATTGTGTGGATTGGTTCACACGTGTTTGCCAGATAATGAGCTACTAGATAGTGAGCTAGATAAAGGCAAAGGGGGATGTTGCGGTGGGTAGATGGACTGTTCCAGTTGTTGTTTTGCTCGTGCTCCTCGCGTTGGGGGTCGGATATTGGGGTTCGACTCATTACAGCGCCCGCAGAAATCTAGAGGTTACTATCGCTAATCGCTATCAGAGTTCATTTTACTCGTTAGTTGACAATGTAGAGAAGCTCGAGGTCGGCTTGGCCAAGACTCTGATTGCTAATGGGATGCCGGAAAACGTACGCCACCTGTCAACTATCTGGCAAGAGGCCATGACAGCACAGGCCAATTTGAGCCAATTACCTCTAGGTCAAGATACATTAATGACAACATCTAAGTTTCTAACCCAAGCAGGGGATTATGCGTATATGCTCATGCGCAACCATACGTTGGGTAAGCCCCTTACAGCTAAGGATCGGGACCAACTACGGAATCTAAGGCAGCAGGCAACTTTGCTTAGTCAGAACTTGCATGAAGTCCAAGCTGCAGCTGCCCAAGGTCGTCTTAGATGGGTGGAGATCGAACGGGAAGCTNAGAAGAAGCTACCTGAGGGCACGAAGTCCATAGCAAAGGANTCCTTCATCAAGATCAACGANGGAATCGAGAAATTNCCGACCCTTATCTACGATGGACCATTTTCCGACCATGTTGAGGACAAGCAGCCCAAGGGACTAACTGGGTCCAACTTGGATGAGGATAAAGCCAGAGACAGGGCATTGGCTTTTCTGCCAGGCCCCCTTAAGGAAGGAACTATGCTGCAAAAGCATAGTGACATCAAGGGCAAGATCCCTGGCTACACCTTTGTGGTCAGGCCTCAAGGCGCCAGGGGGATAGAAGCCACCATAGACGTTAGCCGGAAAGGTGGCCACATACTGTCCATGATTAACTACCGGGACATAAAAGAAGCTCGTCTAGAGCTGGAAGAAGCAGGAGCCAAAGCTACAGCTTTTCTTGCGAGTAAAGGCTTTAAGAACATGGTCCCAACCTATGCCACTCGTTCAGATAATATGGCTGTGATTCCCTTTGCTCCGGAAATCAATGATGTGATCATCTATCCGGATCTGATTAAGGTGAATGTGGCTTTAGATAACGGCGAAATCGTGGGCTATGAAGCTCTAGGCTATATCATGTCTCACCATACTCGTAAGATTGTCAAACCGAAAGTCAGCGAAGAGGAAGCTAGGGCTGCAGTAAGTCCAGAGCTGCATATTACCTCCACTCGGTTGGCCATTATCCCCCGGGAAAATACCCAAGAAGCGCTTTGTTACGAGTTCAAAGGGCTGGACAAGAGTGATGAACCTTATGTTGTGTATGTTGACGCTGCTACCGGCGAAGAGATCAATATCCTGAAGATTATTGTCAATGATGAGGGAACAACTACTATCTGAGTGATGGCTAACAGAAGTTCTAGCGTTCTGCCGAGACCGCCTGCAGAGGGCAGGGGTGGTCTCGGTTTGGTTAACAGCAGAGTAATCTGGGTGGCAGAGTGATCTGGAGGAATTCCCCGTGGCAAGAAATCCTTGATTTATCAGCGTGCTAGCTGTATTATGGAGCTAGTGGAACTCCTTTGCAGGGGGTCTACTGATGATTGACATGGGTAGCGTCGGTATGCTACAATGTAATTCGTAACAGTTGCAGTAGACAGCCGCGGAGGAGTACCCAAGTTGGCTGAAGGGGCGGGTTTGCTAAACCTGTAGTAGGGCGCGAGCTCTAGCGAGGGTTCGAATCCCTCCTCCTCCGCCAGTAGGCGCCCGTAGCTCAGCTGGATAGAGTGTCTGACTACGAATCAGAAGGCCACAGGTTCGAATCCTGTCGGGCGCGCCAACAAAACCCCCATCGCCACTAGGCGTTGGGGGTTTTAGCATAGTANTTAAATCCGCCTCGTATTACAGGGTGCTAAACCGGGGTAAGTGCCAAATACGGGCATCATATTCATCTATCGTGCGATCACTAGAGAATCTCCCGGCATGGGCTATGTTGATTATAGCCTTTGCCCACCATTTTTGGGGACGCTGGTAGGTTGCGTCCACTCGGCGCTGGGCATCACTATAGCTGGCAAAATCCTTGATCACAAAATAAGGATCGGCCATTCCGCCATTGCCGTACTTTAGCCCATCATAGATTTCTTGAAAGATGTCCGGATGCTCTACGGGCAAAAAGCCGTTGATAAGCTGCTCAAGTACTAAATTAAGTTCCTGGTTTTCAGCTAGAATATCCAAGGGTTGGTAACTGCCGGTTTGATAGTATCGGTTTACTAGTGCAGAAGTTAGGCCGAAGATAAAGATATTCTCAGGGCCGACCTCTTCGAAAATCTCTACATTGGCACCGTCTAGAGTCCCGACGGTGAGAGCACCGTTTACCATGAACTTCATATTGCCTGTCCCTGAAGCTTCTTTACCGGCGGTGGAAATTTGCTCACTTATATCGGCAGCTGGGATAATCAGTTCCGCCAAAGAGACGCGATAGTTTTCCAAAAAGACTACCTTCAGCCTATCGTGAATGCGGGGATCACTGTTGATTGCNTCACCGACGCTGTGAATAAGTTTGATTATCAGCTTAGCCATGCGGTATCCTGGCGCTGCTTTGGCCCCGAAGACAAAGGTGCGGGAGGGCACTTCCAGATCAGGATTTTCCAATAGGCGATTATACAAGGCCATAATATGGAGTACATTGAGGAGTTGTCTCTTGTATTCGTGGAGTCTTTTTATTTGTACATCGAAGATGGAGTTGGGATCTACTTTAATGCCGTTGTGTTTTTCGATATACGTTGCTAGCCTTAGCTTATTTCGGTAGCGAATNTCCCTTAGCTCAGCCTGGACTTCTTCATCCTGACTAAACTCAGCGAAGCCTTTCAGTTGCAGTGGATCTTGGAGCCATCCGCTTCCTATCTTGGCCGTGATTAGTTCCGTCAATCTCGGATTGGCCTGCAGAAGAAACCGACGGAAGGTAATACCATTAGTAATGCCGGTAAACTTCCCCGGGTAAAATTCATGGAAGTCCTTGAACACCAATTCCTTGAGGATATTGGCATGCAGTTGGGCAACACCATTGACGGAGAAAGAACCAACTATACAAAGATGGGCCATTTTCACTTGACCATCGGCGATTATGGCCATGGAAGCAATTCGATCCCAATCGCCAGGGTATTTCTCCCACAGTTCACGACAGAATCGCTCATTGATTTCATATACGATATCCCATAGCCTTGGCAAAAGATCACGGAACAGATCGACAGGCCATTTTTCTAAGGCCTCTTCCATGATAGTATGGTTTGTATAGGCGAAGGTGTGGGTGGTAATGTCCCAGGCCTCTTCCCAGCCTAGATGCTCTTCATCGATGAGGATACGCATTAGCTCAGGAATGGATAGAGCCGGGTGTGTATCATTGATCTGTATGACTATTTTCTTAGCTAGATCCCGGACGTCGTTGCCCTTGGCTTTGAAATTGCTTACTATGTGCTGCATGGTGGCGGAGACGAAAAAGTACTGCTGTTTCAATCGCAATGCCTTGCCTTCCAGATGATTGTCTTCAGGATAGAGCACCTTGGAGATGACCTCAGCTAGCTCCTTTTCCTCCATCGCGTTGATGTACTTACCTTGCCCGAATAGGTCCATATCCATGTGTTTTACCGACCGAGCGCCCCAAAGAACGAGTGTATTGGCGACAGAGGATCTGTAGCCTAATATCGGCATTTCATAAGGTATAGCCTTAACTTGCTGGTAGCCTTGGTGTTCAAAAACGAGTTTTCCGTCCCGCCATACTTGCTTGACATACCCGCCGAACCGCACAAATTGGGCTTCTTCTGGCAGGGCTATTTCCCAGACGTTACCGTCCTCTAGCCACGGATCCACCAACTCAATCTGGTAACCGTCGACGATCTTTTGCTTAAANAGCCCGTACTCATAGCGAATACCATATCCATGGGCTGGCATTCCTAGTGTTGCTAAAGAGTCCATGAAACAAGCAGCCAAACGGCCCAAACCCCCGTTACCTAATCCGGCGTCTGGCTCAAGTTCATAGAGTTCTTCCAGCGGTATACCGAAATCTTGGCATACTTCCTCCACTATGTCTTGGATTTCTAAGAGGTGTACATTGTTACCGAGGGCTTGTCCCATGAGAAATTCCATAGACAGATAGTACAGCTCTCTTTTTGGCTGTCTGTGCACGGTCTCTCGGGAATAGGCCCATCGCTCCATTATTAGGTCTCTTACCACCATGGATATTGCTTTAAACAGCTGGTTCTTAGATATTGTCTTGGAGGTCCGCCCGAACATCCATTGTGATTTTCTNTCTAGTGCCCTGAGAAACTCCTTTTTCGTTANACCATTCATCCATATCCCTCGCGTCTTTTTNTTAGGCTTCATTGTTCGTCTGAAGTCCCCGGGTATAAACGAAGATAGACTGCGGCAAGGGGTGGAAGCTTCAGTAACAGGCTATGGGGTTGGTTATGCCAGGGGATATCTTCTGAAAACAGCCTGGGACTATTCACTTGACCGGACCCGCCGTATTTCTCCTCATCACTATTCCATATTTCCCTATAGCTTCCTGCAAGGGGTACGCCTATTCGGTAATCGTAGCGAACTACTGGAGTGAAATTGCAGATTACGATGATAAAATCATCTTCATCCTTACCTCTTCGGATGAAAGAGACTACGCTCTGGCTAGAATCATGGGGATCGATCCACTCAAAGCCCTGCCAGTCGAAATCTTGTTGCCACAGGCATTTTTGGCCCAGGTAGAGATGGTTTAAGTCCTTGACATACTGATGCAATCTGGCGTGGAGAGGGTAATCAAGTAAATGCCAGTCTAGACTTTCTCTGTATTTCCATTCGATGAATTGACCAAATTCGCCTCCCATAAATAATAGCTTCTTGCCCGGGTGTCCCATCATGTATCCATATAAAGCCCGTAACCCGGCGAATTTCTGCCAATAGTCGCCGGGCATTTTGTTAAGCAATGATCGTTTTCCGTGGACAACTTCATCGTGGGANAGTGGTAGGATGAAGTTCTCTGAGAAGGCATACATAAAGGAAAAGGTCAAGAGGCTGTGGTGATATTGGCGGTNAATGGGATCTAGCTCCATATATTCGAGGATGTCATTCATCCAGCCCATGTTCCACTTATAGTTGAAACCGAGGCCGCCTACGTAAGCAGGCCGACTAACCAGGGGCCATGCCGTTGACTCTTCGGCCATCATCAGTGGATGGCGGAACTCTTTGAAGACTGCCGTATTTAGCTTTTTGATAAACTCAATCGCCTCTAGATTTTCCCGTCCGCCATATCGGTTAGGTCGCCAATCTCCGCGCTTCTTACCATAATCTAGGTAGAGCATATTGGCTACAGCATCTACCCGCAGTCCATCGATGTGGAACTCTCTGAACCAAAAAAAGGCATTGGAGATAAGAAAACTATGTACCTCCGGTTTACCTAGATCGAAGTTGGCGGTCCCCCATCCGCGGTTTTCAGCTTTCATGGGATCGGCATATTCAAAGGTAGGCGTTCCATCAAAGAAGCGCAGTCCGTGGTCATCCTTACAGAAGTGGCTTGGCACCCAATCCATGATCACTCCAATGCCATGTTGATGGGCACGGTCCACTAGATACATGAAGTCATGGGGGGTACCATATCGGCTTGTCACAGCGTAATACCCGGTAGCCTGGTATCCCCAGGAGCCATCAAAAGGGTGTTCAACTATGGGAAGTATTTCGATATGGGTGTAACCCATATCCACGACATAATCGACTAACTGATCGGCCAGTTCTCTGTAGGTTAGAAACTCCTCTAGAGCTCTCTGTCTCCACGAGCCTAGATGGACTTCATAGATGAGCATTGGCCGTTCATAGCTAGCAGTTTTCTCCCGCTGCCACTTTTGATCTTGCCACTTGTAGCCCTGGATCTGATAGACTATTGATGCTGTATGAGGCCTTAGTTCTGCATAGAACCCGTAGGGATCGCTTTTGTGCTTAACACCCTGGGCACTGTGGACTTCGTATTTGTAGATGGTACCTTCACCAAGCTCTGGAACAAACAATACCCAGATACCAGAATCGGCTATCTTGGCCATAGCATGATTGCTGCCGTCCCAGCGATTAAAATCACCCACTACCCGAACAGCTCTGGCGTTAGGTGCCCAGACAGCAAAGCGGACTCCGCTCACGCCCTCTTCACCGGTAGGGTGGGCACCCATCATCTGATAGCTATAATAGTGGCTACCCTCATGAAACAAGTAACGGTCGTATTCACTATATGGCGAAGATTTCCAGCTATCCACAGTATCTCTCCCCCATAGTTAATCATGCTCCATGATAACTCTCTGCATCTACCAACACCAAAGACGTCCGGGGTGGGACGATTACTCTTTGGCCCTCAATTTGATCGAGCATGATAATACCTGCCCGGTGTTTGTCGACCACAACGACCCAATCCTCTTCTGGTAGCTCCATCTCTTTAGATGTTGCCTTGGCGTTAAAGATGACCACNATGTTCTTCCAGCTATCATCATTGGCGTTTTCCCTTAGAATATAGGCTATCATGTGACTGTCGGGTACAGGCAGAAAACGTAGATGACGCTGGATCTGGGCAGCCGTCACCATGCGAAAGGCCGGGTGACACTTGCGCAGGGTAATCAATCCTTGGTAATAGTGAAATATGGGAAGATAGCGGTATTTTCGCTCCCAATCAATCTGATTAATGCTATCCGGTGAACGATAGGAATTATAATCCCCATACTTGGTCCGCAAAAACTCCATACCTGCATGAAGTAGAGGAATACCTTGGGACGTGAGTATGAGAGCTCCGCACATTTTGTGCATGTCCATCAGTACTGATTCGCTTTGATCTGGGTCTACTGCCTGTAGCTTATCCCACAGGGTCAAGTTATCATGGACTTCGACATAGTTAATACTTTGGGCTGGTTCACCGGCCCATGGCCACCGGGAGTAAACAACCTGGTTATAGTCGATCTGATCGTGTTCACAGGACCCTACGATCCCGAATTCTACGGTTTCTTCCAGGCCAACGCCCCCGTTGACAAAGCCGGGTTGATCAGCGTGGAAAACATGGCCCCTTATGCCGTCTCGCAAGTCATCGTTGAAGGCTCCTGTGCCGGGCAATTGCCGGACATTTGTCTTCAGGGCTTTCAGCTCATCGGGCAGCGGTGAATGGCCACCGGTCCACCCTTCACCATACATCATAATACTGCGATCAACAGCATTTAGGGTAGATCGGATCTCGTTGATGGTAGGGATGTCCAATAGTCCCATTAGGTCAAAGCGAAAACCGTCTATCTTATACTCCTCGGCCCAATATCGAACCGAATCGACGATCATCTTCCGCACCATAGAACGTTCCGAAGCTAGTTCATTGCCGCATCCAGAGCCATTGGAAAAGCGTCCCTGACGATCTTGGCGATAGTAATAACTAGGTACGATTTTGTTTAGATGGGAAGCATGACTGTAAAAAGTATGGTTGTAGACCACATCCATATTTACCCTGATACTGGCCTCTTTTAAGGTTTTGATCATTTCCTTGTACTCCACTATGCGACGGGTGCCATCGAAGGCATCAGTAGAATAGGATCCTTCGGGGATGCTATAGTTTAGGGGATCATACCCCCAATTGTACTCTAAAGGCTCCTTGTTAGATTCATCTATTGTGGCAAAGTCAGAGCAGGGCATTAGCTGGACGTGGGTGATGCCGAGCTCTACGAGATGGCTGAGCCCAGTTTTTACATTATGGGGTCCTCTCGTATTCTGTTCTGTTAGCCCCAGGTATTTGCCTCGTAGAGCGATCCCAGATAGGGGATGTATCGATATATCCCGNACATGGAGTTCGTAGATGATTGCGTCGACAAATCGNGTAAGTGGGGGTCTTGCCAGCTTGTCCCATCCAGGCGGATTGGTCCTCTCCAAGTCCACAACCATTCCTCTGTAGCCATTGACGCCACAGGCTTTAGCATATGGATCAACTGCTTCATTGATATCGCCATTCACCAAGACTTTATAGGTGTAGTATAGGCCGTGATGATCCCCGGGTAATTCCGTAATCCACGTGCCATTGATATCAGGCTCCATGGCCAATTCAACGCCGGACCCGGTAAGACCATCACTATAAGTTACCAACCATACTTGACGGGCTGTTGGTGCCCATAGTCTAAACAGCGTATGATCTCGATGGTAAATGGCCCCCAATTCTCCATGGTAGTGATATCTTTGGTAGAATTCGAGGCTATCAAAATGTGGATGAGACATAGATACACCTTTTCTAATCAAGCATCTAGTAGTCCTGCGTAAAGCTTAATATATTCTTGGGCAGAATTCTTCCAGGAGAAGTCCATCAGCATGGCCTTCTTGCAGATCCCGGTCCAGATACGTTGATCGCTGCGAAAGAGCTCTAGGGCTCGGTTAATAGTATACAACATGTCGTGGGCGTTGTAATTGGTAAAACTAAAGCCATGGCCTTCACCGGTCTCACTATTGTACGATCTGACGGTATCATTCAAACCGCCGGTTTCCCGGACAATGGGCAGGCAACCATAACGCATGGCGATTAGCTGACTTAGCCCACACGGTTCGAATAGCGATGGCATCAAAAAGAGGTCTGCCCCGGCATAGATGCGATGGGCCAGTGTATTGTCGAAGCGGATGTTGGCTGATAGTTTGGTGGGATATTGAGAAGCTTTGATGCGAAACATATCTTCATAGTACCCGTCACCTGTGCCCAAAACCACCATCTGAACATCCTGGGACAAGATGTCGTCGAGTATATGGGCGACTAGATCTAGCCCCTTTTGGCTTACTAGGCGGGAGATGATCCCTATCATTGGAACTCGACCCTCTACAGGAAGGCCCAATTCATCCTGTAATCTAAGCTTATTGTCGACTTTATTTTGCAGTGAGTCAACGCCGAAACTCTGGAAAATGTGTGGATCGTTGCGGGGGTTGTATTTTTCATAATCAATCCCATTAACAATGCCTACTAGATCATTCTTGCGTTTTCGCAAGAACCCGTCGAGACCCTCGCCAAAGAATGGATATTGAATCTCTTGGGCGTAGGTGGGACTCACAGTTGTGAGTTTATGTGAATAGGCGAGTCCCGCTTTCATGAAGTTGACATTGTCATAGAACTCCAGGCCATCTGCAGTGAAAAAATCCCAGCTCAAATTTAGCATGTCAGTGAGAATAGTCTTTGGGAAAATTCCTTGGTACTTGAGATTATGGACTGTAAATACCGTCTTGGTGTTCCGGTAGAATGGGTTTCCGGTGTGGCTAGCTTTGAGCAGGGCGCTAACTATGCCTGTCTGCCAATCGTGAAGATGAATGATATCTGGCTGCAGGCCGATGAGGGGAAGGGCATCCAAAACTGCTTTACTGAAGAAAGCATATCGTTCCGCATCATCGTCATAGCCATAGAGCCCCTCCCGCCCGAAATAATACTCATTGTCTATCAGGCAGAAGTCGATCCCTTGGTAGTTTGTTGTCTCTATCCCACAATATTGTTGTCGCCATCCCAAATGTACGGAAAAAGATTGTCTTAGCTGAAGGCTTTGCTCCAGGTCCTGGGGCATACCGCGGTGTTTCGGCAATACAACTGAGATATCGATACCCTGTCGCTTCAGTTCTTTAGGCAGTGCCCCAACCACATCGGCTAGTCCGCCACTTTTGGAAAAAGGTACACCTTCTGAAGCGATGAAGACAACCCTCACTGGATATGCCCCTCTCTGTATCTAGAGTATGGTTCCTTTACGGATGACTAAGGGGTAATCGGGATCGCCGATTAAGTGCTTTCCGGTGCTTACCACTACGTCTTTGTCCAAAATCACGTGTTCGAAGTGACAGTTTGAGCCGATTATGCTTTTTTGCATCAAAACGCTATTCTTGATGACTGCCCCCTTATTAACCTTGACACCCCTGAAGAGCACACTGTTTTCTACCGTTCCCTCAATAACACAGCCATTAGCAATAAGGGAGTTCCTGACATCGGCACCATCCACATATTTTGTGGGCGCCTCGTTTTTCACTTTGGTATAGACGAGCCCGGCGCTAAAGAACAACTCCCGACTGATTTCCGGCTGCAGGAGCTCCATAGTAGTGCGGTAATAGCTCTTGAGTGAGGTGATACTACCTAAGTATCCTGTAAAGGGATAGCCATAGATTTTAAGACGGCTGAGATTCCTAATGAGGCAGTCTTTTACCCAGTCGGATTCGCCCCGGGACACCGACTGATCGAGCATCTCCATTAGCAATCGCTTGTCCATAATATACATGTTCATGGACATGTTACGACTGCGGGGCAGTGCAGGGTTTACTTCGATTCCGGTTATTCTCTGATCATCAGCGACATCCAGCAGGGTACAGCGGGCTTCGTAGTCTGCTAATCTACCAGGTTTGTAGATGATGGTCATATCCGCCTGTTTCTCCCGATGATATGCCAATGCCTGGTATAGATCAATGTTGCAGATCATGGAGGTACCAGACATAATCACCGTGTCTTGACGGCTTCTTTCTAGGTAATCCAAGTGGCGATGCATGAGTTCTATATCTCCCCGGGGTTGGCTGCGACTATACCCATCAGGGGGCAAGATAAACAGGCCGTCACGGAGGCGATCTAGGTCCCATTCCTTTCCTGTGCCGAGGTGATCCATCAATGCTCGGAAATGATCTTGCATGAAGATGCCAACATTTACGATCCCGGCATTTACCATGCTCGATAAGGTGAAATCAATAATCCGGTATCGCCCTCCAAAGGGAACAGCCCCTAAGGAGCGGTGTTCAGTAAGATACTGCATGTTATCCACTGGCTCCACAAGGTTAATGATTCCCATCACCTGGTGCATTATGACACCTCCCCATCATATATGCCCCGAATACGGCGATAAGGTGCAATCTCGACCTTTTCGCCGATGACGGTCAATCCCGTGCTGGGTGGTTCCTCGCCGATTACGGCATGGTCGGCGATGACTGTTTCGTTGCCAACGATAGCTTTGCGGATAATTACATTTTCGCCAACCTCCACATTGGGCATCAAAACAGAGTCAAATATCTGGGAATTGGTGCCAATGCGCACCCCGGGGAATAGTACGGAGTTGTCTACCTTGCCATAGACTACACAGCCTTCGTTTACTAAAGAGTTCTGTATTCGCGCCGAATGGCCCAGAAACTGGGGTGGTTGGGTAGGGTTAACAGAATAAACGCGCCAGCTTCGGTCGCTTAGGTCCAATCCCGGCTTATCTCCCAGCAAATCCATGTTGGCCTCCCAAAGACTCTCTAGCGTCCCCACATCCTTCCAGTAACCTTGAAATGGATACGCAAACATCCTCTCTTTTTTGCCTAGCATCCGGGGAATGACGTTCTTGCCGAAGTCGTTGGCCGAGTGCCTATCCGCTTCATCTTCTATTAGATACTCTTTGAGCAGTGGCCAATTGAATATGTATATCCCCATGGAGGCCATATTGCTTTTGGGTTGGGGGGGCTTTTCTTCGAATTCGATGATCCCATAATCATCGTTGATATTCATGATCCCAAAGCGGCTAGCTTCTTCCCAGGGTACTTCAATTACTCCGATGGTAACGGCTGCTTGTTGCTTCTTGTGGTAGTCAAGCATTTGAGAGTAATCCATCTTATAAATGTGATCTCCGGAAAGTACTAGGACGTACTGGGGGCTGTGAGCTTCAATGAAATCGATATTCTGATAGACAGCATTGGCTGTTCCTTTGTACCATTCGCCACCATTAGCCCGCACGAAAGGCGGCAAAATGGACACTCCTCCGCTTTTACGGTCGAGATCCCATGGGCTGCCAATACCGATATAGGCGTTGAGAGCTAATGGTTGATATTGGGTGAGGACACCAACTGTATCTATGCCAGAATTGGTGCAGTTGCTCAAGGTAAAATCGATGATCCGATACTTCCCGCCAAAGGGAACCGCCGGTTTCGCTACACGCTTGGTGAGTACACCTAGCCGACTGCCTTGCCCGCCTGCCAGAATCATGGCTACACACTCTTTCCTTTGCACAGTCATCCTCCCCTCTCTGCTTTGACAACTTCTAATTAATTGATTCCAGGAGCAAGGTCTCTTTACCTGCATAGCTTGCAGAAGACTAACTACTTCTGTGAAAAATGCAAAATAGGAAAGGGCCAGCANATCGCTGGCCCTCTACCTACGTGCTCATCTAGNGTACTTTNTCAACGTCCTCTATTTCACTGGGTCAATCAAGCCTTGTAGCAGGAAGATGGCAACAGTATTGTCAGAGTACGGGCTGTTACCCCAGGCCACATGATCGTCGCCAGGGAAGTTGGTGGCTCGTACACCGTCAACAACTGGGTTGTTGCCATAGCGCTCCCAGAGGGGAATGATGGGTAGCAAGTCATTGAAGACCGTTGCTAGTTTGGTCACATCGGCTTTTTGGGCCTCGCCATCGAAACCATCTGCAGTAGCAATGACCAGATCCTGCAGATCGATTTCCCCGAATTGCTCCGTCTGTTGGACCAGTGGGAAGTTCATACCAGGGCCCTGACCACTAGGATAGTTCATAGCAATCAGATCCTGATAATATGAGAAGTGTGGATGGGGGTTACCAGCGCCCCAGCCCTGGATTACCATCTCAAAACGGGAATTCCACACTTCTTGTGGCACCTGAGTATGTGTGACACCACGGACAATGGTTTTAATACCGAAGTTCGTCATCTGGCTAGCAGCGTTCTGAGCTGCAGCAGACCAGTCGGCAAACTCCTGGGGAACCATGAGGTCATACTCCATACGCTTACCTTTATCGTCGACCCAGACTCCATCAGCGCCCTTCTTGAAGCCGATGCTTGTCAGAATCTCCGCGGCCTTAGTGGGGTTATAGCGATAGTCGTTGAGTTTAGCTATATCCTCTTCGGCCACCCAGATAGGTAGGATATTGTCACTTAGGCCAGACATATAGTTCTGGCGTAGTGCAGATTCTCCTAGAGATACAGTTGCGTTTTCATCTTTGTTAATCGCATAGGCAATGGCTTGTCGTACTTCCTTGCGGTTCAAGGGATAGATGTTGTGATTGACGAATAGAGCCGGTCCTGAGTAAATCGGTGGGCGGGCAATTCGTATACCCATCTCCATGAACTGCTTCTCCGTTGCCGGTGGGAAACCATGAGTTGCAAAATCGGCTTCTTTGGCCATAATTAGCGGAGTGACAGTGGGTGTCTCGCCATTATAGACCTTGATTACATCGAACTTAATCTTGTCGGCATCCCAGTATCCGGGGAATCGCTTGATCTCCGCAGCAGCCTCTGTCAAATCATTGGGATTTAGTGTGTAAGGTCCGGTCCCGATGATGGTTTTCGGCTGATACTGGCTAAATGCGACTTTCAACTGTTTTATCTCCGCAGACTCGGTATCTTTGCCGGCAGCAAGTAGATCTGTCAGTTCCTCGTAGTATTTCCCATATACGGAGTAGGCTCTGATGCGTTCACGCAAGATATACCTGGGCACTACCGAAGACGGACGGTCCATGTGGAAGTCCACGGTGAAATCGTCCACCGCTTCGACCTTATCCACATAATTCCACACNGCCCAGTTGAAGAGATAGCCCAAGTAGAAGGTGGAGAGCACGTCCTTGGCTGTAAAATCGGAACCGTCGTGCCACTTTACGCCTTGGCGGAGGTAGACACGGAAGGTGTCGGGATTATCCTCTGGCAATAGATCCCAGTCAACTGCCAAGAGCTTCATCCAGTCATCGGTTTTCCAGTAGTAGATTCCCATGGGTTGTTCCATGAGATCCCAATACATGCCCAGGTTAATATTATTCGTGGCGAAAGTGTTAAAGTGGCCCTGCGGGGGGACCAAATACGGCCAGCAACCATGAAAAGCCGTTGCAGCAGACGCCGTAAAGGAGAAGAGGATCATTAGGCTGAGTGCCAACAACCCGATCGACAATCTCTTACCTCGCAACATTGATGAATTCTTCCTTAGTCTCTCAGAGTCAATTCATTCAATTGAATACGCTATTACGTATAGGCCACGTCCACTTGTATCGCAACACAGACCCAATCAATCTTCCTTTGTACCCGATATGCGTAGGAAAAGTACTATCACCCCCATCAATGTGATGCCAACTACTAAGGACGCAACGTTGATAACGTAAGATGGCGTCCCCGGCTCCAAGTGGAACATCAGAAAACCGGATATTACGCTAATCCAGAAGGCTACCTTGAAAAACGCCTTATTGACATCGGGATTCATGATACAGTCCTCTCTGCCAAAGGAGTTTCGCCCTCTTGGTATAGATAACATGCTACGCGTCTTCCATCAGGTTGCTCTACAAGCCTGGGGGTTACAGAGGCACACTTACCACCCAAATACGCAGGGCAACGGGGGTGGAAGGTACATCCCGGTGGTAATTCAGATAGGTCCGGGATATCAAGACTCCGCAAGCGAACGGGCTCCTTGGCTCTAGTCAACTGAGGGTCCGGCTCAGGGATTGCCTTGAGCAACGCTTGGGTATAGGGGTGCATTGGCTCGTCTATTACCAAGGTGGCTGGGCCCATTTCGACAATTTCCCCGAGATACATCACTGCAATATTGCCGCCTGCACCAAAGTACTTGGCCATGGCGAGATCGTGGGTGATAAACAAAAAGGCTACCTGCATCTCTTTCTGCAATCGCCGTAACAACGCAATAACAGATAGGCGGATGGAAACATCTAGCATGGAGACAGGTTCATCGGCTACAATGAGTCGGGGCTCCAAGATCAAAGAGCGAGCGATTACTACCCGCTGACGTTGGCCACCGCTTAGCTGATGAGGGTATTTCTCGATGAAGTCCTCAATGGGGGTTAGGTCAACGGTCTCCATCAACTCTGCGACACGGTTGACGGCTTCTCTTTTGTTTCTAACTAGCCTATGCCGGAACATTGGTGCACTTAAGGTTGAGTAGATGGTATGGGTCGGGTTCAGAGCGGCATAGGGGTCCTGGTGGATTAGCTGGACTGATCTACGGTATTTGGCAAATTCTGTGTCGCCTAGTTGATATAGATCCTGACCATTGTACAGAACTTGGCCAAGGTTGGGAGGCAGTAGTCCAGCGATAATCTTACCGGTAGTGGTTTTTCCGCAACCGCTTTCTCCCACCAAACACAGCACTTCGCCGGGAGAGATGGATAGATTGATGTTGCGCAGAACGTCGATCTGTTGTCGACTTCCGCCTAGGATCCCTCCCCCTTTGGTAAATGACTTAGTTATATCTTTAAGCTCAATGATGGGCTGCCGCATCGTTTATCTCCCTCCACCGTAGACAGGATAAGATATGTTCTGAACCGTTCTTACCGATAAGCTCTTCCGTGGGCTCCTTTTGCGAACAGATAGCAGTAGCGTACTGGCAACGCTCGTGGAACTTGCATCCCGGCGGTAGATCGATCAGGTCCGGGGGAGATCCTGGAATAGAAGATAACCCTTCCATATNGCCTTGTACCTTTGGTACGCCTGAGATCAATCCTTGGGTATAGGGATGCCGTGGTTCGTAGAAGATCTCATTTACAGAACCGAACTCCACAAACTGACCTGCATACATGGTAGCTACTCTGTCCGCAAGTTCGGCTGCCAAAGAAAGGTCATGGGAGATAATGATCATGGAAAGATCCAGCTCTTCCTTCAACTTCCGTAAGAGATCGATGACAATGCGTTGAGTCAGGATATCTAGAGCGGTGGTCGGCTCATCGAGGATGAGGACTTTTGGCTCTAGCAACAGGGCTAGTGCAATTAGGACCCGCTGGCGCATTCCGCCGCTTAGTTCATGGGGGTAAGCATTCAATACCCGCTTAGGATCGAGCTGAACTAACTCCAAGAGCTCCAAGGCCCTTGACTCGATGACCGCCTTGTCCCTAATACCATGGGCTCTGGCGGTATCAGAAAACTGATCTGCTATGCGCAGCACTGGGTTGAAAGCGGATAAAGCTGCCTGAAAGACAATAGCCACTTCTTTCCAGCGCCACTGTCTGATGGTTTCTTCCGAACAAGACGTTATATCTAAAGGTTGTTCGTTGCCGGTATATTCGAGACGATTAGCGGTGAACTCAGCGGAACGGGGCAGTAACCGGACCAAAGAAAGGCCTAGTGTGGTCTTTCCAGACCCACTTTCCCCGATGACAGCCAGGTTCTCACGTCGTCTTAGCTCGAAGTTCACATTCCGCACCGACTTAACCAAGCCTCGTCTAGTGCGATAGTGGACATTGAGATTCTCAACCCGTAGAAGAGTCTCAGCTCGACTCTTGCGCTTGTCTAATGCTTTCGCTGATTGCATCTTACTCACCACTCCCTAGGCTTGGATTAAAGATCTCCTCTAGTGAACGGGTAAATGTGACCATCGACCACTGGAACAGCACGATTGCTGTAACTGGCGCTAGGATGTACCAGATGCTATCCTTGAAGAAGATAGCGCCTCTTACCCAGGCTAAGTTGATCATCACACCCCAGTTGTGACCAGAGAGTGGCACGAGACCAAACAGGATTAGACCAACCTGCGCGTAAACAGCCGCAGTTGTGGCCAAAATGAAGTTGATTACTACATAACCCATCATGTTGGGGATAATCTCTTTCATTATGATGTGGCGGGTCCCCATATCGAGGCATCTGGCCGCCTCAATGTAATCCTTCTCTTTGATGGATAACACTTGAGAACGGATTGCCCTGAGTAGACCCGGCCAGGAAGTCATCCCAATAAGTAAGGCTAGCATATAGACATTATTGAACCGCACCACGGCTGCAATGACCAGAAGTAAAGGAATCTGCGGGATGGTCATTACGACGTCGGTTATGGTAGTAANGACATTGTCTANCCGACCGCCGAGGAATGCACTGATGGAACCTAGCGGTGCAGCGATCAAGACGGTGATCAAACCTGACAGGAAGGCGACAATCATGACATCCCTACCTCCGTTAACTATCTGTGACAGGACGTCTTTACCTTCACTATCGGTTCCTAGAGGGTGCTCGCGAGACGGGGGGCTGTAAATCTTATCAATCCTTGCTTGAGTATCTAGAGGGACAAAATACGGTCCCACGAAGGATACCAGCAGGATAAGCACAAGGACGCAAAATCCAATGAACCCACTGCGATTGCGAGAGATATAGCGAATGGGATTGACAATGGTATTCATGAAAAATAGCTGCAGAGTCTCTAGTATACTGCGGCGTTCTAGCTCAATAGCCATTATGCATCACTCCCTGGTACTCTGATCCGAGGATCGAGCCTGGAATATAGTATCTCAGCTAGCAAGTTGCAGAAGACTACGGAGACGGTGATGCATAAGAAAACCCCTTGCATAACCGGGTAGTCTCGTTGATTAATGCTAGATAGCAGTATCCAGCCGATACCTTTATAGACGAAGATGCCTTCAATTAGTGCCGCACCACCGATGATGAATCCAATGGATATGGCTAAATTGGTGACCAATGGGAGAATGGCATTACGCCCTACATATGAGACGGTGATCGTGCGATTCTTAAGACCCCGGGCTTTNGCTACGGTTACATAGTCTTCGCCGAGGGTGTTAAGGGTGCTATTTTTCATCATGAGCATCCACCGGCCCACCGTAGTGATGACATAAGTTAGAATCGGCATGAAGGCGTGGTAGAAAGCATCTTTGAAGAATTCCCATGTAAAACCAGGAACAACTCCCGGTGACAATGCTCCTCGCATGGCGGTTATAGGAACGATTTTCCATCGCACTCCTAAGAAAATCAGGATCAGAATGGCCACCAGGTAGTTCGGTATGGAGCTCATGATCGAAGCTAACGTTGTCAATACGTGATCCAGTATTGAACCGCGCCTATAGGCGATTATCATTCCTAAGAGGACCCCTAGTACGTAGCTAATAAGCAGTGATGTACCCACACTAAAGAGGGTCCAGGGCAGGAATTCCCCGATCATGGATACTACCGGCGTGCCGTGACTGATCAGTGAATTGCCGAGTTGTCCCCGGGCCAGATTACCCAGATAGTCAAAGTACTGCAGAATCAATGGCCGATCCAGGTCAATGCTGAACAGGGATGACGCCATGTTTGACGCTTCTTGATAGCTCAACCCGAAAGTCGAAATCAGCTGCGTAATGTAGATCTGAATTGGGTTCGACGGCATGAGCCTGATCAAGAAGAACGACAGGGTTGTTGCAATAAAGATGGTTAGCAAAGCTCTAGCTAAACGTTTCACCAGCAGATTCTTTCGCCAACGGGAAAACCTGCCGGCGAAGGTAGTGACATCGGCCGAGTTGCTTTGCCTAGGTGTGACCGCTTGTGCCACAGTAAGTACCCTCCTCCATATTCCTTAGACTGACTGGACATTAAATGGGAGCGCTCCCCTTCAGACCCAGGATCCGGCCAGTACCTTTAATGATTCTTGGCGCAGNCTCAATTTCCTGCTGGTTTATCGAAAAATAGCCCCTTNACGCGGTATTCGTTCAACGTTCACGGTGANGTTACACTGGCGGGTAAAGAACTGTGGAAGAAATGCGAATTTCGGCTCGGAGTTTTCCCATTGCCGGATGAATCACAGAGCAGGTTCTTAGAAAGCATCTAAGGCGTGATGCTAGCAGGCTAGCTATTGCCACCAAAATTCGGCTGGCTCAAATCAATTGTACCCAGAGTACCAAAACTATTGAAACCCACCGGGAATAGGAGTGAATGCCTTCTCTTGCAAGGCTAAAGGGGTTTTCTGAAGATCAAGAGAAATTCATGGATCCTATTGATCCTGAAGACAGTTGGATATCCCAGGGTGCGCAAGTTATTATACTCTTGGCGCCTATCCCAAATGATCATGTCATCAAAAATAAAGCCTAGCTCCTGCATCCTCGTTGCCAAATCACTATGGAGTGGAAAGTATTTATCCTTCTTGCGAAGATCCATGACGTTGATAACGCAGTACTTGCCTGGGCGAAGCACTAGCAAGACTCCTGCGAATATCTGTGCCAAGGCATCCAGGAACTGGTTGTAATCACTTATGCGGCCAAGATCTCCTTCTTCATCCCCGTAGTTGCGTATTTCTTTATAATCAGCTGTTCTTTTGCGCAAGAGGATGTCCCAGTAGGGCGGTGATGTCATACATAAGTCAATGGAATTGTGTTTGATTAGGTTAGGGATTTCACTGGCATTGGTGTTATATATTTCAAAGCTCTGCTCGCTAAAGAGGCTTGCCTGTGCCAAGCGTTCTTTCGCCAGCTTCACATATTCAGGGTTTAGCTCAAAACCGATGCCATGGCGACCTAAGTTGCGGGCAGCCAGCAAGGTTGTGCCGCTGCCCATAAAAGGGTCGAGGATACTGGGGTCCTCGCTAGTGGTAAAGCAGTTAATGATTCGCCTCACTAGCATCTCCGGAAACATAGCAGGGTGTTTCAGTTTCCGTTCTTCTGCGGTCTTAGTTATGTCATTCCACACGCTGATAGAGTATCTTGCCCATTCCTTGCCACCTAGGTCATTGGCACGCTTCTTACTCATCTTAATCCTCCTGTTGGTTCTGATCCATCTCNATCTTCTCGAAGCATGCTGGTTTTTCCTTGCCAAATGGGATGGAAGCCTTCTTAATAAGCATTATGCTCTTTTTATGGGAAATGCCATACGAATCCTCGCAGTGGGAACAATGGAGATGGGGCAGAGCGGAGTCTCTACAGAAACCATTGACCAAAGCGCACAAAAGATATACAATACCCCTGTAGGGTATACTAAGCATGGAGGTGACCACAGTGGATCGCCAGGTTGGTACAAAAGTTGGGACTAAATCAGTAGGACGCAATGGGGAGCTTACGGGGGCCACTCTCAAGATCGGNGGCATGAGCTGTGCCGCTTGTGCAAGCCGTGTNGAGAAACAGCTTTGCGAGTTACCCGGTGTGCATGGGGCCGTTGTTAATCTAGCGACAGAGAAAGCCGTCATCGAATATGATAGCTCCACTANTGGAGTTCTGGACCTCAAACGGGCAGTGGAGGAGATCGGCTACAGAGTCCATGATATGGCGAGTGAAGTTGAAGTGGATAGTGAGAAAGCGGAAAGGCAAAGGGAGATCCGCAGGCAAAAGACAGTATTCACCTTCTCAGCAGTTTTCTCCATACCCTTACTTTTGACGATGCTGGTGCATTTGGGAATAACTCAAAAACTACCTGCAATTCTCCTTGATCCGAGATTTCAAATGATCTTAGCGACCCCAGTACAGTTTGTTGCTGGTTGGCAATTCTACCGAGATTCGTATTACACGCTAAGGGCAGGTAGTGCCAATATGTCGGTTCTGGTTGCCTTAGGAACCAGTGCCGCCTATTTTTACAGTGTGGCTGTCGTCTTTTGGGGGTCTAAGCTCGGGCAACACCAGGTATATTTTGAGAGCTCCGCAGTGATCATCACATTGATTCTTTTAGGCAAATTGCTGGAAGCCATGGCTAAGGGCAGAACATCGGATGCTATTAGGAAACTAATGGGATTGCAGGTGAAGACTGCTCGAGTAATCCGTGATGGTCAAGAGATGGATATACCCATTGAAGACGTTGTTGTTGGCGATCTGTTGGTAGTACGTCCTGGGGAGAAAATTCCTGTGGATGGAATCATCCAACAGGGGTACTCAGCTATAGATGAGTCGATGCTGACCGGCGAAAGCGTTCCCGTCGACAAGAAGGTAGGTGACGAAGTCATCGGCTCCACCATAAACAAGCATGGCACCTTTAGGTTTACTGCAACCAAGGTAGGGCGGGATACAGCTCTTGCCCAGATCATACGTATTGTTGAGGATGCCCAAGGCTCTAGGGCGCCTATCCAAAGACTCGCGGATGTCATATCAGGAAGATTTGTGCCAGCAGTAGTGCTCATAGCCATCTTGACTTTCCTAGCTTGGTACTTTATCGGAGATCCCGGTAATTTCACCCGTGCCTTGGTTAATCTTACAGCGGTGCTGGTAATTGCCTGCCCTTGTGCTTTGGGATTGGCTACACCTACGTCTATTATGGTGGGTACGGGCAAAGGAGCAGAAAACGGAATTCTGATCAAGGGCGGGGAGCACCTGGAGAACGCCCATAAGCTCCAGGCCATAGTCTTGGATAAAACCGGCACCATTACGAAAGGGGAGCCGGAGCTCACCGATGTGGTGGCATCGAATGGCTTCACTACAGATGAACTATTACGTCTTACTGCCAGTGCTGAACGGGGTTCGGAGCATCCGCTAGGCCAGGCCATTATTCACGGCGCTAGGAATCGGGGCCTGTTATTGGGTGAACCGTCGGCATTTGAGGCCATACCCGGTCGTGGCATTGTAGCGGAGGTCGATGGCCGTCATCTGTTAGTGGGCAATAATCGACTCATAGAGGAAAATGGTATTGATATCGAAGGCATGGAAGATGCCCTTAAAGAGATGGAAATGAAAGGCCAAACGGCCATGCTGGTGGCCGTCGATCGCAGCTTAGCTGGGATTATCGGGGTGTCGGATACTGTGAAACCTGGCTCGGCCGATGCCATTTTGGCCATGCGGCAGATGGGATTGGAAGTATATATGATCACTGGTGATAATCGGCACACTGCCACCGCCATCGCTAGCCAAGTGGGCATAGATACCGACCATGTGCTTGCCGAAGTATTGCCAGAAGATAAGGCAAAGAAGATTCAGGAGCTAAAAGACCTTGGGTTGGTAGTTGGGATGGTGGGCGATGGCATCAACGATGCGCCAGCCTTGGTGACCGCGGATGTAGGCTTTGCCATCGGTACCGGTACTGATGTAGCTATGGAGTCAGCTGACATTACTTTGATCAGAGGCGATCTCAAGGGAGTAGTGGCCGCCATACAGCTAAGTCGCAGCACCATGCGGAATGTCAAAGAGAACCTCTTCTGGGCCTTAATCTATAACACGATAGGCATTCCCGTGGCTGCCTTTGGGCTCTTGTCGCCGGTGGTGGCCGGTGGTGCCATGGCTTTCAGCTCCGTATCGGTGGTTACTAATGCTTTGCGGTTAAAGAGGTGGAAATACAAAGAAGTGGTATGAGATTGATGTGCAGCCTTTTAGTACGGTATCGTCAGTCAGTAGAAATCAAGCACAGGCGGGTTCTCTTAGAATNCCCGCCTGTGGGTGGAGGTTCTAGCTAGTGCGTACAGTTGGTCGGGCCATGTCGAGAAGCCCAAGCGCCAGATGGGCGAGGCCAAAACCCATTACCCCAGATGATATCTTGCGACTTCTGGGGCGTAGGGCCCAACCTAAAGCTGTAACAACGGCACCAAGGCCGGTTACCGCCCAACTGGTAGTTCGGGGGTGCTTGTCCCGAGCCACATGAATACACCTCCGAGGCTATTATCTCCCGAGGNAGAAGAGAGTAATCCTGAAGCTAGAGGGTGAGGCAGCAGTTTCGGACTATGCAGATAGCGAACTGAGGCGATGCAGCACTGCTTGCCATACGTGCTGAATCGCATGTCCCGCACCAGCTAGCTGTGGAGCTCCAGCAATCTCATAATCCACGGCTGGTAGCCCTTTTGCAAGGGCAGAGACCACGCCCCTATCAAAGGGAATACGCCCAGCTAGTTCTATTTTATGGTGGCGACAGTAGGTTTCGATTTCCTCGGCATACTCCTTATCTAGATCCCACTTGTTAATGCAAACCATGGCTGGTACGGCGAAATGGTCTATAAGACGATGGACCCGCTTTAGATCATGAAGCCCGGCTACGGTCGGCTCCGTCACAATGAGGGCCAGGTCAACACCGGAGCTACTGGAAATAACGGGGCAGCCGGTCCCAGGAGGGCCGTCGATAATAATGTAATCGCTATCTTGGGTCTCGGCAATCAGTCGAGCGTTTTCTCTGACCTTGGCAACTAGCTTGCCGGAGTTCTCCTCAGCGATACCTAACCGAGCATGGACTAAAGGGCCGTAGCGAGTATCTGATAAGAACAAATGCCCTGACATGTGGTCTTCTAGTGTGACAGCCCCCTCTGGACAGACCAGCCGACACACTCCACATCCTTCACATGCCATAGCAATGACAACACTATGGGCGTTAAGGATTTTGATGGCGTCAAATCGGCAGTGCTCTTCACAGGTGCGGCAATTGGTGCATTTGTGAGGATCAATTTCCGCCTTCTGGGAGCCTATAAATCCCTCTGTATGGTAGGTTACGGGTCTTAACAGCATATGGAGATTGGCCGCATCGACATCACAATCGGCTATTACGATATTGCGGGCTAAGGCAGCAAAACCTGCGGTGATCGAGGTCTTGCCGGTACCTCCCTTGCCGCTAATGATGAGCAGCTCTTGCATTCTTATCTACCCCCAGGCATATGGCGGTTTGTCACTTGCCAATCTGTCTCTGATGCGATCCCACAGGTTATGAAACTGCTCTTTAAGATCAGGGAATGCCTCCACTAAAAGACCGCCTTTGGCATAACAGGATGCGTATCTAGTATCAAAGGGGATCTCCATTAGGATAGGTATGCGAGCCTCGGAGCAGTAATCATAGACACCGCTATCACCTAGCCCAGAGCGGTTGATGACGACGCCGTAGGGCAGTTGGAGTTTCGTGGCTAGCTCTACTGCTAAAGCCAGATCATGTAGGCCAAAGGGAGTAGGCTCTGTAACTAGCAGGCAGAAATCTGTATTCTGGACAGCGGCTACTACACTACAACTAGTCCCAGGAGAAGCATCGATGATCACCACTCTGCCCCTATGGTTCGCGGGGGCTGTATCCCGCACAGCATTAACTACTACCGGTGCTAGGGGGCTGCCGATGGCCAAAGAGCCCTTGGTGATCTGGATGCCCTTCCCCGCCCCTGTCTCTACACTTCCGATTTTCCGCGGGATTTCCGTTATGGCTTCTGTGGGACAGACTAAACTGCAGCCTCCACAGCTATGACAAAGCTCCGGGAAAATAATCGGCTGCTTTTCTACGATGGCTATGGCACCGTAGGCACAGAAGCTGCTGCACCTCCCGCAGCCATCACACTTGGTCTCATCTACCTTGGGCACGGTGGTAAAGACACCTCTGTGTTGGGTAAAGGAGGGCTGTAGAAAAAGGTGTGCGTTAGGCTCCTCTACATCGCAGTCGAGGAGCATGACGGGTAACATTTCCTTTATAATCAAAGCCAGATTGACAGCTATTGTAGTCTTGCCTGTTCCGCCTTTTCCGCTGGCAATGGTAATGAGCATGATACTCCCCATTTCTACTAGATCGTTCTGGCTAGGCCACCTAACTCACTTACAGGTATGCTCTTAGCTTACCCATGCTTACTTATGATCACAGAGGCTTTCTCCTGGCTCAAGCTGGCCTGTGATGTAGGATGCTATCACTTCGTCAACGAGTCCTTGGACCCCAATAATCGTCTGGATCTGTCTTTCTCTAAACAGGTCCTGCGCACTGGGACCCATACCTCCCACAATGATACAGGCAATCCCCAGTTCTGCTAGGTATCGAGGGAGAAAACCCGGTTTGTGCCCCGGATTGGGGATCACATTTTGCTCGAGGATCTGCCCCTTTTCAACTGTGGCAATGGTATAGCTGGGACAATGCCCGAGATGGGATGCCACCATATTGCCATCGGTAGCTACCGCCACCTTATACTTTGTATCCCTTCCAGGTTTATGAGCATCTTCAGTATGTGGGCTAGAAGCTGCTTCGGGCTCTTCCCTTGGACCAAGACCTGTATATTCTGCTAGGGCCTCCCGGACTGAGCTGCTCTTGGTACTGTGGACTTCGATACCGGCCTGGGTTAGCACTTGGCCAGCCTTAGGACCTACGCTGCCGGTGATTACGGTCTGGATGCCTCGGTTAACCATCAGCTGGGCTGTCTGGATACCGGCCCCGCTCTGGGCAGAGGCATTTTCGTTAGAGATGTTTTCCGTCTTGCCCGTAGATGCATCGAAAACAACGAAAAACTGAGAACGGCCAAACCGAGGCTCAAAAAGTGCATCTAGTCCTGGGCCTTTCGAGGAAATAGCGATTTTCATTTACATATCCCCCCATCGGTGGAAAGTCAAATACAGAATAATGAACATATGCCCACTAGTAGTATACCCATTCGGGACGATATATGTCAACGAGATTCCAAGAAATCTAATCCAGAAAGGATGCTGTGGGGCATGGCGGCACAGTATCCTAGTCATCTGGAATGCAACTATGGAATGGGGCTGCAGGTGAACTTGAAATCGATGTCGAACAGTTTTGGCAAATAGGCGAAATTCATGCTATGGAAGGGAGAGATGGGATATTGGAGGTTCGGTCCCGTATTGCTCAGTTGGAAAAGGTTGGGGTAGACAGTTATTGGGCAGAAAGGGTAATCTCTCAGATCAAGTACGCCTACCGGCTCTCGCAAGTCGATGGTGGCCGGCATGATACCCTCATTGATTCGGTACTGCGGTTCCTCTTGGATGAGCTACAGCAAAGCGGTACCATCACAGTCCAAGCGGGACAGAAAGCAGAGGCTATGCTTTTAAAGCTCTCGCCTCGTGCTAAAAGCTACAGGATAATCTGTGCTGCCCACGCCCATATTGACATGAACTGGATGTGGCGATGGGATGAAACGGTGGCCATAACGTTAGATACTTTTCGCACTATGCTCCAGCTTATGGAGGAATACCCCGATTTCACTTTCTCCCAATCACAGGCGTCCGTGTACAAGATAGTCGAAGATTACGGACAAGAGATGTTGGAAGAGATTAAGGCTAGAGTCAAGGAAGGGCGCTGGGAAGTGACTGCCTCCACATGGGTTGAGGCAGACAAGAACATGCCTAATGGGGAGAGCATGGCTCGGCATATTCTCTATACAAAGCGTTACCTATCCCGTCTACTAGACATACCGCCCGAAACGCTGAACCTAGATTTTGAGCCCGATACCTTTGGACATAGCATAAATGTACCGGAGATTTTGGCCCAAGGCGGCGTAAAATACTACTATCACTGTCGAGGGGATGCAGGCCACTATCTGCAAAGATGGGTAGCGCCCTCAGGTCGATGGGTGATAGTGTATCGAGAACCATTTTGGTACAATGCTTCGATTACTCCGGAGATGGCCATGTATGTGCCGGAGTTCTGCCGGCAACATGGGCTCAAGTCTGTTCTTAAGGTCTACGGCGTAGGAGACCATGGAGGCGGTCCTACTCGCCGCGACATTGAGAAGATCAAGGATATGAATAATTGGCCGATTTTTCCTAAGGTTGAATTCGGTACTTTTCGGGAATTTTTCCAGGCAGTGGAAGATGTCAAGGATGGTCTGCCCGAGGTACGGGGTGAGCGCAACTTCATTTTCACTGGCTGCTATACCAGCCAGACTAGGATTAAGGCAGCTAACCGGATCGGCGAAGGCGCACTCAACGAAGCTGAAGCCTTTGGTGTCTTGGCAGCGATCAACGCAGACTGGAAATACTGCAATGAGAGCTTCTTCCAAGGCTGGCGTCACGTGCTGTTCAATCAGTTCCATGATATTATCCCAGGCTCAGGCGTCGCTGATACTCGTGAGTATGCTCGGGGGCTTTTCCAGGAGACCATGGCCATAGCCGGCGCCAACAAGAAACTGGCATTGGAGAAACTAGCTGCAGAGATAGATACTGCGTCCCTGGTCCCTGAAGAAGACCTAACAGATACGATGGCTGAAGGTGCCGGGGTTGGTTTCGGCGTGGAAGATCTCAGAATATCCCAGACTTCCCGCGGCGCAGGCAAAGGGCGTATATTCCACATATTCAACCCTTCCATTGTCCCACGGCGTGAGTTGGCAGAAATTGTTCTCTGGGACTGGGAGGGGGATCTCAAGAGGTTAGTATGTAGGGATGCTGAGGACAGCATGGCGGCCCATCAAGTGCTAGACCACGGCGTCAATCACTATTGGGGACATTCTTTCGTGCGACTACTTGTTGAAGTTAAGGTGCCAGCCTACGGTTATGCCACCTATGTCATCTCCGAAACGGATGATTTCCATGTGCCCATTGAATACCCTCGTGATCCAAGAGTAGAGGAACCGGTTAGCTTTACTTTAGAGAATGATTTGATCAAAGCTGTTTTTGATACCCGGACCTGTGCTTTGATATCCTTGGAAGATAAAAGTAGTAGAGAAAACCTGGTTTGTTCCCAGAGGCCCGCTGGCGTTTTCCGTTTGATCCAAGAAGACCCACGGCTTGGCATGACATCTTGGCGAGTGGGCAGGTATATGGAGATTCAGGATTTGGTGGAAAACGTCCAGGTCGTGGATTACTGTAGGGGGGAGTTGCATCAAAGTCTGACCTATAGAGTGGATTTTGCCGATTCCAAGCTGCATGTCACAGTATCTTTGGACAAAGGCAGTACCAGGCTAGATTACGATGTGAGATGCGATTGGCAGGAGCGGGGCAGGGCTGGCAAGAGTGTGCCACAGTTGAATTTCTATGCCCCCATTGCCTATGATTGTACTGCGTACAAATACGATGTTCCCTTTGGTACAATAGAGCGAAGGCCTATGGACATGGATGTTCCCGGTAACAGTTGGATGCTAGGGCTGAGCAACGCTGATAACAAAAGCAAGTTGATGCTTATTACAGACTCCAAATATGGTTTTCGGGGCTATAACAATGCCCTGGCTACTAGCTTAATTCGTAGCTCATATGATCCTGACCCATACCCAGAACTTGGCATCCACCGCTTTCGTTTGGCTTTATGTGTGACTGCGGCTACTAGCAATCAAGAGCTTATCGAGTGCGCTTATGCGTATAACCACCCCTTAACGGTTTTATCCACCAAGGCCCATGCCGGCAGCTGGCCCTTAAGTCACGGTTTCATAGGGCTTGAGGGGGGCGGTGTGGCCATTGCCGCTGTGAAAAGGCCGGAAGAGGCGGCCGGTAAGGAAATGATCATTCGCCTTTATGAGACGGAAGGTAAGGATACCCAGGCCACCTTGGGTTTCTGTCGCGATATTCGGGAAGCGGTGCTGGTAGACATAAATGAGCAACCTATGGAAGCCATCTCCAAACCAGAAATCAGATCCAACAAAGTTACCTTCAAGGTACGCGGAGGAAGTGTAGCCAGTATCAGGCTTCTGTTTGACTAGTGTTCTCATTGTTTGAACCTTTACGAGTGCAGGAGGAGGCCGTGCCCAAGTCAACCAAGGGGCACGGCCTCATTGCTTTCACCCCATAAAAACGAGCCTGAAAAGCACTGATGGGGCCGCTCACTTTCTTGGGCGCAGGCATAGTTTGCCTATCTTCACGCCGCTTGTTTTTGCGACGACAGCTATTGGAGAGCCTGTGGCAGGTGCCTATCTATATCTTGCCCATAACCTACCCGTGGCAGCGGGCGATGCTGCTTGTGCTGCTCATGGCTGTGGTGCTATGTCTGA
>JGI24708J26588_10000349_pt1 | contig 37106 bp, 41 predicted proteins | sample BioPla1DNA2_FD_26588 | JGI IMG/M metagenome (IMG submission 26588) | reverse complement strand
GAAAATGTAGTTTTGAGCAAGTCGTTGGTAAACGGCTTAGTTATTATGCATTTTTACCTGTGAGTGGATAGTATTGACTTCTGTAGATAGCTTTTGATAACTATACTTTGCTGTAGATTCTGTTGCCTAAGGGACTACTATACTCTTTTTGGTCTAAAGCCATGGGCAATAGAAGATATAGTTTTTTTGGTATGGTTAAGACCTGCAAGGATACTATCCTCTCCGGTAAATTTAGGAGGGGTTTTTTATTTTGTTAGTAGAATGTAGAAATCTAAAAAAATCATATGGAGATCGCCTTATTTTAAATATTGAAAATCTTTGCATATACGATCAAGATCGTATTGGTATTGTAGGAGTAAATGGGGCAGGGAAAACAACTTTATTGAATCTTTTAAGCCAAAAAATAGAACCTGATGAAGGATGGGTAAAACTTTATGGGAAATGTTCCTTCATCTCCCAACTAGAGCCCCCTGAGGAAGAAACAATTCGACAAGAAATGGCTTCAAAATTTAAAGTTTCCCACACCTATTTGGAGAGTATGAGCGGAGGAGAAAAAACCCGCTTTAAGCTGGCGGCCAGCCTTAGTCAAAATAATGCAATTATTTTTGCTGATGAACCTACTTTGACTCTAGTACCCCCAGTATTTCAATAAAAGCAAAACCTCACATCGTAGCCCCTGGTAATGGTTGTAAAGACATAACTAGATTAGCTACTGCACCTGTCGGAACTTCCAAAGGTTATCGTATTTATGTTACCTTCTTAGTAGAATGGGAAATAGAAGTTCCACCAGAGGGAGATTTAATAGCTGACCTAGTTATAATTCCTAATATAAAAGCTATTGAAAAAGGTACAACAGCGAATGTAACCTTTACTCTTGATGCAAGCGGTTCAAGAAGTACACACTATCCTATTACAAAATATGAATTTTGGTTTGATGGCACAAGAAGTTTCAATGACAGTAATTATTTAGGTGCAACTTCGAGTAGTGTAACATCTACAACTAGGACAGGAGTTCAACCTAATTCTACATGGTACGGAAAAGTAAGAGTCTATGATGAAAAAGGGAATACTGCTGAAGCGGAAGCAAGAGTGACAATTGGCGAAATAGACCTAAGTAAAGGAATCTATGCCGACTTAGATTTAACTGTTAACGATCCTAAAGTAGTTGAAAGAGATCCAAATGGATACTGGGTAAAAATAAGAATTCCTTATACCGAAAGGAATGAGGATATCGAACTAAAAGTAGTTATGGATGCTTCAGAAAGTATAGCTCAAAATGGAATAAGCAACTATAACTTTGATTTACTCAATGTCGGTGAAGTAGTTGACACCATAAGTCCCTGTGATTCACAGCAAGTGCCATGAGTCTTAGTGGTTTAAGAAGTTTTTCAGGACCATTTGATTGGATTGTTTCAGATTTTCAATCTGTTCTTAAAATGATAGAATCAGATTTTGATGATTTTATGAATAAAGACAATATCTTTGAACTTCCGTTTGATCCGAACAAGACTAGACGATTTATTGATGAAAAATATGGTTTTCTATTCCTCATGAAATAAAAGAAAACTTAGAAGATGAATGGGATATGATTAAAGATAAATATTGCAAGAGAGTAAAAAGATTTATTGAAAAATCAAAAAAGCGAATATGTTATTTAAGAGCTGTGAAAAATAATGAAGAAATTTTGTATATAGAAAACAATCAGGAATATATAAATTCTGTAATTAAAAAACATAATCCTAATAGTACAATTATATATTTGCTTCTTAATGGAATGCATTTTGATAGCAGTTTTAAAGGTAATTACTATTACCTTAATATTGACTGCTATAGGAACGATTATTTTGGTATGCTTTATATGTTTAGGAATTCAATGCAATTATTGGGTAGATGTAAGACTCTTTTATCTGATGAAGTTTTTGCAAATAATATTGAATATAGAAATAAAGTATTTAATGATACGGGTAAAACATTTAAAATATTGCTGCATGAGATTGAAAATGGGTCAAAAATAGGAATAAAGATTCTAGAAAAATGTCTGGATTTGTATGATGGACTTTATATTTGGGGTGCCGCAAAACTTGGTTTGATTATTACCAAGTATATGAAAGATAACAATATAAACATCTTAGGCATAATAGATAGTAAAGAAGAATTACGTGGGACTAAAGTAGAAGGAATAGAAGTAATTTCTTTTGACGATGTAATAGATAACAAAAGTATTTTTATTACTGTATTAAATTCTAAAGCTGTTAATGAAATATCTAATATGATTAAAACGAGTAGAAAAAATCTTAAATTTGCAACGTTCGAAGATTTAAATGCTGATTTGTTTATGTTTTTGTTAGAATAAAAGATAGATTAAAACCAAAGGAAATATTTAGAATTTAAGTGTTTTATAGAGTGATTATATTAAAGTATGCAAAATAGGATTATATAGATCGTTTGATAATTATATAAGTAATTACCCGCTAAGTCATACAATAATTAATGAAGGTGCATAATAACATAACAGGTATAGCTTATTAATTAATTTGGAGGATTAAAATAATGGAAAATCATCTAGTAGACTTTGATAAAATAGCATGGGTTGAATCAGCAATTGGGATAAGGCATAAAAGTTTTAAAAAGGATGGAAAAACAATAAAGTTGATTGAATTAAGTGATACGTACTGTTATAAAGATTGGTGCACACGTGGTCATATATCATATATATTAGAAGGTAAATTTACAGTTAAATTTGAAAATCATACAGAAATATTTAATACAGGAGATATTGTTTTTATTCCAAGTGGTAAAAAACATATTGCTATGGTGGAAAAAGGAAATCGACTAAAGATGATTTCTTTTGATATTTAGATAGTTTCGTTATTATCAGTCAAATTCTCCTTAAGGCATTGATTAAGAAATATTGGACTATAGTAGTCTCTTTCTTTTTTTTGAAGTATATGCTAAGATTGCATTATAAAATAAACATATTAAGTTATTCTATCAATAATCTAAATACTAATAACACGTCTTTAATGACGTGATTTTTTCTACTAAAAAACGGAACTGAAAGAATGTACTGAACAACTATCCTAATACTGTAGACATAGAATGTCTCAGCAAGAAAAAACCAGCAATTGCTCGTTTTGTGTCCTGTAATATTTGATGATATGATAGTATCTTATTTTTTGAAAGGAGGCTGTAAAACATTTGGATTTAATAAAAACGGGTGCTTTTATTAAAAAGCTTAGAAATGAAAAGAAACTAACTCAGGAGCAATTTGCAGAACAGTTTGGTGTATCTAGAAGAACTGTTTCACGATGGGAAACAGGAACTAATATGCCTGATCTTGATATTTTGGTAGAGATGTCAGACTACTTCAATGTAGATCTTCGTGAACTGTTGGATGGAGAAAGGAGAAGTGAAAAAATGAATGAAGAATTAAAAGATACTGTATTGAAGGTAGCTGATTATAGCAATAGTGAAAAAGAGAAGATAACAAAATTTATGCGTATGTTATTTATTGCTGGAATAATAGCAAGTATAATCAATGCAATATTGAGTCGTAGTGAACTTCCTGAGACATTCTGGGTCGGTTTTGCAGAAGGTGCATCTTTTGGATTAATATTAATCGTAATGGTTTATGGTTTATTATACACAAGCGGATATCTTTTAAAGCTAGCAGCTGCGAAAAAGCGTATTACTGGCAAACAATAAATTTTAGAAATAGGGGACGATTTTTTGCTTCCTCGCAAAATTAGAAGCAAAAAGTCGTCCCCTAGATTTTTAGGTCTAAATATAAATAATTTGTAAGCCGATATAATAAATATCTTATTTTACAATGTTTAACATTAAATTACATTTTGTACAGTAATTATTAAGAAATTATACTGCAAACATATCACTTAATAATTAAAATTCTTAAAACACATAATAAAATAATTATCCATCCTCAAAACACATCATGAAATATTACGCAAATGCATATAAACAGTGTTCTTAGAAATTCCCATATATGATGCTACCTTAACAACAGCATCTTTTAGATTGAAGATACCTTTTTCGCTTAATAAGCTAATTATTTCTTTATTTTTATTAGAAACAGGTATGTTAGGATTTGACAGTACCTTTGACTTTGCTTCTTCTAATGCAGATATAATTAATTCATCCACATTATCTGAGAAAGTTTCAGCAACATTTAAATTAGAATCATTAGGTATGAATTTAGCAAGTACTTCTGATAAAGGGAGATTTGTATAGAAGTTTATGCAGAGCATACCAATAATTCTATCATATTCTCCGATTATTGGAATAGTAGTAGATTTCATCATGGTGCCATTCTTATCCCTATTAAAATAGCTTATAGATTTTTTATCATTATTTTTTTTCAGTGTTTCAAGCATAGATAGAGCAAAATCTGTAATTGGGGCCCCTTCGCTTCTGCCTGAATAGTGTCCATTTACAATTTTAATGACAGATTTATCTAAGTCTTCAAGACTATGTAGTATTATCTCATAACCGCTACCAAGATAGTCAGCAAGACCATCTACCAATGTCTTATATGAATTTAGTATTAAGTTCTCTTTTTCTGTGAGAACAATATGATAATGATCCACTTTTTTCACCTCCCTTAATTCTAGTTTTAGTTATTAAGGTATACTACTTGGTTTTTATATTTGTAGTTATATTTTAGTTTACATTATTTATAAAAAAACGCAAGAATAAATTTTACCAAATGAAATGTTTTTCAGTAAAAATGCACAAAATATATGATAAAAGTTTATAGAAATAATAAAAAAAATTTCATTGACTGAAATAAAGTTTATCATGTAAAATATAAATATAAAGTAATGGAGGTTAAAAAAATGATTAAGAAAATAAATACTAACCAAGCACCAGAAGCAATTGGCCCATATTCTCAGGCAACCCTATATGGAAACATGTTATTTACATCTGGACAAATTCCAGTAGACCCGAAAACTGGCGAAATAGTTGGAGATGACATTGAAACTCAGGCAAAGCAAGTAATGGAGAACTTAGCTGCAGTATTAAAAGAAGCAGGTAGTTCTTTTGAGAAGGTAGTAAAAGCTACTTGCTTTTTAAAAGACATGAACGACTTTGCTAAATTCAATGAAGTTTATGCAAAATATTTTACTAGTAAACCAGCACGATCATGCGTGGCAGTAAAAAGTTTACCTAAAGACGTTCTTTGTGAAGTTGAGGTGATAGCAGTAATTGAATAAAAAATTTATCAAAACACAAAGAATAATTTAGAGGGAAAACAAAAAGTAAAATAAGAGGGTAAAATAAGAGAGGAGTACAATTATGAGTAAAAAGGATAATAAAAACAAACAAGAAAGAATAAAGAAACAACCAACGTTCTTTTTAGCATTATTACCTATAATTGTAATGATATTATTATTAGGTATTGGTTATGCAGTAATGGGACTAAGTCCTGAATTATTAATGCTTGTGTCTGCAGTGGTAGCTGGAATTATTGCATTATATTTAGGTCATTCTTGGGATGACATTATGGATACAATTGTGTCAAAGTTATCTAAAACAATGCCAGCAATTTTTATTTTAATTATTGTTGGTCTACTTATCGGTACTTGGATGATAGGTGGAACCATACCTATGATGGTTTATTATGGACTAAAAATCATTAGCCCAAGTTTCTTAATTATAACTTCCTTTTTAGTTACAGCTTTTGTTTCAATATGTACAGGAACTTCATGGGGTTCAGCAGGTACAGTAGGTGTTGCAATAATGGGTGTGGCAGCTGGAATGGGAGCTCCGCTTCCTATTGTAGCAGGAGCAGTAGTGTCAGGTGCTTACTTTGGCGATAAAATGTCACCATTATCCGATACAACTAACTTAGCCCCTATAGCTGCGGGATCAAAATTATATGAACATATTGGACATATGTTTTGGACAACCCTTCCTGGTTTTCTAATTGCATCTATTGTTTACACTATAGTAGGTTTGAGATTAGATGTTGGCTCAGCAGTTGCACCTGAAAGAGTTACTCAGGTTATGACTTCTATAGAAGGTATCTTTGATTTTAATATACTATTAGTAATTCCAGTAATTATAGTATTAGCTGGTTCAGTTATGAAGAAGCCAACTATTCCTGTAATGTTATTATCAAGTGCAGTTGCAATTTTTAATTCAGTTGTATTCCAAGGCTTTACTTTACAACAAGGGTTTACTGCTGCAATAGATGGATTTAACTTATCAATGGTTAATATACCTGGCTTTGATCCTTCCACTTTAATACCTGATGTAGCAAGACTTCTTGAAAGAGGCGGTATGAAATCTATGCTAAGCACAGTGCTAATTGCATTTTGTGCCTATGGATTTGCAGGGACATTAGCGGTAACAGGTTCTCTTGATATTGTTCTTGATAGACTAACAAAAGTAGTAAAATCTACTTTTGGACTTGTACTTGCTACAGTTATATCATGTCTAACAGCTGTATTTGTAACTTCTAATGGACAATTATCAATATTATTACCAGGTGAGATGTTTAGCAAAACTTATATTAAAAAAGGATTACATCCTAAAAACCTTTCAAGAACATTAGAAGACTCTGCAACTGTAACGGAACCTATAGTTCCATGGACAGCAGCAGGTGTATATATGGCTACAACTTTAGGTGTACCAACCTTAGAATATCTACCTTGGGCAATCCTTTGTTATACAGGAGTTATTTTTGCATTGATTTGGGCGGCTACCGGAATTGGTATAACTAAAATCAAAAAAGGTGACGAACACTACGAAGAGTATATTAGCTTAAATAAGGCAGATGGAGTAGCTGTTGAATAAATAAAAAATTTATTATAAAGATCTAACTAGGGGAGCGGATATTTACGATATATCCGCTTCTTGGAAGGAGGAAGTAAAAATCCGTGTATAACTTTGATAAAATAATTAATCGTAGGAATACAAATTGTGCTAAGTGGGACACTCTTGCTGCAATGTATGGACGAAATGATCTTATTCATTTAGGTGTGGCTGATATGGATTTTGAGTCTCCAAAGCCTATTTTGGACGCATTTAGTAAAGTAGTTGACCACAAAATATTTGGCTATACCGATTTAAATGATGGCTTTTATTCAAGTATTCAGCGATGGATAAATAAACAATTGGGAGTAAATATACCTAGAGAGTGGATTGTTTTTTGTCCTAGGATTAATATAGCTTCTAGTATATGTGTAGATACTTTAACAAGTCCAAGTTCTTCAGTTATTCTTAATTCTCCAGCATATTCACCTTTAAAAGAAGCTATTGTAAAAAATAATCGTAGATTAATAGAAAATTCATTAGTAATTAAGAATGGAAAATTTACAATGGATTTTGATCATCTAGAGTCAATAGTGGATGATGACACCGAGATGTTTATACTATGTAATCCTGATAATCCTAGCGGCCGGGTTTGGTCAAGAAAAGAGCTAGAGCAACTAGTACAATTTTGTAAAGAGAAAGACTTAATTTTGTTCTCTGACGAAATACATTCTGATTTATTAGCAGAAGGAGTTAAGCATAACAGTGCTCTTCATTTTGAAGAACTATACGATAGATTAATTTATGCAAATTCACCTACAAAGACCTTTAATATACCTGGAGTAATTATATCTTACATGATTATCCCAAATGAAGAACTTCGTGACAAGGTCAAAAAATCAATCGATAGAATTGGAATGCATAATCCAAATATATTCTCTGTTGTTGCAGTAGAAGCAGCTTACAACCATTGTGATGATTGGCTTATGTCAGTTAAAGATTATGTGAATGAAAATGAAAAGTTTGTTAGAAGCTTTTTAGAAGAAAATATGAAAGAATTTGTTGTAATGCCAAGAGAGGGAACATATTTGCTTTGGATAGATTATACTGCCTTAGGTGTTAGTGAAGATGAACTTAGGGATTGGTTTATTAATGAAGCAAAGGTTGAACTCTATATGGCCACTAATTTTGGCAAAGATGGTTATGGCTATATTCGTATGAATATAGCAGCACCTAGAAAGTTGCTTGAAGAAGCGTTAAATAATATGAAAAATGTTTATCATAAAATAAAGCATAAATAATAAGAATATGCTTACTTCCTGTGGGAGGTAAGCATATTTTTATTATAAAAAGTCGAAGGATATGGAATATAGTCTTATTTTCCATGTTTTATGAAATTTTGATTTAGATTAAATAGCTTTTAGTAGGGTGCGAATTTAATAAACTATACAGATGTATTGATGTTGTAAGCACATTTGTGCATAATATAGTTAAAAAGAGGAACAATAATTTTTATATTCAGCTCATGATAAAAAGAGAGTTACAATTCTTCGTCTTATGTACAGTGAGTGGGATAAGGATTTATATATGCATGTAATATAAAAAGAAAAAATTCTTTAAGGAACTGGGAAACTAGTTCTTTTTTTACGATTTGCATTTTATTTATGTTTAGAAGTTATAGACTTTACTGTGTTTTTTATTGATAATAATTTTCAAATGAATTAAAATGTATTTATTGATAAATGACAAATTAATTCAATCAATTTGTTAATAACAGTCAGACGGTTTTAGCGAGGGCGTCATGAGTCTACCGTCTTTGTTAAAGCCATAGCAAAAGAAATTTTGCTAGCTTGCTGGTGTTTGTTAAAGCCATAGCCAAAGTAATTAGCGTAGCTACTGATATTAAAAATAATCAGTTTATACAATAAATTAAAGGAGGATAAACTATGAAGAAATTAAAAATAGCAGATGGAATACATATGCTTACTATGAATGTTGAGGATATTTTATTTGAGGGAATTTGGGAGCTTGCTAATGGTGTAACTCTTAATTCCTATATAGTTCAGGGAGAAAAGACTGCAATAATTGACGGTGTAATTGGTTGGGATGGGATCCCAGAAACCCTTTACAAAAGCTTAGAAGAAATAGATGTTAATCCTCAAGATATTGATTATTTGATTGTTAATCATATGGAACCAGATCATTCTGGTTGGATTTCAAACTTTAGAAAAATTAAGGATGATTTTAAGATAATATGTACTGATAAAGCTGCAAAGATGGTATCTTCCTTTTATGGTGAAGATAAGATAAGGATTGTAAAGGAAGGAGATACTTTAGAACTTGGAAAGGGTAAAGTATTGAGTTTTCACCCAGTAGCAAACGTTCACTGGCCAGACACCATGTACACTTATGAAAAGGATACAAAAACTCTTTTCTCATGTGATATGTTTGGAGCCTTTGGTAGGATGGGAGACCATTGTTTTGACGATGAGCTTACTTCTGAAGAAATAGAGTTCTTTGAACTTGAAGGATTAAGATATTATTCTAATGTAATGGCAACTTTTACAACTAGTTTAAAAAAGGCAATTGAGAAAGCAAAAACACTAGAAATCAATACAATAGCACCTGGTCATGGTCCGGTTTATAGAAAGAATCCTCAAAAAATCATAGATGATTATTCTAGGTATGCTCTTTATGCTGAAGGGGCAGGTAAAAATGAAGTTACGATATTGTGGGGTTCTATGTATGGTATGACAGCAAAGGCTGTTGACTTTGTTGAAAGCATACTTCAAAGAGAGGGTATTAAGTACAACAAGTTGGAAATGCCTTTAGAAAGTGAAAGTGAAATGGTGGCAGCTGTTTTTAGGTCTGCAGGGATAATAATTGCAGCACCTACATATGAGTACAAGCTTTTCCCACCTGTTGCAGCAGCCCTAAGTGAGCTTGGCAGAAAAAAGATTACAGGCAAGACAGCATTTAGACTCGGCTCTTATGGATGGTCCGGAGGTGCGGAAAAAGAACTAAGTGAAATAATAGAAAGAAATAGGATGAACTGGGACTTCATTGAATCCGTAGAGTTTGAAGGAGCACCAAAGGAAGAAGACTTTAAAAAGATTGAAGCTAGAGTATTAGAACTTATAGAAAAGATGAAGTGAAGCAGGGGGACGGTTCTCCTGCTTCAATCTTTTGAAACACCATGTAAAAAGTTAAAAAGAAGGAGCCATAATATGGAAAAACAGTTCTTGAAAAAAAGAATCGATGCAGCAGCTGGAAGAATACCAGCAGATATGGTTATTAAAAATTGCAAAATCATTGATGTCTATAATTCTTCTATTATAGAAGGGCAAAGTATTGCTATCACAGATGGTTATATTGTAGGAATTGGTGATTATAAAGGCAAGCATACGATTGACGCAAAAGGTTGCTATGCTGCACCAGGATTTATTGATGGTCATATCCATATTGAATCTTCTTATGTTACGCCGGAGGAAATTGGAAGGCTTTTGGTTCCCCATGGCACTACAACTATTATTGCCGATCCTCACGAAATTGTGAACATATGTGGTCTAAGGGGCTTAAATTATATGCTTGATGCTGCAAGGGGAACAAAACTCGATATTCGTTATATGCTTCCATCTTGTGTGCCAGCAACACCTTTTGAAAATGCCGGAGCAGTATTGGATGCAGAAAGGCTCAAAGAACCTCTTAAGGATGAGCGTATTCTTGGTTTGGGTGAATTTATGAATTACACAGGAGTTGTAGAGGCAGATGATGATGTCTTAGATAAGTTGCTGCTTGCCATAAATGAAGGAAAAATCATTGACGGTCATAGTCCAGCTTTAGTAGGGAATCCCTTAAATGCTTATGTAGCATGTGGAATCCGTACAGATCACGAATGTTCTACAGAAGAAGAAATGCTTGATCGTATTTCCCGAGGTATGTATATTCTTCTAAGAGAAGGTTCAGCCTGTCATGATCTTCGTACATTGTTGAAGGCTGTTACACCAGATAACAGTCGTCGCTGCTTGCTGTGTTCTGATGACCGGCAGCCTGAAACAATTTTTAGCTTGGGNCATCTAGACAATCATCTTCGTATTTGTGTAGAAGAAGGTATTTCTCCCATTATCGCAATTCAAATGGCTAGCCTAAACGCAGCGGAATGTTACGGGCTGCTTGACAGGGGTGCTATAGCACCAGGACTTCGTGCAGATATTGTTTTGCTGGATAATTTACATGACTTTAAAGTGAATCAGGTATTTATTAAAGGAGAGGAAGTTGCTAGGGAAGGCAAATACCTGCCACAAATACAGCGGAGTGATATTTCGTCAGTACAAGGACGTTTTAATGTAAAAAACTTTTCTATTAATAAATTAAAATTAAAGAGCCGTTTAAAGAATGTCCATGTTATTGATCTTCTTCCAGGTGGTGTTGTGACAGCAAAAGGTACAGCAGAAATTGTTCTTAATGAAGAAGGGGAGTTTATGTGGCAGCCAGGACAGGATATTGCAAAAATAGCAGTTGTAGAACGACACCGTGGAACAGGAAATATTGGTTTAGCTTTGCTTCGAGGATATGGAATCAAATCTGGTGCTGTGGCTTTGTCCATCGCTCATGACTCTCATAACATTATTACTGTTGGAACTAATGACGAAGATATGGCGTTGGCAGTAGAAGAACTTGTAAAGCAAGGTGGAGGGATTATCCTTATAAAAAATGGAGAAATCATCAATTCTATGCCGATGGTTGTCGGGGGAATTATGAGTGACCAATCGGGTGAATGGGTAAGTGAAAAGCTGGCACAAATTCATAAAGATGCATATGAGGAACTTGGAATTAATAAGGAGGTAGAACCAGTAATGACATTATGCTTTATGTCATTGGCAGTGATACCTGAAATCAAGCTTACGGACAAAGGACTTTTTGATGTTACGCAAAATGCTTTTATTTCTATTGAAGCAGAAGAACCGTCCCCCTGCTTCGCTAAAGGTGGTGTAAAGTTTGGAACTATTAAAAGAAACTATAAGTAAAATCACTAAGCCTGATGAAAAAGCTAAAGAAGAGGCTATTAAAAAGTGGGATGGGCTACTTAAACCCATTGGTAGTTTAGGAGCATTAGAAGAGATTACAATAAAGATATCAGCCATGACAGGTAAAGTGATTAATAAATTTGATAAAAAAGCAGTCGTTGTAATGTGTAGTGATAATGGAGCAGTTGAAGAGGGTATTAGTGCGGCACCACAAGTTTTTACAAAAATTTTAGCACAAAGTATGTCAAAAGGACTAACTGGAGTTGCGACATTAGGTAAATTTACGAATACAGATATTATTACAGTTAATTTGGGGATAAAAGGTCATATTGATGATCCTCACATACTTGATATGAAGCTTGCAGATGGAACTAATAACTTTACAAAAGGACCTGCTATGACCTATGAGGAAGCAGTTAAAAGTATTGAAAAAGGTATTGAAGTTGCAGATCAATTATATTCTAAAGGATATGATATACTAGGAACTGGTGAAGTAGGAATTGGAAATACTTCTACTGCAGTTGCGGTTGTATCAAGCATATTAGGATTAGATGTCGATATTATTTGTGGTAAAGGAGCAGGCCTTACAGACGAGCAATATGCTCATAAAAAAGAAATTATAAAAAAGGCAATATCTATCAATAAAGTAAATACAGATGATCCTATAGAAGTTATATCAAAGCTTGGAGGTTTTGATATAGCTGGCATGTGTGGTTTATGTTTATCTGCAGCTAAGAATAAAAAACCTATTGTCATCGATGGTTTTATTTCTTCGGCAGCAGCACTATGTGCAAGTTACCTAAATCCCCATGTAAAGGAATATATTATTCCATCTCATTTATCTGCGGAGCCTGGTGCAGGGTATGTATTAGATGAACTAGGATTAAAACCATTATTAACTTTAGAAATGAGATTAGGAGAAGGCTCTGGTTGTCCTTTAGCATTCCAAATAATTGAAGCAGCAGAATATCTTTTAGAGAACATGGGAACTTTTGATGATGTTTCGATGCAATCCTCATGTCTGATAGATATAAGAAATGATAGGGAGTGTAAATGATGATTACATTAGTTACTGGTGGTGCCAGATCAGGTAAGAGTAGATTTGCAGAAAGTTTATATAAAAATGATAAGGATGTAGTATATATAGCAACTGCTAAACTAACTGATAGCGAAATGAAAGAAAGGATAGAACATCATCAAAACTCTAGACCAAAATATTGGCGTACATATGAAGCAAACTATAACTTAAGTCATGGAATAGCCAGTGAGAGAAATTATTTACTTGATTGCATTACACTACTTACATCTAATATAATGTATGATATATCTAAAGATAAAGAAGTCATAGACATTAAAATGCAAAAGATAATTGAAGATAAGGTTTTTTATGAAGTAAAAAAATTAATAGATGAAATTAAAAAAAATGACTATAATCTTGTTATAGTGACCAACGAAGTTGGATATTCAATTGTTCCAAGCCATCCCATATCTAGGATTTTTAGAGATATTCAAGGACGTGTAAATCAACGTCTTGCAGCAGTAGCTGATCAAGTATATTTAGTATGTTGTGGAATTCCGGTGAAGATAAAATGATAAAAGGTTTTATATTATCCATACAATTTTTTTCGAGAATACCTATAAATATTAAGGTCGATTTTAATGAAAAAAATATTCGATATTGTATATTTTTTATGCCATTAGTTGGGGCTATTATAGCTGCTTTAGCTTCTATAATATATTATTTAATTGAACCTTATAATAAGCTTATTGCTTCATTTCTTACCTTATTATTAACCATAATTTTAACGGGTGGACTTCATATTGATGGTCTGGCAGATACCTTTGATGGCTTTTTTGCAAACAAAGACAGGCAAAAAACTTTGGAGATTATGAAAGATAGTAGAATAGGAACTTTTGGTGTACTTAGTATAGTTTTGCATGTAATATTTATCTATGTTTTAATGATGAGCATTGAAAATCTACCTTTAATACTAATCCTCTCTTTCTTTAATAGCAGATTAGTATCAAGCATAATCATATCTTATAAAAAATCAGCAAAGTCTGATGGATTAGGGATTTTATTTCATAAAAGCAATCCGGGTAAAATGATATTAACAACTATGATTAGTTATTTAATAATTTTAATTTTAGTTGACATAAAATATATAATTCCCTTTGCTATAAATTATGCTTTGGCAGAAGTCATTAGCCTGATATCATACAAAAAAATAGATGGTTTAACTGGAGATGTATATGGAGCTATAATAGAATTAGGAGTGGCTGTTTCTTTGTTCTCATTTTGGAGTGTGATGACATGGATATAATTATGATTAGGCATGGAAAAAGCCAAGATAATCTAAGGAAAGTATATAGCTGTGATTCTACTCCTTTAACTAAAGAAGGTATAGCTGAACTGTCAAATATTAAGCTATTATTAAAAGAGTATGATTATGAAAAGGTATATTATAGTCCTTTAAAGAGGGCAGTAGATACTTTAGGGTGTTTGGGTTTAAAAGGCAAAGAAGATATTAGACTAAGGGAGATTAATTTTGGAATATTTACAGGAAAAAGCTTTGAAGAAATATCAAAAATATATCCAGAAGAAACTAAGCTTTGGACAAAGGATATTTATAACTACCGTATTCCAAAAGGTGAATCTTTGCAAGATGTTTATAAAAGAGTTAGTGAATTTTTAGAAGAGGTATGTAAGCTTGATAAAAATTTACTCTTAGTAACTCATGATTCTGTGATTCGTTTAGCCTTATGTTGGGTGTTTGATAACCCATTATATTTTTATAGATTTAAAATAGATGAAGGAAGTATAACTACGATTACTATTTCTAACGGATATAAGTATATTTATAGAGTAAATCACAGATAAGTACATATTAGAACAAAATAATAAATGAAATATTTAAAAACTTAATTATCACGAAAGACATTTTTTAAGGGGGCACAATATGCTTAGTTATGTTTGGCCATTAGCTTTAGTCGTGTTATCCAACGTGTTTTATCAAATTTCTGCCAAGTCAGTACCCAAAGAAATGAATCCATTTGTCTCACTTACAATTACATACGCGATTGGTGCTGTATCATCACTTATCTTATACTATCTGCTAAATAAGGATACTAATATTTTTTATGAATATAGTAAGGTTAATTGGGCACCATTTGTTCTTGGATTTGTAGTTGTAGGTTTGGAAGTTGGTTATATCTATGCGTACAAAGCAGGATGGCCGGTTAGTGTGGCTCAGATTGTGCAAGCAGCGGTATTAGCTATTATTTTGATATTCGTGGGCTACTTTTTATATAAGGAATCTTTGACATGGAACAAGATAGTAGGAATTATTGTTTGCTTGCTTGGTCTTGGATTAATTAATATGTAAAGCACGGCGAAGCACGGGGACGGTTCTTCTGCTTCATTCTTCAAAAAGAATGAAGCAGAAGAACCGTCCCTGTGCTTTTTCCCTGTTTTTTGTCTTGAAATATCCCCCCTAGTTAAAATATAATAAAAATTGTAACTTTATGACCTTTTTTTACTTATGTGAATTAAATAACAACAGTATAATTGACTGAAAAATGGGATATATCTTGCTTAAAGTTAAATCTTATGGAAGGGAATTGTATAAAGGAATAACTTTACATCAGCATAGATGTAACACCGAGGGATAATGAAGAATAAGCAAGATGATGGTAATAAATTATGAAGATTAGGAGGAAAAGCTATGAAAAAAGTAAGAAATGTTTTGGTATTTGCACTTATTGTAGTTTTTACATTTGCTCAGCTACCAATGTCAGCAATGGCAAAAGATGTGGGAATATCTCAATTAGACGATGAAGATTTTGTTGCTCAGGTCAAAGAGATTACTGCTTTTGCCGAATTAGCTGAGGAAGTTCGCTGGCAGAATACAAACACACCTCAATTTCCCGATACTCTAGAGAGTACTGTAGAGGGAGAAGTAGTCCAAATTCCAGTGACTTGGGAAACTGATAAGGCTTATGACGCCAATGAGCCTGAAGAAGGTTCATATGTCTTTACGGCTGTTGTGAGTGAAGATTATAAAGTAGCCGAGGGTGTAGTAGTTCCGTGTATCACTGTAGTTATTTCAAAATCAGATGTAATGAGTGATGATACGCAAGAGAGTTCACAAGCAAGTTTAGAAGATAAGAAAGAAGAAAACATAGAAAATATAGAAGAAGATATAGAAGATAAGAAAGAAGACAATATAGAAAAGGATATAGAAAAGGATATAGAAGATAGTAACTTAGAAATTAATAATATATCTTTACAAAGCAGTGATGCTTATTTTATAGGAGAGGGAGTAGAAACGAATCCCTATCTTATCCAAAGTGCTGAAGATCTTGCCAACCTAGCGGAGTTAGTAAATCAAGACGATGAACATTATCGTAGTGCATATTATGAATTAACAAATGATATTGATCTTTCAGCTTATAGCAGTGGTGAAGGTTGGACGTATAATAGGAGAAAACTCTTCCACGCGTGGATTTAACGCTGGCAACATTGCTTTAGAAGAAATGAAGGTTAATGGCAGCCTTGTTTCTAGTGGTAATCATGATGATGAAAATGGTAAAGGAGTAAGCTTAGACCAGGTTTATGACAAAAATTTCTGGGAGAGCTTAAAATGGAGTGGCGAATGGATTTTTGAAGACAATATGGCATTGTCAATGGCACAGGCAACAATCAGTTTAGCCCTTATGCAGCAATTACAAGAGAACAAATGGCAGTGATGATGCAAAACTATGCAAAAGTTTTAGGCCATACTATACCAGCTTCTAATCAGTATCCTTCATTTACAGACGAGAATAAAATCGGTCCATGGGCAAAAGATGCAGTAAAAGGGATTGCCCAAGCTGGTATAATGATAGGTAAAACAGGTGGAAATTTCGATCCGAAAGCTAACGTTACAAAAGCAGAATCAGCTGCTATTCTAAGGAGATTTGTGGAACTTGTTGTTGACTAGAGTATGACTTAGAATATATGCTTTTTGTTGCTTATTAATAGTTTCAATAATTGATTGAGCTTTAATTAAGTATTTGAAAGGCTTTAATAGCAAGATGGTTTTAAGCCATCTTGCTATTTTTTATTTAATGAAAACCGCTTGTTACACCAATTACATACTTTTGTGGTAATTTTAATAGTAATGGTAAAACTATAGTAGAAGCTAGTATTATAGATGATAAAGATGATAAGATTTTTCCAAAAGATATAGCAGTCCGACTAAAAATGGTCCAAGCATTGTATAATTTATTAATGAAGCAAGAGGAGCATAATATGATATAATAATGTAAAGAAATGAAGATTTAAATTGCTTTTTACGGAGGATAAATGCATGAGTAACGATTATTTAGCAAGTTCAAGAAATATTCTAATTGTCGGGAACGGGACTGCTGGGCTTTCAGCAGCAAAGGCAGCTAGAACACAGGATCCAGAAGCTAAAATAATTATGTTTGGCGAGGATGAACGATTACCGTATTATAGGCTTAGGCTATGTGATTACATTGGCAATAATGAAAGCTGTGATAAACTTGTAATTAGCAACGAAGAATGGTTTGAGAAAAACAAAATTCAGCTTGAGCTATCATCAAAAGTTACATCAATAGATGTTAAGGACAAAAAAATCAGTACAGATGATAAAGAATATAGTTATGATAGCTTAATATTGGCTACTGGTAGTACTCCAATTATGCCTAACTTTAAGGGTAAGGATCTCTTAGGTATCCATACTATATGGACATGGGAGGATATTGTTAAAATTAATAAGAGTCTTTTGGATACAAAAAGAGCGGTTGTTATAGGTGGTGGGCTACTTGGATTAGAGGCCGCATATAAAATATCTGAAATGGGTATTGATGTATCATTGATAGAAAGTATGCCAAGACTGCTACCAAAACAACTTGATGAAGAAGGCTCAGAAATATTTAGAGAAAAAGTACAGAGTTTGGGTATATCAGTGTTGTGTGGAAAATATGTAACAGGATTTGGAGGGGATGATAAAGGACATGTTAGACAAGTGCACATGGCTGATAACACGCTGCTCGAAGCTGATGTTGTTATCGTAACAGTTGGTGTTGCACCTAACATTTCATTAGTCCAAAATAGTGGTATAAGTATGGACCGGTTTTTGAATGTTAATGAGAGAATGGAGACAAGTATTAAGGATATATATGCAGTAGGAGATATAGCCTGTATAAATGGTAAATGGTTTGGACAATGGTCAGTAGCTGGAAAACAAGGACAAGTTTCAGGAATAAATGCCGCGGGAGGAGATGCTATTTACAAAATAGACGAAGTTCCTTATATACTTGCTACCATGGGAACAAGAGTAGTTTGTTCAGGTGACATAGCTATTACCCAATCAGATAATATTGAAACAACTTATCTGATAGAGCAAAAGAAAGGCAAAGAAAAATTTAACTATTCCAGACTTGTATTTAGTGATGGCTTATTTGTTGGATATATACTTGTTGGTGAACCAGCAAAAGCGTTCAATAAACTTCAGTCACTGCTTAAGACCAGTGCAAATATTGAGACTATAAATAGTATTATATATAGCTAGAGGCAAGGTAAATTAGGGGGAAACAGGGGACGGTTTTTGTGAAGCAAGGGGACGTTTTTTGAAGCAGAGGGACGGTTCTTGTGCTTCATTCTTCAAAAAGAATGAAGCACAAGAACCGTCCCTCTGCTTCAAAAGAACCGTCCCTCTGCTTCACTTCAGTTTATGAAAGGCGTTCTTTGAAATCTTTATAGCCAAATTTTTTGATTATTTTTAAGCCATCCTTTTCATTATAACTTGCTATAGTGGGAAGATTTACGCCATTAAAGGTATTGTTTTTTACCATGGTGTAGATAGCCATATCGGTAAATATTAAAATGTCTCCTATTTGCAGAGCCTTGCTAAAGGAGTAGTCTCCTATGATGTCTCCAGCCAGACAGGTTAGTCCACCAAACCTGTAGGTATAAGGATATTGCCCAGCTTCTCTGGCTCCTATTACTTTTGGTCTATAGGGCATTTCGATTACATCGGGCATATGGCATGCCGCAGAAGTATCCAAAATGGCTATATCTATATTATTTTTCACAAAATCTAATACTCTTGTTGCCAAGTATCCTGCATTTAATGCGATGGCTTCCCCAGGTTCTAAGTAAACTTCTACATTGTACTTGTTTTTGATATACATAATGCATTCTATTAGGGTGTCTATATTATAATCAGGTCTAGTAATATGATGTCCGCCGCCAAAGTTGATCCATTTCATTTTTTTAATATATTTTCCAAACTTCTTATCTACAACTTCGATTGTACGTTTTAAGACATCGGAGTTTTGCTCACACATGGTATGAAAATGAAGACCGTCTATGCCTTCTAGATCATTACCCTGAAAGTTTTCTAATGTAATTCCAAGTCTTGAGCCTGTAAAACAAGGATTATATATATCGGTTTCAATTTCTGAGTATTCAGGATTTATCCTAAGGCCGCATTCTATTTTTTTAGCAGAAGCTTTAATTTTATTCTTGTATTTATTCCATTGGGAAAATGAATTAAAAACAATATGGTCGCATATACTGATGATTTCATCAAATTCATCTTCCCTGTAGGCTGGAGCATAGATGTGGACTTCTTTTTCTTTCATTTCCTCATAACCTAATTTTGCCTCAAAAAGTGAGCTGGCTGTTGTACCACTTAGGTACTGGCCAATAAGAGGGTATAAAGAGAACATGGAAAAGGCTTTTTGGGCAAGAAGAATCTTGCAGCCTGTCTTATCCATGACCTCTTTTAATATTTTGAGGTTTTTTTCGATTAATCTTTCATCCACGATGTAGATGGGTGTTGGAAGTTTGGATATATCAATATTTAAATCTATAGTCCTGAAATTTTGAATATTTTTATCCATAGGCTCACCTTAATCCAATATTTCTGGTGAAAAACTCTCTTGCCAGGGTAATCCGTTTTTATTTAGAGCATCCATAAATGGATCGGGATCAAATTCTTCTACATTAAACACACCAGGTTTTTTCCATTTGCCTGTTAGTACCATCATAGCACCAATCATGGCTGGCACTCCTGCAGTATAGGAGATAGCTTGGGATCCCACTTCTTTGTAGCACTCTTGATGGTCACAAACATTATAAACATAATATTGTCTTGGTTTGCCGTCTTTGATTCCTTGGAAGATACATCCAATATTTGTTTTACCCTTGGTTCTTGGGCCTAAAGAAGCTGGATCGGGTAGAACGGCTTTTAAAAACTGTAAGGGTTGAATAAGCTTACCTTCGAATTCTATAGGCTCAATGGATGTCATGCCGACATTTTCAAGTACTTGAAGATGAGTCAGATATTTTTGAGAAAAAGTCATCCAAAATCTAATTCTCTTTACGTTTTCAATGTTTTTAGCCAAAGATTCTATTTCTTCATGGTGAAGTAGATAAATATCCATATCGCCTATTTCAGGGAAGTTAAAGCTTCTTTTGATTTCAAGGGGCTTAGTTTCAACCCATTTTCCGTTTTCCCAGTAGCTGCCAGGTGCTGTTATTTCCCGTATATTTATTTCTGGATTAAAATTTGTTGCAAAGGGGTAACCGTGGTCACCGGCATTAGCATCTAAAATATCTATATAGTGAATTTCATCAAAATAATGTTTTTGTGCATAGGCAGTAAAAACACCAGTAACTCCAGGGTCAAAACCGCTACCTAAAAGTGCTGTAATACCTGCTTGTTCAAACTTTTCTTTGTATGCCCACTGCCATTTGTATTCGAACTTAGGCACATCAGGGGGCTCGTAATTTGCAGTATCCACATAATCTGTTTTTGTTGCAAGGCAAGCATCCATAATGGTTAAGTCTTGGTAAGGCAAAGCTACATTGATAACTATGTCAGGTTTATAATTATTAATTAAATTGATGAGTTCTTCTGTGTTGTCTGCATCAACTTGGGCAGTATGTACAATGCATTTGCCGCCATCCAATTCTTTTTTTAGCTCATCACATTTAGATTTTGTTTTACTTGCTATAATAATTTCCTCAAATACTTCAGGATTTTGAACACATTTGTGTGCTACAACTCTGCCGACTCCACCGGCTCCAATAATTAATGCTTTTCCCATATCAAAACCTCCATTTCAAGATTTAATATTAATTACAAATAAAAATAATTTATTTATATACATATAAGAGTATTTCTCTTAATAGCTTGCAAGCCAAAGCTGTTGATGCCCCTGTAGGGTCAAGGGGTGGGGCAAGCTCTGTAATATCAAGAGCAACTATATTTAAATTTGATACTTTTTTTATTGCATCTAACAGTTGACAAAAGCTGACCCCACCTGCCTCAGGAGTTCCTGTACCAGGAAATACGGAACTATCTAGGACATCTAAATCTATCGTTAAGTAAACAGGTTGCTCTTTTAAGCTGTTTACTAGATTATCTAATTGGTCAAAATTAAAGAAACTGGTGTGGACATGCTTTTTGCCCCAGCTAATTTCTTCTCTAGAGCCACTTCTTATACCAAATTGAAAAATTTTATTGTCTCCAACTAAATCCCAACAGCGTCTTATAACTGTTGCATGAGATAAGCTTTCGCCCAAGTATTCATCCCTTAAATCTGAATGAGCATCAAAATGAATGATGTGAAGATCCTTATAATTATTTACTACAGCTCGTATCGCCCCCAAACTAACAAGATGCTCTCCGCCTATCATTAAGGGAATCTTTTTATCCTTTAATATTTTGAGTACAAAATTTTCAATTTCCTCAAGAACTTTTGCTGTATTTCCTAAGGGAAGCTCCAGATCCCCAGCATCAAATACATTTATATCTTCCAGATCTTTATCCTGGTAGGGGCTATAAGTTTCTATTGAGTAGCTTTCATTTCGGATAGCTGAACTAGCAAATCTTGCTCCAGGACGATAGGAAGTTGTCCCATCAAAGGGTGCTCCAAAGATTACTATTTTACTTTCTTGATAGTTTTTATCACAGCCTAAGATACTATGGATGTTTTTTTCAGGCATTTTTCAAAAGCTCCTTTACATAGTTTGGTAAAGCAAAACAACCTTTATGAAGGTCAGTATTGTAGTATCTAGTCTTTATGTCAAGGGAATTCCAGTTTGTATCTAAGTCGCCTATGGGATCAAGACCTTTGGAAGCAAAGCCAAAAATCCAATGACCTGACGGATAGGTTGGAATATGTGCTTGATAAACTAGGGCTGTTGGAAATACCGATTTTATCCGTTTATGAGTTCTTTGCATTGCTAAGGCATCATTTGGATAGTAAGGGCTTTCGTGTTGATTTACTAAGATACCTGATTCTTTTAGTGCCTTGTAGCAATTGCCGTAGAATTCTTTGGTAAAAAGATCTTCGCCTGGTCCAAAGGGATCGGTTGAATCTACGATAATTAAATCATATTCATTATGTTTATTTCTAACAAATTTAAGACCGTCTTCATAATATATATTTACTCGCTTATCATCTAATTTACATGCGGTTTGGGGAAGATATTTTTTACAAATATCTACTACGAGCTTATCTATTTCTGCCATATCAATTCGCTCTATAAAATCATACTTTGTAAGTTCTCTTATAACTCCACCATCGCCAGCTCCAATAACTAAAACATCACGAATTTTTGGATTCACCGCCATAGGTATGTGTGTCATCATTTCATGGTATATAAATTCATCCTTTTCGGTAAGCATTAAGAAGCCGTCTAGTACCAAGATTCTTCCAAAGATATAAGAATCAAAGACATCTATGCGTTGAAAATCACTTTCTACACTTATTACATGTTTATCAATCTTAATAGAAAAACGGGCGTTTTTTGTATAGTACTCAGTAAACCATAAATCCATATTATCCCTCCACAACCAAGATATTTTCTACTTTCATATCTTGAGGCCCCATAAGCAGGCTGCCCTTGTCCTTTGCATAAGCTATATAATCAATAATTTCACCGGTTATTCTTTCACCGGGAGCTAAAATTGGTATGCCAGGCGGATAAGCCATAACAAATTCCCCACTGACTTTACCTTTACTATCTTTTAAGGACATAATTTTTTTGTCGCAAAAAAATGCTTTTTGAGGCGTACATACCAAATCGGGCTTAATATAATTATGATCATACATATTTGAAGGATCTTTCGCATAAAGTCTTTTAATTTCATAAAGGGCTGAAATAAGTCTTTCTATTTCCATAGCTCTGTCACCAGCAGTTACAACGGCTAAAATATTGCCTAAATCTCCAAACTCAACCTGTATTCCATAATCCTCACTTAAAATATCATAAACTTCGATTCCTGCTAGACCTATATCCCTTGTATTTATTGAAAGCTTTGTCACATCGAAGTTGCACACGTTCTCATTATTGACAAGCTCAGAAGAGAAGGCATAATATCCTCCCAGGCTATTAATTTCCTTTCTGGCATACTCTGCAAGTTCAACAGTTTTTTTTATTATTTCTTTTCCGTTTAAACTTAGGTTTTTTCTTGCCAAGTCTAAGGATGTTAGCAGTAAATAAGAAGCACTGGTTGTTTGGGTAAGGCCAATAATTTGCCTTACATAGTCACAATTTACATTTTCACCACACAACAATAAAGAGCTTTGAGTTAAAGAGCCTCCTGTTTTGTGCATACTTACGGCTGCCATGTCTGCACCAGCCTTCATAGCAGAAACAGGCATATTTTCTCCAAAATAAAAATGGGTACCATGAGCTTCATCCACCAGTACCAACATATTGTGACTATGAGCTAGCTCAACGATTTCTTTTAAATTAGAACATATTCCATAGTAAGTTGGATTGTTTACCAATATAGCCTTGGCATCAGGGTGTTCTTCAATCCCTTTTTTTATATCAGCAATCGACATACCCAAGGCAATCCCTAGCCTGTTGTTTATGCCAGGATCTATATAAACTGGGATAGCTCCACTTAAAATAAGAGCATTTATAGCACTTATGTGTACATTGCGGGGCATAAGTATTTTTTCACCTGCTTTGCAGGCTGACATCACCATAGCTTGAACAGCAGAAGTTGTTCCATTAACAATAAAAAAGCAGCTATGGGCTCCGAATGCTTCAGCAGCCAATTGCTGTGCATCTTTAATAACTGATACGGGATGATTTAGGTTGTCCACTGATTTCATTGAATTAACATCAGCCTTAAGGCATTTTTCTCCAAGAAAATCAGTAAGCTCCTTATTGCCNCGGCCACCTTTGTGTCCTGGAACATCAAAATGTACAATTCGTTCAGCCCTGTGTTTTTCTAAAGCCTCATAAAGAGGAGCATTACTTTGATTCAACCTTAACACCTCCTAAGAATCAAAAATATTCATGCCACTAAAAATTTCAATCATTTCTTTTCTTAATCTATCCGTTATTTCAAGCCTTTTCATAGGAGGCAGTTCATATACATCTTGATTAAAGAGATAGTTTTGTAATTCTATATCCTTTATAAGCATCTTTGTATGGAATGTATTGGACTGATACACATTTACATCAACCGCATCATATTTTCTTAGAATGCTTTTATTTATATAATCTTGTATTGATTTTATGTCATGATCGATATAGTATTTTTTTCCGTATATATCTCGGGTGAAGCCTCTTACCCTGTAGTCTATGGTTATTATGTCCGAGTCAAAGCTGTTTATTAAAAAATCCAGTGCATTTAAAGGAGAAATCTTCCCACAGGTAGAGACATCAATGTCTACACGGAAAGTGGAAATATCATTATCAGGGTGATGCTCTGGGAAGGTATGTACAGTAACATGGCTTTTATCCAAATGAGCATGCACAGTTTCTTTTTGTATAGCCCTGCCATCAATCATACCTTGGTTGCAAGACTCATTTATTTCATGAGGAAGCAATTGTCCCTCTGCTATCAAAATGTTTACAGAAGCCCCTTGTGGTTCATAATCTTGCTTTGAGATATTAAGTATATTGGCTCCAATAATATCAGCAACCTTGCATAGAATATTTGTAAGTCTTTCTGAATTATACTGTTCATCTATATACTCAATATAATCATTTTTTTCTCTTTCACTTGCTGCATAACAGACATCATAAATATTAAAACTAAGGGACTTTGTAAGATTATTAAAACCATACAAGGTTAACTTCTTTTCCAACCCTAACACCACTACCTTTCTAATCGATTATAAAAATACTAAGAACTAGGATATGTCTTAAGCAAGAAGATTATTACATATTTTATTTATAAATGCAATATAATTTTTTGAATTGTGAGAGAAGTAAAACAGGGAGACGGTTCTTTGCTTCATTCTTTTTAAAGAATGAAGCAAAGAACCGTCCCCCTGCTTCAAAGCACTGTCTTTTTGTTTCAGACCTTACTTTTCACTATTAATTAAAGAGTTTTCACATAATCTCCAATTTTCTTATCCATGGTTTTTATATGATTAGTAAGCCAGTTAATAACCATTTTATTAGCATTAATTATTACTAAAATATTGCCGCCGCCTTCATTATAATCACTTTTTAGTTTTGCAAGATCACTAATGAATTTTGCATGGGCTTTCTTTTGGGCATCAAGTTCGGGGTATCCGATTTTTGTCATGTAAGCTTCTTCATCTCTAAAATGTAGTTTTGTATATTCATCTAAGAAGTCAATCATTTGATTGATATATTCTTTTGCTCTTTGTTGTTTTCCAGCTTCAAATAGTTCATTAGCTTTTTCAAACCATATTTTGTGCTGCTCATCAATATTTTCAACACCAACAGATAAATCAGGAGTCCACTTTATTGCCATATAAATCCACCCCTCATAATTATTTTAATTATATTGTATAGTTTTTTTAGAATAAATTCAATAGATTTAAAAAATAATGACACATTATGTCGATATTATATGATAGAAGTATTGAAGCAAAAGAACCGTCCCCGTGCTTCCCTGTATAACAAAGGTAGCAAAATTGCAACCATTAAGTTATGTTTACAACAATTTTGCTATTGTATTATTATCTTGAGGTGATGAAAATGATTTTTTGTGAAAAACTACAATTACTAAGGAAAAACAAAGGGCTTACACAAGAGGAAATGGCTGAAAGGCTTGATGTATCGAGACAGGCAGTTGCTAAATGGGAGTCAGGGCAGGTTTATCCGGATATTTCAAATTTAATTCAAATTAGTGATTTATTTAATGTGTCTATTGATTATCTTGTTAGAGATCAGGAGTGCATGCTAAATATTTCATCTAATAACAAAACAGATCTGGATAAACTGATTGATTTTAGGCTCGAAGCAAATATAAACACATATGCAGCATTTAAGAATGAGACAAGTTCAACAAGGCTTGATTCTCACGACTTTAGGTACACAAAAGGACCTTTTACATATCATGATACATATGTTGGCGGAGAAAAATTTGCAGGTCAAGAGGCGATTTGGGAAGATGGAAAAGCTGTTTATGCAATGAATTATGTAGGACGGGTTTTGGCAGAACAATTTAGTGGAAATTTCTTAAAAGAGGCTCTTAGAAAGGCAGATAAAAACATGCCTTATAGAGGACCAGAATATTATCAGTCTGGAGAATACTTATATAAGAGCAAAGTTGTAGGTGATTTTACATGGTTTCAAGGCTATGAAGAAATTTATTGTAATGGCATAAAGGTATATGAGTGCTATTTTCACGGAGGCTTGATTCAGTAAAATAAAACTTAAAAAAATAAATTAGATTATTTAGCTACCATCATAAAGTAAGATGGTAGTTTTTTTATAAAAATAATTAAAAGAGTATGGGAAATATTGAAAGGCTTACCATGAATAATTAGTTGACATAAATAGTTGATAGAACTATTATTAAATAGTAAACATATAAAATGTGTTTAATATGGGTATCAAATTAACTGATTATATCCAATGATGACAAAATTATTTACTTTTAAAAATTTTCATCGGAGGTGGACATCATGGGTTTAATTAATAATATAATCTTTAATATATATTCTATTGTAATAATACTAATCATTTATTTTTTTGCATTTAAATATTTAAGAAAAAATTCTCTATCAGATAAATTTTATATGTTGATATTAAATACTACGATAGTGATGCTTCTTATTGATATCTTAAGCAAATTTGATGGGAATAGTTCTATCATTTATGTTGTATTTAATCATATTGGTAATTTCATGCTTTTTCTAATGAGCCCTGTTTTACCTTCATTATGGGTAGTATATGTTCACTATCTGGTATTTCGTGATGAAAAGAGAACCAAAAAATTATTTTATCCTCTTTGTGGTATTAATATAATTAATGCTATTACTTTAATATTATCTCAATTTTTTGGATGGTTTTATTATATAGATTCGGAAAATGTCTATCATAGAGGTCCATACTTTTTAATTCCTATATTTATTACGGTTATTTTGATATTTGCATCACTTGCAATAATTTTATCAAACTACAAAAAAATGAATAAAAACTGTTGGCTTTCACTTATTCTATGTACCCTACCTACATTTATTAGCATAATATTTCAAGTTAGATTCCACGGAGTATCCCTAATACTAAATAGTGTTGTACTTCCACTATTGGCATTATTACTAACCATTCAAAACCACAATATCTACACTGACTACTTGACAGGGGTTAATAACCGAAAAAAGCTTGATAGCTATTTAAAAGAAAGAATTAATTTGTGCAATAAAGAAAAGAGTTTTTCTGCTATTTTAATAGATATCAATAATTTTAAAGAAATTAATGATAATTATGGGCATAAAATGGGGGATGATGCATTAGAGACAGCAGCAAAATTGCTTAAGAGCTGTATCCGTGAAAGCGATTTTATAGCAAGATATGGCGGAGATGAATTTTGTGTTGTTTTGGATGTATCAAATAAAAAAGACTTAGAAGCCTTGGTTTGCAGAATAAATAAATGCCTTGAAGAATATAATAAGTGCGGTGCCCATCTTTACAAACTTGAGTTTAGTATGGGTTATGCAGTATATGATTATAAAACTCATAAGTGTGTAGAAGAATTTCTACATCAGATAGATATGTTAATGTATGAGAATAAAAGGGCTTATAAAAACAAATTAAAAGAAATTTGTACTTGATAGCTAATCATAGAAAAGATTATATAAGATATTGTACTGTTTAGTGTAGGCTATTCATCTAAACCGTAGAGTAGGTTTTTGCTTCATTAGCGATGGATGATGAATCATTTGCTTGCAACAAAGATAAATGATAAAATGAGAAATAAAAAAGAAAAAGAGGGAATATTGTATGTGGATATTATTTGCAATACTATCGGCAATTTTTGCGGCACTGACTTCCATACTGGCGAAAATCGGTATTGAAGGCGTAAACTCTAATCTGGCGACAGCGGTAAGAACCATTGTTGTTGTGATTATGGCATGGTTAATGGTTTTTATTACGGATGCACAGGGTGGTTTATCTGCAATCAGCAAAAAGAGCTGGATATTCCTGATTCTATCTGGACTAGCGACGGGTGCATCCTGGATGTGTTATTATAAAGCTCTGCAGACTGGGGAAGCTTCAAAGGTCGTGCCGATTGATAAATTGAGTGTGGTGATAACGGTTGTTCTTGCATTTATTTTTCTTCATGAAAAAGTGGATGCCAAAACGATTATTGGCTGTATTATGATTACAGCAGGTACTTTGGTTATGGTCTTATAAAATTAGGCTCCTATACCCGATATTTCAGGGGTAAGGAGCCTAATGTATTGGTTAAAGCTTATATTTTGGGTGTTTGATGGATATTTTTATATTACGATATTTTTGGAACAAAGTTTAACGATACTTTTCCCAACTAACAATCTCTGATATATCCATTCTATTTTTGTTTTCTGGTGCCGTATCTGCAGGATAGCCTATAGGTATAAGTGCTATTACTTCTAAGTTTTCAGGAAGCCCTAATATCTTATGACACTGCTTTGCATCAAAGGCACATACCCAACAGGTGCCCAGACCTAAATCTGTTGCTGCAAGGGTCATATGATCAATAGCAATAGCTACATCTATGTTGCAGTGATCCTTGCCATCTTTTCTTTTCCATGATTTTGAATGATNTCCGCATACAACAATAACAGCAGGAGCTGTTTTAAACCATTCTCTTGGATATGTTTCTGCTATTTTGTTTTTTGTATTTTCATTAGTAACCACAATAAAGTTCCAGGGTTGCTTATTAACAGCCGAGGGTGCTATTCTAGCTGCTTCAAGAACTTGAAGGAGCTTTTCTTTCTCCACAGGTCTATCTAAATAGCTTCTTACAGAATATCTTTTTTTAGCAAGTTCAAGAAATGACATAAAAGATTCCTCCTTAGGGATTTTTATTAATAAAATTATTTTATAATTAATACATATGGACTATAAAAAATATATAATAAATAAAAAGCAGTGTCAAAAATATGATTCCAAAAGCAGAATGTTTTATTCCATATATAGCATCTTATGTCAAGATATGATATCATATAACATATTGTGGTTGGAATTAATCTGTTTATAAAATGTTTAAAGACTATTTTGCTGTAAATAAGAAATGAAGTAAAGGCCTATAGGATAAAGTTATGAGAAAGCTTCATGAAATATTTTTGCTTGGGTCAGGGTTTAAGCTTAAGTGTATAGTCATTTGAAATTTTTTTAAATCATAGAAAGTTGACATAGGGGGGAAGCTTATGGATATAATGTTAGAAATACTTAAGTTTATCCAATCGTTTTCAAATGATACTTTTGATTTTCTTTTTGAATTGATTACTATGTTAGGAGAGGATTATTTCTTTATTATTGTCACTGCACTTTTTTATTGGTGTTTTAATAAAAATTTAGGATATAAACTAGCATTTATTTATCTAACAAGTGGAACCATTAATACTATGATTAAGGAAATTATTAAGTTTCCAAGGCCTATTGGATATGAAGGAATTAGATCAATTAGGGTAGAAACTGCAGGGGGTTATTCTTTTCCCAGTGGCCATACCCAGCAAACAACTTCTTTATTTACAACTTTAATGATAGTTTTTAAAAAGAAATGGCTTTATTTTGTAGGCATAATATCCATGCTTTTAGTTGCTTTTTCAAGGATGTATTTAGGAGTTCATTGGCCAACAGATGTTCTTGGAGGCTTGATTATTGGAGTATTGTGGACTATTTTCTCAATTAAATTATTTGATTGGGCTAAAAACAAGGAAAATCCTATACTACTAGGCGTTCTAGTTATACCTATGTTTGTATGTATATTATTTTTTAAGACATCAACTTATTTTAAGGCTATTGGTACACTGACTACCCTTTGGATTGGCTATATAGTTGAAGATAAATATATTAAATATGAAACAAAAGCAGTATGGTGGAAGCAAGTTATTAAAGCTGGAATTGGATTTTTTGGTCTTGTCTTTATTAAAGTATTTGTAAAACAGCTTCTCCCATTAAATATCTACAGTGATTTTTTAAGATATGCATTAATGGGATTTTGGATGACAGTGATATCTCCTATAATTTTTCGTGTACTTAATATTGAGGAAAGAAAAGAGTTGGGAAAATCCAATAAGCATTCAAAAGAAGTTTTTATGGAATAGCTAAAAATTTAAAGACAAGGGAAGTTTAAAAATACCGTGGTTAACCACGGTATTTTTATCAAACTTATTTGATTTGTTCAACTTCATATCCTAATTCTTGTAATCGTGCTACTATACTCGAATCACTCACCATATGACCAGCTCCAGCAACTACAAAGTATGTGATTCCATTTTCTGAATTTAAGTATTGAGTTATCTTGTTAGTCATATTCTCATCTCTACCGAAAATTAATTCTTTATATTCTCCTTCTCCAATTGATGCTAAATAAGATTCTGTAAAAGCTTCTACATCTCCTTCAATCCATTGATTAAGCCATGCGTCAGCCAAGTTAGCAGCTTCTTCTTTTAAGGAAGGATCTTCAAGAGATTTTAATGTTTCTATTAATTGATTTTCTTGAAATTCTGATGAAAGGTTATCAAATAAATCTGCTTGAAATTTTATTCCTTCTAATTCTTTAACAGTTTTACCCATAAATGCTGAATTAATAAGGAAATAATAATCTATACCTAAATTTGCTGAGTAAGCTGAGCTACCAATTCCATCTTCTTTTTGCATTACAAGTGAAGATAGCTGTTGTGATAGTGCCCAGGCTTTATAAGTATTATAATGTGATTCTGGTACTCCAAGTTGTGTCATTATCTCTTTTAATTTAGCATATGTTTCTTCTGATATATGATCTTTTATAGTACTTCCGTCTGTATATGTCATTTTTGATTGTAAATATTGCAAACCTTCTATATCAGATATAATGTCTGCTTCTACTACTAGGGCATCAGAATCCTCAAAAGCTTCTTTTATTTTACTATTCATTGGATAAACATCGTGTTTTGCAAGATGAATAGAAGCGAGGAGGTAAACTGTATTATTGTCTTTTGATACTTTCCAAAAGAAGCCCGAAGAACCTTTATCAGTTTCAGTAACAATTTTTTCTACAATTCTTGTAGCAAAAATAGCGGCATCNTCTAAAGTACATATAGCATCTAAATTATAATTATTACCGTCTCCTCTAAGTACAGAGTTTTTAATCATAAAACTGATAGCTTTGTCTTTTTCGCTTGCTGCTACTGTCATCGATTCGGGCAACTCGAAGAAGGAAACCCAATTATATAAAGACTCTAGGAAATCTTTTCTTGTTCTAGATTCAGTCAGTATAAAAGATAATGCAGATATGTCTTTATTTGGTTCTAATTCTAATTTATGCAGCTTCTTTATAAGATTTTTATGCAATTTTGATTGTGCCTCAAAGCTTAGTGGAGCCTGCATATTGGTGTGCCATTCAATAGGTATAAGCCCCATGCGTTCTCCTTCAAATATAGTTCTGGCTGCCCAAGGGCTATAAGTTGCTGTTGTTTGTGCTTGTGATTCATTTGCATATACAGGCATCCACCACAACTGTGGTATGATAACTAATGCTAATAAAAGACTAACAAATTTTTTTGTAAATTGTTTTTTCATATAATCCCTTCTTTCAAATTTTTTATTTATATATATTTATTTATATATATTAATTTAATAATTTTTTAGATTAATACTCTTTTTTCGCATATTTATAAAGAGAGAGTAAATATGATATTGTTAAGGATAAAAAAAATACAATTCCTAATTTTATATATGAAGGTTCAAAGGAGTCTAAGGCCTCCAAAACCATTCCCCATTCCGCGGTAAATATAAATAATATGGTAAAAAATCCAATTGATAAGTAAAAAAGAACTTTTCTTTCAACACAAAAGCTAATAAATAGCCAAAGGGCATGGATTATTAACGCTACTATAGCAAGTATAAGATTTTCTTTATAGCCAGACATATGGTACTTTATGCCTAAACAAGAAAAGAGTAGAGACAATATGTAAGTAATAGCAATGATAATAGGAAGAGTAATAAAAACTGACAAATATGTGCTTGTTACAATTTCAGTGCGTTTAACAGGAAGACTATTAATTAGTCTGGCATCAGGATTATTTTGATCAAGATTCCTTATCATAGTAGTTAATATAAAATTTATTAAGATTGCAAGAACTAATAAATTTGTATTTTCTGAGAGTTTTAATAGCAAGATAAATATACTACCTGCAATCCAAATAAGATAAATTCTTTTAGGGAGCAAAAAAAATCTTTTTATAAGGACTAACATATATAACCTTCTTTCTAAAAGTCTTTTTTTATATAAAATATTGTGGTAAACAAATAGGATATAAAAAATAAAGTTAATGAAATCATGAAAAATGAAAAGCAATTTAGGTAATTTGTGTAAAAATCTTTAATTTCCTTAATCAACATATAAAAAATATTAGCTTGAGCAATATCATCTATTGTTGGATAAAAAAAGATAATAAGTATACTTGTAATCAAAGCCCATATATGAGCTATTAATCCCCAGTTGGCTTTTAATAAGAAGTTTACTGGTAATGTCAGAGTTGTAATGCACATTAAAACACTTATTGTTGATATTAGATCCATAATGGATATAAAGGACATAATTGAGATGCCAATTAATTTTAATAAACCACCTATTAAGCCAACCAATATAGTATTGATTAATCCAACAATTATAACAAGCAAATATTTCGCAGTTATTTGTTCAATCCTAGTAATTTTAAGACTATGTATAAAGATATTATGTTTTGAATCTAAGTATTGAACACAGGCAATAATTATAAGAACATATAGACTACTGGTCAAGTATGGATAAAAAAGTGATTCTCCTGTATATGAAACTATTAAGGCTTCAAAAAGTAAAAAATGAATTAATGAAGGTATAAAAAGAAGCCACCATATTTTACGAGACATATATAAGTCTTTATAGATAATATTAAATATGCTTTTGTTCATTTCTAGCCTTCCTCCTTGCTGCGTTAATATGTACCATAATATCTTGCAAAGAAGGTCGTTCGATGATAACAGAATCCCCAAACTTTTTTTGGATGCTCGGAATATCTACAGTAAGAGCCTCAAAGCCAAAGGAATTATGATCTATATTAACAAAGGATTCTTTTATATCTGCATTAAGCAAGTCATTAGCACCTTTTACAATGGCATAAGTCTCAATAATCTCATCTTTTGAACGGCTAAATATAATTTCCCCATCTTGAATAAAGGTAATATAATCAGCAATTTTATCTAAGTCGCTTGTTATATGGCTTGAAAAGAAGATTGACTTATTTTCATTTTGCATTAATTCTAAAAGCAATTCTAATAATTGGGCACGAAAGACTGGATCTAAACCTGCAGTAGGTTCATCCATAATAATCAAATCAGGGTCGTGGGATAAGGCCATAGCAATTGAAAATTTCATTTTCATTCCTTTTGATAATTTTTTAACCTTTTTGTCTAAAGGTAAATCAAATTGCTTAATGTATTTATAAAAGAGCTCATCATTCCATTTTGAATAAAAAGGAGCTATTATCTTTCTTATTTCATGCAGCTTAAAGTCCTCATAAAAGCAATTTTCATCATAAACAAAGCCGATTCTATCTTTTATTTCTTTTTCATTCTTAATGTGGTCCTTTCCAAAAATCTGAATGCTGCCACTGTCTTTTTTTATTAGATTCATAATTAACTTAATAATTGTTGTTTTTCCTGCTCCATTAGGACCGACAAAACCCATAATATATCCTTGTTTTAACTCAAAAGAAATATCTTTTAAAGAAAAGTCCTTATATTTTTTATTAACGTTTTTAACTGCTAGAATATTAGTCATGCATATCCTCCTCATATAGGAATTTCAATATTTCAATTAGTTCATCAAAAGTTAGATTTATAAGTTTACTGTCCCTAATAATTTCTGATAGTTTTTTTTCGATTTCTGATAATTTTTTTTCCCGCATTAGTTCTTTATTTTGGCTTGCAACAAAGGAACCTTTTCCTGCTACGGTTTCAATTAGTTTTTCTTTTTCTAGTTCTTCATAGGCTCTTTTTGTGGTAATCACACTAATGCGAAGTTCTTGTGCTAATTTACGAATTGAAGGAAGCTGAGTGCCTTCAGCAAGTTCGCCATATAATATTTGACTTTTAATTTGTTCTACGATTTGTTCATATATAGGTTTGCTTGAGCTATTAGATAATAATATTTTCATAACTATCTCCTATCTATCAATGTACATACTGTACATACTATATATATACAGTATATACATTGATAGCACAGCTGTCAACTAAAATATTTAAATTTTTTATTTTAGTTAATAAAAAGTTTATTGCCTTTTTGCATAAGATAGTTAAATAATAAATTCTATAAACTGAGATTATTAAAGCTTTTGCGGCATTTTAAGAAAGTTGCAGAATTATCAAGGAGTATAATAAGCTTACTCTTTTCTTTAGCAAGATAACGTGATATAATGGTAAAGTAACTTTACTTTTAACTGGAGGTAATAACAATGAAGAAATTAAATATGAAAAAATTAATGTCACTATTTTTATCCTTAACTATACTTTTTGCATTGTCAGCTTGTAATTCAAAAGAAGACAGTGATTTAAGTTATGTTAAGAGCAAAGGCACCTTGATTATTGGTTATACGAATTATGCACCCATGAATTATTATGATGAAAATGGAAACTTTACTGGTTTTGATACTGATCTTGCAATTTTGGTTTGTGAAAAACTTGGTGTTAAGCCTGAATTTGTTGAAATTAACTGGGATACCAAGGAAGTAGAACTTAATGCAAAATCTATTGACTGTATTTGGAATGGACTAACTATTAATGATGAACGTAAAGCTACCATGGAAATTACCAAACCTTATGTAAAGAATGCCCAAGTAGTTTTGATGAAAGAAGGGGCAGATTATAATGGTACTGAATCTTTAATCGGTAAGAGTGTAGTAGCCGAGCAGGGTTCTGCTGGTGAAACTACTATTTTAGAGGATGAAAATTTAAGTCAAGCAAATTACATACCTAAAACATTACAAACAGATTGCTTGATAGAGTTAAAAGCTGGAACTGTTGATGCAGCTGTATTAGACTTAACTTTAGCAAATACTATGACTGGAGCAGGTACCAGTTATGAAGATATTATAATAGTAGATAAATTAGCAGAAGAAGATTATGGAGTTGCATTCCGTAAGGGTTCTGATATTTGTGAAGAAGTAAATAAGATTTTTGATGAACTTCTTGCAGATGGAATCATGGATCAATTGGCTGAAAACTATGGATTGGATTTAGCTGAATAACATTATGCTACATATTAATATAAAATAAACTAAAAGTCAGAGGGTATCCTCTGACTCACTACTTATATGTTGAGGGAAGATAGCTATGAATGAGATTACTATAATAATTAGCCGCTTATCAGAAAGTTTTATGCTCAATTGTAAACTCTTTGTATTAACCCTTTTATTCTCCTTACCCTTAGGGCTGGTGATTGCTTTTGGCTCTATGAGTCGTTTTAGCCCCCTTAGGTGGTTGGTGCGGACTTTTGTTTGGATAATTAGGGGAACACCGTTGATGCTTCAGCTTATTGTAATTTTCTTTGGACCAGGTCTTTTAGGGATGTCCTTTTCTTGGCCCGGTGGAGCATCAGGACGTTTTGTTGCTGCAACAGTTGCTTTTATTATTAATTATGCTTGTTATTTTTCAGAGATTTATAGAGCAGGAATTGAGAGCATACCAGCAGGACAATATGAAGCAGGTCAGGTCTTGGGTATGACAAAAAGTCAAATCTTTTTTAATGTAACATTGCTTCAAGTAATAAAACGTATCATTCCGCCAGTTGGTAATGAGGTTATGACCTTAGTAAAGGATACATCTCTTGCACGCATCATTGCTAATAAGGAAATTATTATGATGGCTGGCGAATACACCAACAAAGGACTTATTTGGCCTCTTTTTGCAACAGGGATTTATTTCCTTATCTTTATAGGGGTCTTAACTATACTGTTTGATTGGTTAGAAAAGAAACTGAGTTATTTCCGTGTGTGAAAGGAGGGAACCCCATTGGCGATTTTAGAAGTTAAAGCTATCGAGAAGTCTTTTGATAATACTCATGTCTTAAAAGATATTAATTTTTCCTTGGAAAAAGGAGAGGTAATGGCGATTATAGGTTCTTCGGGAAGCGGAAAAACCACATTATTAAGATGCCTTAATTTTTTAGAGAGGCCTGATAAAGGAACTATCATTGTAAATAATGAGGTAATTTTTGATGCAATGGATCCCTCTACCCAAAAGGAAAGTGAAGTGCGAAAAAAACGTTTACATTTCGGCTTGGTTTTCCAAAACTTTAACCTATTTCCTCAATATACAGTTCTAAAAAATGTTACCTTAGCAGCTGAATTACTAGCTAAAGAGCGTTCTGATTACAAACAAAATAAAAAAGTTATTATAGAAGAAATCCAGGAACGGGGAAAAACGCTTCTTTCTCAGGTTGGTCTTTCGGATAAGATGAATTTTTATCCTCATATGATATCTGGTGGACAGCAACAGCGTGTGGCTATTGCCCGTGCCCTAGCCTTAGAGCCAGATATTTTATGTTTTGATGAGCCTACTTCTGCTTTAGACCCTGAGCTTACAGGCGAAGTATTAAGAGTAATCAAGGGCTTGGCAGAGCGGAATACTACAATGATTATTGTAACCCATGAGATGGACTTTGCCCGGGATGTAGCTGACCGAGTTATTTTTATGGATGATGGTGTGATTGTTGAACAGGGTAGTCCTCAAGAAGTGTTTGCTAATCCTAAAGAAGAGAGGACTAAGCAGTTTTTAGCCCGTTATAATAATGCTTAAATGGCAATAATAAAACCATGATAGTTTTT
>JGI24708J26588_10000348_pt1 | contig 37119 bp, 32 predicted proteins | sample BioPla1DNA2_FD_26588 | JGI IMG/M metagenome (IMG submission 26588) | reverse complement strand
AACAAAGTGTTTCGAACAAGACTTGTTAAATCAAATGATTCAAACTCCATTTGATAAGTTGGATCCTGCAATCTGGCATAAGTAAAAAGTGCTTCCAAAATTTTACGCAGACTATCGATTCTGTCAGAAATAATTTTCGAATATTCAGCCCGTTCAGCCTCTGTTTCTGCTGCTAACAATAATTGAAAATAGCCATCCAAAGAAGTTAGGGGTGTTCTAATATCATGTGAAAGATGGGTAATTGTTCCTAGAAAAGCTGTTTGTTTTTGCTCGGCTTCTAGCATGTGTTTACGATTTTTATCTAATAACAAATTAATTTCTGTTTGCAGATATTGTAACTCCTTATAAGTTACAACATCACTTAAACGCAGATTAGTTTTTTCTCTAATAATAAATTTTAATTGGCGCCAGATTTCACTAATGTGGCGCCGATAATTAACAAATAAGCCAATGCTGATTATATTTATAAGAAATGAAATACCAAGTAAGATTGTCTTTAATTCCACAGTTATTACCTCTGATTAAACTTTGGGCAATATCAGGCAATATCGCGTTTGCTAAAGAGTAACATAGAAAGAATTAAACAGACAAAGAAAAATATAATTCCTACAATCAAACCTTGATTAAATATATCTGTTTGATCGAGCGAGAATTGTATGATTCTGGCATCAACCAGATAATTTCCCAAATCAAAACTATCTGCTAATGGTAAGATTTTTTTGAGGACTGAGCTTAATAAAGCATAGATATTAGCAGAAAAGCCAGTGGAAGCAATTACAGTATAGATAATGGGTAAAGATAAACTACGTGCCTGAATTGATACAAGCATCACTAACATACTAAAGCCAAAGTGCATAACAAGTTGAGTTAATAGATATTTAGTAAAATGAGCATTAAAGGTTAATTCTAATGTGTTCTGATAAAGAATTTTGCCCATACCAAGTGTTAATAAAATATAGATGACTAGAAAAACTAGTGTAAATATACTTAGGATAATTGCTTTGACAAAAATATATGCATTACGCGATTTAAGATGACTTGCAAGATTTTTTATATAACCATTTTTATATTCTGCTGTAATGAAAAAAGCTACAAATATTCCGACAAACAACATCAAGGCACCTTGGTCTAGCATGGTTGAGATGTATTCATCTGCAGAAATATTTCCATCATCTGGAAAATCAACTGATTCATCAACAAAGATTTCAACTTCCACATTATCCAATTCAGTTTGTTCTGGTTGTTGATTTAAATTTGCTGTCTCGTCAATCTGTGAGAGAAAATAAATTGCCGAATTGATAAATACAATAAATAGGATCAAGGCAAGTAAGATTGTCCAGGTCGAACGCGTTTTCTTCAAACGATAAGTTTCCATTTTCAATAAATTTAACATAAAAACCTCTTTCTGATTTGTGAGCATGACCTGAGATTAGACAGATCCACTTGTGCGTTTTAAGTAGTAATCTTCCAGACTTTCATTGCGAACATTAATTAATAAAACTTGAATGTTGTTTTGATATAAAGTAGCAGCAATTTCACCACTTCGATCAAAACCTTCATACACTTCAATGGTCTGTTGATCTACAACTTTATAATTGTTAAGATCCAATTTATCGAGTACGACGGTTGCTAGTTGAGGCTGATCAACCTTTAATTCGATCCGCATTCCACCTTTTTTTAGGAGATTTTCATGTGTCAATTCTTCAACTAAATGTCCTTGATGAATAATGCCATAACGAGTAGCGATTCTTGAAAGTTCACCTAAAATATGACTAGAAACAATAAAGGTAATATTTTGATCTTTGTTCAATTGTTTAATCGTATTTCTAATTTCGGCTATTCCCTGTGGATCAAGCCCATTGATTGGTTCATCTAAGATAACTAAGTCTGGCTCACCGATTAAAGCCAGACCAAGACCAAGGCGTTGTTTCATGCCTAAGGAAAAGTTTTTTACTTTTTTGTTGCCAGTATTTTCTAAGCCTATTAATTCTAAAAGGTCTGCAATATAATTTTTTCTTTTAATCCCAAGTGCGATACATTTTGTTTTTAGATTTTCAGTAGCACTCATATTTGGAAAATAGCCTGGATTTTCGATTAGAGTACCTATTCTTCCAGATAAAATTTTGGTGTTTGAATTTCGCTCATTTGACATCTTCAAACCGAAAAAATTAAATTCACCCGAACTTGGACTTGCAAGTCCACTTAACATTTTTAATAAAGTTGATTTGCCGGCACCGTTGCGGCCGATTAGACCGTAAATGTCACCATGGTAAACATTTAGATCTACTGCTTCTACTGCTTTAAAATCGCCATACTGTTTAGTTAATTTATTAGTTACCAGGAGTTTTTCCATTTTCCACCTCCAATAAATTATTGATCATTTGTGTTACTTATATAATAGATGGCGAAAATTCAGAAAAGTCTAAGTAAAGTTAAAGAAAAGTTAAAGAAAAAATTGAAGATGTATCTGACGTTTATTTTCTTATTCAGTCAGCAATTTTAAAACCAATTCCCCACACGGTTTCAATATATTCAGTTTTAGTATGTTGTTTAATTTTTTTGCGAATGTTACTAATATGAACATTAACAGTTTTTTCTTCACCTAAAAATATATCATCCCAAGCATAAGCGTAAATATCTTCTTTAGAAAAAATTCGCTTTGGTTGACTCATTAATAACTCGAGAATTTTAAATTCAATTTTTGTGAGTGCGATATCATTATCATTAATTTGTAGCTTGTGATTTTCTGGAATAAGAACTAGCTCCTTATATTTTAGTTTAGAATTTACAAAATCTTGTGGATTTGCACGTCTTAATAAAACTTCAACCCTTACAATTAATTCACTTAATTCAAATGGTTTTGTCAGGTAATCATCAGCACCATCACGTAACAATTGTAATCTTTGATTAAGCCCATCAATAGCAGAGACGATGATCACTGGTATATTGTATTTTTGTCTTATTTGAGCTAAAACTTCATTGCCAGAAAGTCCTGGTAACATTAAATCTAAAATCACTAAATCGAGTGGCTGATTTTTTTGGTTTTCTAAATATAGAATTCCTTCTGTGCCAGAAAATGCTTGTTTGCTGTTAAGACCAGCTTTGCGTAACGCCTCAGCTATTAAGTTGTTTATATTAGTATCATCTTCAATAATTAGTATAGTTTGCATTTTCCAGTCAGGTTCTCCTAATCTTTATTAGAGTTCTTCTATATTTTTGATAGAACAAAGTTATTTTACTTTTGTGCATTATCAATGTAAAAATAGTAGTATATTATTAAATTTACATTATAACTTATTCATATACCATAAGAGTAAAAAGTATGTAATCGGATGTTAGAAAAGGATTAAGTTATGCAAGAAGTATTTTATCATATTTACCCTTTAGGATTTTGTGGTGCCCCAGAGCATAATGATGGCAAATTGGAGCATCGTATCCTCCATATGTTAGATTGGTTAGATCATATAGAAAAACTAGGTGTTACTGCCTTATATTTAGGACCAGTTTTTGAAAGTGATCGCCATGGTTATGACACGAGGGATTATAATATGGTTGATACTAGGCTTGGCACTAAAGAAGATTTACAAAAAGTTTTGACAGCTTATAAAGAGCGAGGTATCAAAATTATTTTGGACGGCGTTTTTAATCATGCTGGGCGTGGTTGTCCTTTTTTCCAGGATGTGATTAAATATCGTGAACAATCTCAGTATAAAGATTGGTTTTACATAGATTTTAACAATCGAGATAATCCAGATGGTTTTTCCTACGCTAATTGGGAAGGACATGCTGAACTTGTAAAATGGAATTTAGATAATCCTGCTGTTAAGAATTACTTATTATCAGCTGTCGATGGCTGGATAAATGATTATCAAATAGATGGTATTCGTCTAGATGTCGCTTACACTCTTAATCAAAATTTCTTAGCTGATTTAAATCATTTTTGTAAACAAAAAAATCCTGATTTTTTCCTTTTAGGTGAAATGATTGGTGGCGATTATAATTATTTATTAAATGATGGGCTTTGTGATTCTGTCACCAACTATGAATGTCGCAAAGGTATTTACTCAGCCTTAAACTCAAAAAACCTATTTGAAATTGCTCATTCTCTACAACGTCAATTTGGTTCCGATCCTTGGAGTCTATATACTGACAAAAAACTATATTCTTTTATTGATAATCATGATGTTGATAGAATAGCTTCGATCATTAATGATCAACGAGATTTACCACTTGTGTATTCGCTCATTTTTGCGATGCCAGGTATTCCAGCTGTTTATTATGGTTCCGAATGGGGTGCTTTAGGTCAAAAAATTAATCATTCAGATGCAGGCTTACGTCCTTATTTTAGTAAACCAGAGTGGAATGATTTAACTGATCTGATTGCAAAACTAGCAAAAATACATCAAGAATATGATGTATTATACACAGGTGATTATCAGCAACTTTATTTAACAAATGAGCAATTTGCTTTTAGTCGCAATTCTGGCGATGAGCAGCTAATTTATTGTATGAACATAGCAGATCAGCCAGTTCAAATGCAATTTGATACTCATAAAACAACAGCTCAAGATTTGATCTCGGGTGAGTTAATTGATTTGTCAAATGGAGTAGAACTTAAAGCAAAAACAGCTTTGATTTTAGTTTGAATTCTATAGTGATAAATTACAGATAAAACAATTTTGGAAAATTCAGGGTATATGCTTTGCAAAAACAGATTCTTATTATGCAAGTAAACAGCATAATTTTTCAAGTTGTAGAATTAAAGAATAATTTATTTATTTTAATTAGGCATAATTCCGTTTATGACTTTTCGTAATTGACAACCAAAGAAAAATAATCCTATACTTGTAACAACATCTTTTTAAATCATTTACAAATGATTCAATTTGGAGGAAAAATGGTTAACAAAACTGTACAAATTGATTGGACTGATGGAGTAGAAATGAAATCAATTGCACTTTTGATTCAAAAGGCATCTGCTTTCTCTTCTATTGTCTATATTTCAAAGGGTGATCGTCGTGCTAATGCCAAAAGCTTGCTTGGAATGATGTCACTAGGAATCGAAGATGGCGATGAATTAGAAATTAGTGCTGAAGGATCTGATGAAGAAGAAGCCGTCCAGGTTATTGCAGATTTTTTAGAAAATCAGGCTCTAGATTAGTCTACCAATAGAAATTTAATTAAACTAAAAAATGTCTTTTGAACATCGTTCTTTTGATGCAAGACTAGAATTATTACCGCAAGAACCAGGTGTATACCTAATGAAGGATGCATCAGGTTCTGTTATTTATGTAGGCAAAGCAATTAATTTGCCAAATCGACTGCGTAGTTACTTTACTCCCAATCCAAATGTTGAACCTAAGATCAAGGCAATGATTTCTCATATTGCAGATTTTTCTTATATAGTCTGCTCAAATGAACTTGAAGCTTTGATCCTAGAAAACAATCTCATAAAAAAACATCGTCCAAAATACAATACGCTTTTGCGAGATGACAAGGAATATCCCTATATAAAAGTAACCTTAAATGAAATGTATCCCCGTGTGATGAAAGCTTATCGCATTGGACCTGATCGTGAACAAGGTGCTCGTTATTATGGACCTTATTTAGCCTCAGATTTACAACGAGCTCTAAGGACTATCCATCAAATTTTTCCGGTTATGACCTGTAACAGAGTTCTGCCAAGAGATATTGATAAACAAAGACCTTGTCTTAAATATTATATTAATCGCTGTGTTGGTCCTTGTAAGGGAGATGTTTCTGTTGCTGAATATAGAGAAAGTGTCGATGAAATTTGTCGATTTCTAGATGGTCAATATGAGGACTTACTCAAAAATATAAAAGATAAAATGGAAACTGCCTCCGAAAATCTTGAATTTGAGAAAGCTGCTGCTTGGCGTGATCGGTATCAAGATCTAGAAAAACTTACAACAGAACAAGTAGTTGTAACTAAAGTGCCAGAAGATATTGATGCTTTGGGCATTGCTAGAAACGATAGCGAAATTTGTCTGCAAAAGATTGAGATTAGAAATGGCCGCATGATCAGCATGGTAAGTTCTTTTACTCAAGATCAAGAGGAAACAGAAAGTGAATTAATAGAAGCCTTTATCAAACAACATTATGCTGAATCATCCTTTATTCCATCTCTAGTTCTGGTGTCTGCTCAATTAGAAAATCATACTTTGTTAAGTGAATACTTAAGCAATTTAGCTAGACACAAAGTGGAATTGCGTTTACCACAACGGGGTGAAAAAAGACGTATTTTGGAAATGGCACAAAAAAATGCCGAACAACAATTAATGCGTCATACTTTAATTGGTGGTACTGCTACTGGTTTACTCCAAACTCTAAAAAACTTAGCGGCAATTGTAGGTAGCAAAGAACCGTTACATCGGATAGAGGCTTTTGATATGGCGAATTTTGGCTCAGCTGATCGGACAGGTGCTATGGTTGTTTTTACAGATGGAAAACCTCTTAGATCTGCTTATCGTCATTTTCATATTAAGAGCTTTGAAGGGATTGATGATTATAAAGCAATGTCAGAAGTTATTGTGCGTAGAATTAAGCGACTTGATGATGACAAATTTGGTTCGAAACCTGATTTAATATTGGTGGATGGTGGGCTTGGACATGTTCGCACGATTGCACCTATTGTAGATGAATATAACTTGAGTATCCCAGTTGCTGGTATTGTCAAGGACGATCGTCACAAAACACATGGATTAGTCCTAAATGATGGAAACTTGATCGAATTAAAACAAGCAAAAGATCAAGATGCCGAAACTCCAGATCAAAGGAGTGAAAGATTGGGTCTCTTACGTTTACTAACGGCTATCCAAAATGAGGCTCATTATTTCGCTGGACGCTTGCTTAAAAAATCAAGTTTTAAAAGAACGGTTAGATATTCTTTAGAGGAAATACCAGGGGTTGGTCCAGCAAGAAGAAGGAATCTTTTAAAGCATTTTACTTCGATTAAAAAAATATCAGAAGCTAGTCTTGAAGAAATAAAAGAAGTTCCTGGTTTGCCGGAAGATGTTGCTGTTGCAGTTTATGAACATTTTAACGAATAAATTTTGGCTTAGAAAAATGATCAAGTAAACTAATGAAAAAGATGATGAAAGTAAAATTATGTCTATATACTGTATTGCTGACTTTCATCTCTCAAATCAAGTAGATAAACCTATGCATAAATTTGGTGAGAGATGGATTGATCATGACTTAAAAATAAAATCAAATCTTGAACAAGTTTTGACCGAAGAAGATACATTGCTTATTCCAGGTGATATTTCTTGGGCAATAAATTTTGCAGAGGTTAAAAAAGATATGATTTTTATTTCCGAAATTCCAGGAAGAAAAATTTTATTGCGAGGAAATCATGACTATTGGTGGGCGACTTTAACCAAAAACTATCGTATGCTCTCAGATTGGGGAATTGATAATATCGATTTTTTGCAAAATAATGCTTTTCGAATTGAAGATCCTAGTTTAGGAGGAGTGGTAGTAGCAGGAACACGCGGTTGGATTTTTCCTGGTGATCCCAAGTGGCAAACTAGTGATCAGAAGATTTTAAATCGTGAAATTGGTCGCTTAAAAATCTCATTAGCAGCAGCAGAAAGGTTAAGACAACCTGATGATAAAATGATCTGTATAACACATTTTCCACCGATGAATACAAGGCTTGCAATTTCTGAAATGACTAAAATGATGCGTGAGCATCAAGTTATAGCTTGCTTTTTTGGGCATATTCATCATCAAGAAAGTCCATATCAATTGCAGGGTGAAAAAATTGATGGCATAAAAATGTTTTTAACAGCATCTGATCAAATTGAATTTAAACCTGTTTGGCTTGACCCGATTTTAGAAATTGAAAATTAATCTATAAAATGTATAAGAAGAAATAATATAAATTTAATTAAAAATTAAGTGAGGACAGATTATATGAAAAGTATGACCGGGTATGGCAAATCACAAATCACAGATAATGATTTAAATGTTGTAGTAGAAATAAAATCTGTAAATAATAGAAATCGTGATTTACGTATTCGCTTACCCCATACCTTAAATCCGCTTGAATTACAATTTCGCAAACTTTTGGAAAGTCAAATTAATCGTGGTTCGATTGATGTCTATATTGCATATGAGGATTTGGTTCAAGAATCTAAGATCAAGTTAGATTTAGGCGAAGCCAAAGGTTATCTAAATGTATATCAAGAAATTGAAGAATTGTGCGATGAATCTATCAATTCAAAAGCTCTTCTATTAGCTAGAAATAATGCTGTGTTTATCAAGGATAATCATGATGTTGATCAGCAGCGATTTGTACCTGTTTTTGAAGAGGCGATTAAACTTGCTATTGAAGAATTTAATGATTCTAGACTTAATGAAGGTAAGCATTTAAATGCTGATTTGACAGATCGGATCAAATCCATGCAAAATGTCTTAGCGGAAATAAAGGAACATGCAGATAAAGTCGTGGATTATCATCGTCAAAAACTGCTTGAAAGAATCACGGATCTGTTAACTGAAAATTTAGAAGAGTATTATGATGGACAAAGAGTTGCGGCAGAGATGGCAATTTTTGCTGACAAAGCTGATATATCTGAAGAAATTACCAGACTTGATAGCCATTTAAATCAATTTAATAATTTGTTGCAAGAATCAAGTCCAATAGGCAAAAATTTAGACTTTCTTGTTCAAGAAATTTTACGTGAAACGAATACAATTGGCTCCAAAGCTAATTATTTAGAAATTACAAAATTAGTTGTAGAGTTAAAAACAAACATCGAAAAAATCAGAGAACAAGTGCAGAATATTGAATAGATACGAATAACAATAATTTATTATATACATTAAGAAAATGTTATTCTTGATAGCAGGAAAGAAGTGAGGAGACTTAGTGGACAATACTATTTTTATAAAAATTGGTGATTCAAGTGTTGTATCATTGCAAAGATTGATTGCGATAGTTGACGCAGATTCTGCTCCAATAAAAAGAATGATCCAAGAAGCAAGAGAACGTGGAACCTTAATTGACACAACTTATGGCAAAAAAACTCAAGCCGTTTTAATTATGGACAGCGATCATTTGATTTTATCTTCACGCAATATTAATCAATTAGAACAAGTAATAAGTAGAGCATTAGCTGAGTCAAATCCTTAAAATTAAAACAAAAATTCAATAACATAGATTATTTTGAAATTGTTAAATAGTATAGAAATTTGAGGCCAACAAGGTGTTAAAAAAGTCGGATAGTATTGTTTTATGTATTTCGGGACCATCTGGTGTAGGTAAAGGAACTGTAATTAATTCTTTGCTAGAAAAATTTCCAGAATTTTCATTATCAATTTCAATGACAACTAGAAAGCCTAGAGGTCAGGAGAAAGACGGTGTCGATTATTATTTTTGTGAAAAAGAAGAGTTTGAATCGCTCATCGCAAAAAAAGAAATAATTGAGTATGATATTTATTCTAATGAATATTATGGAACTCCGATTGGTCCAATTCGTGAAAGCATCAAAGAAAAAAAAGACATTATCTTGGACATTACTTTGGCTGGGTCTTTGCAGATAAAAAAATTAATTCCGCAAGCTGTTATGGTTTTCTTGCTGCCGCCTAATCTATATGAATTAGAAAAAAGATTAACTGAACGCCAGACGGAAAGTAAAGAAGCTATCAAGGCCAGAATGCAGCATGCAAAACTTGAAATGGTTCATGCCTCAAAGTTTGAATATACTTTGATAAATAACAAAATAAATGATACTATAAACTGCTTAGAAGCTATTATTGTTGCCGAAAAATGCAAATATCTAAGGCAAGAAGAATTTATAAATGAGATTATTGCTCAATTTCAATAATGTTAGTAGATAAAAAAGTATTTGAACATAGTTTTTAGGATAAAGAAGGGAAGCATTTATGTTAACAAAACCAACAGTTGAAGAACTTTTACCAAAAGCGGAAAATCGTTATGTATTATCAATGCTTACAGCAAAACGTGCCAGACAATTAACTGATGGTGCAAAAAAAATGATAGATTCAAAAACAGAAAATTATGTTTCGCTTGCTTCAGAGGAAATTAATGAAAATAAAGTTAAAGCAGTAAGAGGTAAATTAGATGTGACAATCCCACTAAGGCCAGAAGTTGAGGCTGAACGTCAAACCGCAGAACTTGAAGCTGAAGCTAAAAGAAGAGATGACAGGCAAAGATATGAATCAAATTTACGTGCTGAACGTCAAAAAAGACAAAACAATCAAGTGCCAGATTTAGTAGCAGAAGCTCTGTTAGAGGTTGTTTCTCAGGAAGATTCTTCTGATGACTAGTAAGTGTAAAAAAGTTATTTTTAATCTTATTCAAAATTTGTCATTAAATCTAACAATTATATAAAGATGCTGATAGGAGAACGTATGCGCGCTGAAGACAAATCTATGGACATAATAGTCAATTTAGCCAATAATCGTGGCTTTGTTTATCCAGGTTCTGATATTTATGGAGGTCTAGCTAATACATGGGATTATGGTCCATATGGTGTAGAGCTAAAAAATAATATTAAACAATTTTGGTGGCGTAAATTTATTACCGAAAATCCTTTGAATGTAGGGATAGATGCTGCTATTTTAATGAATCCAGCAACTTGGCAAGCTTCTGGTCATCTAGCAAATTTTGCTGACCCGTTGGTAGATTGCAAAAAATGTCGTAGCCGTTATCGTGCAGATCAATTGATCGATGATTTTAATGAAGCACGTGATGTAGTGGAGATTGTTGAAGGCTGGTCAAATGATGAATTGTCTGAATATATTTCTGCTAATGAAATACCTTGCCCAAAATGTGGTAGTAAAGATTTTACCAATGTGCGAAATTTCAATCTAATGTTTAAAACTTTCCAAGGTGTTACCGAAGATAATCAATCAGAAATTTATCTAAGACCTGAGACCGCCCAAGGAATTTTTGTCAACTTTAAAAATGTCCAAAGAACTTCTCGTAAACAAATTCCATTTGGTATAGGTCAGGCAGGTAAGTCATTCCGGAATGAGATTACACCGGGTAATTTTATTTTTAGAACTAGAGAATTTGAACAATTAGAACTTCAATTCTTCTGTGAACCAGGCACCGATATGGAATGGTTCGAATATTGGCGTAATTTCTGTTATGAATGGTTACTCGAACTTGGTATAAAAGAAGAAGATTTACGCTTAAGAGATCACACGGATGACGAGTTATCTCATTATTCTGTTGCAACTACGGACTTTGAATTTAAATTTCCTTTTGGTTGGGGTGAACTCTGGGGTGTTGCAAATAGAACTGACTATGATCTAAAACAACATATTGAGCATAGTAAGAAAAATCTTTATTATCGAGATCCCCATACAAATGAAGAATATATTCCATATGTAATTGAGCCTTCACTTGGGGTAGATAGAATGTTCTTAACTGTTCTGTGCAATGCTTATGATGAAGAAGAATTACCTAATGGTACCAAGCGAACAGTATTGCGTTTTGATCCTATTGTTGCGCCAGTCAAAGTAGCTATTTTACCTCTTTCAGCCAAATTATCTGAAGAAGCGGAAAAGATTTACTTTGAATTAAGCAAGCAATTTCCATGTGAGTTTGATGATCGTCAATCAATTGGTAGACGTTACAGACGTCATGATGAAATTGGCACTCCATATTGTGTAACTTTTGATTTCGATAGCCTAGAGGATAATCAAGTTACGATTCGTGAGCGAGATAGTATGGAACAGATTCGTATTCCAATAACTGAATTGTCGGAATACTTTGATGGAAAATTTGATTAATGATTCTTAAATTGGCCAAAAGTCAAAAGCAATAGCAGGTTTGACTATTCAAAACATCAATGCTAATATTTTGATAAATATTCAGATGAAATAGGTCATATTTAAATAATGCTAAAAACAGTAATAACAGTTAATAAACTCATCACAGAGTTTTGGTTATCTTGATCTTTTAGAGGCCATACTCTAGCTTCGGCTAGGGTGCGGCTTTTTTTATTGAAAAAATGCAAAAAGTTTTGGAGGTTAACATTAATGCAAAAGTACGTTTACATGTTTGAAGAGGGTAATGCTACCATGCGTGAATTGCTTGGTGGTAAGGGTGCCAACCTGGCAGAAATGATTAATTTGGGATTACCAGTCCCTGATGGCTTCACTGTCACAACAGAGGCCTGTACAAAATACTATGAAGATGGCGAAGTGGTCTCACCAGAAGTCGAAGATCAAGTAAAAGCAGCCATGAAAAAATTAGAAGAAAATACTGGTAAAGAATTTGGTAATCCTGATAACTCTTTATTAGTTTCTGTTCGCTCAGGTTCAAGAGCTTCAATGCCAGGCATGATGGATACTGTTTTAAATTTAGGGTTAAACGATGAAGTTGTTGATGGTCTAGCTAAAGCAAGTAACAATAGAAGATTTGCCCTTGATAGTTATCGTCGTTTTATCATGATGTTTGGTGATGTTGTCATGGAAATTGACAAAAGTAATTTTGACAATATCTTTGATAGCAAGAAAGAACAAAAAGGTATTGAACTAGATACTGACTTAACAGCAGAAGATTTAGCAGAAATTGTTTCTGATTACAAAGAAATATATAAAGAGTTGACAGGATCTGACTTCCCAACTGAACCAATCGAACAATTGTTACTTTCAATTCGGGCTGTATTCCGCTCCTGGAATAATCCAAGAGCTATCTATTATCGTCGGATGAATAATATTCCTGCTTCTTGGGGAACTGCTGTAAATATCCAAGAAATGGTTTATGGAAATATTGATGATTCTTGTGGTACAGGTGTTGCCTTTACTAGAAATCCAGCCGATGGCAAAAATGAGCTTTATGGTGAATATTTGATGAATGCCCAAGGCGAAGACGTTGTTGCTGGTGTTCGTACTCCATCTCCTATTTCTCAATTAGAAGAACAAAATATTGATCTCTACAATCAATTCAAAGAAATTGGCGATAAGTTAGAGAAGCATTATGGTGATATGCAAGATCTTGAATTTACAATTGAGCGTGGAAAATTATTTATCCTGCAAACAAGAAACGGTAAACGTACAGCTCAAGCTGCTCTTAAAATAGCTGTAGAAATGGTAGAAGAGGGAATTGTAGACAAAAAACAAGCTCTCCTTACGATCGATCCAAATCAATTGAATACTTTATTGCATCCACAATTTGATGAAGAAGCCTTAGAAGCTGCAACCCCAATTGCCAAAGGTTTGCCAGCATCTCCTGGTGCTGCAACCGGTGAAGTGGTTTTCACAGCTCAAAAAGCAACTGAAGAAGCAGAAACAGGTAAAGCTGTTATCCTCGTTCGTGATGAAACCTCAGCCGAAGATATTGAAGGCATGCATGCTTCAGCAGGTATTTTAACAGTACGTGGTGGTATGACTTCACATGCTGCTGTTGTTGCTAGAGGTATGGGTACTTGCTGTGTTGCAGGTTGTTCTGATGTTTCAATAGATGAAGAAGCTTGCACTATGGAAATTGCTGGAGTTACATATAAAGAAGGAGAGAAAATCTCTATTGATGGCTCTACTGGTAATGTCTATGCTGGTGAAATTCCAACAGTCGAAGCAGAATTATCTGAATATATGCAGACAGTAATGGAATGGGTTGATGAAATTCGTGTTCTTAAAGTTAGAACTAATGCTGATTCAGCCGAAGATTCAACAATAGCTTTAAGACTTGGAGCAGAAGGTATCGGCTTAACACGCACAGAGCATATGTTCTTTGCTGCTGACCGAATTTTGGCTTTCCGTCAAATGATCGTTGCAGATAATGAAGAAGAAAGACGAAAAGCCCTAGCCGAAATTCTACCAGTCCAACAAAGTGACTTTGAAGCAATTTTCGAAGTTATGAAAGGTAAACCAGTTACAATTCGTCTATTAGATCCACCGCTACATGAGTTCCTACCAACAGCCGAAGCTGACATTCAAGAATTAGCTGATGCTCTGGACATGGATATAGATAGATTAAAAGCAAAAATAAATTCCCTACAAGAAATAAATCCAATGCTTGGACATAGAGGTTGTCGTCTTGCAATTTCTTATCCTGAGATAGCAGAAATGCAAACAGCTGCTATTATTGGTGCTGCCTTAGCAAAATCAGATGCTGATAATAAGATTGTTCCAGAGATTATGGTGCCATTAGTTGGCGATGTGAAAGAATTTGAATTCTTACATGAAGTTATTTCAAACGTGGCTGATAAATTGATAGCCGAAAGTGGCAAAGATTTAGAGTACCACATTGGTACAATGATCGAAATTCCACGTGCTGCTCTAACTTCTGAAAAAATAGCCAAAGTAGCAGATTTCTTCAGTTATGGTACCAATGACCTGACTCAAATGAGTTATGGGTTATCTCGCGACGATGCTGGTAAAATATTGGATGTTTATATTGAAAATGGTATCTATGAAAATGATCCTACAGCAAATCTAGACCTAGAGGGTGTTGGTCGCTTGATGAAAATCTCTGCAGAAGAAGGACGTTTAGGTAAGCCTGATATCTCACTTGGTATTTGCGGTGAACATGGTGGTGATCCAAGTGCAGTTGAATACTGTCATGAATTGGGATTTGATTACGTTTCTTGTTCACCTTATCGGGTGCCAATTGCTAAACTGGCAGCAGCCCAAGCTCAGATTAATAATCCTAGATAGATTTTTTGTGATATAATCTTAAGGGTATCCTAAATAAATATAGTGATACCCTTTTTTTGAGAAAAAAATTAATTCTAGGGGGAATTAACATGGGAAAAATAGGATCGAAAATTTGTATCATTGGTGCTGGCAATGTCGGCGCAAATTTAGCATACGTTATGTCAATACAAAACACTTGTAGTGAGCTAGTAATAATTGACATAGACAAAGAAAAAGCAGAAGGCGAAGCCATGGATATAGTTCATGGTTTACCATTTCTTAATCATATGGATATCAGAGCTGGAAGTTATGCCGATATTAAGGGAGCAGATATCATTGTTATTACTGCTGGTGCAGGTCGTAAGCCTGGCGAAACACGCCTAGATCTCGCAACAAAAAATGTTGCTATTGCTAAATCAATATCTGATGAAATGATGCGTCACTATGATGGTGGAATTATCTTAATTGTTGCCAATCCAGTTGATGTTCTTACTTATCACTTTACCAAATGGACTGGCTTACCGAGTGGTAGAGTAGTTGGTTCTGGAACTGTTCTTGATGGTATCCGTTTCCGTTCTTTACTGGGTCGTAAATTTAATATTGATTTAAAAAATATCCATGCTTACATTTTAGGAGAGCATGGTGAGACTCAATTTCCATCCTGGAGTTTTAGCAAAATTGCTGGTTTTCCGCTTGATGAATATTGTCAAGTGTCCGGGATAGAAATCACAGAAGAAGACAAAGTTGAAATGGCAGCCAAAGTTAGATCAGCAGGTGCAGAAGTTATCAAACGTAAAGGTGCAACTTTTTATGGTATAGGAATTGCAACTAATGTTCTTTGTGAAAGTATTCTGCATGATGATAACACGATTCGTACAGTCGGTGGTATCTTAGAAGGACAGTATGGAATCCATGATGTTGTTGTAAATGTACCAGCTATAGTTGGTCGAGATGGTTTAGAACAAGTATTAGAAGTTCAATTACCAAATGATGAACTTGCACTACTTCGTAAATCAGCAGATCATGTCAAATCTGTTATTGATGCAACAAAACATATCTAAAAATTTTTGAAAAGTATTTCGGCTAAAAATTCTATCAGAGATTTTTAGCCGTTTTTTTTATTTAATTTTTTATATAAGAGGAAATAATATAAATTCACAAAGCTATTTAACAAAAACTAATCCACCAAAAAAAAGAGCAAATGAAATTGACATTATCAGGGGAATCTGCATCCTATTGATGATCTGGCACCATCTAATGTACGATGTGCGCTACATTTTTCAATACGATGCTTTTGAATTTTTTGAGAGTTCAATTTTTCAAAAAATTATTCATCCTTTGCTTTTAATTGGACTATTTATGATGTCTGGTATTAGTCAATCATTTTCAAAAAATAATTATAAACGCTTAAAGAAAATGATTATTATTGCTCTTGGAATTACGCTGATTAGCGTTGCTGTATCTATAGTATTTCAAAAAAGTTTTTTTGTTTTTTGGCAAATCATTCATAGTTTAGCGTTTTGTATTGCAGTAACACTTATAATTGAAAAAATTTTTACGACAAAAAATACACAATTCATCGTTCTATTAATACTTGCTCTTTTAATAATTTTTGTTATCCCGTTTGTTATTGAAAAATTTAGATTAGTTCAACATGGATCATTTTTACTTTTGCCTTTTGGGATTGGCTATCGTAATCCCAAAGTACCACCAATGATAGATTATATTCCAGTTGTTCCTTTGGGAGGTTTTTTCTTTATAGGAGTAATGTTGGGTAAAATTTTATATCCTAATGGAAAAATTAGCCAAGAGAGATTTACCGGAAAAATTTGGTATCCGCTTCGTTTTCTAGGTAAATATTCTTTGTGGGTTTATGCTCTTCATCAGCCAATCTTAATATTTTTAATTTGGGTATATGGGAATGTTTTTTTATGAAAGTAGTTTGTATTAATCATCAAGAATTTAATTCAATATTAGATATTCTGCGTCTGTATTTTCAAGACATCAGTCTTAAAGAAAATAGCATCAAGATTGAAGAGCCTAAAACTTCAAATATAAATTGTACTATTGTTTCAAGTCAGAATATGGAAGTGACGAAAGAACAAATGCGTGATCAAGCTGATCAATCACAAATTTTTGTTCAAACTTTTATTGAAGCTTCTGATTTAAAAATATCAAATACTGTAGTGCCAAGTGCTTTAAGACGTGAGCTTAAACGCCAGATGTATTTTATTTTAAGTTCATTATTAAATATCTCTTATCCATGGGGATCCTTAACTGGTATTAGACCAACCCAAATCGCCTTACGTGTTTATCAAGCGGAAAATTGTAATTTTACTTTAGCAAAAGAAAGCTTGATGAAATTTTGGTTTGTTTCTGAAGAAAAAGCTAAGATTGCCCTAGAAACTGCAATTGCAGAAGATCAAATATTACAAAATTGTAATACTAAATTACCAATGCTATATATAGGTATTCCTTTTTGTTCTACTCGTTGCTCCTATTGCAGTTTCATTACTCAAGATGCAACTACTAGAGCTGGACATATGGATATTTATACATCTTCATTAATCGAAGAAATAAAACAGATCTCAGACTATATGAAAGATCAAGGTAAGAAATTTTCTGCGCTATACATAGGTGGTGGCACTCCCACAGCATTAAGTGATCCAAGTTTTGAAAAATTAATAGATTCAATTAATGATCATGTTCCACTTGTGCCAAACGCAGAAATCACAGTAGAAGCAGGACGTGCCGATTCAATTACTTTTAGTAAGCTAAAGCTGATCAAAACTTTGGGCGATGTTAGAATTTGTATTAATCCTCAAACCATGCACGACCATACTTTAAAATTGATTGGCCGTGATCATACAGTTGAACAAGTCTATGACGGCATGAAAATGGCTCGTGAGCTTGGCTTTGAGAATATCAATATGGATTTAATTTTAGGCTTACCCCAAGAAGAAAAGCAAGATTTTTTAGATTCACTAGAGAAAATATTAGAATTAAAGCCACAAGGTATAACTGTACATACAATGGCTTTGAAACGCTCGGCTTTCCTAGAGCAAAAATATAATCAGAAATATCTCGACTTGCGCTTTCCAGATCAAGATTTAGCTCAAGCTTTTTCAAAAGCAATTCACTTATTAAAAGAAAATCAATATTTTCCATATTATCTTTATCGGCAAAAAAATGTACGTGGAGGTCTTGAAAATATAGGCTTTGCCAAAAAAGGATTTGCTTGCAACTATAATGTGGGTATGATGAGTGATCAAGTTTCTGTAATTGGCTTGGGAAGTGGTTCTACCACAAAAATAGTTAAAGGCGATTTGGTTGAGAGGAATTATAACCCCAAAGATATTTTAATTTATTCTGAAAGAATAACTGAATTAATTGATAAGAAAATTGATTTCCTCTCAAAATTTAATTTATGATTGCGATTGTTTTCCATTCTCTTTTAGACCTAATTGCAAGCTAGAATCACCAATATCTTGATTTATTTGATTTACTAATTGCTGAATTTTATCAGCTTGTTCTTGTTTGTTTTTTGCTTCTTTCCAAGAATTTTGCTGAGCAGGGTTCTGCCATTCTAACATCGAAATTTGCCTATAAGCAGTAGCAGTATCCTGTAAATTGGTTGCAGTGACTGCCAACAGACGAATGGGGGTTTTCTCATCCCAAAGCTCTGTCATTAATTTGAGAGCAGTTTGATAAATTTCAATAAATTCTTCAACAGGATTAAAAAGAGTCATTTGCCTTGAACGTACCTGAAAGTCAAAGGTTTTTAATTGTACCTGGATTACACTAGCAGTTTTGGCAGCAGTTTGTAATCTTTGACTTACCTCTGCTGACAAATCTTTTAATCCTTTTTTGATTTCTGGCCAAGTAGTTAAATCTTTTTCAAAAGTTGTGCCATTACCAATTGATTTTGCCTCTTCTACTTCGGTGAATTTTGGTACCTTTGCATCGTCCAAACCTCTGGCATAGATACTCAACGTTTTCCCCTGTTTACCTAGAAGTTGTTCCAAAAAACTAGGCTCTAATCTTGCCAAATCTCCAATTGTATTAATATTTAAATTTCTTAATTTTTTCTCGGTAACTTTGCCGACGTAGATTAATCTATTAATTGGTAATGTCCAAACTTTATCTTTGATTTCATGTTTGGCAATTACTGTTGTCGCATCAGGTTTCTTTAGGTCACTTCCTAATTTAGCAAAAACTTTATTGTAAGACACACCGATTGAAATAGTAATTCCAATTTCCGTTTTGATTTTTTCTCTAATCTGATCGGCAAGCTCTTTGGGCGAATTAGCAAAATTAAACCAAGTTTGACTAACATCAATAAAACTCTCATCAATACTAAATGGTTCAACATGTTCAGAATAATTTAAGTAGAGTTGATTAATTTTTGTGGAATATTCTTTATAAAGATCATGATGAGGTTTGACAGTTACCAAGTTTGGACATTTACGTTTGGCCTCATTAATAGTTTCTGCTGTTAGAACACCAGCTTGCTTTGCTATTTCATTTTTGGCCAGAATAATCCCATGTCTGTTTTCAGGATTACCTGCGACAGCCATAGGAACATTTTTTAAAGAAGGATTTAGCAAACACTCTATTGAAGCATAATAGCCATTACAATCACAATGAAAAATAACTCTATCCATGACCATATTGTACTTAAACTTGCCACAGATGACTAGTTTCTCTAAAAGAGGATTTTATAAGCACTGTAAAGAATTAATAATCCCATGATAATGCGAATAACTGTTTCATGTTCGGCAAAGAGTTTTTGAAAAAACACACCAAAAAGACTCCACAAAATATTGCCAAGCATGGCAATAAAAGCCAAAACAAAAGAAAAGAATACAAGCTCTTTGCTTTCAGAAAAGTAAGGTAAGATAAAACCAGAAATAGCAGTAATCCCATATAAATAAATTTTGGGATTTACAAATTGAAAGAAAAAACCTTTGCGAAAAAGATTATCTACCTCTACATCTTGATCCAGATCCGAACGAGAAACAACAGTTGTCCAAGCAAGATATAAAAGATAGACAACACCAAAAATCCGTAAAAATGTTAAAACAGAGGGAAGCAGACTTTCAATTTTTTGCATGAAAAATGAAACAAAAAGCATCACAATCGAAAAACCAGAAAAGACACCCAAAATAAAAGGAATCGTTCGCCTAAATCCAATTAATCTTGCATAATTCATCGACAAGATCGGATTTGGCCCTGGCGTAAAAGTAGTTGAAACACAAAAAATAATAAAAGTTGACCATTCAAACATAAATTTCTCCTTGTTTTCCTAATATATCGTGTATCCTAAATAGATTGTACTGAATTTTTAAAATATTAAAATAATGATACAAAAAATGTTAAAATAGACAGAGTTGTTAATCATCATTACATGATTCTAGATGTGATGAAATCAAGTTAGGTAAGGTGTTTTTATGAGAGGCAATGTGAAAGAATTTGATTTGATAAGTTTAGGTGAGGTATTAATCGATTTTATTCCTACTGGCAGACCAAATGAACTTACTATTAATTTTGGAGGAGCACCAGCAAATGTCGCTGTTGCAGTAGCTAGGAATGGTCTTAAATCGGGCTTTTGTGGCATGGTTGGTAATGATGATTTTGGGAATCTTATTGCTACAACCTTTGAAGAAGAAAATGTAGACTTTCTTTGTGATGAGTTTACCGAGGAAGCAATTACAACTTTAGCCTTTGTTCAACTAGATGAACATGGTGATCGTAGTTTTACTTTTGCTAGAAAACCTGGAGCTGATATGTTTTTAGATCATGAGCAAATTCCACCCGAACAAATTGCCAATACCAAAATGTTGAATGCAGGCACACTTTCTATGACTGGTGGCAAATCTAAGGACACAACAATTTATGCTCTTAAAGAAGCAGCACGGCAAAACAAAATTGTTACGATGGACCTTAATTATCGTCCACCTTTATGGGATTATGATATGGATGCTTGTGCGGATGTATTCCATAGCGTTTTACCATATGTTGACTTATTAAAAATTTCGGACGAGGAAGCGCCGATGCTTCGCATGAGTGTAAAAGAAGTTATGAAAAAATATGATTTAACTGCAGTGATCGAGACTTTAGGAGCAGATGGATCCAGAGTATACTTCCAAGATGATATTATAGAACAGCCTGGGATCAAAGCCGATGTAAAAGACACGACCGGAGCAGGCGACGCGTTTTGGGGAGCCTTTTTATCTGAAATATTAAGAACAGGTAAAGAAGATGTCCAAGACCTATCGTATGCTGATTTTTCTAATGCAATCAAGATGGGAGCTATTTCTGGTTATTATTGTGTTCAGCAAAAAGGTGCAATAGAATCTTTGCCAACTTATGAGGAAATAATTCAGGCAAAAAAGGAATTAAAAATATAATAAGAGCTCCTTGATAAGGCAGAAGACACAAGTTTATACATTCATTTGTCTTTTTCAAATAGAAACACTATGATAAACAAGTTAACAAATTTTAACTTTATTTACTAGGAGATTATATTGTGGAAAAGAAAAATATTTATAAATTCCCCTTGTATGAGACGAGGCAAATCACAGATCTACGTGATATGTTGAGGGGTAGCGTAGAGCTATATTCAGATAAAACAGCGTTCTTGACCAAACCCAAAAAAGGTGAACCATATGTTCCTATAACTTATAAACAATATGGAGCACATGTTGATGCTTTTGGTAGTAAATTGTTTGAAATGGGTATTACTGCAGACAGAAGGGTGGCAATAGTCGCAGAAACAAGATATGAATGGTATATCAGCTATTTAGCAACTGTAAATGGTGCAGCGATCATTGTGCCACTAGATAAAGAGTTGCCTGCTGCTGAGATTAATCTCATGCTGAAACGTGCTGATTGTGATGTTGTAATCTACTCTCCGTCCTTAAGAGATAAAGTTTTAGAAGCGGCGGAAGGTGTTGAGAGCCTCAAGTTTTTTATTCTGATGGATTATTATAAAAATGAAGTTGAACCTTTTACTGTCCAAGCAAGTAAAGACAACTTACCTCAAGAATATTCCTTTAGGTATTTATTGGCTGAGGGTCAAGAACTCTTAGATAGTGGTTATCGTGATTTTTTAGATTGCCAAATTGATCCAAATGAAATGCGAATATTGTTGTTTACTTCTGGTACAACCGCCAGATCCAAAGCAGTTATGCATTCTCACCATACAATTTCAACTAATTTAATAGCTATGACGGAAATGATCCATATTGAAGACGAAACTGCATTATCAGTCTTGCCATTACACCATACTTATGAGTGTACATGTGGTTTTTTATGCCAAATTTATAAAGGCAGTACCATAGCTGAGGCGGAGGGACTAAGATATATTGTAGATAACTTAAAAGAGAGTAAAACTACACTATTATTAGCTGTACCCCTAATTTTTGAAGCTTTCCATAAGCGTATCTGGCGCACAATTGATAAACAAGGTAAAAGAAAAACTGTAGAATTTGCTCTTAAATTTACTAGAGCGTTATCTAAAGTAGGTATTGATTTAAGAAAAACATTTTTTAAAGATATACATGCTGCATTAGGCGGTCACATGCGTTTACTTATTGCAGGTGGTGCTGCTATTGATCCCAAAGTTTTAGAAGATTTTACTGACTTTGGTTTCATTGCAGTCCAAGGTTATGGCTTAACAGAATGTGGACCTATTTTAGCCTTGAATCGTGACAAGTATTTCCAACATAAATCAGCTGGTTTACCACTACCTAGAACCGAAGCAGAAGTTGTTGATCCAGATAAAAATGGAATTGGTGAATTTCGTTCGCGAGGCGACAATGTAATGCTTGGTTATTATGGTGATCCAGAATTGACAGCTGAAGCATTACAAGATGGTTGGTTCTATACAGGTGATTTTGGCTATATTGATCAAGCTGGATTTTTGGTTATAACAGGTAGAAAGAAAAATGTTATTGTCACCAAAAATGGTGAAAATGTTTTTCCAGAAGAGATAGAAGCCATAATTAATCGCTACGATGTAGTAGCAGAATCTGTTGTCAGCAGTGTTGATGGTAGACAAGGTGACATGGATATAGTGATCGAAATCTATCCTGATTCTGAGGCTTTACAAGAACATTTTGGCCATAAGGATTATACTGATGAAGAAGTGCTTAACTTAATGAAAAATCTGGTCAAAGAATTTAATGATACACAACCTCTCTATAAGCGTATTAAAAATGTTTCCCTCAGGGACGAGCCATTTGAAAAGAATACTTCAAAGAAAATTATTAGAAAATATAATTAATAACCACAAACTTTATAACAAATAATTTATTTTAACTGAACAAAATGCAATTATCTAAGAGCTCAGCACTTAAGTAATTGCATTCTTGCTTTATTCAACTTATAATGACAAGGAAATTTAATATTAAATGCTTTGACAGGAACAGTAAGTCAAATGTAAAGAGATTAAAGCGAGTAGAAGTTGGTGTGAGTTCTATATTTCAGTTTGACCTAAGATCATCCTCGAGCAGTGATTCTGAACTTATGGTACTTAAATAGAAATAATTTAAGATAAAAACCATAATATTAAGAAGAACCGACCTGCCGATTGGCAGGACTTCGTTATGTAATTAAGATAAGTTAATTTTTATCTTATGGATTTGATTAGCTTATGAAAACGGGTGGTACCGTGCAATTTGTAAATTTGCGCCCCGCGTAGGAGGCGCTTTTTTTTGTGGAAATAAATTTCATGAAGAATAAAGAAAATAACAGGATCTAAATTAAGGGAGAGAATATGTACAAAAAAGTTGATAGCTCTTTAGACTTCGTACAAAGAGAAAAAGATATTGTCGGTTTTTGGCAAGAACAAGATATTTTTAATAAGCAGACAGAACTACGTAAAGACGGTCCCACATATGTTTTTTATGATGGACCTCCAACTGCAAATGGTGAACCACATATAGGTCATGTTTTAACTAGAGTTATAAAAGACATTATTCCACGTTATCACATAATGAAAGGTTCCAATGTTTATCGTAAAGCAGGCTGGGATACTCATGGCTTGCCAGTTGAACTTGAAGTAGAAAAAATGCTTGGCATCAATGGAAAAGAAGAAATTGAAGCCTATGGGGTAGAACCTTTTATTCAAAAATGTAAAGAAAGTGTTTGGAAATATACAGCTGAATGGGAGGAAATGTCTGATCGGATTGCTTTTTGGGCAGATATGGAAGACCCATATATCACCTACGAAAATGATTATATCGAGTCTATATGGTGGTCACTACGTCAAATCTGGGATAAAGATTTAATTTATGAAGGTCATAAAGTTGTTCCTTATTGTCCCAGATGTGGCACTGCTTTATCCAGTCATGAAGTCGCCCAAGGTTATCAGGATGTTACTGAAGCTTCAGTTTATCTTCGTTTTAAAATCATTGATCAACCTAATACATATTTTACGGCTTGGACGACAACACCTTGGACTCTACCTTCAAACTTGGCGCTTTGTGTTCATCCTGATGCAACTTATGTACTTGCAGAAAAAGTAGAAGAAATTAATGGCGAACAACAAACTAATCGTTATTATGTTGCCGAAACTTTAAAAGATACAGTTTTAGGTGAAGATGCAAAAGTAATCAAGAAAGTAAAAGGTACAGAGCTGGAAGGAATTAAATATGAACCTCTCTTCCCATATGCTAAAGATACTGTGGCAAAATCTCATAAAGAAGCATTCTTTGTGACAGTTGATACTTATGTCACAATGGAAGATGGTACTGGCATAGTTCACATAGCGCCTGCTTTTGGTGATGATGACGCACGAATTGGTAAGAGTTATAATTTACCATTTGTTCAATTCATCAATGAAGACGGCACAATGCCAGAAGCTGTAACAGATTTTGCTGGTTTGTCTTTTAAAGAGTCTGATCCAAAAATCATAGAGCTCTTAGATAATAATGGACTATTAATTAGAGAAGAAGAACATACTCATAATTATCCATTTTGCTGGCGCTGTCACACACCGTTAATGTATTATGCAAGACAATCTTGGTTTATTGAAATGACCAAACTCAGAGATAATTTAGTCGCAAATAATCAGACGGTAAACTGGATTCCACCTACAATTGGTACAGGACGCTTTGGTAATTTTTTAGAAAATGTAATAGATTGGGCCGTTTCGCGTGAAAGATATTGGGGTACTCCACTACCGGTCTGGCGTTGTGATGATTGCGGACATGATCATTTAGTTGGTTCTTTAGAAGAATTAAGAAGCATGTCAGACAATTGTCCAGAGGATATCGAACTTCATCGTCCGTATATTGATGCTGTACATCTTAACTGTCCAAAATGTGAAGGCAAAATGACGCGCAGACCAGAAGTTATTGATGCTTGGTATGATTCAGGCGCAATGCCTTTTGCCCAATATCATTATCCATTCGAAAACAAAGAGTTGTTTGAAAAAACTTTCCCGGCAGATTTTATTTCTGAAGCAGTCGATCAAACGCGTGGTTGGTTCTATACCTTAATGGCAATAGGTACAGCTGTATTTGATCAATCTCCATTTAAGAATTGTATTGTCATGGGTCATGTTCAGGATAAGGATGGACGTAAAATGTCCAAACATATTGGCAATGTAGTCGATCCGATGGAAGTTTTAGACGAGGAAGGTGCCGATGCAGTACGCTGGTATTTCTTTAGTAATAGTCAGCCTTGGCTTCCATCTCGTTTTTCATCAGAAATGGTCAATGAAGTCAAACGTAAATTTATTAGTGGTCTCTGGAATACTTATGCATTTTACGTTTTGTATGCAGATATTGATAAGTTTGATCCAAGTCAATATAGCTTAGATTATGCAGAGCTTGGGGTCATGGATCGCTGGATCTTAAGTAAGTTAAATACACTGATTAGAGATGTAGACACAAGACTTGCTAAATACGATATTACTGGTTCTACCAGAATTATGGAGGATTTTGTCGATGACTTATCTAATTGGTATGTCAGACGTTCTAGAGATCGTTATTGGGGTGATGGCATGGGTCAAGATAAGATTAATGCTTATATGACCTTGTACACCGTACTTGATAAGCTCTCTCGTTTGTCAGCACCATTTGTTCCGTTCATGACAGAAGCGATTTATCAAAATATTGTCAGACCTTTCTTCGATGATGCCAGAGAAAGTATTCATCTCTCTGATTTTCCTAGCTATGATGAAGCCTTAATCGACGAAGAATTAGAAGAACAAATGCAAATAGTTTTAGATTTGGTCAATCTAGGCCGATCTGCAAGAAATATTTCTGAACTTAAAATTCGCCAACCATTGCAAAAGATGTATGTGGTAACAGAAGATAAGTTGGATGATGCATATCAGCCTCTAGTTTTAGACGAATTAAATGTCAAAGAATTACACTGGGAAAGTGATGCAGATAGTTTACAAGATTTTGAATTTAAACCTCAANTNCGTCTCNTAGGTCCTCGTTTTGGTAAAAACTTACCAGAAGTAAATCAGGTTTTAGCAAATGTTAATGGCAGAGAAAGATATAGTGAACTAAATGAAAAAGGTTACATCGAAATTGAAATAGCTGGCCAAGTGGAAAAGCTAGATGAGGATGATTTATTAATTTCTTCAATTCAAGCTGAGGGACTTGCAACAGCATCTGACCACGGTGTTACAGTAGCTTTGGATACCACTTTGACAGATGACTTGATTGCAGAAGGTAATGTACGTGAAATTATTTCTAAAGTTCAAAATATGCGTAAAGAGAGTGGCTTTGAAGTAGCTAATCGAATTCATCTTTATTATGCAGACAATGAAGACCTAGGCAAAGTGATTGAACAATACAAAGATACAATTAAAGAAGAAGTTTTGGCAGTAGAAATTACTCCTTTAAAAGAAGGTGTACCATTTGTTGAATCATGGGATATTAATGGTCAAGACTTAACGCTTGGTATGGAGGTAGTAAGCTAACATATACTAATAATATTTTATTATTGCTAATTTGAGGCAAATTAGATAAGATAAATTTTGAAAAAGCAGAATCCACTGTTTCACGGTCAAGGTTCTGCTTTTTTAATAAATATCCGGATGACTGTTTTTCATCTATGGAGGTAAAAAAATGAATAAGAAAGTATTTAATCTAGCATTGGCTGGAGTTTTAGCTGCGCTCTATATTATTTTAACTCTGCCTTTTGCTCAATTCGCGTTTGGCATGGTGCAATTTCGTTTGGCTGAAATATTGACAGTTTTGCCTATACTGACGCCAGCAGCAATACCAGGAGTCTTTATTGGTTGTTTATTAGCTAATTTTTTAAATCCGCAAAATCTGGGTTTAATAGATATTTTAGGTGGAAGTTTAACAACTCTTGTAGCAGCCTATTTGACTTGGAAAATAGGCAAACCTTATCGTCAGTATGTATTAAAACAAAAATACGGTATCGCAGGTCAAGATCCAGTTAAACAAAATCAAGCAAAAAAACTACCAAATAGTTTACGACTTAATTTAATTTTGGCACTCTTACCACCAATCTTATTAAATGGCTTAGTAGTAGGTACATATCTACCATTTTTGTTAACTGATGGTCCAGACTTACTACTCGTCCTTGGCACAATTTTATCTGTCAGTATTTCACAAGCAATAGTAATCTTAGGTATTGGCATGCCACTCTTGATTTTGCTTTCAAAAAATAAGAGCTTTCAAGATTTATTGGCCTAATTTTTACTAATTGCTAAGATAGTTGCATAATATAGAAAATATATTTGATATTCGGTTGTAAGTTGCAACCGAATATTTTTTGAGGTCAACAATGAGTCAAAGTCACTATTTTAATCCAGATCCTAGTTTGGACCATCAGCATCAAATAATTGGCTATTCTTTATCTGGACATAACTTTTCATTTAAAACTGACAAAGGCGTGTTTTCTAAAGATAAAGTTGATCATGGAACAAATGTCATGTTAAAGGCAATCTTAAAAGATCAAAACAACTTTCCTGATCAAGCTGAAATTACAGCACTTGACTTTGGTTGTGGCTATGGTGTTGTTTCTATTGTCCTACAAGAGATCCTTGCCAAAGAAAATATTTTTAATCAACAAAATTGGTTTAGTCTTGATATTAACCAAAGAGCGATTGCTTTAGCTAAACAAAATGCGATAAGATCGGGTGCCAAAATCTCATTTTTAGAGTCAGATGGGATTCCGCTTGATTTTGGAAAATTTGATTTTATTTTTCTTAATCCACCAATCAGGGCAGGCAAAGCTGTTTATTATCAAATGTTTGAACAAGCTGCTGATCATTTAGAAAAGTCAGGAAATTTTTATATTGTTATTCAAAAAAAGCAAGGTGCTAATTCAGCAGTAGCTTTTCTCAAAACGTTATTTAATGATGTGAAGGTTATAGATAAAACAAGTGGTTTTCACACTATTAGGTGTCAATTTAAACCCAAAAAATAATTGCTAACAAAAAATTTGGGTTATAAAACTCTTTTAGTTATACTCTATAAAGATAATTTTTAAGAAAGAGAAATTTATGTCTAACAAATTTAGCCTTTCAGCAATAGGTCAAGATTCACATCGCTTTGTTTCAACTGATGATGAGAAACCATTAGTACTTGGGGGTCTAACATTTGAAGCAGAGCAAGGTTTAGAAGGCAATAGTGATGCGGATGTTTTATTACATGCTTTGACTAATGCAATTTCTGGCATCACCTGTATCCCAATTCTGGGAGATATAGCTGATGAGCTCTGTTTGAAACACAAAATAACAGATAGTTCGGCTTATTTAGAAATAGCTTTAGCAGATCTAGCTGAGGCAGGTTACGAATTGGCACATATTAGTTTTACTGTACAAGCAAAAAAACCAAAATTCTTGCCAATTATTGAGGACATTAGAAAATCCATAGCGAAAATTGTAGATTTACCAAAAGAACATGTAATGTTAACAGCAACTTCGGGTGAGAATTTAACTGAAGTGGCGAGAGGTGCAGGAATTGAAGCCTTTTGTATTATTACGGTAGTACCACTTGAAAGCGAATCATACAATTCATAAAATGACTTTCTATGGAAAAAAATAATCAAAAAAATAATCAAAATTATTATGATATAGCAATTGTAGGGGCGGGACCTGCTGGTGCAACCTTTGCCAAATTATTAGCAGAACAAAAACCTGATCTGAAAATTGTTTTGCTACATGATCATCAACCAGAAAGACAAAAACCTTGTGGGGGTTTACTCTCACCCGATGCTCAAAAAAAATTAGCCGAGCACCAAATAACATTACCCAAAGAAATATTAGCTGATCCGCAAATTTTTGCTGTAAGGACAGTTGATTTAAAACAAAATTTGGATTGCACTTATCAAAGGCACTATCTAAATATGGATCGTTATGCTTTTGATGAATGGCTAATTTCTCTTATTCCAAATAAAACAACCATAATGAGGCAAAGATATATAAAAGTAATTAGAGAAGATAATGACTTTATATTAACTTTGAGTTCTGGTCAAGTGCTAAGATCTCATTATCTTGTTGCAGCGGATGGTGCCGGTTCAAGTATAAGACGAACTTTCTTTCCAGAAAAAAAGACCAATAATTACACAGCCATTCAGCAATGGTTCAAAAGAAAAGACTTTGACAGGGCAGAGTTTTATTGTGTTTTTGATCCAGAAACTAGTGATAGTTATTCATGGTTTTTTAATAAAAATGAATATATTGTTTATGGTGGCGCTTTCCCAAAACAAAATAGTCGTGAATTATTTGAAGCACAAAAAAGTAAATTTGCTAAGCAGATGAACTATGATCTTAGTGATTTGGTACGTACCGAAGCTTGTCAAGTTGTTTTCCCGCGTAAATTTAATGAATTTTTTTTAGGAAAAGAAAACATTTTCTTGTTAGGTGAAGCAGCTGGTTTAATTAGTGCCAGCTCATTTGAAGGTATTAGTTATGCGATAGATAGTGCTGAGAAATTAGCAAATGCTTTCGCTAAAGTACCTATTCATAGTAAGCCAATGAAGTATTATCAAAACGCAATGCGTAAAATGAAAATCAAACTATGGCTCAAAATGCATAAGCGCAATATACTTTGTCAGCCATTTTTACGCCGACTTATTATGAAGTCAAAAATCACTGCCATTAACTTAAAAGAGTAACAGATTATTTTTCTTTTTCTCTATAAATAGAACTAAATGTCTTATTTAGTTCTCCTAATTCAAAACAAGTAGTAGAAACGGCAGAAGCGCCAGCTTTAATAGCAGCGAGCACATCTTCTTTAGTTCTAATAAATCCGCCGGCGATCAATGGTAAATCAGATTTTTCACGCACAAGCGGAAAAGATTTGGTTGCAATACCTGGTAAAATTTCGATTGAATCAGGTTTACAATGTTGTATGTTGTAAATCCCATTCTCAAAGGCCATAGAGTCAAGCATAAATATTCTTAAAATGGTTGCCAAATTAAATTCTTTGGCATAACGTAAGAGGCGTGGTTTTGTCGAAATCACACCGTCAGCCTCTGTATATTTACTGATAAATTCAACAGCTGCTTCATGGGCGGATATCCCATTGATCAAATCTAAATGAACAAAAACAAATTTGTCATATTCTTTTGCTAGAGCAACTTGTGCTTCGATATTTACTATATCACCATAGAGAAAAAATAAAATTTTATAATTGCTTGCTAACGCTTTTCTTAAAGCTTTTTCGTCCTTAACTGAGAAAATAATAGGTGAACGTCCTAACTGTTTTTTCAATAGATTTGTTAACATAACAAAAGATCCTTTATGCCTTTTTAGATAGAAAACTAGTCTTTTATATTTTTAAATACAAAAACTTTACTTAAATTAAACATTACAATTGTATTATAAGCACATAGATCAAATTCTAGTCAACATTTAAATGAATAATTTCTATTAATCAATTAAATAGTAATAAATTAGTAGTTTGTACAGCTTGTACTGGAATAGACAAACAGACATTTTATTCAGTTCTAACAAAAAAAACATTGAAAATACAAAGACTTTGTGTTACTATCATAATAATTCAATGCGAAACCATGAGATTTGAGTAGGTTCCAGTTTTGAATGCGGAGGAGACTCGCTCATTTTCAGAGATATCGATTACTGGTATTCTATCTAACAAAATTTAAGCAACTTCTCCTGAAACAAAATTACAAAGGAGCTAAGTGTATGCATGATGTCTTAATTATCGGAGCAGGGTGTGTCGGATCCTGTGTCGCCTATGAATTGTCAAAGTATAATTTAAATGTTTTGCTTCTAGACAAGGAAAATGATGTAGCGTTAGGTGCTTCACGTGCTAATACTGCAATTGTTCATGGTGGCTATGATCCTGATCCAAACACACTTATGGGAAAGTATAATGTCAGAGGTGCAAAAAAATGCATGGAACTTGTGGAAACTCTGGATATAGAGTTTCGAAAAACAGGTTCTTTAGTGGTTGCCTTCAATGACAAAGAAATGGAAACAGTAAAGCAGACATACGAACGCGGACTTGCTAATGGCTGTCCTAATATGGAAATATGGGATGCCGAACAAGTTCATGCCCACGAACCAAATATTTCAAAAGATATTATTGGAGCTTTATGGGTTCCCGAATCAGGTGTTATGAATCCTTGGGAATTTACAATTTCTCATGTTGAAGTTGCAGTTCGTGAAGGAGTAGACCTAGAGTTAAATCAAAAAGTTGTCGATTTGATTGATCAGGGAGATTCATGGTTAGTAAAAACTGAAACAGATGAATTTGAAACAAAATATGTTGTCAATGCGGCAGGGGTTCACTCAGATGAAATTCATAATCTTGTTGCAGAGCCAGCCTATGCAATTCATCCAACCCGGGGTCAATATTATCTTTTAGACAGATCTCAAGGTGAAATTGTCAATTCGGTTATTTTTCCAACTCCTAATGAACAGACAAAAGGTATTCTGGTTTCACCAACTATTCATTTCCACACTTTAGTAGGTCCAGATGCAGAGAGAATTCCAGACAAAGAAGATACCTCTACTACAAGAGATGGACTTGATTATATTGCAGGTGAGGCTACACGTTGTGTACCAGGTCTTAACTTTAGGACTAATATAAGAAATTATGCTGGTGTTAGGGCTAATAGTGATCTAAACGATTTCTTCGTTGATTTTATTGCAAGAGATATTTTAGAACTTGGGGCAATTAAATCACCTGGTTTAACATGTTCTCCCGTTCTAGCGGAAGAAGGTGTCAAAATGCTCAAAGAAAAGGGACTAAAGTTAGAAGAAAAAAGTAATTGGGATGGTACAAGAAAAGTCACTCGCTTTAAAACTTTATCGCCAGAAGATAAACAAAAGGCCTTAGAACGAAATCCAAAGTATGGACGTGTGATTTGTCGCTGTGAGCATATTACAGAAGGTGAAATTATAGATGCGCTTGAAAGAGGCATGCCTGTTACATCACTTGACGCTGTTAAGAGACGCTGTGGTACCGGCATGGGTCGTTGTCAAGGTGGTTTTTGTGGTCCACGCATAGTGGAAATTTTGGCGCGTGAGACTGGTATAGATGTAGAAGATGTTCTCCAAGATAAACTTGGAAGTTATATCATCACTGGTAGAACAAAAACTAATGAGAAGCCTGAGGTGACAAAATCATGAAACAAATTAAAGAATATGAATTAATTATTATCGGCGGTGGACCTGCAGGCTTAGGTGCAGCCCTTAGTGCACACCAAAATGGTCTTAAAGATATTTTAATCGTAGAACGAGACATTTTCTTAGGTGGAATATTAAATCAATGTATACATAACGGTTTTGGTCTCCATTACTTTGGTGAAGAATTAACTGGACCAGAATATTCACAACGTTTTATTGATCAATTAGAAGATACAAGCATCGAAGTTAAATTGGACACGATGGCAATGAATCTTGAAAACACAGAGGATTATCGTTTTGTTCATATTATGAATATGGAAGAAGGATATCAANTTCTTAAAGCGAAGGCTGTTATTTTGGCAATGGGGTGTCGTGAAAGAACAAGAATGCAAATTCAAATACCGGGTACTAGAGCATCAGGTATAATTCTGGCAGGACAAGCTCAACAATATGTCAATCTCGAAGGTCTGATGATAGGAAAAAAAGTAATTGTGCTTGGTTCAGGTGACGTTGGTTTAATAATGGCACGTCGCCTTACCTTAGAAGGAGCAGAAGTAGTTGCTTGTGTCGAGGTTATGCCACATTTAGGCGGTCTAAATCGTAACTATGTACAATGCCTTAAAGACTTTGACATTCCGCTCTATCTTTCACATACGATTACAAATATCCGTGGTCAAAGAAGGGTAGAAGGTGTCACAGTTCAAGAGGTAGATTCCAATGGTAAGCCAATTCCTGGTACGGAAAAAGATTATGATGTTGATACAGTCTTATTGTCAGTAGGTTTAATTCCAGAAAATGAATTAAGCAGTGAAGCAGGCGTTGAACTTGATCCAAGAACTTCAGGACCTATTGTTTATGAAAACGATGAAACATCATCACCAGGTATATTTGCCTGTGGTAATGTTCTCCATGTTCATGATTTAGTAGACCATGTTACTGAAGAAGCAGAAGCTGCTGGTTATGCAGCTGCTTGCTATGTTAAAGATGGTGGTTGTGTTACCGAAAATGCAACTCGGATTGAACTAAAACCTGATTCTAACATTACTTACACTGTTCCCCAACATATTCGTTTGGAAGATATAGAAAAAAATGTACGAATTTATTTTAGAGTTCGGCAAAATTATCATGATCCAGTACAGGTCTTAGTAAGAGATGGTAATAATAATCAAATTGCTAAATTTAAGCGTCCATACATGTTCCCTGGCGAGATGGAAAACATTAGATTACCAAGACAATTACTAGACAGAGTTGTGGGAAATGAGCTAACCATTTCGGTGGAGGAGTAAAATGAAACAAGAAGTAATTTGTGTAATATGTCCACGCGGATGTCGTCTAACAGTTGATCCAGAAAATGATTATAAAGTAACCGGTAATTTTTGTGCCAAAGGAGTCCCCTATGGCAAAGCAGAATTAATAAACCCGACTCGTGTTGTAACCTCAACCGTAAAAATTGATGGCGAAAAAATAACACGTTGTCCTGTTAAGACTGACCAAGCGATTCCTAAAAAGGAAATCAAGAATATTATGCAAGAAATTAATCAAGTAAATTTAAATGCACCTGTCAAGGCAGGAGATATAGTTATTCAAAATATATTAAATACAGATGCAAATCTAGTAGTCACACGAGATATTGATTAGCAAGTAAATTGGGCAGAAACGTAAAGGCTTTTGACCAATTTTAATAAAATGAAAAAACACAACACGAATGAAGGAGGATGTTATGGCAAAATATGTAATGGCATTAGATTCAGGTACAACGAGTAACCGTTGTATAATTTTTAATGAAAAGGGTGAGTCTTGTTCCATCGCACAAAAAGAGTTTACTCAAATTTATCCTAAACCAGGTTGGGTCGAGCATGATGCAGATGAAATATGGGCTACACAGATTGGTGTTGCCACAGAAGCATTAGGTAAACTTAATGGTGAGCCCGAGGACATTGTAGCAATTGGTATTACCAACCAAAGAGAAACAACTATTGTTTGGGATAAGGAAACGGGTGAACCTATTTTCAACGCAATCGTCTGGCAATGCCGTAGAACTGCGGAATTCTGCGATAGCTTAAAAGAAAAAGGCTACACAGAAATGATTAGAGAAAAAACTGGCTTAGTTATTGATGCCTATTTTAGTGCAACAAAAGTTAGATGGATTCTCGATCATGTTGAAGGTGCTCAAGAACGTGCAGAAAATGGTGAATTATTGTTTGGTACTGTAGACTCTTGGTTAATCTATCGCTTAACGAGAGGCAAAGTCCATGTAACTGACTATTCAAATGCATCCAGAACAATGTTATATAATATTAAAGAGTTAAAATGGGATGATGAGATTTTAGAAATTCTTAATATTCCAAAATCGATGTTACCCGAAGTAAAGCCATCAAGCTATATTTATGGTGAAACAGATCCTCAATTCTTTGGTCGACCAATTCCAATTGCAGGTGCTGCTGGTGATCAACAATCTGCATTGTTTGGCCAAGCGTGTTTCTCACCTGGTGAAGCAAAAAATACATATGGTACAGGTTGCTTCCTCTTAATGAATACAGGTGAAGATCTTGTATATAGTGACAATGGTCTTGTAACAACGATAGCCTGGGGTGTAGGCGATGAAAAAGTCAACTATGCTCTAGAAGGATCTATCTTTGTAGCCGGTGCTGCAATTCAATGGTTACGTGATGAATTGCGTATTATCGACTCTGCTCCAGATTCTGAATATATTGCTGGTTCTGTTGACGATACCAATGGTTGCTACGTTGTCCCAGCATTTACTGGGTTAGGGGCTCCATATTGGGATCAATATGCTCGTGGTACTATTGTTGGCATTACGCGTGGTGTTAATAAGCGTCACTTAGTGCGTGCAACTTTAGAATCCTTAGCGTATCAAACTTACGATGTATTAGAAGCAATGGAGCAAGATTCAGGTATTGATCTAAAAGCTCTTAAAGTTGATGGTGGTGCATCCGCCAATAATCTACTAATGCAAATGCAAGCAGATATAAATAACGGTCCAGTACTACGTCCAGTTAACCGTGAAACAACAGCGATGGGAGCTGCCTACCTTGCTGGTATTGCAACGGGTTATTGGAAAGGTACAGACGATGTTCGAGCTAACTGGCAAATTGATAGAGAGTTTGAACCACAAATGGATGAAGATGTTCGTGCAGAAAAAATCAAAGGTTGGAGAAAAGCAGTTAAACAATCTTTTGGTTGGGCAAAAGAAGATTAATAGGTATAATAATTGCAGTATAAAAACCAAGTCCCGATGATCCATCGGGACTATCTAAAAAGGAGTCATATATGGATATGAAAATTTTTGTTGCTGAGCTACTTGGTACATTTATGCTAATCTTATTAGGTAATGGTGTTGTAGCAAACGTTAACTTAAATAAATCAGGTATGAAGGGTGGAGGCTCTGTTCAAATTACATTTGCGTGGGGTTTAGCTGTTCTCTTACCAGCATTTATTTTTGGACCTGCATCTGGTGCACATTTAAACCCAGCTTTGACAATAGCTTTTGCAGTAAGTGGTGACATCGGTTGGAATCTTGTTCCTACCTATCTATTAGGCGAAATGTTAGGTGCTTTCTTAGGAGCTGTCTTAGTTTACTTACTGTTCAAAGATCAATTTGATGCAACCGACGATGTTGCAACCCAACGTGGTGCATTCTCAACAGCACCAAGTGTAAAACATACAGGCCGCAATCTATTGAGTGAAATTGTTGGAACTTTTGTCTTAGTATTTGCTATCTATGGTTCTGGTAATGTAGGCGCTGCTGCTGGTGTAAGTCAATTACTAGTATTTGGCGTAATTGTGTCAATTGGTATGTCTTTAGGTGGTCTAACAGGTTATGCTATTAATCCAGCTCGTGACCTAGGGCCAAGAATTGCTTATGCAATTTTACCATTTGAAAATAAAGATCCTGACTGGGGATATGCATGGATTCCTGTAGTCGGACCAATCATTGGTGGTATTATTGCTGCACTTCTCAAAGGTGCTATGTTAAACATTGGTATTTTTGGCTAAATCTTATTGTTTACAAATTTTTAAAAAAGAGTGTTCACAACAGGGCACTCTTTTTTTATAGATAAAAAAAAGTGTGATTGACAGGAGAAAATTAGAAAAGTTGATAGTAATTGATGATTATTACTTTTAGTAGCTATCCTGGTTTTCTTACTACAATTTAGTTGTCATGCCACTCCAAGCTCGGGAGATTTCATTGGTCAAAATAGCATATTCGAGACCTTCTTTTACTCTATCTTGATTAGATAATTTTTAACTTAGATTTTCTGTAGCATCAAATGTTCTCATAATTTCTACAAACTTTGCAGTAGGTAAAAAATTACTAATAACAAATTATCTTTCTAGTAACACTAGACACAATCCTTATCACAGTGACTATGCTACTATCGACTCAAGTTAGTTTTTGCTAACTTGAGTCAATAATATGGAGGAAATAATTATGTTATTCATACAAGTGATCTTTTCAAGTTCTATAGAAAACAAGGCTGAAATGGAAGAAATAAGAGAAATAAAAAGAGAACAATTGAGTTTAGCAAGTGGTCCAGTCAAAAGTAAGATGCTTGATATTGTGAGTGATAAAGAATCCGGTTTTAGTTTTATCATGCAATGGAATAATGAAGATGATTTTGATGCTTGGTTTAAGGAAATCCATGTAGGTAGTGACGGTCATGCCAAAACAAAACATCTAAATATTGAAAAAACAATCTATCGTTACTATGAAGTATAATTTAATTGAGCAAATTTTAATACTTTAAAGTTTTGATCGATAGCGTTCCAAACTTGGTGGAAAAGAGAAAACAGTTCCTAATTTGTAGTAAATTAATACTACGAAAAAAAATAAATAAAGAAAGAAGGAACTGTTTATG
>JGI24708J26588_10000342_pt1 | contig 37649 bp, 46 predicted proteins | sample BioPla1DNA2_FD_26588 | JGI IMG/M metagenome (IMG submission 26588) | reverse complement strand
GTATCTAAAACAAAACAACTTTCCCAAGGAGGAAGAAAAATGGCTAAGCAAAAGTTTGAGAGGACCAAACCCCACGTTAACGTGGGCACCATTGGCCACGTCGACCATGGTAAGACCACCACTACAGCTGCGATNACCATGCTTCTGGCGCAGAAGGGCACAACCCAAGTCAAGAAGTTCGAGGAAATCGACAATGCTCCAGAAGAAAGGGAACGCGGGATTACCATTAATACTTCGCACGTGGAGTATGAGACTGAAGCCCGCCACTACGCACACGTGGACTGCCCAGGCCACGCCGACTACGTAAAGAACATGATTACCGGAGCAGCTCAGATGGATGGCGCCATTTTGGTTGTTTCCGCTGCCGATGGCCCCATGCCCCAGACCCGGGAGCACATTCTGCTTGCCCGCCAGGTTGGAGTGCCCGCCATTGTAGTGTGGCTGAACAAAGCGGACATGGTTGATGACGAGGAACTGCTGGAACTCGTAGAAATGGAAGTCCGGGAGCTGCTCAACGAGTATGAGTTCCCCGGTGATGACATTCCTGTGCTCAGCGGCAGCGCCCTCAAGGCCATGGAAGAGCTGCAGGCTGGAGCACCTGGACCCTGGTGCGAGCGTCTTTCGGCTTTGATGGATGCAGTTGACGAGTACATTCCCACGCCTGAGCGCGATGTCGACAAGCCTTTCTTGATGCCTGTTGAGGACGTATTCACCATCACCGGCCGCGGCACAGTAGCCACCGGGCGCGTGGAGCGCGGTACCATTAAGGTTGGTGACGAAGTTCAGATCGTGGGCTTGACCGAAGAGAGCCGGAAGACTGTTGCCACTGGTGTAGAGATGTTCCGCAAGCTCTTGGATCAAGCTCAGGCCGGCGACAACGTAGGTATTCTGCTGCGGGGCGTCGACCGTGACTCCATCGAGCGCGGACAGGTACTGGCTAAGCCAGGTTCCATTACTCCCCACACCAAGTTTGAGGCTGAGGTATACGTTCTGTCCAAGGACGAGGGCGGCCGTCACACTCCGTTCTTTGAAGGGTACCGTCCCCAGTTTTACTTCCGGACCACTGACGTAACGGGAGTAATCCGCTTGCCGGAAGGCACCGAAATGGTCATGCCCGGCGACAACACCAGGATCATGGGTGAACTGATTACACCCATCGCCATGGAAGAAGGTTTGCGCTTCGCGGTACGTGAAGGCGGCCGCACAGTTGGCGCCGGTGTTGTAACCAAGATCCTGGAGTAGCTGCCGTTTTGGATGGAGCTGGGGAAAAGTAATCCGCTGGATTGCTTTTCCCATTCGGCTGTCTAGAACCAAACTGCGATGATGTGGAAGGTTGCTTAATCAATTGACCAGATCAATTGCGCTCAAAGGTTAGCCTGCCTTGTCAATTGATTTTGCAGTTTGCTGATGGAGGCATGTGTAAGCATGATTCACCTGGACACAGCAAACTGCCCAGGGGCGATTGGTTAGGGGAATTTTCACAGAGTATGTTCGTTAATCGAGCGAAAGGACTGATTTTCTTGGCAAGACAGAAAGTAAGAATTAGACTCAAGGCGTTTGATCACAAGATCCTGGACAGTTCTGCAGCAAGGATAGTCGACACTGCNAAACGTACCGGGGCGACGGTTTCGGGACCCATCCCCTTACCAACAGAGAAGAACATTTTCACCGTTTTGCGTTCTGTGCACGTACACAAAGACTCTCGTGAACAGTTCGAAATGAGAACGCACAAGCGCCTCATCGACATTCTTGATCCCAATCCCAAAACAGTTGATGCGCTCATGCGTTTAGACCTGCCTGCTGGCGTAGATATCGAGATCAAAATCCAGGGTTAAAGGAGCCAGTGGGAGCAATATTAGGGGGTGTGAAAGATGGCCAAAGGTATTTTAGGTAAGAAATTGGGAATGACCCAGATTTTCAATGCAGAAGGACTGCTGATTCCCGTGACCGTCATCGAAGCTGGCCCATGTACGGTAGTGCAAAAGAAGACCTTAGAGAAGGATAATTATCTTGCAGTGCAGCTCGGCTTTGGTGAACGGCGGGAAAGACTGGTGAACAAGCCGGAAGCCGGACATTTCGCCAANGCAAAGGTGAAGCCCGCTCGCTTTCTACGGGAAATCCGCATNAGTGCAGATGACGATTTCGCCCAGTTGAACGTGGGTGACTCGGTGGATGTGAGCATCTTCAGCGAAGGGGACAAAGTAGACGTCACAGCCACCAGCAAAGGTAAGGGTTTTCAAGGTTCCATCAAGCGCCATAACCAAAGCCGCGGACGTATGAGCCACGGTTCGAAATACCACCGCCGCGTGGGTTCCCTGGGTTCAGTTGGCCCGGCCAGAGTATTCAAAGGCCGCCCGCTTCCCGGACGTATGGGAGGCGAACGCGTTACCATACAGAATTTGGAAATCGTCAAGGTTGATCCTGACCGGAACCTGCTCTTGGTGAAGGGTTCGGTGCCAGGTGTAAAAGGAAGCCTTGTCATTATACGCAACTCAGTGAAGGCGTAGAGTTTGAAGAAGAGAGGAGGCTGCACTCATGCCGAAAGTGGCCGTTTACAATATGGAAGGAAAGCAGGTTGGCGAGATCGAGCTCAACGANGCTGTTTTCGGGGTCAAGGTAAACCAAGACCTCATGCATAAGGCTGTACTCAGCCATTTAGCTAACCGCCGGCAGGGCACCGCGTCAGTGAAAACGCGTGGGCTTGTGCAGGGAGGCGGACGCAAACCCTGGAGGCAGAAGGGAACCGGGCGCGCACGTCAAGGCAGNATTCGGTCGCCCCAGTGGGTTGGAGGCGGCGTGGTCTTTGGGCCAACACCGAGAGATTATTCGTGGCGTCTGCCCAAAAAAGCACGCCGGGCTGCGTTGAAGTCTGCCTTAAGCGCTAAAGCAGCTGCTGGCGATATTCTGGTTCTGGATCAACTCACTGTGGAGAAGCCGAAGACCAAGGTAATGGCCGGCGTCTTCGAAGCCCTGGACGTAAGGAAGCCCCTCCTGGTCACCGCAGAGTGGGATCAAAACGTGGAGCTGTCCGTCCGCAACATTCCAGGCGCAGTAGTAGCCAAGTCAGTTGGCTTGAATGTGTACGACATCCTGAACAGTGAGAAGTTGGTCATGACTAAGGATGCGGTTGCGAGATTGGAGGAGGTGCTTGCGTAATGGATGCGCGTGACATCATTAAACGGCCGATTGTGACGGAAAAGAGCACCGACCTGATGGCTGAGAACAAGTACACGTTTGAGGTGGATATGCGAGCCACCAAGACGCAGATCAAAGCCGCTGTGGAAGAGATCTTTGGCGTCAAGGTTGAGAAGGTGAACACTTCTCGCGTTAAGGGGAAACTGCGCAGGATGGGACGCCATGAAGGTTATACATCCGACTGGAAAAAGGCTGTGGTGACCCTGAAACCAGGNCACAGCATCGAGGTACTTGGAGGATTTTAAGGAGGGACGGACAAGTGGCGATTAAGAAATACAAGCCGACCACTCCGGGGCGTCGCGCCATGACCGGTTACACCTTTGAGGAGATTACCAAAAAGGAACCGGAGAAATCCTTGGTGGTTTCTCTCAAATCATCTGGTGGACGAAATGCTGGAGGGCGCATCACGATCCGTCACAGGGGTGGCGGACATAAGCGGAAGTATCGCATTATTGACTTTAAACGCGATAAAGATGGCATCCCAGCTAAGGTGGCTGCCATCGAGTATGATCCCAATCGTTCCGCAAGAATCGCATTACTGCACTATCTTGATGGTGAAAAGCGCTACATCTTAGCTCCTGTGGGCTTGAACGTTGGCGACATGGTTGAATCGGGNCCTGACGCCGATATCAAACCGGGCAACGCCCTGCCCCTGGAAAACATTCCGGTGGGCGCAGTGATCCACAACATTGAGCTCCAGCCGGGCAAAGGCGGTCAGATGGTCCGTTCCGCGGGCACTGCTGCTCAGCTCATGGCTAAAGAAGGGAAGTATGCCACCATCAGGCTTCCTTCCGGTGAGTTCAGAATGGTGCTGCAGGTCTGCCGGGCCACCATTGGCCAGGTAGGCAACGTGGAACACGAAAACATGGTGATCGGTAAAGCTGGACGCTCCAGACATCTGGGCAGAAGGCCCCATGTACGNGGCGTAGCCATGAATCCCGTGGACCATCCGCATGGCGGCGGCGAAGGCAAGGCGCCCGTTGGCATGCCCTCACCGGTTTCACCTTGGGGCAAGCCGACGCTTGGAACACGCACTCGTAAGAAGAAGCCAAGCGATCGTCTGATCGTGAGACGTCGGAAAAGGTAATTGAGGTTCTCTGCGGGGAGGTGTAGTAATGAGTAGATCGCTGAAAAAAGGCCCTTTCGCCGATGCCCATCTGCTGAAGAAGGTAAGGGAAATGAATGAAAAGGGCGAAAAGAGAGTGATCAAGACGTGGTCGAGACGCTCCACGATTTTTCCGGAGATGGTAGGCCATACCATCGCGGTTCATGATGGCCGCCGGCACGTCCCGATTTATATCACGGAAGAGATGGTCGGTCATAAGTTGGGTGAATTTGCCCCAACCCGTACTTTCAGGGGGCATGCCGGTGAGAGGTCGTCAGGCAGATAAGCAGAACGGGGTGATAAAGGATGGAAGCGAGAGCAGTTGCTAGGCATGTGAGAATTTCACCACGCAAAGCGCGCCAAGTAATTGACTTAATTCGCGGCAGAGATGTGGAGGAAGCGTTAACCATTTTGAAGTTCACGCCCAAGGGAGCTTCTCCCATAGTGGAAAAGGTTCTGCGCAGTGCCGTGGCAAACGCTGAAAACAACTTCGAAATGGATGTGGATTCGTTATATGTGGCCGAGTGCTACGTTGACCAGGGTCCAACTCTGAAGAGGATCAGNCCGCGAGCCCGCGGCATGGCCAACCGCATTCGTAAACGCACAAGCCATATTACTGTTATTTTGCGGGAAAGGGAGGGATAGTTGCGTGGGTCAAAAAGTACACCCGGTAGGGTTTAGACTTGGTATCGTAAAAGAATGGGACAGCAAGTGGTATGCCAACAAGCTGGAATACGCCGATCTGCTGCACGAAGACTTGGAAATCAAGAAGATGATTAAGCAGCGTTTCTACCAGGCGGGCGTATCTAGGATAGAGATTGAGCGGGCAGCCAACCGCGCCAAGGTAACCATTCACACCGGCAGGCCCGGCATGGTCATCGGGCGGGGCGGCACAGAAGTCGACAAGCTGCGCAAAGACCTGGAGAGTATGACCGGCCGCCAGATGCAGGTAAACATCGTGGAGATCAAAACTCCCGAGATCGACGCCCAGTTGGTGGCGGAGAGTATCGCCTTCGCTTTGGAGAGGCGCATTTCCTTCCGAAGAGCCATGCGTCAGGCCCAGCAGCGCGCGATCCGCATGGGTGCCAAGGGTATTAAGGTTGCCGTTTCCGGCCGTTTAGGCGGCGCAGAAATTGCACGTACCGAGTGGAGTCCAGAAGGTTCAATCCCCCTCCACACCTTAAGAGCAGATATTGATTACGGGTTCGCCGAGGCCAACACCACCTTCGGCAAGATTGGAGTCAAGGTCTGGATCTACCACGGTGAGATCCTGCCTGAATCCAGCGCCCAGACCAAGGACAAAGGGGGCGAATAAGGGTGCTAGTTCCCAAGAGAGTGAAGTATCGCAGAGTCCACCGGGGCCGCATGACCGGCGTTGCCATGAGAGGTAACGAGGTTACCTTCGGCGAGTTCGGGCTTCAGGCTTTGGAACCGGGGTGGATTAAGAATACACAGATTGAAGCAGCCCGTGTTGCCATGACCCGTCACATCCGCAGGGGTGGTAAGGTTTGGATTAGGATTTTCCCTGACAAACCCGTTACGAAGAAGCCAGCTGAAACCCGCATGGGTTCCGGTAAAGGCGCCCCTGAGCACTGGGTGGCCGTGGTAAAACCAGGGCGAATTATGTTCGAGATCGGCGGAGTATCTGAGGAATTGGCCCGTGAGGCGATGCGCTTAGCCGCTCACAAGCTGCCGGTTAAATGCAAATTCGTATCTCGAACAGTAGCAGGTGGTGACGCAAGTGAAGGCTAAAGATATCCGCAAGCTTTCCGCAAACGAGTTGGAGGCTAAGTTGGGAGAATTGAAGGAAGAGCTCTTTAACCTGAGGTTTCAACTGGCTACTGGTCAATTGGATAACCCCATGCGCATCAGCGTAGTGCGCAAGGACATTGCACGCGTGAAGACCATCATGCGTGAACGTGAACTAAACATCAGGTAGGCTTAGGTTCCGAAGATCCGGGAAGGGAGGAACGCAGGTGGACAAAGAGAGAAGGATGAGGAAGACCCGCGTGGGAGTCGTCATCAGCGATAAAATGGACAAAACCGTTGTGGTGTCTGTGGAGCGGACTGAACGTCATCCTCTTTACAATAAGACTCTGCGCCGGAGCGTGACTTTCAAGGCGCACGATGAGGCCAATGAATGCTCCGTAGGCGACAGGGTGCGCATTATGGAGACCAGGCCCCTGAGCAAGCAGAAGCGCTGGCGGGTAGTGGAAATCATTGAGAAGGCCCGTTAGCTGAAGAATATAGGCGAGGGAAGGAGGAGCTACCATGATCCAGCAAGAGAGTCGTTTAAAAGTCGCTGATAACACCGGTGCGCGTGAGATTCTATGCATTCGAGTACTAGGCGGCTCAGGACGGCGCTACGCCCGGGTAGGCGATGTGATCATTGCTACAGTTAAATCTGCGGCTCCTGGTGGCGTTGTGAAGAAAGGCGATATTGTGAGAGCCGTCGTGGTGAGAACGAAGAAGCAGTACGGCCGNCCCGATGGTTCCTTGATCCGTTTTGATGAGAATGCGGCAGTTATTATCAATGACCAGAACAATCCGAGAGGGACCCGTATTTTTGGTCCTGTAGCTAGAGAATTGCGGGAAAAGGATTTCATGAAGATCGTCTCTCTGGCTCCTGAGGTTCTCTAGTAGAAAGGAGGATGGGGAATGGCCAAGTTGCATGTCAAACGCGGCGATACGGTTGCAGTGATAACCGGCGATGACAAAGGCAAGAGGGGGAAAGTGCTGGAAGTCTTTCCCAAGCTGGGCAGAGTCATCGTCGACGGTGTTAATATACAAAAGAAGCACACCAGACCCACTCAGACCAATCCGCAGGGGGGTATCATTGAGAAGCCCGGGCCGATCCATGCTTCTAATGTCGCCTTAGTCTGCCCAAGCTGCAAGGGTCCTACTAGAATTAGGCGCGAGCGTTCGGCAGACGGCGAGGTTCAGCGTCTGTGCAAGAAGTGCGGCAAAGCAATCAACTAGGCACGGTTTTCAGCTGTTTGAGAAGGGGGGAGTTCTCTTGGCACGAATGAAGGAAAAATATCAAACTGAAGTGGTACCCGCACTCATGGAGCGTTTTGGATACAAGAACATCATGGAGGTACCCCGGTTTGAGAAGATAGTATTGAATATCGGTGTGGGCGAAGCAACGCAAGATCCTAAAGCACTTGAAGCGGCTGTGCGCGACCTGGAGACCATTTCCGGCCAGAAACCGGTGATCAGCCACGCGAAGAAATCCGTTGCCGCTTTTAAGCTGCGCGCCGGCATGGCCATTGGGTGCAAGGTGACTCTGCGCGGAGATCGCATGTTTGAGTTCTTTGACCGTCTAGTGAGCATTGCCTTGCCCCGCATTCGAGACTTCCGCGGCTTGTCCCCGGCATCCTTTGACGGGCGGGGTAACTACAGTCTNGGTTTGCGTGAGCAGCTGGTNTTTCCAGAAATTGACTACGACAAAATCGACAAGGTGAGGGGCCTGATGGTGACCATCGGTACCACCGCCGAGACTGACGAGGAAGCCTACGAACTCTTGAAGCTTATGGGTATGCCGTTTAGAAGCTGAGAGGAGAGATAATGTGGCGAAAAAGTCGATGATCGCAAAGGCGCAGCGCGAACCCAAGTTCAAAGTGCGCCGGGTTAATCGTTGTAGAATTTGCGGGCGTCCCCGTGGCTACATGCGCCGTTTCCAAATGTGCCGTGTATGCTTCCGGAAATATGCTAGTGAAGGGCAGATTCCAGGAGTAACTAAGTCCAGCTGGTAGGGATGGCTCATCCGAAAGGAGGTTTCCTGAATGGTAATGACAGATCCAATTGCGGATATGCTCACACGGATTCGGAACGCCAGTTCCGTGAAGCACGAATCGGTAGACATTCCCCGTTCCAAGCTTAAGGAAGAGTTGGCTCGCATCCTTAAGGACGAGGGNTTTATTAGAGACTACAAAGCCATTGAAGACAACAAGCAGGGTATTATTCGCATTTACCTGAAATATGATCCGGTCCAGGGTCCGGTCATTAANGGACTCAAGCGCATCAGCAAGCCCGGGTCCAGAGTGTACGCCTCGAAAGAAGAGGTCCCCAGAGTTCTGGGCGGGATCGGTGTGGCAATTCTTTCCACTTCCAAGGGAATTGTCACTGACCGGANAGCCCGCAAAGAAGGCATCGGTGGAGAAGTAATCTGCTACGTTTGGTAAGGGAGGGAAGTTAGATGTCCAGAATCGGAAGAGCTCCAATTCAGGTTCCTGCTGGCGTTGAAGTGAAGATCAACGGCAACGTCATTGAAGTCAAAGGACCAAAAGGTCAGCTGAGCCGGGAATTCCATCCACAGATGAAAGTGGAACTTGCTGATGGAAGCATCGTAGTGACCAGGCCCAGCGACGAGAAACAGCATCGCTCCCTCCACGGTTTGACTCGCACACTGATTGCCAACATGGTAAAAGGGGTAACGGAGGGATTCACTCGAAACTTGGAGATTGTTGGGGTTGGGTACAGAGCGGCCAAACAGGGCAGCAAGTTAGTCCTGACTGTGGGCTATTCTCACCCCGTGGAAATAGATCCGGCTCCAGGTATTGAAATTGAGGTGCCTACGCCGACTAAGATCAGCGTAAAGGGCATTGACAAAGAACTGGTGGGCCAGACGGCAGCCAATATCCGCGATGTGAGAAGACCCGAGCCCTACCTGGGTAAAGGTATTCGCTATGAGGGCGAAAGAGTTCGCCGCAAAGCAGGTAAAGCAGGTAAAGCTTAGGGCTTAAAGGAGGGTAATAGATGGCCAAACTAAGTCGGCGTGAAGCCAGGAAAGTAAGGCATCAGCGCTTGAGGCAGCGCGTGATTGGTACGCCTGAGCGCCCGCGCCTAAACGTATACCGCAGTCTGAATCACATTCACGCCCAAATCATCGATGACAGCATCGGACATACTTTGGTGTCCGCCTCCTCTGTAGAACCTGAATTACGTGCGAAATTGGGATCCACAGGGAATAAAGAAGCGGCCAAAGAGATCGGGCGTGTCATAGCTGAGCGCGCCATAGAAAAAGGCATCAAGCAAGTTGTCTTTGATCGCGGCGGGTGCATCTACCACGGCAGAATCGCTTCTTTGGCAGATGGTGCCCGTGAAGGCGGCTTAGAATTCTAGGTGCAAGGGAGGGAAACGAACTTGTCGAAACGAACTGAAACTAGTGGTGCAGAGCTGCAGGAACGCCTGGTTAACATCAATCCTGTCTCCAAGACCGTTAAGGGTGGACGGACCCGTTCGTTCAGCGCCTTAGTGGTGGTGGGAGACGGTAACGGACGAGTAGGAGCTGGCCTCGGGAAAGCCAAAGAGGTGCCGGAAGCCATCCGCAAGGCTACGGAAGAGGCCAAGAGGAATATGATCGACGTGCCCATGGTGGGTACTACCATCCCCCATGCTGTTACGCAGACCTTCGGAGGCGCCCGGGTACTGCTGAAGCCAGCTTCTGAAGGTACAGGAGTAATCGCCGGTGGTCCGGTGCGTGCCGTTATGGAGTCAGCGGGTGTCAAGGATGTTTTGACCAAGTCATTAGGGTCCTCTAACCCCATCAACGTTGTCCGCGCCACCATTGAAGGGCTGAAGAGNCTGAGGACTGTGGAAGAGGTGGCTAAGCTCCGCGGCAAGACTCCTGGAGAAATCTTAGGTTAGGGGGCGAATGTTGTGGCGAAGTTGAAGATCACGTACAAGAAGAGCGCGATCGGTTACGCTCAAGACCAAAAAGACACAGTTGCCGCCCTTGGTTTGAAAAAGCTGGGTGCCTCTGTTGTCCATAACGATACCCCCGCCATTCGGGGTATGATCCACAAAGTTCAACACTTAGTGGAAGTGGAAGAACTAGTTGAGTAAGAGGGGGTGTAAGCGTGCGGCTTCATGAACTCAAACCCGCAGAAGGCAGCAGCCACAAGCGCAAGAGGGTAGGCCGCGGCATGGCTTCCGGCTGGGGCAAGACCTCCGGTCGCGGTCATAAAGGCCAGGGCCAGCGCTCCGGGGGAGGCAAGGGCCACTATTTCGAAGGGGGCCAGACTCCGCTGGTCAGGCGCATGCCGAAGCGCGGATTCAATAATATAGGCAAAAAAGTGTACGCTGAGGTCAAGCTGGAAGACTTGAATCGGTTCGCACCGGGTACAGTGGTCACTCCTGAACTCCTGGTTGAGTCCGGTCTTGTGAAGAAGATGTATGATGGGATNAAAGTTCTCGGCAACGGCGAGATCAAGCAGGCGTTGACGGTGCAGGCTCATCGTTTCACAAATTCGGCAGCAGCCAAGATTGAACAGGCTGGCGGCAAAGTTGAGGTGATCTAGTTGCTAGCTGCGTTGAGAAATGCCATCAGGATCCCCGANTTGCGGCGCAAGCTTCTGTACACCGCTGCTCTGCTCGCAGTTTACCGGATCGGTGCCTTCGTGCCCGTTCCCGGAGTAAATGCGGTGGAATTAGCCAGGCAGTTGGGAGTTGATGGAGGAAACATCTTTGGGTTTCTGAATCTTTTCTCTGGGGGAGCCTTGGAAAGGTTCACCGTTTTTGCCCAGGGCGTGAGTCCGTACATTACGGCATCCATTGTGATGAACCTGCTCACCATTGTCATCCCGCGGCTGGAGGAACTACAGAAGGAAGGCCCAGAGGGCAGGAAGATCATCGCCCAGTACACGCGCTATGCCACGGTTGTTTTGGCGTTCNTCCAGGCCTTTGGCACCACAATCATGGCCCGCAACTGGGGTGTAACTTCTAACCCGACCTTTTTCGGGCTTGCCCTGATTATGCTGACCCTGACGGCTGGCACCATGTTCACCATGTGGCTNGGAGAGAAGATTTCCGAAAAGGGCATCGGCAACGGCATTTCGCTGCTCATCTTTGTCAACATTGTAGCCGCCATGCCCACCACCTATGCCAACGCCTTCCGGGCTGTGGCAGCGGGGCAGCTGCACATCATCAGCCTCATCGTGTACCTGCTGATCACTGTTGCTGTCATCGCGGCGGTGGTCATGATCACGCAGGGCGAGCGCAGGGTGCCCGTGCAGTACTCCAAGCGGGTGGTTGGACGGCGCATGTATGGCGGCCAGTCCACCCACATCCCTTTGAAAGTGAACCAAGCAGGCGTTATTCCAGTCATCTTTGCATCATCGGTGCTGTCCTTCCCCCTCACTCTGGCTCAGTTCATTCCAGGGGTCAAGGACTTCGTCGATCGCTGGCTGGACTACGGTACCATTGGGTACAACCTGGTGTTCGTAATTCTTGTGTTCTTCTTCACGTACTTTTATACAGCGGTAACCTTCAATCCCTCGGAGGTTGCTGACAACATGAAGAAAAATGGGGGATACATTCCTGGCCTCCGCCCGGGCAAACCGACAGCGGACTACATGGATAGGATCCTTTCCCGGATCACCCTGCCTGGAGCCATCTTCCTGGCTGTCATCGCGGTTCTGCCCTTTGTGGTGGCTGTAGTGACCAGGGTTCCCACCAACATCCTCTTTTTTGGCGGCACCGGAACCTTGATCATGGTGGGTGTAGCCCTCGATACCATGCAGCAGATCGAGGCACATCTCTTGATGAGGCACTATGAGGGGTTCCTGAAATAAAAAGGAGGAAAGGCACATGCGGTTGGTGTTGCTGGGCTTGCCAGGAGCAGGTAAAGGCACTCAGGGAGAGCTGGTTGCCGAGAAGTACGGCATCCCGCATATCTCCTCCGGGAGCTTGATCCGTGAAGTGGTGGCTTCGGGAACTGGAGTCGGCCGGGAGGTTGACTCCTACGTCCGGAGGGGNGAGCTGATCCCCGATGGACTGGCCATCGAGATGGTCTCTGAGCGCATCAGCAGGGCTGACTGTGCTCAGGGATGGATCCTGGATGGCTTCCCCCGCACTGTGCTCCAGGCCATAGCTCTGGACCAACGCCTGGACCAGCTGGGCCTTGATGTGCAAATGGCCTTGGACATTCGCATTACGCCGAAGGCAGCAATCCAGCGGATCGCCAAGAGGCGAGTATGCAGCAGCTGCGGCGCGGTTTACCATCTTGAGCACTACCGTTCTCAAGATCTGGACGTGTGCGACAACTGCGGCGGTGAGTTGTACCGGCGCAGCGACGATACGGAGGAGACTGCGCGCAACAGACTTCAGGTGTATATGCGCCAGACCCATCCTGTCCTGCACTACTACAGCATGGACGGNAGGCTGTACAGTATCAACGGGCAGCGCCCCATTGATGAGGTTTTTGCCGATTTGGACTGTTTCCTGCAGCGGCTGGCAAATTCCAAGAGGGTTGGTGAAGCCCGTTGATCATTCTCAAATCCGCAGAGGAAATAGATGCCATGCGGCGCGCAGGCAGGGTTGTGGCCCAGGCACATGCCCTGGTGCGGGAACTGGTTAAGCCCGGAATCACCACCTGGGATTTGGATCGGGCCGTTGAGGAGTTTTTGCTGAAGCAGAATGCGGTTCCAGCGTTNAAGGGCTATCAAGGGTATCCCGCCTCNANCTGCGCATCCGTCAACGAAGTGGTAGTGCACGGCATTCCCAGCAAGGATGTGGTTCTGGAAGAGGGATCCATCATCAGCATCGATATTGGGGCTTTTGTAGATGGTTTCTGCGGCGACAGCGCTTGGACTTATCCAGTGGGGAGNGTGGCTCCCGAGATTCAGAAGCTGCTCACCGTNTCAGAAGAAGCTTTGTTTTTAGGCATCGAACGAGCCCAGGTTGGCAACCGCCTTTCTGATATTTCCCACGCTGTGCAGCGCCATGTTGAGACACACGGGTTTTCCGTTGTCAGGGACTTTGTCGGGCATGGAATTGGACGGCAGATGCATGAAGCACCACAGATCCCGAACTTCGGTCCTCCAGGGAGGGGCCCACGTTTGAAACCAGGAATGACTTTGGCCATTGAGCCCATGGTGAACGCGGGAGGCTACCAGGTGGATGTTTTGGCAGATAATTGGACGGTGGTAACACGGGATAAGTGCTGGTCAGCTCATTTCGAACACACGGTTGCTGTTACTGACGAAGGCCCCGTGATTCTTACGGTCTTGTAGGAGAGATGAAATGAGGCTTTTGCAAGTCGGACAATTAGTGACGTCAAGACAGGGAAGAGACTTGGGAAGAAAATACGTGGTGGTTCAGTTCTATGATGACAATCACGTTGGCGTGGCCGATGGCTTGGTGCGTAAAGTCAGTTGTCCCAAGCGCAAGAATGTGAAACACCTGGTGATTCACCGGGATAAACTGGAGGTCGAACGGCTGGACGACAAAGCCATCCGGAGTTTCATAGAGCGGCACAGCAGTGAGGAGGAAGAGAGAAAGGAGGTTTTGCAGGACCATGGCCAAGGATGATGCCATTGAAGTTGAAGGCACGGTAATTGAGCCTTTGCCAAACGCCATGTTTCGTGTAGAATTAGAGAATGGGCATAAAGTTCTGGCCCATATTTCCGGCAAGATGCGGATGAATTTCATTCGAATCCTGCCAGGTGATAGAGTAACTGTGGAACTATCTCCCTACGATTTGACCAGGGGAAGAATCACGTACCGCAAGAGATAACTGCGGCGTATGAAGGGGGCGCTAGACTGTGAAGGTGAGACCTTCTGTAAAGCCGATTTGCGAGAAATGCAAAGTCATCCGGCGCAAAGGCCGCGTGATGGTAATTTGCGAGAATCCAAGGCATAAGCAGAAGCAAGGATAAGAAACGAGGGGGTGTCCAGATAGATGGCACGTATCGCAGGAGTGGATTTACCCCGCGACAAGCGGGTAGTAGTCGGCCTGACTTATATTTACGGTATTGGTCGGAGCACTGCTGAAAAAATCGTGATGATCTGCGGAATAGATCCCAATACTCGCGTGCGCGATCTCACTGAAGATCAAGCTAACCAAATCCGCGAGATAATTGAGAAGCAGTTCCTAGTTGAGGGTGACCTTCGCCGGGAGGTCAACATGAACATCAAGCGGCTGCGGGACATTGGTTGTTACCGCGGGCTTCGTCATCGCCGGGGCCTTCCCGTGCGCGGACAGCGGACCAAGACCAACGCCAGGACGCGTAAGGGTCCCAAGCGCATTCCCGGCAGGAAAAGATAGGGGAATTGAAAGGAGGAAAGCCGAATGGCAAGACCACGTAGAGGCCAGCGGCCACGCCGCCGAGAGCGGAAGAATATACCTGTTGGCATAGCTCATATTCGTTCCACGTTCAACAATACCATTGTCACCATCAGCGATCTCCAGGGGAACGTGATTGCCTGGGCAAGCTCTGGCAATGCCGGTTTCAAGGGTTCACGGAAAGGCACCCCCTTTGCAGCTGGGTTGGCTGCAGAACAGGCAGCAACCGCCGCCATGGAGCATGGGGTTCGCGAAGTGAGCGTATACGTAAAAGGGCCTGGCGCGGGAAGAGAAGCTGCAATCCGCTCTCTCCAGGCCGCAGGACTTGAGGTGACCACCATCAAGGACGTGACTCCCATCCCTTATAACGGTTGCCGTCCACCGAAACGACGCAGGGTCTAATTGGTTCGGCCCGAGTGTTCGCTCGNAAAGGAGGGTGCAGGAACCATGATTGAAATAGAAAAGCCAAGAATTGAGAAGGTAGAGCTGACGGACAACTACGGCAAATTCGTCGTAGAACCGCTGGAGCGCGGGTACGGCCTGACTTTGGGCAACGCCCTGCGCAGAATTCTGCTCTCGTCGCTTCCGGGCACCGCTGTCACTTCTGTCCATATTGATGGAGTCTTACACGAGTTTTCCACGATTGAAGGGGTTGTGGAAGACACTGTAGATATAGTGCTAAACCTGAAGAAGCTCCTTGTTAAGCTGCACGATGAAGATCCGGTTACCATCAGGGTAGAAGCCAAGGGGNCGGGGCCTCTGCTGGCCGGGCAGATTTCCACTGATCCATCTGTGGAGATCTTGAATCCCGACCTCGTCATTGCTACGCTGCAGGAGGGCGCCGAGCTGAACATGGACGTGANCGTGGCCAGGGGNCGGGGTTATGTGAGCGCGGAGCGCAACAAGCGTCCTGAGCACCCCATTGGTCTGATTCCGGTGGATTCCATCTTCACCCCCGTGACCAAAGCTGTCTACACAATCGAAGATACACGGGTGGGGCAGATCACCGACTACGATCGCTTGGTCCTGGAGGTGTGGACCAACCGCGTTATCGCCCCGGACAGTGCAGTGAGTCTGGCTGCCCAGATTCTGATGGAGCACATCAAACTGTTCACCGATCTGGCTGAAGACGTGGACAAGGTAGAGATCATGGTGGAGAAGGAAGAAGAAAGCATCGACCGGCTCATGGAGATGACCGTTGAGGAACTGGATCTTTCCGTGCGCTCTTACAACTGTCTCAAGCGCGCCGGCATCAACACGGTCGATGAGCTCATTCGCAAAACTGAAGAAGACATGATGAAGGTGCGCAACCTGGGCAAGAAGTCCCTGGCGGAGATCAAGGAAAAACTTGCTGAACTGGGACTTTCCCTGCGCAAATCTGATGAATGAGGTAGGTGAGCAAGATGAGACTCAGGAAGCTGGGGAGGAGAACCGGTCACCGGAGGGCACTGCTCCGCAACCAGGTAACGAGCTTGGTTCTCCACGGCAAGATCGAGACTACCGAAGCGAAGGCGAAGAGCATAAAACCCCTAGCAGACAAAATGGTGACATTAGGGAAGAGGGGAGATCTCGCTGCCCGGAGGCAGGCAGCTGCGTTCTTACTGGATCCCGCTGCTGTGAAAAAGCTCTTTGATGAAGTGGCTCCTCGCTACTCTGATCGCAACGGAGGATACACCAGGATCATCAAGACCGGTGTTCGTCGCGGTGATGCGGCACCGATGGCGATTATCGAATGGGTCTAGGGGATACGGACAAGGTCGCAGAGGAGCCTCCTCTGCGTTTTTTTTGGAAACTGGGGTGGTACGATGAAAAAGCAACCGTTGGTGCGCTTTGCTGATGTGAGCTTCGCCTACGCCAAGAGCCAAACCAGGGAAGGGTGGCAGGCCCTCCGCGAGGTGAACCTGGAAGTCTTTGAGCACGAGTTTGTGGCCGTACTGGGCCGCAACGGATCGGGCAAGTCAACCCTGGCTAAGCATGTTAATGCCCTGCTTACGCCAACGTCCGGCCAGGTACTGGTGGAGGGCCTTGATACCGGTGTCCCCGAGAACGTTTGGGAGATCCGGCAGAAGGTAGGCATGGTCTTTCAAAACCCCGATAACCAGCTGGTGGCTACCACTGTGGAGGAAGATGTGGCCTTCGGACCGGAAAACCTGGGCATCCCGCCCGCGGAGATCCAGCGCAGGGTTACGGAAGCACTGGAGGCAGTGGACATGCTGCCCTACCGCCTTCATCCACCCCACCGTCTTTCAGGCGGTCAGAAGCAGCGCGTGGCCATTGCCGGTATCGTCAGCATGCGCCCCAAGTGTATTGTGCTGGATGAACCCACTGCCATGCTTGATCCAGCGGGGCGGAGTGAAGTGATGCGCACCATTCACCGTCTGAATAAAGAAGAGGGCATTACGGTTTTGCACATCACCCACCACATGGATGAAGTGATTGGTGCTGATCGGGTAGTGGTCATGGATCAGGGGCGCATCGTCCTGGAAGGCACCCCCCGAGAAGTGTTCAGCCAGGTGGATCTCCTGCGCGAACTGCACCTGGATGTCCCTCAGGTCACGGACTTGGCCCGGCGTTTGAGTGGCCGCGGTCTCTCCCTGCCCCTGGACATCCTTACTGTCAAGGAAATGGTGATGCAGCTATGTCCATCAGATTAGAAAACGTTTCCTATCGCTACCTGGAAGATACGCCCATGGAGACCACGGCCCTGGCCGAAGTGAACCTGGAAATCGGGGAAGGGGAGTTTGTGGGCATTATCGGGCCTACGGGTTCCGGGAAGTCCACCTTGATCCAGCACTTCAACGGCCTGCTCCTGCCCACTTCAGGGAAAGTGTGGGTTGATGGCGTGGATCTGGCCCATAAGGACACCCAGCTGCGCATCATCCGGCAGAAGGTGGGTATGGTGTTCCAGTATCCGGAGCATCAGCTGTTTGGTGAAACGGTGCTGGAAGATGTGGGATTCGGTCCCCAAAACGGCGGGCTTCCCGCGGAGGAAGTTGAGCAGCGGGTGCGCAGGGCCCTGGCCTATGTGGGTTTGGATTTTGAAGAGCTGAAAGATCAGTCTCCTTTTGAGCTGAGCGGTGGGCAAAAGAGACGGGTGGCCATCGCGGGCGTTTTGGCCATGGAGCCTTCTGTTTTGATCCTGGATGAGCCCACTGCCGGCCTTGATCCCAAGGGACGCGAGGAGATCCTGGATGAGATCTGCGCGCTCCATAAGGAACGGGGGATTACCGTGATCCTGGTCAGCCACAGTATGGAAGATGTGGCCCGCTTAGTCGACCGCCTGATTGTCATGGACAAGGGCAGGGTGGTTTTGGACGGAACCCCTGTGGAAGTGTTTCGGGAGGCCGACACCTTGAGGGAACTGGGCTTGGGTNTGCCCCAAGTTACGGAACTTATGCATGAGTTGAAAGCCAAGGGTTTGGCTGTAAATACGGATATCCTCACGGTGGAGGCCGCTGAAGAGGAGATTGCCAGAGTAATGGGGGGGCAGAGATGAGATTCCGAAACCTGACCATCGGCCAGCACATTCCAGGCGACTCTCCCATACATCGGTTGGACCCCCGTACTAAGATTTTGGGCACGGCGCTGCTCATTGTGCTCTTATTCTCTGTGGATGGATTTATAGGCTATGCCTTGGTGGCGTTGGCTGTGGCCGCGGTGATCCACCTCTCTGAGCTGCCCTGGCGCTTTGTGATCAGGGGCTTGCGGCCCCTCATGGTTATTCTCCTCCTTACGGTGGGACTTAATGTTTTCCTCACGGAAGGAGAGGTCCTCTTCCGGCTCTGGTTTCTAACCGTGACTAGGGAAGGTCTAGTACGAGGCTTAATGATGGGCACCAGATTGATCCTGCTCATTTTGGGCACTTCGCTGCTCACCCTGACCACGTCGCCCATCCAGCTCACCGACGGCATTGAAACCCTGCTCAATCCCTTTAGACGCATAGGTGTGCCCGCACATGAACTGGCCATGATGATGACCATTGCCCTNCGCTTCATTCCCACTCTCCTGGAGGAGACGGAGAAGATCATGAAAGCGCAGATGGCTCGAGGCGCCGATTTCCAGAGCGGCGGCCTGATGCAGCGGGCCAAGAGCTTGATCCCCCTGCTGGTTCCGCTGTTCGTCAGTGCCTTTCGCCGTGCTGATGAACTGGCCATTGCCATGGAAGCCAGGGGATACCGGGGCGGTCAGGGCAGGACGAAGTTCAGGGAGCTGCGCTTCGGACGCATTGATGCTGTGGCCATGGTCCTGTCCGTTGCCTTCACTGTGCTGGTGGGAGTCCTGTTTTGAGGAGTAGGCCATGAAGACCTATGCCTTGATCGTGCAGTATGACGGCACTGAATATGCTGGCTTCCAGGTACAGGTGGGTCAGCGTACCGTCCAAGGGGAGCTGGAGGAGGCCTTGAGCAGACTGGGGCCCAACCGGATCCGCGTGGCCGGGGCCGGGAGAACCGATGCTGGAGTGCACAGTGAAGGGCAGACGGTGAGCTTCAAAGATGACGGACTTACAGTTCCCATCGAGCGCCTGCCTTACGCGCTGAACGCACTGCTTCCCCCTGATATCAGGGTGGTGAAAGGCTGGCTGGCTCCAGAGGGTTTCCATGCGCGTTACAGTGCTGTGGACAAAACTTACCGCTACCAGATCTATGAGGGGGAGTTCCCCAGCGTCTTTCACCGCCGCTATGCCCATTGGGTGCGGGAACCCATGAACTGGCAGGCGGTGGAAGAATGCGCCCAGCTCTTTGTGGGCAAACTAGATTTTGCTGCTTTCGCTGCCAGCGGCAGCAGTGTCAAAACAACCGTGCGCAACATGCTGAGCGTGACCGTGGAGGCCGCGCCTCCTCTGACTTTGATTCGCTTTACAGCCGATGGGTTTTTGTATAAGATGGTGCGCAATCTTGTGGGGGTGCTCCTGGATGTGGGACAGGGCAGGCTCAGCGCCCGTGATGTTTTGAAAATCATGGAAAGCCGCGACCGGCGGCTGGCGAGCGCCACCGCTCCGGCCCACGGCTTGGTTTTGGAGCGGGTAGGATATTCTTGACACGCAGCCCCGAGTGCTGTAAAATGAAAGTTGGCGATTTTGCTTTTGGGAGCCCGTTTTGGCAGCGTCCTGCCCCGTGCGCTGTTGAAAGAGGCTTGCATATAACACTGTTGGACATAAAGGGGGGAAATCCCGACATGAAAACCTATACAGCAAAGCCACTAGAAGTGGAAAGAAAATGGTATGTCGTTGATGCCGAAGGACAGACTCTGGGACGTCTGGCTTCGCAAGTCGCTTCTATCCTCAAGGGCAAGCATAAGCCCATTTATACTCCCCATGTGGATACCGGTGATCACGTGATTGTGATCAACGCCGAGAAGATTCATCTCACCGGCAAGAAACTGCACAGTAAAAGGTATTACAGGCACAGCGGATATCCCGGCGGAATTAAGTCCACAACCGCAGGCGAGTTGTTGAACCGCTATCCCGAACGGGTAATCAAGGCGGCGGTTTGGGGTATGATTCCCCACAACCGGCTCGGCCGCAAGATGATTAAGAAGCTTAAGATCTATGCTGGTCCTGAGCATCCCCATCAAGCTCAGCAGCCTGAGAAACTGGAACTGAAATACTAGGAACGTGACCAAGACCCTAGATGAAGGGAGGCAGTCTGAATGAGCGTCGCTCGCAAGGTAGAAGGCTATTACGGAACCGGCCGCAGAAAAGAAGCAGTGGCTAGAGTAAGACTATTTCCGGGTAATGGCAGGATTATCATAAATCAAAGGCCCATTGAAGAGTATTTTGGCCGCGAAGTGCTGCGCACCATCGTGCGCCAGCCCCTGGTGCTCACCAACACTGATGGCAAGTACGATGTCATCGTTAACGTGCACGGCGGCGGGACCACCGGACAGGCAGGAGCTATTCGCCATGGTATCGCCCGCGCCCTTCTGACCGTTGATGAGGAACTGAGGAAGCCCCTGAAGCAAGCTGGCTTCTTGACCAGAGACCCGCGGATGAAGGAAAGAAAGAAATACGGCTTGAAGAAAGCCCGGAGAGCACCACAGTTCTCCAAGCGCTAATTTCTGCAGCGGTCCCCAGGCCTTGTGTCTGGGGTTTTTTTTATGTTCAGGAGGCAGGAGGCTCCTCTCCTTGTACAGATTCCTCCGGCTCAGGCAAAATGGGTTCTTCAGGTCCAGGCTGAACAGGCACTTCTGGCTCCGGTGGCGCCTCCGGTTCAGGCAGAACCGGCTCTACTGGCTCAGGCTCCGGTTCCGGTTCAGGTTCAGGCTCGGGTTCCGGCTCAGGTTCCGGCTCTGGCTCGGGTTCCGGCTCCGGTTCTGGCCTGCTGGGCGGCGCCTGTTCCCTGGGAATGCTGGGAACTACAGGGGCCGGGGGTGGTTCGGGTTCGGGGGGCGGCAGTGCACAGGGAGCCCACCGCGTTGGCTTCGTACCAGCGATAAAGGCGTCCACTTCCACCTGGGGGCACCGTTCGTTGGCCAAAAGGCCCGTGAAGACATCGATGAGAACGCCTGTTTCTACATCCTCCGGAACCTGGAATTCCTCTGTTTCCTTTGCCTCGTCTTCATCGCCCTGTGCTGCCACGCTTTTCAGTTCCTTGGCCTGTTCCATGAACTTGAGCCACACTTCTCCCGCGAGCAGGCGGGAACTCGGTTCTTCCTCCCCGGTCTCCGGTGTGCGCAGCAGCACTCCCACTAGCAGATCCGGCGTGTAGCCCACCGCCCACTGGTTCTTCCCATCCCGGGAAGTACTGGCGGTGAGGGCCGCGGGGAAGCCCGCCTCCAGCTGACTGATGCTCCCGTAATCCATACCTGGCTTGAGCATATCGGTGAGCAGGTAGGACTGCTGGGGAGTGAGCACGGTTGCGGGTGTCCTGGCCTGCGGTTTGAGGACGGTGTTGTCATCGCTGTCCCGGACTTCCTCGTAGCCCACGGCTGGCAGGTATTGCCCTTCGTTCACCGCAGGCAGATAGGCTGCGGTGAGCTGCAGCAGGGACACACCATCCTGAACTTCGCCCATGGCCAGGGCCAAGCTGGCGCGGTCTGGCTGAAGGGGTAGGTCCACAGCCTGGGCCAGTTCGGAGACCTTATCCAGCCCCAATTCGTTCAAAGTCCAGACAGCCGCGTTGTGGAGGTCCATGACCAGGGCATGCTTCATGGTTACCGTACCCCAATAGCGATCCCCAGCATTGTCCACTTGGAACTCCCCGAAGGAGCGCTGGATATCTTCTACCAGGTGGTTCACGGCCCAATCTTCTTTAAGGCCGGTGGCATAGATCAGGGGGCGCAGGGTGCTGCCTACCTGTGTCTCTTTACTCAGGGCCAGGTTGGTGCTGTCCTTGGCATAATCCAGCCCTCCCACCATGGCCCTGATTTTGCCATCGGGGCTGAGGGCTACCAGCGCGCCCTCTGTGGAGAACTGACCTAAGATCTCTTCAGCCAAGAGCTGCAGCTGGCGATCCAGAGTGGTGGCAATCCGCAGTCCACCCTGGAAAACCCGGTCTTCCCCCAACTGCTCAGCGAGGGTGCTGCCCAAGTAGTCGGAGAAGTGATGGGCGTAGCCCGGCTCCCTGCGTTCCAAGTTGAGGGGAGTTTGGCTCGCCTGCTGCTCTTGGTTTTGATCTATGTGGCCGCTCTGCCGCATGCTGGCTAGCACCGCAGCCCGCAGTTCCTTGGCTCTGGCGGGGTCCTTGAAGGGAGACGCTCCTTCGGGTTCCTGGATTAAGGCGGCGAGAAGGGCACTTTCCGACAGGCTGATTTCCTGCACGGGTTTGTTGAAATAGGTTTGGGAGGCTGCTTCCATACCCACTGCGCCTTCGCCAAAATAGGCCTGGTTGAGGAACAGCTCCAGCCGTTCACGCTGGGAGTAGCGCCGCTGGAGTACCGAGGGAAGCAGTGCCAGCTTCAGCCTGTTCCACACTCCCTGGGGCTCGACCATCTGCCGGGCAAGGTAGGCGTTGATGGCCCGGGCATCGTGGGTGGACTCCACAGCCCGCTGTAGTTCTGGAGGAGCTGAGTCCAGGGGGACGTACACGCTGCCCGTACCCAGGCGCTTAATGATCTGCCCGTCCTGATCGTACAGTGCTGCACCGGGCAGAGGCCTTTTCTGTTCGGACTCAGTCACTACCCTGTTGGCCTGGGCGTATAAACTGGCGAAGACTCCAGCAGCAGTGAGGATAACCAGCAGGATCACAAGCAGGTACCAATGCCTTCTTCTCATGGGCGTCAGCCTCCTTGGGGGTAGTATTTGCCATGGAGAGTATTCCCATTCACAGCGCCTGTGGTACTCAGCTGCACAGCCGGAGTCCTGGGCAGGTTTTCAACTCCATTTGTCTAAGTAAACGATAGCCCAGTTCACGTGTTTTGGAGGGATCAAGCTCATGGAAATTAAGAAGGTATCTCTGCGGAGTATGGATGTTGCGGGAGCAAAACGGGAGAGGCTTAAGCAGCTGTTCCCTTCAGTGTTCGTGGAAACAGTGAACGAGCAAGGTGAGTTGGTGGAAAGCGTAGACTTGGAGAGACTCCAAGCTGAGCTGGGAACGTTCACCGAGTGGTTTGAAAGTCGTCGGGAGAGATACGGCTTGGACTGGCCTGGAAAGAGAGACGCTCTCAGGATAATCCAAGAACCCTCAGTTGCCACGCTTAAGCCTGAACGAAAAGAATCAGTGAGGTTTGACCAGACTGAAAACCTCTTTATCGAGGGGGACAACCTGGAAGTCCTTAAGCTTCTGCAGAAGTCCTACTACGGCAAGATCAAAATGATCTACATCGATCCGCCGTACAATACGGGGAAAGAATTCATCTATCCCGACAACTACAGCGAATCCTTGGAAACGTACTTGGCTTACGCTGGGTTAGTGGACGATGATGGAAGAATGTTTGCGACAAACACTTCAGCCGAAGGTCGTTATCACACCAAATGGCTGAACATGATGTATCCCAGACTGTATCTCGCTCGCAACCTCTTGAGTGAAGATGGGGTTATATTCATTTCTATTGATGATCATGAACTGAGCAATCTCAGAAAAGTGTGTGATGAGATTTTTGGGGAAGAAAACTTGGTGGCCAACATTATCTGGCAACACAGCGTCCAGCCCAAGGGCTACACAAACCTATTTTCTGTTCACCATAACTACATCCTTTGTTACAAGAAGAGTGAGCAATACGCGGTTCAGGCATTGCCGCGAACAGCAGAAGACAATGTGAACTATTCCAACCCGGACAATGATCCAAATGGTCCATGGAGATCTGGTGACGTCCGAAACTCCCTCTACCGCCCCAACCTTATTTACGATATTACCACTCCGTCTGGTAAGATCATTAAACCTCCTGAAAACGGTTGGAGATGGAGCAAAGAAACCATGGCGGAGAAAATGGCCTCTGGCGAAATCGTGTTTTCTGTAGATGAAACTCGAATTATCCGGAAGATTTACCTAAAAGACCAACAGGGACGTGCTCCAGAGACTATATGGTTTGCCACTGAAGTTGGCTCCACGAGAGATGGAATAGCGCAGATCAAGGAACTGTTTGATGGCAAAGCACCATTTGATACCGTCAAACCAGTGCAGCTGATCAAGCGTATGTTTGAGGTGGCAGGGGTAAAGGACGGCGATATAGTTCTCGATTTTTTCGCCGGCTCGTGCTCAACAGCGCATGCGGTACTGCAGCACACAAACGCCCGATTTATTGTTGTGCAGCTGCCCGAACCTGTTGATGAGACTAATCCGAGCGGTAAGAATGCTTCTGACTTCGGACTTACCACTGTCGCAGACATTGGTAAAGAGCGGCTCAGAAGAGTGATCACAGACTTGGAAGGCGAGAGGGACAAAATCAAGGCAGACGCAGAGGAAGCACTGCCTGGGTTTGGTGCGGAAGCCCCCGATCTGGACTTAGGTTTTAAGGTGTTCAAATTGGACAAGTCTTGTTTCAAAACCTGGGACGGGTCAGACCCAGATATCTCTGAAGAGCAACTCATACAGCAGCTAGACTTGCATGTGGATCACGTGGATCCGCACGCCACTGCGGAAGACATCCTTTACGAGCTGCTGCTTAAATCCGGGTTTATGCTGACGGAGCAGATTGAGCAAAGGACGATGGCTGAAAAGACCGTCTATTCTGTTGCAGATGGCGATCTCTTGATTTGCCTGGAAGATGAGATAACCGAGGACCTAATCCAGGAGTTGGCTGCGGCCCAGCCCAAGCAAGTGATCTGCCTGGATCGGGCTTTCGCCGGCAATGATCAGCTGAAAGCGAATGCGGTACACGCGTTCGCGGCCCAAGGCCAGGCTAAGGACGGAGCAGAGCAGACAATTTTCAAGACTGTTTAGGGGGGATCGGGCTTGAAGCTAAAATTCGATGCCACTCTTGATTATCAGCTAGAAGCCCTGGCAGCTATCACCGATCTCTTCGAAGGGATGGGATCCGGCGGCGGGGGAACCGAAATTGGCTTCAGCTATGGAGCGCTCAAATTAACAGAACTGGGTTTAGCCAACGATCTAGATTTGGATCCTGATCTGCTGCTGCGCAATCTCAGGGCTGTACAAGAGCGAAACAACCTCCCCCAATCCGAGGAGCTCATCAACTACAGTGATCTCTACGGATTTCCCAACTTTTCGATAGAAATGGAAACCGGCACGGGTAAGACTTACGTCTATCTGCGTTCCATTTTTGAGCTAAACAAGCGCTACGGGCTGAAGAAGTTTATCATCGTTGTTCCATCGATCGCCATTCGCGAAGGTGTCTTATCCTCAATCAAACTGATGCGAGAGCATTTCATGGGCTTGTACGATAATGTCCCCTTTGACTTCTTTGTCTACGACTCCAAGGATCTGTCCAAGGTAAGGCAATTTGCCATCAGCAACGAGATCCAAATAATGATCATCAACATCCAGGCGTTTCAGCGCGATGTCGGTGATGTAAAGGACTACGCGAAGCTCACTCCAGAGGAAGAGAAGAGGCTAAACATCATCCACCGTGAGCAGGATCGGTTGTCCGGACGGCGGCCCATCGAGTTTATCCAGGCTGTAAAGCCACTGGTGATCATTGACGAACCTCAAAGCGTCGATACCACTCCCAAAGCCAAACGGGTAATACGCACTTTAAATCCCTTGGCCGCATTTCGCTATTCAGCCACCCATGCGGAACCCTATCACATGATCTATAGGCTAGACCCGATCCAGGCCTATGACCTAGGGTTGGTTAAGCAAATTGAGGTTTCGTCTATTCAGGCTGAACACAACTACAACGAAACGTTTGTCAGGATCGATGAGATTGGCTATGCCAAAGGAGCGAAAACTCCACGGGCCAAGGCAACTATTCACGTGGACACGCCCAATGGGCCCCGGGAAAAGGTGGTCACCCTTAGACAGGGAACCGATTTGAGCGATTTGACCAATCGCCACGGCTACGAGGGTTACATTGTGACCAATATCTGTGCTGAGCCCGGGCTGGAGCAGGTGGAGTTCGGCAATGGCAGAGTTCTAAAACCGGCTCAAGAAGAAGGCGGTATGGCCGACGAGATTATGAGGGTACAGATTCGGCAGACCATTGAGGAACACCTGAAGAAGGAAAAGCAGTATAAGGATCTAGGGATCAAGGTGCTTTCCCTCTTCTTTGTGGACAAGGTGGCCAACTATAGATGGTATGACGAAGAGGGTAACAGGCATCAAGGTAAGATTGCACGATGGTTTGAAGAGATCTATGCTGAACTCGCTGATCACCCCAATTACAGGGGATTGCTGCCGTATCCGGTTGAGCAAGTCCATGATGGGTATTTCTCCGTAGATAGGAAGAAAGGCAAGGTTGTCGCACTTAAGGATACCTCAGGCCGTACGGCCGCGGATGAAGAGACGTATCGCCTGATTATGCAGGATAAGGAGCGACTGCTGTCGCCATCTGAACCTTTGCGGTTTGTCTTCAGTCATTCCGCACTCAGGGAGGGGTGGGACAACCCTAATGTTTTCCAGATTTGCTCCTTGCGGGAGATAGGCAGTGAAAGGGAGAGACGTCAAACCATAGGCCGAGGGCTGCGGTTGGCGGTGGATCAGGGTGGCGACCGCATCTACGATCGCAGTATCAACAGGTTGACCATCATTGCCAGCGAGTCTTTCGAGCAGTATGCCGCTGGTCTACAAGGGGAAATGGAAAAAGNAATTGGCGGTGGTTTCAAGTTCGGGCGGCTGCCTGAGATTGCGTTTGCCAAGCTTCTCTCCCCGGAAACGGATCAACCCATTGGGCAGGAGGCGTCCAAACGCATTTGGCTGGCTCTGGTTGAGAACGGCTTCCTAGATGAGCATGGGGATCTGACCGACAAGTTTGCCCCCGAAGAGCCTGGCTTCGCTCTAGCGCTGCCTTCAGAGTTTCAAGCCCTGGAGCTGAGTGTGATTGAGGAGATGAAGCGATACACCTTCAAAAATCGAGTGGNCAATGCCAGGGAACGCCGAAAGCTCAAGTTCAACAAGCGCATCGAGCTCAACGAAGACTTTCAAGCTCTCTGGGAGCGCATCAACAAGAAAACCCGCTATTCAGTTGAGTTTTCCACTCAGGAATTGATAGCCAAAGCGGTAGAGAAGATTAAAAAGATGGAGCCCATTCAGCCCTTGAGCATTTTCGTGGATAAGCAAGAGCTGGAGATCAGCGTAGCAGGTCTGGAAGGAGGCCGAATCAGCGACAGCCGGACCATCTTCGTCCGTACCCACAGTAGACTTCCAGACATCTTGGCCTTTTTGCAGAGAGAAACAGAGCTGACCCGCGCCACGTTGGCTGAGATTCTTAAGCAGTGCNGGAGACTGAGGGAATTCACGGTCAATCCCCAAGCCTTTATGACCGAAGTCGCTAAATTGATCAAAAGGGCACTCCACGAGTTAGTTGTTGATGGTATCAAGTACGAGCAGATCGAAGGCGAGTTCTATGAAATGCGGCTGTTCGAAGAATACGAGCTTGAAACCTACCTTTCCCGTCTCTACGAGGTGCAGTACAACAAAAACGCTACTCCGTATGATTATGTTCCCTATGACTCAGAGGTGGAGATGAAGATCGCTCAAGGCTTGGATGAGAATGNGAATGTGAAGTTCTTCTGCAAGCTTCCCCCGTGGTTTGTGGTGCCCACACCACTTGGCGATTACAATCCAGACTGGGCAGTGGTGACCAAGAATGACGGGAAGCTCTATCTGGTCAGAGAGACTAAGGATACGAAAGATCGTGGGAAACGCCGTGAGCTTGAGAACCGGAAAATCGATTGCGGCCGAGCCCACTTCGCGGCCCTGGGTGTCAACTTCAAGGTAGCCACCAGGCTCCACGAAGTACTGGGGGAATAGGGGAGTCGGCTTTGACAACCTCTCCCCCCCTCGGTATAATCATACTAGAATCTTAAGCAATGCTGAAAGGGCGATAGTAATGGGCAGAATAGTAGAAGTAACCGATGAAAACTTCAAGGCTGAGGTTCTCGAGGCTGATCAGCCTGTTTTTGTAGATTTTTGGGCAGTTTGGTGCGGCCCCTGCCGCATGATAGCCCCGGTGTTTGAGCAGCTGAGTGAAGAGTATGCAGGCAGGGTGAAGTTTGTCAAGGTGAATGTGGATGAGGTCACGGAGTCGGTGGCCACCTACGGAATCATGAGCATTCCCACCTTGATGCTCTTCAAAGACGGGCAGCCCACTGAAACGCTGGTGGGAGTGCAGCCCAAAGAGAAGTTAATCGAGGTCTTGGAGAGCCATCTCTAAGCAGGACAGCACAGGGAGAGCGGTAGCTGAAGAAGCTGCCGCTTTTCTATTTGCCCCACATATCTGGAAGAAGGTAACCTTGGGTTACCAGGAACTGGAATGGCCATGGAAAATTTGGTAGTCTGAGAACTTTGGTCTCCATGGACTTGCAGAAGGATGCGTCTCGCTGCAGGTGAAGGGGGCGTAAAACCAACAAGGGAGGTACAGACCTTGAACGTTACCGAACTCGTGGCGCAACTCGGTGAGACACGTGCTCAGGTGCTCTTAAGGGCATTGAAGTGCCAGACTGCTGAAGAACTGGTTGACCTGGCCAGAGAAAACGGCTTAAGTGTCTCTCAGGAAGAAGCGGGGGAACTATTCAGTTTGCTTGCTGCCCGTAGGGACGAGCTGTCAGATGCAGAGCTGGATGCGGTGACGGGTGGTTCCGGCAAGAGCAGTAGGGAGTGTTTCTGCGGTGGTACGATACAGCCAACTGATCCTCCAGAGTATCACCCGGTCCACGGCGCACACATTTACAGGTGCACGAAGTGTGGCCTTGAGGGCTTTCCCGGTTAGGCTACATGGGTCAAGACTCAGGCAGAGCAGGGAACAAAAAAGCGGGCCTAGAGCCCGCTTTTTGACTGCGCTTGTTTAAACGGTCTGGTTCGGTGCCTGCACCTTGCGCCTGCGTTCCAGGCGGGCAAAGGCTTCGTAGACCGTGGGAATCACAAACAAGGTGAGCACGGTGGAAGAAATCATCCCGCCCATGATGGTGGCCGCCAAAGACCTCTGGAACTCAGAGCCCACCCCATAGCCGATGGCCACGGGCAGGAGCCCAAAGATGGTGGTGATGGACGTCATCAGGATTGGGCGCAGGCGTACCTGACAGGCCTCAAGGATGGCCTGGCGCACTGGAAGGTCAGGGTTCTGCCGGCGCCTGAGATTGATAAAGTCCACAAGCACAATGGCGTTGTTTACCACGATTCCGACCAGCGTGATGATGCCGATGATGGAGATGATGCCCAAGCTTCCCCCAACTGCCCACAGGCCGGCTAAAGCGCCAACCAGCGCCAATGGGATTGTAAACATGATGATGAACGGCTGCAGGAAGGACTCAAACTGCGCAGCCATGACCAGATAGACCAGGGCTACGGCGAGGATGAGGGCCAGGACAAGTTCTCCGATGGATTCAGAGATCATGTTCTGCAGGCCGCCTACCCTGATGTGGTATCCAGGTGGAATCTCCATCTCCGCGATGATCCTTTCGCTGTGGCGCACTGCCTCGGTCAGGGATAGGTCGTCTAAGATACCGGTAACGTAGGTCACGGGCAGGCGGTCTGTACGCTGGGCCACCGTTTGGACCTCGCTGCTTTCCAGGGTGACCACTTCCTTGAGCAGGATGGGATTCTCGCCCAGCCCTTGGATGCTCACAGGGGAGGTGATCTTGGTGTTCAGCAGATCATCCACAGAATCAATGGAGGAATTGGGCCTGAGCACCACGGGCAGGCTTCTACTGCCCACCTGGATGTTGGTTGCCTCCAGCCCTGTTGTGGCGTAGCGCATGCCCAGCCCCACCTGGCCCGCGGTAAATCCTCCTAAAATGCTCCTGGATGTATCCACCTTGAGGAACAGCTCTTGGCCGGGCCTAAAGGTGGAGTCTTGTACGTCCCTGAAGCCGTCAATCTGCTTGAGCTTGCCCTTAAGCTCTTCCGCCAGTCCATGGCATACAGTCCAGTCTTCTCCCCGGATCTCGATGGACAAATTGGGCGTCAGCACAGCGCTGGCTGCGGAGCCGAAAATGGAGCTGTCAGAAATATTGGTCCGCAGGACACCATGCTTGTCCATGATCTCATGAACTTCACCTTTAAGATCCATGGCTTTGCGCTGACGCTGATCATGGGGGACCAGGGTAATGAAGAACTGTGCGCTTCCGGCGTCTGTCCCCCTGAGCAGGCTGACCACATCCAGCTCGCCTTGGTCTCCAGACTGCACCGCAACTGCCTCCACCTCGGGAATGGCCATCAGGTCATCCTCGATGGACATGACAATTTCTCGTACTTTCTCCAGAGGCAGGCCGCCGGGGAGGGTGGCCTGCACTCCCAGGAACCCTTCATCAAAGCTGGGCAGGAACTCCTGGTCTAGTCGGGGATAGACCGCCAGAGCCACCACTAGCAGTATTACCACCAAAGCAAACGTGAAAACCTTGCGGGAAAGAGCCCTCTCCAAAAGACGGGCGTACGCATTCCGAACCCGGCTTACGGCTGTTCCTGGTTTGCGTTTAGCAGCGCTTTTGACGTTCAACAGTTTAGAAGCCAGCATGGGTACGATGGTCAGCGCCGCTAAGAACGAGGAAGCCAGGGCAAAGGAAATGGAAAGGCCGAACTCTTTCAGCAGCTGCCCTGCCATACCTCCCAGGATAATTACGGGGAGAAACACCACGACATTGGTGAGGGTGGAAGCCAAAAGGGCGCTGGCCAGCTCCCCTGCGCCGTCACGGGCAGAAGCAAGACGATCTTTTCCTTCCGTGAGGTGCCTGTAAATGTTCTCAATAACCACAATGGAGGAGTCCACCAGCATACCCACGCCCAGAGCCAGGCCGCCCAGGGTCATGAGGTTGAGCGACAACTTAGAAAGATAGATCAAGACAAAACTGGCGATGATGGATACGGGAATAGACAGGGCAATGATGAGGAGGCTGGAGGCGTTTCTCAAGAAGAACAAGAGTACGGCCACGGCCAACACCGCCCCGATCATCCCGCTTGAGGCCAGTGAACTGATGCTCTGGTTGATGAAAATGGACTGATCAGTGATGGTGGTAAACTCCAGGTGCGGATGCTCCGCGTGTATTTTGTCCAGGGCCTTTTTCACATCCTCAGCCACCCGGACTGTGTTCGCTCCGGTTTGGCGCATCACTTGGATCAAGACTGTGTCCTGCCCGTTGTAGCGGGTGATGCCATCCCGGGGCGCCACGTGGGTGGTGATCTCAGCCACGTCGCTGAGGTAGGTCAGGGAAGGAATCAGGCCTCCAAGGCCCAAAATGCCGCTGCCCTGCTTCATGCCCACAATGATGTTCTCCAGCTCTTCCACACTGGTGATCTGGCTGCCCGCCCGGGTCGTATAGCGCACGCCGTCTGCAGTGACTGCGCCGCCGGGCACCACAATGTTTTGGTACATGATCAGTTGCTGCAAAATGACGGGTGTGAGCCCCAGTTCGTTGAGGTGATCTGCGTCAAAGAGCACCTGGATCTCCTCTGCGCTGGTGCCCAACAGGCTCACCTGCGCCACGCCCGGGATCTGTTCAATCTGAGGTTTCAGCCGGTTCAGCTGCTCAGAAAGGGCAACGGGGGAAAGACCCTGGGAGCTCACGCCAACCAGCATGAGGGGAAAGTCGTTAGGATCCACCTGCACCACCACGGGGGTCTGAACTCCCTCGGGGAGGGTCAATGCTGTTTGGGCCAGACTGTTGCGCACAGAATCCAGGGAACGGATCATGTCTGTGCCCCAATCAAACTGAAGCATGATTGCGGAGACATTCTCTATGCTGAAGGAATCCATTCTCCTCAGGCCGCTGATTCCCGACAGGGCCCCTTCGATGGGGATGGTCACGTCCTGTTCCACTGTCTGGGCTGCTCCACCGGGATAGACGGTAACCACCACCGCGATGGGGAAATTCATGTCGGGCAGAAGATCGATGCCGATTCTCTGCAGGGAAATAACTCCGAAGATGAGGGCAATAATAACAAAGACGGTGACGGCAACTGGGCGGCGAACCGCCAGTTTAGACAAGTGCATCAAACATCCTCCTTAAGGGACCAGAGTACATCCTAATATAGTTTCGGGATTGAACTACCTTATCCTGCTGTTTTCAGTATCGAGAAAGGAAGGGCTGCCGTGGGAAAACTCGCTAAGCTGCTCCTGGGCCTGGGGATTGTCGCGGCCGTGGTTCTGGCTGTAGTCGTGTTTCGGAGAGGCTGGCAGGAGCCTACCATCCCTCCAGCGGAGGAGCCGCCCCAGCTGGAAAGCTGGCGGCAGACCTTTTCTGAGACAGACCTGGATCTGCTGGCCAGGGTGGTACGGGCCGAGGCGGAGGGCGAACCCTACGACGGCCAGGTGGCGGTTGCTGCGGTGATCCTAAACAGGGTGAAGCATCCAGAGTTTCCCAACACCATTCCCGGCGTGGTCTACGAGCCTTTGGCCTTTTCTGTGGTGGCCAACGGCGAGGTGAACAAACCCGCCAACGCCTCAGCCGTGCAGGCCGCCCATGCCGCCTTGAACGGCTGGGACCCAACGGGGGGAGCTCTCTATTTCTACAATCCCAGCAAAACACGGAGTGCCTGGATTCGCAGCCGCCCCGTTTTGAAAACCATCGGCGGGCACATATTTGCCGGTTAGGGGTGAGGGCATGTCCGCATCTGCCAAACGCAGGCTCACAGCCATAATCTTCGCAGTGCTGTTCCTAGGTGTGGGGTTTGCCGCGGGGCAGTACTACCTGCAGCGCACCTATGAAAGGCAGGTGGAAGCGGCTTACCGCAGGGCCCTGAGCGAGCTGGCCACCCATTTCCAAGAATTGGCCGGGGAAATGGGCCGCGCCCGCCTGGCCGTGAGTGCCAAGCAGAGGAGCCTCATCGGCTCCAACCTGCGGCGCTTGGTTTATGCCGCCCAAAGCAATCTAGGTGAACTGCCTTTGGGGGAAATCGATCTGGCGGGCGTGTGTGCACTCCTGGATGAGGTTTACGAGCAGACTGCCCTCTATGTTCAGGAAGAATGGGAACCGGAGGCCTTGGAAGAGCTCTATGCGCAGGTGCAGTACGTAAACGGTGAGCTGGACAACCTGCTCCTCCAAAAGCAGCAGGAATTCCCTTGGGTTCCCTGGCAGAAGTATCTATCAGCTTCCGTCTCCGTCCCCCGGGTTTTAGAGGCCTTTACCGCGATCAATGCTGGCCTGGGGGAACTGCGGCCGCAGGCAGAGCGAGGTCCCCTGAGCAGGGGTGAGATTGCAGGGGATACCATCGGTCCAGAGCAGGCAGTGCAGGCGGCCCGGGATTTCTGCGGGCAGGAAGGGCTGCACTTCCAGGTTACCAACGAGTCCAAGGGCCAGATCCCCACCTACACAGTGGAGGCCAAAGGCGAAAAGGGACGCATAATCGTGGAGGTTTCCCAAAAAGGCGGTTTGGTGCTGTGGATGATGGATTCGGAGGAAGTGCCGGAGAGCAGACTCTCTACCCAGGAGATGGTGGAAAAAGGGCGGGAATTTTTGGAGCAGCGGGGATTCCCTGCCCTGCATGTTACCGATGTGCAGCTGCTGCAGAACAGGGCTACTCTGACCTTCGTGCCCAACCGGGAAGGGGTTCTGCGTTATGGTGAATCCGTGAAAGTACAGGTCAGTGCCGCGGACGGGAGCATCCTGGGTTTCTGGGGGACTCCGTATTACACCGCACAGAGCCGGCTGGAAAGGATGGAATACCTCCAGGGTGAAAGCTGGGCTGTGCAGGAAAAACTGCGGGAAGGTTTGGAAGTGCTCGATGAAAAGCTGGCCTTAATACCCGCAGCAGAACAGGGGGAAGTGCTCACCAAAAGGGTAGGGGTCCGCTACCAGGATGAGTATTACCTGATTTATCTCAATGCAGAGACAGGCGAAGAGGAGCAAATAGTGCAGGTGAGCTCCCCCCTGTATTTCTAACGCAGGGCTTGAATGCGGGTGGCGGTTATGGTGGCATGTTCAGATTCATCGCGCCGGGAGATATTCCCGGACACCAAAAGCAGGGGTTCGCTGTACAAGACCTTGGCATATTTCTTGTACACATCCTCAAAGACCGTGACATCGATGAGTCCGTATTCGTCTTCTAAGGTCAAAAAAACAACTGTCCTGCCGCTGCGGGTGGGCGGCCTGTGGGGGCGGATCACTAGGCCCGCCATCTGCACAGGACCTTCTCTGCGGGCGGCAACTGCTCTGCTGGTCAAAACCGTTTTGGGCAGCTGCGGCCGGAAGAAATCCAGGATATGCCCCTGGGCGGCGAGGCGCAGGACAGAATACTCCTTCAGCCAGCGCTCGAAGGGGGCAAAATCGGGAATATGGCTCTTGACCGGGGGAGCTTCCGAAAAGAGGCTCCCCTGTTTGTTTTGATAATACTGGGGCAGCTCCCAGATGAGGGCCCGGCGGTTGCTGGAAAACCAGTCGAAGGCTCCGCCTAGGATCAGGTTTTCCGTCACATCCTTGCTTACATTGGTGCGGCTGACAAAGTCCTGCACGGAGCTGAACTTCCCCTTAGCCCGCTCCTGGAAGATGGATTCCAGAAAAGATGCTTCCATGCCGGCAACCTGTTTGAGGCCGATGCGGATGGAGTTTTCCTCTGCAGTGAAATCCGCAGCGCTCTCGTTGATGTGCAGGGGCAGGATCTCCAGCCCCCTGCCGCGCGCCTGCACGCAGAGGGTGTTGGGGGGGTAAAAACCCATGGGCTGAGCGTTGAGGAGCGCTGCGTAAAAATGGGCGGGGTGATGTTCCAAAAGGTAAGCAGTGCGGTAGGCCGTGTCCGCGAAGGCGGCGGCATGGGCTTCACAGAAGCCATAGCCTGCATACCCCACAATATAAGAGAAGATTACTTCCGCCGTCTCTTCATCGACACCCTGGGTCAGGGCCTTTTGAATGAACTCGCGGCCGATGGATTCCATTTCCGTCTGGGAGCGGAACTTAGTCATCACTTTGCGCAGGCGGTCCGCTTCCCCCGGGGTGAAGCCGGCGATTTCTGTGGCGATTTCGATCACCTGTTCCTGGTAGAGGACGACCCCGTAGGTTGGCGCCAGGATTTTTTCCAGTTTGGGGTGGATATAGGTCACCTCTTCCCTCCCGCGGCGGCGGGCGATGAAGGGATCCACCATATTTCCCTTAATGGGCCCGGGCCTGATCAGGGCCACGCTGGCCACAATATCTTCAAAGCGGTCCGCCTGAAGGCGGGACTGGAGGCTCCTTTGGGCCGGNCTTTCCAGTTGGAAAACGCCCACGGTATCCCCCCGCTGCAGTCGGGCAAAGGTGGCGGCATCATCGGTGGGTATCTGGTTGTAGTTGAGTTCAGGCAGCTGCTGCACCACATCGGAAACGGCAGANAAGGTGCGCAGGGANAGCAGGTCGATCTTGATTAAGCCCAGATCTTCAATGGTGTTCTTATCAAANTGGGTGATGAGCACCCCTTTGGCCGAGGGCTGCAGGGGGGTCACTTTGGTTAAGGGGTCGCCGCTGATCACTAAGCCCCCCAAATGGGTGCCTATCTGCCGGGGAAAGGCGTTGATGGCCGCGCAGTAATCCAGCAGTCTTGAGTACTTGGACTGGTGCAGGGGGTGGCTTTTCAGCTCGGGCAGCTTGTGCAGCAGCCGGCGGATGCCGTCCGCGGGAACGCTGATGATGTTTTTGGTCAGCCGCTTCAGTTCTTCCTGAGTATAGCCCAAAGCTCTGCCCAAATCCCGCAGGGCGGAGCGGGCGTGGTAGGTGTGGAAAGTGCAGACGGAAGCCACCTGATCGGGCCCATAGCGCTTGTAGACGTATTCGGCCACTTGATCCCGGCAGCGGGCATCAAAATCAATGTCGATATCGGGCTTCTGAGCCCGCTCCAGGCTCAGAAAACGTTCGAAGAGCAGCCCCCGGCTGAAGGCATCCACGTTGGTAATTTCCAGGCAGTAGACCACAACGGAATCGGCTGCCGAGCCCCTGCCCGCGTAGCGGATGTTCTGCTTTTGGGCATACTGCACCAGATCCCACACCGCCAAGAAATAGTCCGCCGCATCCAGCTGTTCGATGATGCTCAGTTCATGCTCAATGCGCTCTCTTAAGGGAGCGGAAATGGAAGCATAGCGCTTGCGGGCCCCCTGCCAGGTGAGTTCGCGCAAGAACTGGTGCGCCTTTTCCGGCCCCTCATCTGGGAAGTAGCGGGGGAAGAGATTCTGCGTTAAGTCCAGAGCCGGACTGCAGCGCTGGGCAATCTCCAGGGTGTTTTCCACCGCTTCAGGGAAGGCGGCAAAGCGCCTTTTCATCTCTTCGGGGGAAGCAAGGTAGTTTTCCCCGTTGAAGGGGCGCTCGGGGTGGAGTTCCTGCACCCTGGTCTGGGTGCGGACGCAGGCCAGGAGATCGTGGATGGGGAAATCCTCTTTGCGCAGGTAGTGCACGTTGTTGGTGGCGACAAGGGGCACGCGCAGCTCTTCATGGAGCTTATGGATCCCCTCTAAAAGGCGCTTGCTGAAGGGTAGGTAGCTCTGGATCATCTCCAAATAGACCTGCCCGNGCCCGAAGGTCTCCACTAAGCGCAGCACCTCTGNCTTGGCCCGGGCGTGGTCTCTGCGCAAAATGGCCTGGGCCGTGCCCGAGTGATGGCAGCCGCTGAGGGCAATGAGCCCCCGGGCGTTTTCCTGGAGGGCCTCCCAGGGAACCAGGCATTGGTGCCTGTCTCCCTTGGCGAAACCGGCGGTGATCAAACGGCACAGAGATTGGTAGCCTTGGTTGTTTTCAGCCAGCAGCGTGAGGTGTGTCCCATCCTCGGTGGTGATTTCCGCCCCTTGAATGGGCTTAATGCCCAAATCCAGGGCCAGTTTGTGAAAATCCACTGCGGCGCTCACATTGTTGTGATCAGTAATGGCCAGGGCTGGCATTTCCCACTGGGCCGCCTGGTGAAGAAGTGCCTCCAAAGAGGAGGCTCCATCTAGGAAAGAATAGGGAGAATGGACATGCAGGTGCACAAACATGCTCATCCCTCCGCTAATGCTAATCTGCTATGCGGTACAAAATCCACTGCTCAAGGCTGGGTAGAAAATGCAGTTCGCAGCGGCACCGGTTGGTGCTCACCTCGTAAACGAAAAGCTCCGGTTCATCCAGCCACCATTGGCCCCCTTCGCGCCAGTGGTTNAAGATATACTTGACTTCAAACTTACGGCCGAAGCGAAAAGCCGCTGGGAAGCTGCCCTTTAACTCAAGCTGCACGGGCTGGTTGATCAGCTTGCTCATGTGAAGCNCTCCTCCCAGAGAAGCAGGAGCTGTTCCCGGCGGGGGAGCTCTATCCCGATCTGGGTGCAGGGCGCGAAATCTTCCCCCAGCGCCTTGGGTGCCTGCGGCTCCCAGAACATGCTCAGCTGGGCAGCGGCGGAGGGCTCCAAGCCGCTGAGTACAACCTCAAGTTGGGCTAAGGGCTCTTGGGGCAGCAGGCTTTCCACAGCCCGCAGCAAAGGTCCGGCATCATCGGCCGCTTCTTTAAAGAGGCGCGTTTTTTCAATGGGCGGGCCTTGAAGCGGGTGGGCTGTGAGTTGGAGCCGGCCAGCGATCCTATGCTGCTCTTTTAGGGCAGCGGCGAGTTTTTGCATGCCCTGCTGCAGATAGGGCTTGAGCTCGTGGGGGTGCAGGGGCCGCAAAAATCCTTCCAGTACAGTACAATCCAAGGACCATCTGCACTCCTGGATCTGCTCAGCCTGGAAGGGAACCAAATCTTCGCCCCGGCCCAGCTTGTGCAGGGCGGCTGCCTTGGGCCCAAATTGGCTGCCCAGCACCGCCAGGGGTATGTCCCCTAATTGGCCCACGGTTTTGATACCCAGCCTTTCTAAGGCATCCAATTCATCCAG